>ERZ825137.487-NODE-487-length-55819-cov-4.240460_pt1 | contig 55819 bp, 36 predicted proteins | sample MGYA00519873_ERZ825137 | MGnify/ENA primary metagenome ERZ825137 (study PRJEB31778, sample SAMEA3449190) | human gut metagenome | biome: human gut; feature: human-associated habitat; material: faeces | place: United Kingdom | collected 2010/2012 ...
ATTCGCAATACTTTGAGCTTGAATTAGTTGGCTAATTTTATAGTATTTCCTGAATATCCCTAGAGATTCTAAATATAAAGTGCAGCAGATTTCCATATCTGCCGCACTCCGTCTTATTAAGTTCTAAGCTTTAATTCACTCAACGCTACCCGTTTACTTTCTTATAATCAGCTAAAAATTTAGCCAAACCAGAGTCCGTCAACGGATGATTCAACAAGCCTTTGATAGCTGACAATGGACAAGTTACAACATCAGCTCCAACCGCCACACACTGCATAATGTGCTGTGTATGACGAATAGACGCTGCCAACACTTGTGTTTTATAATCGTAAGTGCGGTACAACTCCACAATCTGAGCTATTAGTTCCACTCCATCGCTACAAATATCGTCCAAACGGCCTACGAACGGAGATACGTAAGTAGCACCAGCCTTAGCTGCCAATAAAGCCTGTCCGGTAGAAAAGACCAAAGTACAATTTGTACGTATACCTTTTCCCGAAAAGTACTTAATTGCTTTGATACCACTTGCAATGCAAGGAATTTTTACAACGATATGAGGATTCAACGCAGCCAACTCTTCGCCTTCACGTATCATACCTTCGTAATCCGTAGCTATTACTTCAGCGCTCACATCACCATTTACAATATTACAAATATCTACATAATGTTGGCGTTGGTTTTCCGTACCTTTAATACCTTCCTTAGCCATCAAAGATGGGTTAGTGGTCACTCCATCAAGCACTCCAAGATCATTTGCTTCGCGAATTTGATCCAAATTCGCCGTGTCAATAAAGAATTTCATACTATTATTATTTTAAGGTTAACAATACTCGTTCGAAGCAAGTTCGTACACAGTGTTGCAAATATATTCTTTTTTATGATATCACTAACTTCTTTGTCCGAATTCTTTTTTAAAAAAGTACAGACATCCTTCGTATTATTCGTAAAAGAGGTCGTCCACATCAAGCGTGGACGACCTCTTTTGAATTGTTTAATACTATTGTAGAAATTTCTAACGATAAAAATCTTTTTAAACGATGCCTTGCGCCATCATAGCCTTAGCCACTTTCATAAAGCCGGCTACGTTTGCACCTTTTACGTAATTTACATAGCCATCCGATTCGGTTCCGTATTTCACACAAGCTTCATGAATATTCTTCATAATACTCTTCAATTTCTCGTCAACCTCTTCTGAAGACCAGCCTAATTTAATTGAGTTCTGGGTCATTTCCAAACCTGATACAGAAACACCACCTGCGTTAGCCGCTTTACCCGGAGCATACAATATTTTTGCATCTTGGAAGACACGGATAGCTTCAGGAGTAGATGGCATGTTCGCCCCCTCGGAAACAGCCATTACGCCATTTGCCACCAACTGGCGGGCATGATCACCATTCAATTCATTTTGTGTAGCCGAAGGCAATGCTATATCCGCTTTTTCACCCCAAGGTTTCTCACCCGGAACATATTTACAACCATATTTTTCGGCATATTCACGAATTCGTCCACGATATAGGTTCTTCAATTCCATAATATAGTCCAACTTTTCACGATCAATACCGTCCGGGTCGTAAACATAACCATCCGAGTCAGACATAGTCACTACCTTACCACCTAATTCAATTACTTTTTCAGCTGTATACTGTGCTACATTACCCGAACCCGAAATCAAACATACTTTACCTTTCAAATCAGTACCTTTTGTTTTCAGCATTTCCATCAAGAAATAGATGTTACCATATCCGGTTGCTTCAGGGCGAATCAGAGAACCACCGAATTCCAAACCTTTCCCGGTAAAGGTTCCCGTAAACTCACGAGTCAGCTTTTTGTACATACCAAACATAAAACCTACTTCGCGGCCACCTACACCAATATCACCTGCCGGAACATCTGTTTCAGGACCTATATGGCGCCAAAGCTCCAACATGAAAGCTTGACAGAAACGCATTACTTCCGCATTAGATTTACCTCTCGGAGAGAAATCGGATCCTCCTTTACCACCACCCATCGGAAGAGTTGTCAAAGAGTTTTTAAATGTTTGCTCGAAAGCCAAGAATTTTAAAATTCCCAAATTAACGGATGCATGGAAACGGATACCTCCTTTATACGGTCCAATCGCATTATTATGCTGCACCCGATATCCCATATTCGTTTGTATATTACCTTTATCATCCATCCAAGTAACACGAAATTGGTATACACGATCAGGAATACATAAACGCTCAATCAAGTTTACCTTATCAAACTCCGGATGCTTGTTGTATTCTTCTTCAATGGTAGCCAACACCTCTTCTACTGCCTGATGATACTCAGGTTCATTCGGGAATCTTCTTTTCAGATCCTCTAAAACTTTCGTTGCATTCATAATAGACTTTCTTTTATTAGTTGTTTTAAATTCAATCTTACAAATCCGTGGCAAAAGTATATAAAATAATTTATTTCCAAAACAATTTTAAAAGAAAATAAAGAAAAAAACATCAATTTGAAGAGTTATACAGAAAGAAATGAATAAAATGCAATTATTTATTCTTACGAAAAACCTTTTGTAACGGAATCCATACCAAAGCTCCAGATATGAGTATCGAAAGAATCAAAGGGCCGTCAATTTGTTTGGCAAATACCAAAACAACAGTGCAAAGAGCAATCCAAAGGAGGAACAAACAAATGGCTTGAGGTTTAGATAATGATTTTCTCATCTTTTTAAAAACATATATTTTATCCAAATCCACCCGTACGGTAAATAAAAAGATTACCGTACAAGCGGAATGAATATTATTTATCGATAAGGATTTCCACACTTTTTCTTTTTGTCCACAATAGCATCAATTACTGCAATAGCTGTAATATTCACAATATCACGAACAGAGCTTTCAATATCCGTAAAATGAATCGGCTTATTCAATCCCATTTGTATCGGGCCTATCACTTCCGTTTCGCTCATTGCCTGAATTAGTTTATAACCCGAGTTTGCAGAACTTAGATTCGGGAATACCAATGTATTTACATCCAAACCTTTCAGACGGGTAAACGGATATTTCTCGTCACGGAGCTTTTTATCCATAGCAAAATTCACTTGCATTTCTCCGTCAATAGCCAAATCCGGACATTCTTTTTGCATGTAATCTACAGCCGCATGTACAATGGCCGGGCTTCCCTCTGCATCAGCGCCAAAATTCGAATAAGAAAGCATCGCCATTACGGGAGTATGGTTGAAGAACTTCACGGTATCGCAAGAAAGTCGGGCAATATCTATTAAAGTGCCGGTATCGGGGTGGCGGTTAATCAAGGTATCCGCTACAAAATAAGTACCTTTTTTTGAATTTAGGATATGCATGGTTCCGAAATGCTTATATCCATCACGAATACCTATTACTTCTTTTGCCACCTTAATTGTATTGGAATATTTCGTATACAAGCCCGTAATAAAAGCATCTGCCTCTCCGGTTTCCACCATCATCATACCGAAATAGTTACGCTCAAACATTTTATCATTTGCTTCCTGAAAGTTTGCTCCTTCCCTTGCCCGTTTTTCCGCTAATATATGAGCATAACGTTCACGGCGTTCCGCTTCTTTGTCATGACGCAAGTTAATTATTTCAATGCCCTCCAAACTCAAATCAAGATCTTTAGCTAATTTCACGATACGCTCTTCATTACCTAAAAGAATAGGATGGCAAATACCCTCGGCTTTAGCCTCCACAGCAGCCTTTAACATATTAGGATGAATACCTTCCGCAAAAACAACACGCTGAGGATCCCGACGAGCTGTTTCGTACAATTGACGGGTCAATTTATTCTCCTGTCCCATCAATTCACGCAGATGATTCTTATACGCATCCCAATCAGTTATGACTTTTCGAGCCACGCCCGACTCTATCGCAGCTTTAGCTACGGCCATAGAAACCTCCGTAATCAAACGCGGGTCTACCGGTTTTGGAATAAAATATTCCGGACCGAACGTAAAGTTATTCACATGATACGCTTCATTCACCACATCGGGGACAGGTTGTTTTGCTAATGCGGCAATAGCCCGGACAGCAGCCAGTTTCATTTCTTCATTGATGGCTTTAGCCTGCGTATCCAAGGCGCCGCGGAAAATATAAGGAAAACCAATTACATTATTAATCTGATTAGGATAATCTGAACGCCCAGTCGACATTAAAACATCCGGACGGGAAGCCATAGCATCTTCATAAGAGATCTCGGGTATGGGATTTGCCAATGCAAAAACAATAGGTTTATCCGCCATACTGCGAACCATGTCTTGTGTCAGGACATTTCCTTTCGATAAGCCTAAAAAGACATCCGCACCTTTTATAGCCTCATCCAGTGTATGCACATCCCGGCGATCAGTTGCAAAAAACTTCTTGCTCTCCGTTAAATTAGGACGATCGGAAGTAATCACGCCCTTGCTATCGAGCATTAATATATTTTCTTTCCGAGCGCCTAGTGCTACATAAAGTTTAGTACAAGAAGTGGCAGAAGCTCCCGCTCCATTTACCACAATCTTTACCTCTTCAATTTTCTTTCCGGCAACCTCCAGTGCATTTAACAAACCAGCAGAAGAAATAATAGCTGTACCGTGTTGGTCGTCATGCATGACTGGAATATCGAGTTCCTCTTTCAAACGCTGTTCTATCTCAAAACATTCGGGAGCTTTAATATCTTCCAGATTTATACCACCAAAAGTCGGTGCAATAGCTTTTACCGCTTCAATAAACTTTTCCGGATCTTTCTCGTTTACTTCAATATCAAATACATCAATTCCTGCATAAATCTTAAACAACAAACCTTTTCCTTCCATTACCGGCTTGCCGCTCAATGCCCCAATATCACCTAATCCCAACACGGCCGTGCCATTCGAAATCACAGCCACCAAATTACCTTTAGCTGTATAATCGTAGGCTGCTTGAGGATTTTTTTCTATTTCGAGACAGGGTTCTGCCACCCCCGGAGAATAAGCCAACGACAAATCAGTTTGCGTACTGTATGGTTTGGTCGGTACCACTTCTATTTTGCCAGGTTTTCCTTGTGAATGATAAAGCAAAGCTGCTTCTTTAGTTATTTTCACCATAATTATATCTTTTATTAACTCTATTAGTTATATGCCGCAAAATTAATAAATTTATAAGGAATAAAGTATTTTACCTTATAATTTATATTTATTTCCTATTCTTTCCGTTTCAAATATTGCCAATAAACATTTCTCATATTGATTTTTATATGTATTCACTTTGGTCAACAACTATCCTCTAGAAACCAATTTTGCGGATAAATATCAATGATACAGCTGTAGTATTAATTATCTTCTTTAATAAGAACTTCGCCATCAGGCAATTCTAAAGAAAGATTAAAAAGAATATACTATACTATAATATTCTTATCATAATGCAAAAAGTATATAAAAAGAAGAAATACAAAAGAAAACTTTAGATAATTAGAAAGTTTTCTCCCATCTTTGCACTATGATTGTTTAAAGAGAATAAAATGGACATTGAAAACAAGGGGGCAAACACAAAATCCGAATTATATGAACGAATTATAGCTACTGCTATGAATGCGTTTATAAAGGAAGGTATCAAGCCTGTAAAAATGGATGATATCGCCAATAATTTGTCCATCTCCAAGCGGACATTATATGAAACATTTAAAGACAAAGAAGAATTATTATTCGAATGTGTTAAACGCCGCCAGCAACAGACCCGAGAGTACATGCTGAGTATATATGAAAAATCCAATAATATCCTCGAAGTAATTTTGGAGTTTTATTTTAGGTATCTGGAAAACCTGCGACAGGTTAATTATCGTTTTTTTGAAGATATAAAAAAATATCCCAATGTGTTGGGACATATGAAAAAAGAACGTGACAATAACCAAAAGGCTACAGTACAGTTTTTTCAGAAAGGAGTAGAGCAGGGCTTATTCAAAGATGATTTAGATATGAACATCGTCATTCAGCTGATGAATTCACAAAGCGACCAATTAATGAAAGACAACTTGGGTCGCATATATCCTTTGGATGAAATCTTCAAAACACTTATTCTTATATACATCAGGGGTATTTCTACAGAAAAAGGCAACCAAATTTTGGATGAACTTATTACCGAATACGAAAATAAAATCAAATTAAATCAGAAATAGCATGAAACTCTTAACAAAAAAGAAGTGTTTTCTCGCTTTAGCCATGTTACTATTGACAAAACCTATTGGCGCGCAAGAAACTTTAACTTTAACTTTGGAAAAAGCAATAGAAATAGCTTTAAGTGAAAATCCAACCATTAAAGTAGCCGATCAAGAGATTCTATTGAAAGAATCAAGTAAAAAAGAGGCTATTTGGGGATTGTTCCCAGAAGCAAGTTTAATAGGTTCGTATACACGGACCATCGAGAAACAAACATTCGCCATGGGCGAACAACAAGTAAAAGTTGGTACCGAAAACAGTTACAACGGAGGACTTTCCATAAGTCTGCCGGTTTTCGCACCTACCCTTTATAAAAGTATTAAACTAACCAAGACCGATGTGGAGCTGGCTGTAGAAAAAGCACGTTCTTCCCGATTGGATATGGTAAATCAAGTAACCAAGGCTTATTATCAGTTGTTGTTAGCGCAGGATAGCTATGATGTTTTGCAAAAAAGTTATGCGCAAAGCGAAGAAAATTACCGGATAGTCAATGCCAAATACGAACAAGGAAGCGTAAGTGAGTATGATAAAATCAGTGCCGATGTGCAAATGCGTAGTTTAAAACCAAGTGTAGTATCCGCACGAAATGGAGTAAACCTTGCTAAATTACAGTTGAAAGTACTGATGGGCATGACCTCTGATATAGATATTGCTATAGATGGAAATTTAAAAGATTACGAAATGGTAATGTTCCAACGTCAGCTGAGTGCCAATCCGCTTAGTTTACAAAACAATAGCGATTTAAAACAGTTGGATTTAAATGAAAAAATGTTGAAACAAAATCTTAAAATTCAATACACAAATCTAATGCCAACCTTATCACTGTCATTCCAGTATTTATATACCACATTGACAGACGATTTCAAATTCGGTGATTATAAATGGAATCCTTATTCAACCATTGGTTTAAACCTAAGTATTCCTTTATTCAAAGGAAGCAATTTCTCAAAAATCAAACAAGCCAAGATTCAAATCAGACAGTTGAACGAGAATAAAATAAATACCGAACGACAATTGAATATGCAAGTGACTAGTTATCTCGACAATATGACGGCCAGTACCGAGCAAGTTATCAGTAACCGAGAGGCCGTGGTACAGGCGGAAAAAGGCAGACTCATTGCCGAGAAACGATACGAAGTAGGAAAAGGTACAATTTTGGAATTAAACAACTCGGAGGTAGCCTTAACACAGGCGCAGCTCACATACAACCAATCCATATACGACTATCTGACTGCTAAGGCGGATTTGGACAAAGTATTGGGTAGAGATTATGTGAATGAATAACAACTACACACGAAAATAACTTATAACAATATGAAAAAGAATTTCTATTCAGTAGCCATTCTTGTTATGGCAGCATTTCTCAGCGCTTGCGGAAACTCGGATAAAAAAGAAGAATCCCAAAACCAAACAGCTAAACCCAGCGTGAAATTAGCAACGGTAACAGCACGTGCCGTAGATCAGGTTGTAGAATATACAGCCACAGTAGAAGCAGATGTAAAAAACAACATTGCTCCCTCTTCTCCCGTACGTATTCAACAAATTTATGTGGAAGTAGGAGACCAAGTGAATAAAGGACAAAAGTTGGTACAAATGGATGCTTCGAATCTGGAACAGACCAAACTCCAATTAGACAACCAAGAAATAGAGTTTAAACGCATTGACGAACTTTACAAAGTGGGAGGTGCTTCCAAATCGGAATGGGATGCTGCTAAAATGAATTTGGATGTACGCCGTACTGCATACAACAATTTGTTAGAAAACACGCAACTTCTAAGTCCTGTCTCCGGTGTCATTACAGCCCGTAATTACGATAATGGCGACATGTACAGCGGAGGAAATCCGGTATTAGTGGTAGAACGTATCTCTCCGGTAAAACTGGTTATCAATGTTTCCGAAACTTATTTCCCGCTGGTAAAGCAAGGCGCGCCAGCCACCATTAAACTGGATGTATATGGTGACGAAGAGTTCGAAGGAAAGATCAGTCTTGTATATCCGACTATTGACGCAAGCACCCATACATTTCCAGTGGAAGTATCTTTAACGAACGCTAACCGCCGTGTCCGCCCCGGTATGTTCGGACGTGTAACATTAAATTTCGGAACAAAGAATCACGTAGTTGTGCCTGATATGGCAATTGTGAAACAAGCCGGTTCGGGTGACCGTTATGTGTACGTATATAAAGACGGTAAAGTTTCCTATAATAAAGTTGAATTAGGACGACGCATGAACACCGAGTACGAATTAATATCAGGTGTACCCGATAACTCGGAAGTTGTAATTGCCGGCCAACCCCGTTTAACCAATGGAGCCGAAGTGGAGGTAGAAAAATAAATTAAAAAACAACCGTTAAGAATAGGGGTATATAAGCCTCCAGTTCTTAATACCTAAATAAAAGAACAAGCATATGAGTTTATACGAAGGTGCGGTTAAGAAACCGATTATGACCTCGCTCTGCTTCCTGGCAGTGGCGATCTTTGGTCTATTCTCCTTATCGAAATTACCAGTGGACTTGTATCCGGACATCGAAACCAATACCATTATGGTGATGACCTCTTACCAAGGAGCCAGCGCTTCGGATATCGAGAATAACGTAACACGTCCATTGGAAAACACGCTGAACTCTGTCAGCAACTTAAAACATATTACGTCCCGTTCGTCTGAGAACATTTCGGTTATCACACTGGAATTCGAATATGGTTATGATATTGATGTTCTGACCAATGACGTACGCGACAAGCTGGATATGGTTTCATCGCAATTACCGGACGAAGCTAATACCCCTATTATCTTCAAGTTCAGTACAGATATGATTCCTATCCTTATACTATCTGTACAAGCGGACGAAAGCCAGTCTGCCCTTTATAAGATATTGGACGATAATGTAGTAAACCCATTGGCACGTATTCCCGGAGTGGGAACCGTATCAATCAGCGGCGCGCCCAAACGTGAAATCAACGTATATTGCGACCCCAACAAACTGGAAGCCTACGATTTGACGGTAGAGACAATCAGTTCTGTTATCGGTGCAGAAAATAAAAACACTCCGGGCGGTACATTCGATATAGGAAATTCAACCTATTCTCTCCGCGTTGAAGGTGAGTTTAAAGACCCGAAGCAAATGGGAAACATTGTTGTGGGCACCCACAACGGAGCGTCCGTATACTTACGCGATGTAGCACGCATCGTCGACTCCGTGGAAGAACGCGCGCAGAAGACCTATAACAACGGCCGACAAGGTGCTATGATTATCGTACAAAAACAGTCGGGCGGTAACTCCGTAAATATTTCAAAAGAAGTAATGAAGCAGTTACCCCGTTTACAGAAATCTTTACCGAGCGATGTTAAACTGGGTATCATTGTCAATACTTCCGACAACATTCTAAATACCATCGACAGTTTGACCGAAACGATTCTATACGCCATGTTGTTCGTTATCCTAGTAGTATTTGCTTTCCTAGGTCGCTGGCGTGCAACAGTCATCATCTGTATCACCATCCCTCTATCTTTGATTGCTTCATTTATTTATCTGGCTATCACTGACGGAGGTTCATTAAACATTATTTCGCTTTCCTGTTTATCCATCGCTATCGGTAATGTGGTGGACGATGCCATCGTAGTACTCGAAAACGTCACTACCCATATCGAACGCGGTTCCGACCCGAAACAGGCCGCCGTACATGGAACCAACGAAGTGGCGATTTCGGTTATCGCTTCTACTTTAACCATGATTGCCGTATTCTTCCCACTTACTATGGTCAGCGGTATGACCGGCGTATTATTCCGTCAGTTAGGTTGGATGATGTGTGTAATTATGACTATTTCTACAATATCGGCTCTATCGTTTACCCCGATGCTCTGCTCGCAATTATTACGTTTGCAGAAGAAACAAAGTAAAACATTTTTAGCTTTCTATAAACCGATAGAACATGCCCTGGACAAACTGGATTCCTGGTATGCAGGACGTCTGAACTGGGCTGTCCGCCATCGCTCGGTAGTCATTATCGGATGTTTAGGATTGTTCATTGCAAGTACATTCTGTTTGAAAGGTATCGGAACGGAGTTCTTCCCCTCACAAGACAACAGCCGCATCTCCGTAAAGTTGCAGTTACCCATCGGAACCCGTGTGGAACGTGCTCAAGAGTTGTCGCAAAAGCTTACAGAACAATGGTTGAAAAAATACGGAAAGAATATGCTTGTATGTAACTACACAGTGGGTCAAGCAGATTCCGATAATACATTTGCTTCGATGCAGGACAATGGTTCACATATTATCTCATTCAACATCCGTTTAGCCAATCCGGCCGACCGTGATATCACATTAGCTCAAGTCTGCGACGAAATGCGTGCCGACTTAGCCAAATATCCCGAACTGGCCAAAGCGCAGGTTATTTTAGGAGGAGGTAATAGTGGTATGGGTGGACAGTCTACTGCCGACTTCGAAATCTACGGCTATGACTTCACGGCAACCGACAAAGCAGCCAACGACTTGAAACGTGAACTGCTAAAGATTAAAGGAGTATCCGAAGTTAATATCAGCCGCCAAGATTACCAACCGGAATATCAAGTGGACTTCGATCGCGAAAAACTGGCTTTGCATGGTTTGAACTCTGCTACGGCTGCCAATTATCTTCGTAACCGAGTAAATGGTAGTCTAAGTTCATATTATCGTGAAGATGGTGATGAATACGATATCAAAGTACGTTATGCTCCGGAATTCCGTACCAGTATCGATGACTTGGAGAACATCCTTATTTATAACAATAATGGCACTCCTGTCCGACTGAAAGATGTGGGTAAAGTTGTTGAACGTTCGGCACCTCCTACCATCGAGCGCAAAGACCGTGAGCGTGTAGTTACCGTATCGGCTGTTATCTCCGGAGCTCCGTTAGGCGACGTAGTAGCTGAAGGAAATAAAGTAATCGATAAAATGGAGCTTCCCAGCGGGCTTAGCATCCAGATTTCCGGTTCGTTTGAAGACCAGCAGGACTCTTTCAGCGATTTAGGAACATTAGGTGTGTTAATAGTAATACTGGTGTTCATTGTTATGGCGGCACAGTTTGAGTCTCTTACTTATCCGTTCATCATCATGTTCTCCATCCCGTTTGCTTTCAGCGGTGTGTTATTAGCTTTATTCCTTACCGGCACCACCTTAAATGTAATGAGTATGTTAGGAGGAATTATGTTGATTGGTATTGTGGTAAAGAACGGTATCGTGTTAATCGACTACATCACCCTCTGTCGCGAACGCGGACAAGCCATTATCAATTCTGTCGTCACATCAGGTCGTAGCCGTTTGCGTCCGGTATTGATGACTACCCTTACTACTATTTTGGGTATGGTTCCGATGGCAATCAGCTCCGGCGAAGGTTCGGAAATGTGGCGTCCGTTAGGTGTGTCGGTTATTGGCGGTCTGACTATTTCCACCATCCTTACATTGATTCTGGTTCCTGTACTCTATTGCGTATTTGCCGGAACTGGTGTTAAACGTACTCGTCGCAAGATGAGAAATGCCCGAGAATTGAACGAATATTTCCAAAAGCATAAAGATAAAATGATAAAGAATAAATTTGATAAAGAATAAAATATGAAATCAGTATTTATTACATTCGACCAGGCTTACTTTGAAAGGATCCGGTCTACACTTGACCATATGAATTGCAGGGGCTTCACCTATTTAGAGCAAGTTCAAGGACGCGGTTCTAAAACCGGCGAGCCTCATTACGGAAGTCATGCATGGCCTTCCATGTGCTCGGCTATCTTCACCATGGTGGATGACGCAAAAGTGGACCCGCTTTTAGAAGCGCTCCATAAAATGGACAAAGAGACGGAACAACTCGGCTTACGGGCTTTCGTCTGGAACATTGAGAAAACCATTTAACAAAAGATAATTCTCTTTTTGCAAAGAAAAGGCTGCTTCAAACTATAATTGAGGCAGCCTTGCTTTATCATACACAAAGAAAGCAAAACGGTAAAATTATAAAGGAGTTACTCGGACTGTAGCCGTATTTCAAGAATATCACATTTTTATTATCAAGTATGAGATTCTAAAAATTATCGTGTACATTTGCACACGCTTATTTTTATAGACGATTGAACCGATGAAAAATCATATATCACGTGTTTTCTGGTTTACCCTCTTCATTGTTCTATTTTTAGGAGCTCTTCATTATCTTCCCTCTTTATCCATTGAGGGACACACTTTACGGAGAGTGAATATCTTGTCCGATATTTTAAAAGAGGAACCGGAAACAGAACCGGATGACACGTTACAACTTCCACCTCCGGTGAAGCCGGAATTTGTAGATACTTGCAAAACGGATATGACCTGTATCGAAGACTATGCAGACTCCACTCAGAGGGGTATGTCGAGATTTTATGCGGCGCTGTCAAATATTCCGCACATGGATCGGCCGGTACGAATAGCCTATTTCGGCGATTCTTTTATTGAAGCTGATATCCTGACAGGCGACCTGCGTTCCATGTTACAGACACATTTCGGCGGACGAGGAGTGGGTTATCTTGATATTACTTCACAAACTTACGGATTCCGCCCCACGGTAAAGCATTCGTTCGGAGGCTGGAAGAGTCATGCCATAACAGATTCCATTTATTTCAACCGGAAAAGACAAGGTATCTCCTGCCGTTACTTTATCCCGAACGAACATGCCTATGTAGAAGCGAAAGGACAAACCTCGTACGCATCGCATTTGGACAGTTGGGAATTGAACAGTATTTATTTTGAAACCGGAGACGAACTGCTCCTACGCTCCATTGTTAACGGGCGGGATACCTCCGACCACTATCTGAGCGGAGAAGAGGGATTGCAGAGGATTGAAGTGAACGGAAAAACTGAACGGATTCGCTGGACGATAGATCTTGCAACAGATTCTACTACCTTTTACGGTATCGCCATGGAATCCAGACAAGGAATAAGCCTCGATAATTTCGGCCTGCGAAGTAGTAGCGGACTCTCTTTACGAAGCATCCCTATGAGCCGGCTGAAACAATTCAACCGTCTCCGTCCTTACGATTTAATCGTGCTGCAATATGGATTAAATGTCGCCACACAAAAAGGATACAATTACGATAATTATCAAAAAGGATTACTTTCTGCCATCGAGTATCTGAAAGAAGCTTTCCCCGAAGCCGGCATATTGCTTATCAGCGTAGGGGACAGGGCTTACAAAACCGAAGACGGGGAAATGCGGACGATGCCGGGAATTAAAAACCTGATTCGCTATCAACAGTACACAGCAGCTAAAGCCGGTATTGCTTTCTGGAACTTATACGAAGCGATGGGCGGAGAAGGAAGCATTGAGAAAATGGTACATGCCACTCCTCCACAGGCCAACCTCGATTACACACACATCAATTTTAAAGGAGGAAAGCATCTAGCCGGGATACTTTACGAAACGCTCCTCTACGGAAAAGAACAATACGACAAAAGACGTGCTTATGAACAAGAATAAAACCACATATCTCTTTCTGCTCTTGTGTTTCCTGCCTTTATGGAGTTGGGCACAAGACATCTTGCCGGAGCCACTTATGCCCCGAAACGAAATGAAGAATACGGAAGAAGTCACCCCGCGTTTTCATTTACGCTTCCTTCAAGAAGTGCCGGTCAACGATTCTCTTCTTTTTTTATTCAAGAATACGCAGGAGAACCGTATTCTTAACGAAGAGTATCTTTTTCCGCTGTTTGAGAAACTATGTAATCGGAATGCTCCCGTACGGATTGTACACATAGGAGATTCTCACGTACGGGGACACGTGTTCTCGGTAACTGCCCGTAGGGAGTTGGAACGTGTATTCGGGTGCAGAGCCGTTTTTCCCGACTCCATCACCTACCGCACTTCGGCTAAGGCTCGCGAAACGGGAGAAGCAGGACTGGTTTACCATGCGATCGGAATAAACGGGGCAACCACCGTTCAGTTTACCTCAGAGGAACGATTGCAGGAAATTGCCGACTTAAAACCCGACCTGATCATCCTTTCTTTCGGGACAAACGAAAGTCACAACAAAAGATACAACAGTACGGAACACCGCCAGCAAATGGACGCATTGCTAACATTGCTCTATCAGCGTTGCCCCAACACTCTTGTCATGCTCACAACCCCTCCCGGTTCGTATATACGCCAAACAAGAAGGAGAAGAGTCATCAACCAACGCACTCCTCTTGTAGTGAATACCTTGTTGAAATTTGCGGAAGAACGCCAACTTCCCGTATGGGATTTATACGACATAGCCGGCGGTAAAGAAAGAGCTTGCCTGAACTGGAAAAACGGACGTTACATGCAGCGCGACCAAGTGCATTATACATACAACGGTTATCATTTACAAGGAACTCTTCTGGCAGAAGCAATAATCAAAGCATTTAATCGTTATGTGGCAAATTGATTGGAGTAAAATAGAAGAAGTACTGACCTACCAGTCAGACAAACCGATGATATTCAGCAGCGGGCTGTTTCTGTTCCTGTTTCTGGGTTTCAGTCTGCTATATGTTCTTTTACGGAAAAAAGATACCGCACGTATCCTGTTTGTTGTGCTGTTTTCCTATTATTTCTATTACAAAAGCAGCGGTACCTACTTTTTCCTTCTGGGTATTGTAACGATAGCCGATTTCTTAATTGCCGGACGCATGAGCCGCACAGAGGGCCGTGGCAAACGGCGTGCTCTGTTATGCATCAGCCTGGCCATCAATCTCGGACTTTTATGCTATTTCAAATATACCAATTTCTTTTATCAGATGTTGGTTCCCTTATGGGACGGCAGCTTCCAACCGCTGGACATTTTCCTTCCGGTAGGCATTTCGTTCTTCACATTCCAGTCGCTAAGTTACACCATCGATGTATATCGCCGTCAACTGCAACCCCTTCACCGCATTCTGGATTATGCTTTCTTCGTCTCTTTCTTTCCACAATTGGTAGCCGGCCCGATTGTCCGCGCACGGGACTTCATCCCTCAGATACGGCAACCCCTGTTCGTATCTACGGAAATGTTCGGACAAGGCGTGTTCTTTATCGTAAGCGGATTATTTAAAAAAGCGGTTATCTCCGATTATATCAGTGTGAACTTTGTGGAACGTATCTTCGACAATCCGGGGTTATATTCCGGAATTGAAAACCTGTTCGGCGTTTACGGCTATGCCCTGCAAATTTACTGCGACTTCTCGGGTTACAGTGATATGGCCATCGGCATAGCACTGTTGCTAGGCTTCCGTTTTCCCATCAACTTCAATTCCCCCTATAAAGCCGATTCCATTACCGACTTCTGGCACCGCTGGCATATATCGCTATCCACCTGGTTACGCGATTACCTTTACATTTCGCTTGGAGGTAACCGGAAAGGGCGCATACGCACTTACATCAACCTGTTTCTTACCATGTTGCTGGGCGGACTCTGGCACGGCGCATCATGGAATTTTGTATTTTGGGGAGCATTCCACGGTATCGCATTGGCCATACATAAGTTTTGGCGTTCACTGCTCGGCAAACAAAAAGGAGAAACAAGTCATGGGTGGAAGAAAATACTGGGCATATTCATTACGTTCCATTTCGTATGTTTCTGCTGGATATTCTTCCGCAATCACACGTTCGATGCTTCATGGACCATGATAAACCGAATATTTACCAATTTCCAGCCACAATTGTTCATGCAACTCGTGGAAGGATATAAACCGGTATTTGCGCTGATGGCGTTGGGGTACCTGCTCCATTTCCTACCCGATAGCTGGGAAAATTTCTGCAAAAAGGAAGTCTCCCGAATGCCGTTCATCATACAGACATTGCTAATTACAGCAACCATTTATCTGGTGATACAGGTGAAAAGCAGCGATATCCAGCCGTTTATCTATTTCCAATTTTAAACATTAGAAGGGAGGTAAAGTTTTATAGATTTTTCAATCATCTATGATAAGAACAATAACTATACCAAGACATACTCAAGCCACCGAATATGACGATTCAGGGTGTACCTGAATCCCGTTTTTGCTATACCGACTGCATCTTCTCATACCGCTTCACAAAAACCATCACCATGATAAAGGCTACAAAGGAAAAGGGCACGCCGACCAACGCCGGATACTGATAACCTAAACCCGCCTCCAAAGGCAATCCGCCTATATAAGCGCCCAGCGCATTACCTAAATTAAACGCTACCTGCACACCGGCAGCCCCTAACAACTCCCCACCTGGGGAGAAGTGAAGAATGGAAACCTGCAACGGACTGGACAAAGTAAACAACCCCGTAGTGCACACACACATCAGTATGGCAGTGAGCCAATTAATCGGCGCCACAAAAAATATCGCCAACAATGCAAAACAGATAATAAACTGTGTTGCGGCAGCTACTTTGCCGGGAGTGTATCTATCGGACAAACGACCTCCTATCAGATTACCCACTACCATACCGAAACCTGCCAGAATCATGAGGAAAGTAATACTCTCCGCCGAAAAACCGGACACATGGGTAAGAAGCGGATTAATATAACTATACCAACAAAAGATGGCGCCGTTGCCAAGCATCGTTGTACCTAGAATAAGCCACGGGGCAGGCCTCTTCAAGAAACGAAACTGCCCCTTGAAACCCGTATCGGGCAACCCCTCCACTTGCGGCACCCACTTCCATACATAATATAGCACAAGAACACCCCATGCACCTACCAACAGAAAAGTAACCCGCCACGAAAGCAAAGTACAGAGCGAAGTACCTAACGGCACACCGAACAAATTTGCCACCGTCATGCCGGCAATCATAATGGAAACAGCTTCCGAACCTTTCCCTTTGTCCGCCAACTTCTCGGCAACGATAGAAGCTACCCCGAAATAGGCCCCGTGAGGAAGTCCCGAGATGAAGCGCGCCACCATCATCACCCAATAATTCGGCGCTACCGCCGCACAAAGGTTGCCGATCATCATTAGGGCGACCAACCCCAACAACGTATTCTTCAAAGGGAATTTGCGAGCAAGCACCAACATCGGAGCACCGGCACAAACACCCAATGCGTAAGCCGAAATCAAATGTCCCGCCATAGGAATGCTCACTTGCAACCCCTCAGCAATATAAGGCAAGATTGCCATCATCACATACTCGGCAATACCCAATCCGAGTGTGCCGAACGCTAATGCAATAAGACTTTTCTTCATATTTTCAAATCACTATATTCCATATCTATAATTACCAAAAGCAAAGAGAGTCATCGCTTCACCAAGAAGCTAAATAGAATAAAAGAAACGTTATAGTCAATCATACCAAAAAAGCATTAGCTTTAGCCCTATCACTTTTATTCCATTTTTATTTCACCGGACACTGCAATGTACTCAGACCACTTTCCTCTGTTTCTCAAGCAAAACAAAAAAACAGGAATCAGCAGGAAGAGAATAGAAATGCTTCAGAGCATCTCTAACCCTTTCCAATCCGGCAATTCATAATGCAAACAACTACTTCTTTTCATTCCGGCTGCAAAAGTACGGAATTTGCCCGAAAGAAAAATTGACATCCATCGAAAATTACATGCAAACCAAATTCTTTTCGATAAACAGATGTGCAGGCAATCTATCTTCGATGAACTTAAAAACACAGAATCAGATACTTATTATTGGAGAATTAGACTATATTTGCAATATTCGATACCTCAACCGGAAGCATGGTAAATTCATACATCTAACCTATATGAAACTCATGTTCTCCACATAAACGAAGAAAGTTGAAAAACGAAACGGAATGGAACGATGGGAAAGACGAAAGATTTATCCTTAATGACCTTAGAAGAATTATGGCAACTGTTCCCCATAATCCTGACGGAACACCAGGAACGTTGGGAAGAATGGTATATAGAAGAGGTCTCCCTACTGAAAGAAAAATTACCAATGGAACTGGTTGACCGCATAAGTCACATCGGCAGCACCGCCATTTCAGGAATTTGGGCAAAACCAACCATAGATATACTGGTGGAGATCACGAAGACAGCATCTTTTGCAGAATTAAAACCAATTATAGAATGTTGCGGATATAGGTGCATGGCAGAAACCGAACAAAGAACAGACTTCAACAAAGGGTACACCCCTAATGGATTTGCCGAGCGTGTATTTCATCTGCATCTCCGCCAAACGGGAGACAATGACGAACTTTATTTCAGAGATTATCTTAATTCCAACCCTGCCGCCGCCAAAGAATACGAACACCTCAAACTCCGCTTGTGGAAACTATATGAGCACGACAGGGATGCTTATACTTTACATAAGAGTGACTTCGTAAAGTCGTGTACAGAAATGGGGAAACAACTTTTTAACAACAAATATGGGACTAAATATTGAGAATCATATAGGTTATTGCGGAATGAACTGTGTATAAATGTATTCGACTCGCGGCGATAACATCCCAAACGAAAAGGGTATCGCCTTACCCGCTTCCATAGCCGATTAACGATACCCTTCTTTTAAAGAGAGAGAGAAATTATTTACATCTTTATTTCTTTGCCGTTCATCGAATCAATTAACATCAACATCGCTTTCTTCATGTTTCCGGAAAGCATCATGTTACCCTGCTTTGTCTGCGGAGCACGACGCCCGGATTCCAAATCATCCACTCGCTGTTGTAATAAAGCAATAGCAGCTTTCTTCGGAGCCTCCTCTTTACAGTTCTTGGCAATGGGGGTACACCATTTACACAACATCAAATCATTGATATCGAATAATGTTCCATAGTCGGTAACGCACTCCATATAAGCATTCCAATCCTGTTTCTTCTCGTTGTAGGTCATCAAAGTCGTCAGTCGAAGTTCTTCTTTCACCTCTTTGTCTACGCCGCACTCATCCATCAGAGCCAGCCATTTATCCATCCCCGCATTATCAAGCGTCACGGTACCGTTCGCCTCGGTAAGGAGATTTCGCGCATAACCCGACCATACATTCCGCAGTTTCATTTGCACAGGCATTTCACCTATTGTCGCAACCAATGCCTCCGGATGTTTAGCTGTATACACAAAAGCCGGGCAGAACGGATTAGTCAAATGGCGCATAAAGATATTAGCCAGTTGTTTGTCACCGGCGAAGGTCTCCGCTTTTCCCTCCAACAAAGCCTCCGCCACCACATTACACTGGTCGCGTTTATAAGCACTACTCAACGTATTCAGATAACTATAAAGGAAAGCCTCGTCCCGTTCGCCATCGGCAAAACGCTTGTCCATCTCCGCCGAAGCATTGTCTTCGCTGGCCTTTTTCACCTTCCCTATAAAATCCTCTGCTTTGCATCCGCCCAGAAAGCGACCGATTTCCTGTCCGGCACTATTGAATATAATAAAGGTAGGATAAGCAGAAATCTGCAATTTCTTAGCCAGCTCCGGCCCTTCACCCTTTTCCATATCAATCTTGATGCAGACGTATCTAGGGTTCATGAAATTACCCACCGTCTCCTGCGGGAACACCGTGTTCGCCATCATTTTGCAGGGTCCGCACCACGAGGTGTAACAATCGAGGAAAATAAGTTTTCCCGTACTCAACGCTTTCTGCACAGCTTGGCGGAAAAGCGTACCCTCCTTCTCAAAGGCAATACCTTTGGAAGTTTCCTGCCCCATCGTCTGAATGGCGAAACAGGCAAAAAGGAGGGTGATTAATGATTTCATCTTCATATCTTCAAATTTTATACATTACCTTTCCATGATCGTAAACTTCCAGCCCATACTCTTCACCTTTCCGGGAACCGTATAGACCTTAGGCTCACTCTTTATGCTACCATCTATCGCATCTATTTTAAACTGATAAAGTTTTCCTTTCTTACTGTCGTCATTCCATGTAGCCACGTGAAGTACCTCATTCACATTCGGCATAATTCCCATATTCATATAGGCGGCCAGACTAAATTTCTGCAATTCTATACAAGTAATCTCTTCTTTGTCGGAAGGAGCCTCCCATAGTTTCTCCGCTACATCGTTCATTGTATAAAACAATTTATACACCTTGTTTCGTGCTCCATATACAGCATAGTTCCCTTTATACGCCACAGCGAATGTATTCATTTCCGCAATATCCGGAGAAGTGGTAATCTCTTTCCAAATCGTTCCCATCATCGGAGCCGTCGGCATGAGAAAACTTGCCCTTGCAAAGAAATAAGAGTTATCTTTCTTCATAATGAAATACTCCATATTCCCTGTACCCCAATCGCCTTTAACAAACTCCGCGCCTACATTATTCACATCAAACGCGGCATCAGGAGATTGAGCAATAAAAGGAGCAACCTTTACCCCGCTAACACCTAAGAAACGGCCGTTGGTATTGTCATACACAACCGTATTGAGCCCTGAAACAGGATGGAAAAGACATAACCACGGAGCAAGTTCTCCATATTCTCCACCGGAAGGAACTCCCATCGGCCGTGTTCCATTGCTTCCAACATATACCTTATTACCATATAAAACAGTTTCTCCAAAAGAAGGAGCCGTAGGTTGCCAACCACTTTGCACATAAGCGGTAAGCTCACCTGAGACAGGCGGCTCGTAGAAAAAGTCTTTCAGTGTCAACTCCTTCTGGAATGTTTCCTCATGCACCGCGCACATGCCTTTATCTGTAGCAATCACAATCAGACTGGTGGGCAGCCCTGTAACCGTATAATTTATCTTTAATGGTTTGCCCTCCAGCGGTTCTCCATTAGAAGAACTGAACAGATTCCAATAAGTCAAATCATCCGACAGCCAATTCTTTTTGACCAGCTCGTTGTAAACAAGACCCACATCGGAAGTACCCGGATGGTCTAACGGCTCATAGAGTACCATCCACCCACTCACTGGAATCGTTCCTTCTACGGAACGGCTGACTTTCAGATATTGTTGCCATCCGTTTATCCGGTCGGTAACCGTAAGCTGTACGATATATTGTCCGGGAGCACGGGTAATCTCCGCATCCAGCACCCGTGTAGTTGCCAAGGTATCAATCCGCATATCTTCCTCGCTTCCACCCAATCCAACGGTCGAGTAAATCGTCCATACATAGTCAAGAGGCACGCTTGCATCATCGTTTACCAACTTATCGCCGTAGTATATATTAGGAGCGCATGTCATCTTCTCAAAACGGGTTATCGCGCCTTCAGCGGGAATCGGACTTTCCAAACCTGTCGTGTCGATTTTAATCGCTGTCAGTTCGGTATAATCATAATTACCTTTGTCATCGTAACAGGCGCTGAGTATCAAGCAGACCATACTGCTCCAAAGTAAATGAAATATGAATTTACGCATAATCGTTTCTTTTAAAATTTAAGTATTACAACATTACAAGTAAGGGTTCAAATCGGGGAATGTTATGACATTGCCGCTCTCATCACGCAACGGAACGTCAGCATTATTCGGATCATTGTTATATTCCTCCAAAGCGATTTGCAGTTTCTGATACAAATATTTGGCATACTTCTTAGAGAGTGTATTGGTCGCTTCATCATAGTCAACCGTTGTGATTCTGTCAATATGAAAATCAACATATCCCCAGACCGAAACAATAAACTGATATTTCTTTGCGCTATACGTTCCGAAGAAGTCCTCATAACTCATATTCGGATAAATGGGTTCTATCCAATCGTTGGGAACGTCCAAATAGTTTTTCAACACGACTTTCAGCACAGACTTTTCCTTGGTTCCCGACTTAAAATCAGGATTGTCCTTAAGCCTGAAATACAGATAGCCGTCTTTCTGAATAAACGAGCTAGGATTCTTCAACAACGAGGTATTAAAGTAAATAGGACATTCCACACTTATCTCACCGGCTTTCAACGTATACGTTGCGGTCTTAAAACTTCCTTCCGCCTCATTCAAATCGCCTTCATACGCTTCAATTTCAAAAGTACGGTCATAGTCCGTCGGCATTCCCGTTATCCGGGCATAGAAAGTCAACACTTTCTCGCCCATGGAATAAGAGTAATTGTATATGGTACTATCAAGCACCAAGTTTGTATTGCCGAACCAAATATTCATTGCCGTATTAGCGGTATTGTATACAGGCATTTCATTTTTATCACAAGCGGCAAGGCCTATCAAGCATAAGCAAGCCAATCCAATATGTTTTAGTTTTTTCATCTTTATATCTCCTTTCTATTCTAACGATTCGTTTCACGTTGTGCCACGTCCGTTTCACTCATCGGTAATGGGAATGTGTAAGCTTTCTCCGCAATCACGTCCACAATAGAGCCTTTTACAATCGCACTGTTCAGTCGTTTGTAAAGGAAGAATAGCTGTCCCTCACCCAAAAACTCACGGCGGTATTCTTTAATCAACTCATCATAAAAATCTGCGGGATTACTGTTCAACAAGCTTTCCTTACGGTTTGCGCGCAACTCGTTCCACGCCTCGTAAGCATTGGCATTGCCGGCACGGTATTCGCATTCCGTCTTAATCAGATACATTTCACTCAGACGGATTAAAGGCATTTTGTCAGCATAATAACGATCTTCAGAACCGGACGGATTATACTTTTTCAAATACCTCTCCTGCATATTACTTCCATCTGTACCGGCCTGACCAAGACATACATACCGAATATCACCACCGTCTGTATAGTAATCGTTCCATACACCTTCACTGATAGAGAATGTCTGCGAACCTCCCTTTGGGTTGAAACAAGCCTCACTGAGTGTTGAAAGATTGATGTTGTGTAAGGCGAACAACTGTTCTGTAGCAAACGCAAGGTCTATCTCATTACTCATATTATCGCTATCCACCCATTCAAATGCATTCGATTCGATGACTGTTTCCGCACACCGCTCCGCATCGGCATACCGCTGCATCCACATATAGACTCGCGCCTGTAACCCTTTTACGGCATAATAGTTCAAATGTACCTGGCGATTTATCAGATATCCGTTATCATCCAGTTCCGAAACCTCCTCTCCAGTGAGAATCGGATCCACGGCTAATAGTTTTTCCGCTTCCAATAAATCCGCTTCCACTTTTTCGGCAACTTGCTTTACAGTTAACTGCGGGAATACCCGATATGTTAAATCCGTACAATACGGAATGGCCGGCATGTTGGGATTAACGGCATAACTTACACCAAAGCAACGCAACAAATCAAAATGCAAGAACGCCCGCAAAGCCAGCGCCTCTCCTTTAATAATGTCATAATTGTTGCCGGTAAACAATTTCTGAGCTGCATCAATACGCTTCAATATATTATTGGCATTTGCTATGGAGTTGTAAGAAGTTGACCAAATGGAAGCTATCATGCTCTCTGACGCAGAAGTGGAATAATCATATTCCACAATGTGCTGATAAGAAGGCCCGTATTGATACGTGGGATAGGTAGTCCATTCTTGTCCCATGATTCCTATCGCTCCATACGTCAGCTCACGCGCATAAGTTCCATTCGAAACCATCGAAGAATAAACTCCCGACAAAGCTTCTTTAAAACCTGTCTCACTTTTAAATAACTCACTATCCTCTATCTGCGATTTCGGCTGAACATTTAACCAGTCATCACATGCTGTCAACGCCAAGCACACGCAGACAAGCACAATTCCTTTACGTATATAATGTCTGTATTTCATATCTGTCAATTATTAAAATGTTGCTGATAAAGAAAAAGAGAAATTCCGAGCATACGGATAATCCAGTCCGCGTTCCGTCTTTACCGTAGAGACCCGGAACAGGTCATTCATATACAGCGAAAGCTTCAATCGCTCTATTTTACATTTTCTCAGCCACTCCATATATTTAAAATCATAGTAACAAGAGAATGAAGCAAATTGCAATTCATTGTTACGTTCCACAAAACGTGTCGTCGGATAAGTCGTAGTCGGACGCCATGTTATCTTTCTGTAAGTAGCCACATCACCCGCTTTTTGCCACGTATCATGCAATACCCGGCAATCCACATTGTTGGCAATGTTTACATTTTCCACCCGATTGACTAATGTTTGGTTATAATAATCGCCACCGAACCGATAACTGAACGAGCAACTCATTCCAATGCCTTTATACTCGCCACTAAAACCAAAGTTTCCATGATATTTCGGATTGGAATCGCCGCAAACAACCTTATCTTTCGCGTCATAAATATAAGTGGTCGTCACTCCATCCTTTTTCAAGAAAAGTTCCTCTCCTGTCGCCGGATCAATTCCTAATGAACGAACCGCCCAAATAGCCGTCATCGACTGTCCTTCCTCATAGCGAAGAACAGGCAGATTAGTAGCGTTTGCATTATCCTTGTCCATCGCTTCCGATTCCAACTTATCATTAAATGCTTTTAAGGCATCGCTAATTTTCACTACCTTGTTTTTGTTGTGCCCGATAGAAGCGTTCAGTGAAAAGAAATTAGATCCTTTCTGGTAAAAGCGCCAGTTCAGCACCGCATCGAAACCTGTGTTTTCCACATTTCCCAAGTTCTCCATATAAGAATTAAAACCGGTAGAAGTAGGTAAGGTAAATGCCAGTAAAGCATCCTTTGTTTTTTGTTTATATACATCCAAACGCACATTGAGTTGTTTGAAAAGTTGAAGGTCCAAACCCACATTCAAGTCTGCCGTTTGTTGCCATTTCAATTTATCATTTGCCAATGCCATCAGATAAGCACCGGAAATGTTGTCGTAAATCACATCTTCATAAAACTTATAAGTAGCCTTTGCCTGATAAGGATTGAAATTCTGATTACCGGTCAATCCATACGAAGCGCGCAACTTAAACAGATTCAACCAATCTTGGTTTTGCATAAAATGCTCATTGTGGAGATTCCAACCGATACCGGCCGACCAGAAAGTTCCCCATCGATTATCGGAACCAAATGCGGAGGAACCATTATAACGAAGACTGAGATCGGCCAGATACCGCTCGTCGAAAGAATAGTTTACCGCACCTGTAACGCCTATGCTGCGAGTCGTACTTTCCCCGCCGTAAGGGCGACCGTTATCAGCATATTGTTTGGCAAAAGTAATATGGTCGACATGGTTATTCATAAAGCCCCATGCTATCATGCCGTGCGAATCCGAAGAAGTGGAATTCAAACTCCACGCCACGTTTCCCAATAACATGTGTTTACCGAATTGTCCGGAATAGTTTGCCGTCAAGTCGGCAGAGATAGTCTCCAATTCTCCGTCGGAGATGGAATAATGCCCTCGTTTAAAGAACGAATCGCCCGTATAGTCCACATACATCGTATGATCTCCCGGTGCAAAATCCTCAGTCCGGTTGGATTGATAGGTGTATCCCACGCGTCCTGTAAAACGAAACATATCCAACGGGCGCCATTCAATATAAAAGTTTTCCGTATACTCTGTATACTTCGAAAAATTCTTCGTCCCTATATACGCGTTATATAACGGATTATAATAGGTTACGGAGCGGGCGCTCGTTTGATTGATGTCCGGATGCGTGTAAGTACCCAACACCTTCTTTAAATTACCATTCTCATCATAAGGAGAGAAATAAGGATTAGCGGAAACATAATCAGAGAAAGAACCATACGGCGAATTATCAGCTTTATTAGAAGTAATGGACAAAGAATTGCGGAACAAGAAATCTTTATAACGATAAGACAGCTTGATATTTCCGGAGACAGTTCTTCGATCAGAGCCTTTCATTACGCCGGAAATACCATTATAAGCCACATTCGCGCTATATCGCATACGGTCATCTCCGCCTTCCATATACAGCGTATGTTTCTGTCCCACACCCGTACGGAGCGGTTTAGCCAACCAATAGGTATCTACGCCTTCCGCTATATTTTTCTTTATCGCATTATATTGCTCCGTTAACTCTTGCTGATACATCGGGGAACTTCCCGTATAGCGTCCCGCATTCAACTCCACCTGCAACTTTTCCTCCGCATTGCAGATGTCATACGAAGACAAATCCGGCGCCTCGATATTCAAGTCTCCTGTATACGTCAGGCGAAGACGTCCTTTTTCAGGTTCCACGGTTTCCACAACCACCACACCGTTCGAGGCTTTGGAACCGTAAATAGCCTTTGCGGCAGCATCTTTCAAGATAGTGACCGACTGCACACGGTTCATATCGAGGTCGAACACCGCCTCTCGACTGGCTTCAAATCCGTCGACAATGAAAAGCGGCTCATTCGGATTACCGGTGTACTCGCCCTGCATGCCGGCGAACGACGCGTTGCCGCGAATGGTAATATCGTTGAACGCATTCGGATTGGAACCGTTCAGATAGTTGTCTTCAATCATGAATGAAGGGTCGAGGTTGCTCAGGCTCTTCAGCAAATTCTGGTTACCCACAGACTTCAACTCATCTTTCGTGTAAGTGGCGGCCGAGCCTGTGAAACTGGCGGCACGGTAATTGAACAATCCGGTTACTACCACCTCTTTCAGAGCCTGCGAATCGTCTTGCATGGTAACAACTAAAGGTTTTCCTTTAAAAGGAAGCGTTACCTTCGTCATACCGACAAAAGTAAAGTTGACTTCCCCAATCTGCCGTCCGTCGGGAATGGCAATATCAAAACGGCCGTCCAAATCCGTCACGCCACCCACTCCGGGGACATTCGTCTGTATATTGACACCCGGAAGCGGCGTACCGGAAACATCCGTCACCGTACCGGTTAGGCGATTACCCGTTCGCTTGGAGACTTCCATTGTAACGGCCTTTCTCACAAGGGAAACCGTAATATATTTACCTTTGATTTTAAATGTCAGCGGATGAGAAGCCAATATGGCTTTCATTGCCTCTTCAATGGACACAGACTTCAGGTCAACCGTCACTTTAAAATAGCGTACTTCATTATAGGTAAACAACACTTTAAAGTTAGAAACCTGCTCCACTTTCTTCAGAACATCCGGCATGGATTCATTTTGACATGCCAGCGTAATCCCTGTTTTACCCCCCCCCACGACTTGCGCGCAACTTGGTGTGACGCCCGCAAATAAAACAAACAAGAGCAGTAAACACAGAAAGATTTTTCTCTCTTCTCTTACTAAATAATTCTTCATAATTTTAATAGATTAAAAACAAATCTATTATTACTACGAAGAAACAGTTACTTTAGTCCCTATAATCTCTTATTTTTTTCGTCGCACTGTTAGTTTATTCTCTTTTTTGGAAACAGAAAGATATTCGAAAGCATTTAAATTCTCTATTACCTGATCAATATCTTCGCTACGATCAGCAATAAAATGCAATCGCTGATTCATCAACAACGAGTCTTGCTCCATCTCTATGGTAATGTTATACCAACGGCCTAAATCGCTTAAGATATCGGACAGATGCATATCGTCGAAGTAGAAATAACCGTCCCGCCATTGCGTATAATAACTAGTGTCCACCTTCTTTACCTGGAAATTATTTTCGGCATAAGTAATGTCCTCACCCGGTATCAGCATCACTTCTTTCCCTATCGCCGGCATCCGCACTTTCACCGATCCGTCTACCAAGGTTACATGCGCTTCGGAGTTTTTATAAGTTTTTATATTGAATTCCGTACCTAACACTTGGGTGGTGAATGTTTCAGTTTCGATAACAAACGGAATGTCTTCATTCCGGGCTACATTGAAATAAGCTTCACCCTCGAGCCTGACCAGACGCCTTGCCCCGGTAAAACGAGTAGGGAATATCAAACGGCTGTCGGCATTCAACCATACTTCCGTTCCATCACTCAAGGTTATTTTATAAACTTGTCCGCAAGGGATGGACAACACTCCGGTACGGACTCTTTCCCCTTCAGAACGGGTATAATCAGCTTCATGAGGTAATATTACAGCTCCCTTTTGTTCTATCTTTAATTCGTCATCATGAGATATAACACTTCGGCTTACCACTTCCTCATTATCCAAAAGCTCTTCTACAGTCACCGCTTCCGGTAACACACTTGCTGTATACAAAGTCATTATACCCTTTTCCGCTGCGGAAGGAACGTTATACATGAGCAATCCGAATAATATTAGCACCCCAGCTGCCACGGAGGCTGCACCGATTGCCCAATATACCAAACGGGAACGTTGTCTAAACGATGTGCGCAAAGTTTCCTCCCTCATCACCCCATGGCGGAATTTCCGCCATGCCTCTTCTGCCGAAGGCTCTTCAAAACGTCTGCGAAGAAAAGCTTGCTCGCATTCGTAGTTCAGGCGCTCATCCTCCTGATTCATATCCTGATGATCTGTTTTTTCTTGTTCACTCATAATTATCTTCTATACCTTATTTACATTACTACGAACTCACAAGCACTTTAGTTACTTCCTTTTTTATATTTAACAGAAAAATACGAACGGATAATGTCTAATCCTTTCATGATATGTTTGCGCACGCCACTCTCGGAAAGTCCCGTCAGGGCAGCCACCTCCCTATACTTCTTTTTATAAAGGTAACACTGTTCCATCACCTCCCTGGTGACAGACGGCATCTTTTCTATCAAACGCATAATTGTCTGGATCCGTTCTTCGCTTTCCTGCCAATCCGTAGCATTCCATTCTTTCAGCATCGACAGGTAAGAAGGAACATTTGCTTCTTTCATCTCCGATCGCCTGATATAATCGATACAAAGATGCTGAACATGGGTATACATATAAGTAAGAGCCGTATCCGTACGAAATGTTTCGATTCGCTCCCACATAAAATGAAAAGAATCGCTCACCAGATCTTTACATATTTCTGTATCGGGAATATAACGAAGCGCATAATAATAGAGACGCGAATAGTTTTCCTTAAAAAACCGCTCGAAAGCACTTCTTAAGGCGTCCACAGATTCCCTCTCTAATTCTTCGTTTGACATTTGATTTCTTTATCAAATTTTATACATCTGTATCCAGTATCCCAATTAACCTATTTACCCGGTAAACCGAGGACGCAGAGCATTATTTGCCGAGAATACGGAGCACTCGGAATAAGTGCCGTGCAAATGTAGGTATTTTGAAATAATAATAAAATGTTTAAAATGCTGTTTTACAATATAAGGGCAAAAAACAATGTATCGGCTGTACCCCATAATCATATCTGTTACTGTCTGGAACATAGCGAAAAAGAGTTCTCTCTCCAGAATTAACCGGTCTGTATGGAACTCTATCCGTCGCAATTGTAACAAAACAGGGCAGCCGGTGTAACATCTCAATAAAAAGGTACTTCCGACTTAATAAAAATGCCCGGCACAACCGTATTACTTATTGAGTTTTCGCAAGAAATCAGAAATAAATACCAGGAGAGACCAACCGGAATACCGACTTAAAGTAAACCGAGATTTACTCGCATTCTTTAAAACTTTTTCTCCTTTAATTTCTAAACAAGTGATTACTCTTTTATTATCAAAAGATATAGAAATTTCAAAACTTAAACCATACTATTATTAAGAAGTGAATGAAACAACTAATTGCTTTATATAGAAAACTACACAAGCCGTTCGTCTCACGCCTGCAACAGTCTCTTAACAGAAAGTATGATATCGTTAACTATTCTGTTTCCACTCCGCTGCGCCCAGCTTGCCTGTTGATAGCCGTCATATTTAACTTATCGGGCATAGCTTCATCACTGGCACAATGGACGAAGGCCGATTTGGACAGAATGTTGGTTTCCGAATTCCATCCTTACCCTACATATGGTGACAAACAATGGATGGATGTCCCCGATACTGTGCGGAATGTCTATATCCATTCCGCCGAAAAGGTTTTACATACAACTTGGCAAAGTCTGCCGGCTACCTTATTTATGGAATTCGCTGCAAATGGTAATCGCAACAACTATCAGGCCGTCTATTTTGATAAACGAAAGAAACTGAACACGCTTATCATGGGCGAAATGTTTGAAAGAAAGGGACGTTTTCTGCCCGATATCGTAAACGGAATATGGTCGGTCTGTGAAGAATCATGGTGGGGATTGCCGGCTCATTACAACGGTAACCTACCGGATATACAACAAAACCAGACGGTTGCTCTCTATACGTCCCAAACAGCCGGGGATCTGGCTTGGACACAATATTTATTCCGAAAAGAGTTGGACAGTATTTCGCCCCAGCTAAACCGACGCATACAGTACGAGCTGAAAAGAAGAATGCTCGACCCTTGCAGTAAGGAAACTTATTGGTGGATGAAAGCCGAAAACAACTGGAATCCCTGGATTTGTTCCAACTGGCTTGCTGTCACATTACTATCGGATGAGCCGCGTAATCAAAAAATTGAAATCGTGCAACAAATATTAAAATCGTTGGATATCTTTTACTCTTTCTATCCCAATGACGGAGGATGTGATGAGGGACCGGGATATTGGGCCAACGCAAGCGGAGCATTGTTCGACTGCGCCTACCTGCTTCATCTGGCAACCCAAGGCGGTATCGACTTGTCCGGTGAAGAAAAGTTCCGTAACATGGGTAACTTCATCAGCCGAATATACATGGGGCAAAACCGCTTCATCAATCATGGCGACGCATCGGCCAAGACAAACCTCCATCCAGGAATTGTTTTTAATTATGGCAAATTTATAGGCAGCGAACAACTGAAAAGTTTCGCCACACTCCGACGCGACGAACTTATTCGTGACCAACAGCCATTAGCTACCGGAAAAGGAGAATCTATGGGACGTTTCATCTATACATTCTGTCATTTAAAGGAGCTTATGGCCCAAAGCTCTGCTATTCCATTCGAAAGAGATGTCTACTTACCCGATTTACAGCTTTTTGCCACCCGATGTAAAGCCGGAAGTGACAAAGGACTGGCCCTTGCCATGAAAGGCGGACATAACGACCAAAACCATAATCACAATGATGTGGGAAGCTATATAGTGTATACCGACGGAATCCCGCTTTTGGTAGATGTCGGTCCGGAAGCATACAGCGGCAAAACCTTTACAAACGAGCGATACACAATTTGGACCACCCGCTCTTTGTACCATAATGCACCTATTATCAACGGGACCGAACAGGCTCCAGGAAAACAATACAAAGCCACCCAACTGAAAGCTGATATACGGAAATCATACGCATCTTTCTCATTAGACATAGCTCAAGCCTATCCTGCCGAAGCCAAAGTACAGAGATGGATACGCTCCGCTACGCTTCTACGGAACAAGAACGAAATTAAATTCGAAGAAAACTACCGGCTTGAATCTTACCAATCGCCGTCAAGCATCATTTTGATGACTTCCGCCCGACCGGATTTACAGTCGGAAGGAGTAATCGGTTTGAACTTAAATGGGAAGACATTCCAGATTAACTACAATCCGGATCAACTAAAACCGGAAATAGAAAAAATAGAATTGACAGACGAAGGACTCCGGAAGATGTGGAACACAATGTACCGTATTCATCTGAAAATCAAATCGGAAGAAAACGCCAACCAAATTCGATATCTCATTAAACAAACATATTAATCATTGATTTATGAAGAAATTAATACTCTGTTCAATTATCTTTTGTTGGAGCCAATTAGGCGGAGCGCAAAAACCATGGAAAGCTATAGGCTATGAAACCGAACACAAAACCTTTCCTATAGAGCAGCGAACATCCGTTTTCAAAGGCTGTTTAAACAGCATACTGGAATACGCTCCCGAATTAAAAAATTTATCCGGAATCCAAACAGAAGGAAAAAGTACACAAACACAAACTATTTCGCTAAAATTGAAGCAACCGGGCACTCTTCTAATCGCTTCTCCGCAAAAGGAATATATAGACAAGCTGAATCCCGGGAAAGGTTCTGTAATGGCCGCACCATTCTTGAAAAACGGATTAAGGGTGACCGAACTTCCCGCACTCCATATTTATGGAATATCTTATAAAAAAGGGGAACACCGGTTATCTATTCCAGCAGCATGTGCAGGCAAGGTCATTTTATTGGGTGTAACCGGAGGCAATGTACCCAAACAAACGCGAGACGCTAAACTTGCGGACGCAAGCAAATACCTTTCCTTCTTTACCGAAGGTTATTCAGAAGGTCCGGCTTTATTCAAAGTCATTGGAGGAGAGCAAGACCCTGTAGTAGACGAAGGCATGCCCGGAACAGAAGGCATACAAGGTGGTTTTGAAGGAGGACAATGCATAAAGCTCAACGGCGTTTATCACATGTTCCCGACAGAACGTGCCGGCGACAGTAACCACGGTCCTGAGTTCGACCGTATCAAAACCCGCATCGGCCACTGGACCAGCAAGGATGCTATTCATTGGCAACGGGAATCTACTCTTTACCAATCGAGCGGAACATATGCCGTATCGCACGAAGACAATCCGATGAACGACCGTCGCGCGGCTATCTGGTCGTATATGCCTATATTCAACGAAAAGAAAAACCGTTGGCAAGGGCACTATCTGGCTTATACATGCGATAAAGAAGTAGCTCCCAACCACTCTTTCGGCCGCATTTGGCGTTGCGAGTCTACAGTAGAAGGAATTGACGGTATCGGAGGCCCGTATAAAGATTGCACGATCGTTATTGAACCGGGACTGGATTCTCAATTATGGGAGGGACGTCAAGGAGTAGCTTCTTTCTTCCCTTACAAAACGGATAAAGGATGGTATGGTTTTTATAGCGGTGCCTTCCCTTATGCTAAAAAGTCGGATTATCCCTATAACGGTGGGCGCGGCTGGTATGTCGGTCTGGCTACCGCCGAAGATTTGGAAGGCCCCTGGACACGAATGGGAGAAGACGTGAACCCTATCGTATCTATTCATCCTGAGTTTGTAGAGAACCCGATTGTATCCAAACTCACGGATGATCTCTATATTGCCGTATTCGACGGAGGTCCTGCAACGCACGATTTACCCAACATGATGGCTTATACGCTTTCGCGCGATGGATTGCACTGGAGCCAAGCTCATTATATTCCGTTTGACCCGACCATGAAAAAATGGTGGGATACGATGCGAACTCCGCTTTGTCTCATCCCCGAGGGAAACGACATCTATACCGTAATTTATGCCGCAGTAGTAAACGGCAAACGTTTTCATCCGATGGGAATGGTAAAACTGAAACTAGACCGCAAAGCTCTGGAAGAAATCAAAAAGACTTTATAATGAACACCACTATCACTTTCCTTTTTATATCTCACACTCTCTTGTTCTCTGATAATAGAGAACAAGAGAGCTCACTTTTCCAAAGGCAGTCATAAAGCATTGTCCATACAGGCACATTCATCTATTTGTCAGCAAAGAGGGGCTTTATTAAGTGTAAAAGACACACCTATACAGTTCTATTCCAATACTTTTTCAGTGTAACATGGCAAAATGTTACAGGAACGACACTAGAATGTTACCGTAAGATTTGGATTTTACCTTGACCCCGACGTATTTTTGCCATCAGAATAAACCTTATGTTTAACTATTAATCAATGAAAAACATGAAAAGAACATTATCTAATCATGTGAACACGACTTTCACAAAAAAAATATTCCTTTTCCTATTTGTATTGGGAATATCTGTGTTCACTTATGCCCAACAGAAGATAACAGGTACTGTTACCGACACTGCAGGCGAACCTATTATCGGTGCCAGTATCGTTGTAAAAGGCACTTCAAACGGTACGGTTACCGATTTTGACGGAAACTTCACCTTGAATGCACCTGCTAAATCTACACTGACTATTTCCTATGTCGGTTATGTTACCCAAAATGTTACAGCAGGTTCCGCCCCGCTTAAAATTGTGCTGAAAGAAGACACCGAGCTTCTCGATGAAGTAGTTGTTGTAGGATATGGTACTATGAAGAAAAGCGACTTGACGGGTTCGGCCACACAATTAAAAACCGATGCTATCACCGCTACTATATCATCCAGTCCGTTAGCATCACTTCAAGGAAAGTCTTCCGGTGTAGCTGTTTTTACCAGCAACCAACCGGGTGCCGCTCCTACCATCCGTGTGCGTGGTACCGGCTCTATCAACGCAAGTAACGAACCTCTCTATGTAGTAGACGGATTCCCTTTGATGGACGGTGACTTAAACGACATCAATCCGGCCGATATCGAGTCAATGGAAGTGTTGAAAGACGCGTCTTCTACAGCTATTTATGGTTCACGCGGTGCCAACGGCGTCATCATGATTACAACTAAAAAAGGTACTAAAGGAGCAAAGAACTGTACTGTTAACCTCAACGCAGGTATTCAGATGCGCGACCGTCTGGTAGATTTGATTACAGGAGAAGATTGGCTAAAGTATAGTGGTCAACAAGCTCCTGCAAACGGTGTATATACCGACTGGCAGAGAGAAATCATCCAAAAGACAGCCTTTACGCAAGATTACAGCGTAACGTTTGACGGTAATAACAATGGAACCAGCTATATGCTTTCTGCCGGTTATTATGACCAGGAAGGTTTAATCGAATCACAAGGATTTGAAAAATATTCTATCCACAGCAATTTGCAACACCAATTCAACAGTTGGCTGACGGTGGGTTCAAGTATTCAGTTCACGACGTCTAAACAAAATGTATTTAACAACGCTACCAGCGAAATCTTCCGTACAGCCTCTCCAACTCAACCGGTTAAAAACGAGGATGGCTCATGGAATGCGATCAACGGTGCAGCTAAATTCAATCCGGTAGCTGATATTGCCGCTACCACCGACCGCCGTAACAGTACACGTTTCCTTGGCAATTTCTTTGCAGAAATCGCTTTCAACAAGCATTTGAGTTATAAGCTTAGCATTGGATACGATTTAAAGAACACTAGAAAATATGCATACAGTACTTCACAGACTGCAGCTGCTATCATTGACAAAAAAAGTACAGGTTCAGGAAGTCACGCTTGGGGCAAAGGCCGTAGTAAACTGATGGATAACATCATTACCTACAAAAATCAATGGGGAGCACACCGCCTCACAGCTACGGGTGTATATTCCTATCAGGATTACAAATATGAAAGCATCAATGCTTCATCTTCCGCTTTCGACAATGATTTGTTAGGTGCTTGGAGAATTAATGGAAAAGAGCTTTCCGGTTATGGAAGTGATATCTATGGCAACAAGTTGATTTCCTTTACAGGTCGTATCTCATATGCTTACAATGACAAATACTTACTGACCGCTACAGCACGTTATGATGGTTCTTCACGGTTTGGTAAAAACAACAAATGGGGACTCTTTCCATCGGTTGGTTTAGCATGGCGTGTTACCGAGGAAGGTTTCTTGAAAGACAACAATGTGATTACGGATTTAAAAATCCGTGGAAGCTACGGTGTAACCGGTAACCAGGAAATTGGTAACTACAAATCGCTTGCCCAACTTTCAACCGGAACAAAATACGGATATTCCGATGGTAGTATCTTACTTCCCGGATATGGTGAATCAGTAGGTAACCCCGATTTAAAATGGGAGCGTACAACACAAATCGACTTAGGTTTTGACCTGAGTTTGTGGAATCGTTTGAACATCAACTTCGACTATTATAACCGTACCACCAACGATTTGCTTTATGATACTCCGATTCCTTCTAATTCCGGTTTCAGTTCGGTAATGAGTAATGTAGGTAAAGTAGGCAATAAAGGTATTGAGGTGACAATTGGCGGCGATATCTATAAAAATAAAGATTGGAGTGTGAACGCTTCGGTAAACTTCACCTATAGCACTAATAAAATTAAAGAGTTGAACGAACACGAAGATAAAGAGTTGAACAACGGTAAAAACAGTGGTATCGGAAGTTATTTAAAAGAAGGATATCCTGTTAACTCTGTATGGGCATATAAGTCATTAGGTATTATCAAAACCCAAAAGCAATTGGATGCTTATAAGGAACAACTTCCTGATTACGCTTCCGGTGCACAATTAGGTGACGAGATGTTTTGGGATAGAAACAATGACCATACTTTAAGCACTGAAGATTACATCTGTCTGGGTTCTACCGAACCGAAATATTTCTATGGCTTCAATGTAGGTGCACAATATAAAGATTTCAAAATAGATATCTACGGACAAGGTGCATGGGATTACGCCTCTGTAGCGGGAGGTGAGGCTAACCATAGGGCAGCCATGGGTTATGCAACCAACACTTCCGGACAAACTGATAACGGAAACTATTTGTTACAAGCAGAAAACTCGGTTGGAGGTCTGACCGGTTGGATTAGCAAAGACGCATACAAAGACAAATGGAGTGAAAGTAATCCGAACGGAAACCTTCCACGTGCAGGTTTTAATGGTCTGTTAAGCAATCGTACCAATGCAGACTGGTATTACTTCATCCTGAAAAACATTCAGTTGAGTTACGACTTTACTTCGTTAATTGACATCAAAACAGTGAAACAACTGACGTTCAAGATGAACTTCCAAAACTTCTTTACCAAATCTAAAACCAACGGTTACAATCCTGAAAATGGTGATGTCAGCAATCCGTGGGGTAAAACAATCATGTTTGGTGTAAGTGCTAAATTTTAATTTATAAACGAATAAACCATATGAATACAATAATATCTCAGCTTAAAAAATATACAGTATTTGGTGCGGTTGCATTGACGGCTATCGTATACACTGGCTGTACCGATTTGGATGAAAATCCATACACATTTATCGATCCGGATAAGTTCTATAACACCGAAGCTGAAATCAACGCAGCTTTAAATAATACATATCGAGCTTACCGCAACCAAGCGGGAAGTGCACGAAACTACATTGCCCCTTTGGAAATCTTGACCGATGTAGGCGAGGCAAACTATCGTAAAGAAACACAAAACCACTATCGAAACACGTGGTCGGACATGAACAACATCAATAACACTTTCTCTGACGTATGGGAAAAAGGGTTCGCTACGATTAACGATGCCAACATCGTATTAGGTCGAGTTGAAAATGTAGAAATGGATGCTACTAAGAAGAATTATATCAAGGGACAAGCTCTTTTCCTCCGTGCTTACTCGTTCTATCATATTGTACGCATATACGGAGGTTGCCCCATACCGTTAACCTACACTGAAGGAGTTACCGGACTGAAAATGCCCCGTGAAAGTGCAGATAAGGTATGGGAACGTATTTTCACTGACTTGAAAGACGCTGCCGGAATGCTACCTCCACGTAACACAAGTAATTATGAGGTATGGCGTGTATCGAAAGACGCCTGCCATGCATTGTTGGGCGAAGCTTATCTTTATAAAGCAACTATCAGTAGTAAAGATAATCTCACTGCCAATAAAGATGAGTTGGAACTGAGTAAGCAGTATAGCAAACTAGTAATAGATGAAGCCAAGAAAGGTACATACGATTTAATGCAAAATTATAATGACCTTTGGTATTGGTTCAATAAAAATGCTAAAAATGGCAAAGAATCTATCTTTGAGTTGCAATATTTCAACGGTGAGGGAGGAGATTGTGGTATGGCCGTCGACTTCGGTGTATATGGTGGTATGAAAAAAGATGGCAAAGTGGTAGCTGGTGCCTATTACTGCCGCTTCGGACCTACCAAAGATGTATATGTATCATACGACCCAAAAGATACACGTCGAAATGTACTGCTTACAGAATATACCGACAAAAATAATGTAAACTGGAAATTCGATGTGGAAGCAGAATATTGGAAAGATAAAGATGGTAATCCTCTATTGATCGAAGGAGACCGGGCTTACTCATTCATGACCCTTATTAACGCCAAATACATCGACCCATGGGCAGATGTAAATTTATATAACTCAATGCCGGCTCCGAACTTCCCGCAGTTGCGCTATGCCGAAGTATTACTCAACTATGCCGAGGCTGCTAACTTACTGAAAGCCGGTGACGGATTGGCTGAGCTGAATCTGGTACACCAGCGCGCCGGATTGACCCCACTCCCTGCCATGGGACAAAAAGAGATGGACGACGCTATTCTTCAGGAACGTATCTGGGAATTCGTAGGCGAGGGTAAAATCTATTTCGACGAACTTCGCAAAGGCGTATTGGGCGACAGAGTTGAGAAAACCGCTCATAGGAGTTGGAAAATGTATGATAACAACGAATATTTGCAGAAAGGTATACCAAATTCCCGCAAAAAGATATTCGTTTGCTATCCTATGACTCACAAACCCACCAAGAGTTGGTTATGGAAGATTCCATCAAAAGATATCAGTTCAAACACTTTACTAGAGCAGAATCCGGAAAATCAGAGTGCCGCACTGCAATATGATTGGGTAGCGTCTTCAGAGAAATAGCATTTCGGGTTACAATAAAAATTCAACATTTATCAGCCTTGATTTACATTACGTGAATCAAGGCTGATTCTATTATAAGGAGCCAATTGTTAATAAACAGATGAACTTTGACCCTAAAATTTTACATTTACTAACACGTTTCCTTGCGACAGAGACGACACCCTCCACTTCTTTCCCAAATAAAACGATTCTACGAAGATATGGAATACGACAGACGAAAATGTAAATTAATGTAAAAGCTAGAGGAGAAACAACAAGGATTTCTTTTAAAGTGATACCTAACTTCTACTGAATAGCAAACGTTGCGCAGTAGAGATTTACCTTTTTCACAGTAGAGGTTTATACCTAACTTCTGCTGCGCAACAATTCAACTTCTGCTGAATAAAAGGAAAAATCCAGTGGTAGGTCTTTGCTGAAACAGAATCTTTATCATTTCATCCCTTAATAGTTAATAAATATAAAAAGGCACTTGTTTAAAGTCCTTTCAAGCAAATGGAAAATATGGATTCCTATTTCGTCTTTTTGAGGAGGCTCTTGAGATATATTTCACATAACACACTGAAAACCAGCATTTCCTTTTTAAACAAAAATGATAGGTTTCCTTCCCTCAATCCCTTTTTTGAAAGAGAATCATAACCTATTAAGAACCAACGTAATACAAGAACCATTAGAAATGGTGGATTGGGAAGAATGTTAATGTATGTACCCTATTGTTAATCGTTAGAAAACACAATAATTACCTTATCCAAAACCTTTCCAACAATAGGTTTTAACATTCGCATATCCTACATGCAGAATCTTTGCCTCAAAAGGTAGAAACAGGAAAATACTTACATTTTCTATGGTATAGGCCAAAAGCAACCGAACCCATTAAATAAATTAAGCCGTAAGCTTCTTCATATCAGATATTTTATTTACTTTCGTTATTAGAAACTCTAATACTATCAAAATGAAACAGTCTTTATTCTCCGGCGTTTTAGGTTTATTCCTTTTATTCAACGCCATAAACATTCATGCACAAAAGCAAACGCAAACGACGAACATTCCATCACTCACTGATTATTCCGTCCGATGGACTTCACAAAGTAAGAATTCATCCGAATCTATGCCCTGCGGCGGTGGAGATATAGGTCTCAACGTATGGGTCGAAAATAACGATATACTTTTCTATTTTTCACGGAGCGGCACTTTTGATGAAAACAATGCTTTCCTGAAATTGGGACGTATTCGGCTTCGCCTCTCTCCTAACCCCTTCACCACACAAGATTTTGAACAAACACTCACGTTACAGGACGGCAGCGTACGGATTAAGGGAAAAGGTACTACCGTGACATGCTGGGTGGATGTATTCCATCCGGTTATACATGTAGATGTACAAAGCAAAACACCTATTTCGGCTGAAGCCTTTTATGAGAACTGGCGGACAAAAAAATTCGCAGCAAAAGGAGAAGATGCTCATTTCTGCGGTCTGAAAGGAACTCCCGTTGACATTTACATCCACCCGGACAGTATTGCTTTCGAACAGAATCAAATACTCTTTTATCATCGCAACCGAGATGATTTTGCATTTAGCAAAACCGTAGAAATTGAGGAACTCGAAGACATAAAACCACAATTATGGAATCCGGTTAAGAACCGTACATTCGGAGGAATTTTACAGGCCGAAGGGTTCGTACCCGACGGCACGGAAGAAGGACGCTATGTCAACACAGACTTTAAAGCCTGGAAATTAAAAAGTATACGCCCACGAAAGCAACACCAACTTGCTTTATACCTGCATACACAGCAAGCGGAACATTTTGATGACTGGTACAACCAGCTAAAACAATTGCAACGGAAACAAAGCAAAACGGTTAAACAAGATAGAAAAGCAACCCTCGATTGGTGGAAACAGTTCTGGAACCGAAGCCACATATTTCTCTCAAGCGCAACAGATAGCGTAGCCTTTCAAATAGGAAGAAATTATCAGTTATTCAGATATATGTTGGCTTGCAATGCATACGGAGACAGCCCGACCAAATTTAACGGAGGATTGTTTACGTTCGATCCTTCTTTCGTAAAAGGGGGATTCACGCGTCATACACCGGATTTCAGAAATTGGGGAGGCGCTGTGGCAACCGCGCAGAACCAGCGTTTAGTCTACTGGCCCATGCTAAAGAACGGTGATTTCGATATGATGGATGCTGAGTTCAATTTTTATCTGCGGGCACAAAAAAATGCCGAACTGATGACACAATCGTATTGGGGACATAATGGCGCCTGCTTTACCGAGCAAATAGAAAATTTCGGTTTACCCGCCGCTTATGCATATGGCTTTAAACGCCCAAAAGATTATCCCAGAGGATTACAGTACAATGCTTACGTAGAGTATCAATGGGATACGGTTTTTGAATTCTGTCTCATGATGCTCGATACCGAAACCTATGAAGGAAGAGACATTTCCCGATACATACCGTTTATAGAAAGCTGCCTGACATTTTATGACGAACACTACCGTATGTTGGCCTCTCAGCGTACTCCTAAGATTTTCGATCGGGAAGGGCATTATGTTTTATATCCGGGAACTGCCTGCGAAACCTATAAAATGGCGACAAACTCTGCCCCTACGGTAGCAGCTCTGACCACAGTCTTGAAACGCCTGCTACAATTGCCTGAAAAGTATCTTTCTGAAAGCCAACGTGCACATTGGGAAGAAATGTTAAGTCATATACCGCCTCTTTATTTTAGGGATATGAACGGACATAAGACCATCTCTCCGGCCAAATCGTGGGAACGACTTAGCAATGTAGAATTACCGCAACTCTATCCGGTCTATCCGTATGGCATGTACGGAATCGGCCTTCCGGATTTGGAAGTAGCCATCAATACCTGGAAGTATGGAGCAGACCAAGAAATCCAGAAAAATCGTCACGAAAGCTGGCATCAAGATCCCATATTCTGTGCTCGGTTAGGATTAACAGATGATGCAAAAAGGCTGACAATACTAAAGCTACAGAATTCCAGAAAACGTTTTCCTGCTTTTTGGGGCCCTGGTCACGACTGGACACCGGACCATAATTGGGGTGGAAGCGGCATGATTGCTTTACAGGAAATGTTGATGCAAACAGTTGGCGAGAAGATTTACCTATTCCCTGCCTGGCCCATGGAATGGGATGTACATTTTAAATTGCATGCTCCGCAACAAACCACCATAGAAGTGACTCTAAAAAATGGCAAAATCGAACAATTAGATGTTTTTCCTAGAGAACGGGCTAAAGATATTGTCCTTTATAAAGGAGATATGGTAACGGTAGGTAAATAACAACAGTGCTTCTACTATAAGACAAAATTTATTTCTTGTTAGACAGACTTTCTTACAATTAACCTGCACCAGCAACCTTATAACATAAGTAAGTTTCGATACTCACAAACGAAATTTACTTATGTTATAGTGTTTAGACATACTTATTTCTTTTTCCTGGAAGCTGTATAAACAATTTTAGAATATCATTTCAGTAATCTATCACCCCAGTCTACTTTCCCATTTCAACGTATATTTCACAGAATATATTAAAAGATAAAATCGGGTTCTTAGCTCCCTTACTCCCTCTTCCGGATATTACTGATCTTAGAACAAAGAGAGTAGTAACATAAAGACATAAAAAACTACTAATGTCAGCCTCTCATAAGTACTTCACTCCATACTAAAGTTTCTTTGTTGAGAAAGTCTCCGTTAAAAAAGAAACTACCCTTCCACAAGGATAACTATAGAATTTCCATTCCGACAACCAGAGACAAAGCCCTATAAAAGGAACAAAAAAAGAGCGCCCATAAAGACGCTCTTCTATATACTTTGAAATTTGAGTTCTAATTATTCAGCTGTGATGATAACACGACGGTTGTATGAATTCGGTTTCAAAGTAGCAACGCCACCCTTACCTTCAACGATCAAATTATCACGGTTAACACCTAATTTAACCAACTCGTCAGCTACTCTGTTTGCACGAGCCTCACTTAACTTCTGGTTCAAAGCTGCGCTACCTGTTGCACTGTCAGCATAACCTGTTACTCTCAACTTAGCACCTGTTTCTTTAGCCATATCAGCCAATGCCTGGAGGTTAACGATTTCTTTCTTAGATGCAATCTGAGAAGAACCGATATTGAAGAATACAGATTGAGGAGCAGCAAGAACTTCTTTTACAGTGTTAGTCTTAACAACTTCTTTCGGTTTACGTGCCAAATCTGATTTCAATCTAGCATTTTCTGCTTGTTGTGCTGCTAATGCCGAGTTCAATGCGTCAAGCTGAGCTGCGTTCAATGCCATCAAAGCATCTACATCCGGAGTTCTCTGGAAGCCAGTAGTCTTACCCAATTTGATAGTAAAACCTACAGAAGCGGTCAACGCTTTATCAAAGCCTCTCCAACCTCTGCTTGCTGCAGTGTGGCCTGCATTCTTGGTAGCAATTCCATCAAAATCTCTTTCAGCCATCATTAAACCAAGGTCTAAGTTCAAGTTTACACGGTCGCCTAAACGCCAAGTATTCAAAAGACCTACATTATAAGTCATTGAATAATTGTTGAAAGAACAGTTACGAGCGAAACCGGCACCTGCATAAGGAATGAAGTTCCATACGCGTGTATCACTATAACCACAAAGCATATTACTCAAATTGAATAATACATCCTCGTGAATATTATAGTAATCAAATTTAGGAGCACTGTTATTGTTATTCACTTGTTTGCCCCAAATACCATTAAACTTAGTACGCAATCCAATTCCCGGAGTAAACCATTTACCAATAGCTACATCAAAACCGTATTGACGTCTTACAGATTTAAGCGGGCTTTTAGATACACCTTCTTCCTGGCTTGAATAAAAGGCATTGTAATTTCCACCTACTTGAATAAACCAATTGCTCCAAAATGAATTTGTTGATACGCTATACTTCTCAGTAGGTACTTCAACAACTTCAATAGTCTCCTGAGCAAAAGCAACAGTAGACAAGCTAGCTACAGCTAGCGCAATCATTAACTTTTTCATACTTTTTTCTATTAATAAATCACTATTCAATTATATTGCCATTAACTCCAAATAATAACGCAAATAAGAACAAAAATGTTTCAAACAACTGCTTTTAAATAAGTAATTTCCCCCTATCATATAGGGCGTGCTTGTTCAATTAACATATTATTTCTCGGCAAAAATAAGCAAAAAATACTAAATGCAATGATTTTTCATAAAAAAGTCATAACCTTTTAACAATATATTGTCCCCGAACCATACAACCATCCATCCTCTTCTTGTTTTCTTTGAAAGTTCCTATATAATATAATAAGGTATAGAATCAAAACAAGCGGTCGATATCAGTCTCCGGTATAACCGACAATACCGTTTTCCCATCCGGAGTATAATTCGGCACTTCACATATAAAAAGAGAATCTACCAAATTGTTCATTTCTTCATTACTTAAAACTTGTCCCGGCACAATGGCAGACGACTTCGCTAAGGCTAGAGCAATGGTACTTTGTATATCGCGTTTTACATCGTTTCCCTTTTCCATGGCTGTATGTACCATATTTCTAAGTAAATCTACCGGATTTAACCCTTCGGTTCCAGTCGGTACTCCATTAATCGCATAACTTCCGCCACCCAAATTCGACAATTCAAAACCAATAGCCGCCAAATCCTCAAATATACTTTCAAGCATTACTGCTTCCGAAGCCGGAAATTGCACTACTTCAGGAAAGAGAACACCTTGAGATGCTCCTTGTTTTTTTTCAATTTGTGACAAATACCGATCGAACAGGACACGTACATGGGCACGCTGTTGATCGATGATCATCAAACCCGATTTTACCGATGTTAGAATATAACGTCCTTTGAACTGGTAATGCTGGGAAGACTTTTCCATAAAAGAACTTTCGCTATTCAACATAGAAGGTTCTTCGTCCGGAATGGAAAGATATTCGGGTTCAGAATAAGAGGTGCTTACTTTTTCCAATCCCTTATATAGGTTTTCCCATTGAGTCTGGGGACGTGAATAAGAAGATTCACTTGTTTTAAACGGATTAAAATCAGGATTATAGTTTGTGCGCGGAGGAGCCACACTTGCTTTGTTCTCATAAACCGGAATATCTAACATGCCTTCTGTATCAAAATCAATAGTCGGTACCGCATTGAATTTACCCAAAGACTCTTTGATTGCTGCAACCAGAATCTGCCAGATAGCCTGTTCATTCTCAAACTTTATTTCTGTTTTGGTGGGATGAATATTTACATCAATATTAGCCGGATCTATTTCAAAGTAAATAAAATAAGAAATTTGTTCGCCAGCGGGAATCAAATGCTCGTATGCATCCATAATAGCTTTATGAAAGTAGGGATGGCGCATATAACGTCCATTGACAAAGAAGTATTGATGCGCTCCTTTTTTGCGGGCTGTTTCAGGTTTACCTACAAAGCCGGAAACCTTTACCAAACTAGTCTCCACCTCCACCGATAACAATTGTTGGTTCAATTTACGCCCGAAAACATCAAGCAAACGCTGGCGCAATGTAGTTTTCGGCAAATTAAATAACTCAGCCTCATTATGGTGCAAAGTAAAGCTGACTTCAGGATGTACCAATACAATGCGTTCGAATTCAGTTAAGATATTACTCAATTCCGTTTGATTGGACTTTAGGAACTTACGTCGTGCCGGTACATTAAAAAACAGATTCTTCACTAAAAAGTTACTGCCGGAAGGACAAGATGTCACTTCCTGATTTTCTACCTTCGAACCGGAAATAGATAACAACGTACCCAATTCCTCTGTAATCATGCGTGTTTTAAGCTCTACCTGCGCTACAGCCGCAATAGAAGCCAAAGCCTCGCCTCGAAATCCCATTGTTGTCAGAGCAAACAAATCGGCAGCTTCCCTTATTTTTGAAGTTGCGTGACGTTCGAAAGCCAAACGAGCATCCGTCTCCGACATGCCTTTCCCGTCGTCAACTACTTGAATACTCGTTTTACCGGCATCCTTCACTATTACATTTATATGTTTCGCCTCGGCATCAATGGCATTCTCAACCAACTCTTTTATAACGGATGCAGGACGTTGAATCACTTCTCCCGCAGCGATTTGGTTTGCCACTGAGTCCGGCAATAAACGAATTATATCACTCATACAATTAAATTAGAAACTCCAGCTACCTGTTATCAGATAGTGCATAACAAATAATAAAGCCGCAATAGCCACAAGCAAAGCCCCATAAGTAAGGGGCTTACTTCCACTTTCTTTCCGACGCTTCAAATGGGTTGTTCCTTGCACAAAAGAGCCCCGGATATCTTCAGGACGAAACTCTTTTTCAGGCAACATACCTAATTCGCGTTTCGCACTTTCTTCCATTTTTTTGAGCTTTTCTTTCCGCTCATCCACGTAAATATATTGATGGTTAAATCCACGTGGTTTCCTCATTTTAAACATTCCCATAATTATCTATCTTTTTGTCTTTGTAATGTCGGTAACGGAACATCTCTCCGAACAGAAGCTTTCAGCTCTTGCCCGGCTTTCTTTCCGCGCCAGACAAATATATCCTCTTTATTTAGCGGACGAATGTAATCGAACCAGGCAAACGAAGGCAAATAACGCTTATCTTCCGGTATCAAACTCATCGGGTACATAGTACCGTTTGTTTTAGCACTCGCCTTTATTTTCTCTATTTTTCTATTCTTTAAATATACATTCAGCAGACTGGTTTCCGCATTATTGACTCCAATCAACGTACTGTCCTTATCGTCTATCGTATAATATACAATCCGGACATTACCGATGACATCCGCCTGATAGATATCTCCATCCCGGAAATAAGCTTTCATTTCCTTTCCGCTTACCTGATTATAATTTACAGAGTCAATTTGTTCGATGGACATTGCTTGATTGATGATATGCGCCCAATCGATGGTACTGTCGTTCATATATACTTTTATCTCTTCCCCGAAAAGTTGCTGCTGCTCGTTCCAAAGAATCGGGTTGTCATACATTGTCATACAAGAATCCAATGAATTGAAGACTAATGAATCACAGACTGCCTGCATATCCCGACTATAAATACGTACTTTATGATAAGCCAACATTTTCCGATACATAGAGTCGGTATTAAAATTGTAAGAAATCAACTTCAGCGTATCCGCATGCATAAATAAGCTGTCGCCTTGCGAATAATCAATAGCCACCGCCTTTTTCGTAGCAAACGCATAACCTGTCAGTTCATTGTAGAAACAATAATTTCCAGTCAGCATGTTCTTATTTTGCACGTCATTCATTTGCACATTCCAAAAAGCTTCACCATATCCGGCAACTCGGTCGTAGAACAAACTGTCGCCAGTCAGTTGACGGCTTCCGTTAACCAATACCGAACGATCGAGCAATTCAGCCTGTTGGCTGTTCGTATTATAAAATCCCAGTTCCGAATAAATATGGTTTTCTCCGCTGTCTATGTTAGAAGGGCCTACAATATTCGCCACTTTCGTATCTGTATGGTAACGAAGCGTATCCGAAGTTAAAGTAAACTGGGGATTAACCAGCTTCACATTATAATTAAATACCGCAACCTTGGTTGATGGACTGTATTCGCCCCATTCCGAAGTAAGTACATTCTCTTCATCCATCAAAGTTCCGCCATCGAAGAAATAGCCTAAATCAAACAGACGGTCATAATTCAAACTATCGGTCAGCAGAACGGTTTGACGATTTTCCATACGCACATTCTCACGTACTTGCGCTATCTGAGTATTCCCATCATAATAGAGCCAATCGCCATACAAGAATAAAGTATCTCCCTGATTCATTTTCACATTGCCGAAAGCCTCGAAAGAGTTCTTCGCTTCATAAAAGTATGCGCTGTCGCAATACATGTATACACTGTCCTGACGGAAAGATACATTTCCTTCCAATATTTGTGCATCCGGATTACTAATTTTATTAAAGCGCAGGATATCCGAATGCAACAAGTAAACCTTTGTCTTCTTATCCTGCTGCTCCGGCTTAGATTTAGCAGTGGGCTTCACCTGAGCCAGACAAATGCCAAACAGGCATAGAACACTAATTACAAGTATTCTATGCCCGAATGATCTATTTCTTTTATTCTTCTTTTCAAGCATAAGCAATTCATTTTACTTTAATGAATCCAACCCGGATATTTGAAATCGCAGTTTCTCCAATTCTCATTGATTCTAACATACGTGGTTTTTTGTTTATCCCGAATCCATTTGTCCAGCTTCTCGGCACGTCGTTTCTCCAACACCACTTCTTTCATCTGTTGATAATCATCGGTAATGGTAGCCTTATGTCCGTTTATTCTGGTTTTAAGTTTTACTACAGCACAAATTTCTTTTCCTTTTTCATTGATCATGGTAAAAGCTTTAGAGATTTCTCCCACATTCATTTTGTCTACCACTTTGGCCACTTCAGGAGGCAACTCCTGCATCTGAAACTTAGAAGTACCGTTTTCTTTATTCGGCATCAAACCATGATTGTTACGGGTATCTTTATCACTCGAAATGTAAATAGCCGCGTCCTCAAAAGAGAATTTATTGTTACGAATATCATCGGCAATAGAATCTAAACGCGCCGTAGCTGCCAACAGATCGTCTTCCGCAACTTTCGGTTTAAGCAGAAGATGACGCACCTTAATACGGTCGCCTCGTTTCTCGATAAGCTGAATAATATGGTATCCATATTCCGACTCTACAATCTTCGACACCTTTTTCGGATCGGTCAAATTGAAAGCTACATTGGCAAAAGCCGGATCCAGCATACCACGTCCGACAAAGTCCATTTCACCGCCATGCATTGCAGAACCCGGATCTTCGGAATACAAACGCGCCAAAGTAGAGAACTGCGCATTGCCTGAAGTTATACGATCCGTATACTCACGCAATTGTCCTTTTACCCTGTCAATCTCCTCTTGCGGTATTTTAGGCTCGATTGTAATAATCTGTACCTCTACCTGCGTAGGAATATAAGGAACACTATCGGCGGGAAGGTCTTTAAAATAACGACGTACTTGTGCCGGAGTTACCTTAATATCTCCCACAATCTTACGCTGCATTTCCTGAACCGTAAGGCCGTCGCGGATGTTATCACGCAATTGTTCACGTATCTGAGTGGTTGTCTTTTTAAAATACTCCTCCATTTTTTCTTTCGAACCAATCTGATTGATATAGAAATTGGTTTGCTGTTCCACCCGGCTCAGCACATCCGCTTCGGAAACCTCTATACTATCGATAGCCGCCTGATGGAGAAACAATTTTTGTATGGCCAGACGTTCAGGAATTACGCAATACGGATCACCATCCAACTTTTCACCTTCATACTGGGCACGAATTCGTTCTTCTTCGATATCAGACTTTAGAATGGCCTCATCTCCAACCACCCATACCACTTCATCTATTACATTATCTTGCGCATACATGGTAACGCTTACCCACAACAAGCAGAGTAACGACAGGTTTCTGATACTTAACAATCTATTCATCTTTGTTTAAATAATAATAAGTAATTTCATTTTTATCCGATGCATTCTTATATAAATCGGCTTTCACCTTTCGCATAAAGTCGACCTGTTTCAGATTCATCAAGATTTCTTTTATCTCCGTACGAGCAAAATCAAGAGGCTTTTCTTGCCCTGCTCCTAAATATTCTTCTACATTCAAAAAATACCAATAGTTATCGTCCTTTACTTCTATCTGACGATGCTTATCAAGATAGTTCTTCGGCTCGGACACCGTCAATGGTATTTTATCTATCATATCGGACACACTAACCCAATGGTCATAGAAATAAGAATAATCCACCGCCCCTTTCAAACTGAACTTCTCCAGTTTTTCTATATTTTCCGGCGTATTTTTCTTGTACCATGTCCTCACATTATTTACGCCCGGCTCCTTCAACGGAACTTTAATGAACAGTCCTTTTATCAAAGGTTCATCCAACACAAAAAGATTCTTATTCTTCTCATAAAAGTCTTTGATATCTTCTTCCGTAATCTGCCCAGAAAGCTTTTGTTCTATAAGATTCTGCTGATAAGAGTGCATAATTAAAGCTCTGCGATAATGCTCCACCAATTGGTCTATCTTGTCATTGTCAGGAATATTCCTACTGGCTTTTTCATACAGCAGTATATCTTCCACCCAATTCCGAATATAATTCTCCGCAAACAAAACACTGTCATCTTTTAATAGCCCGACAGGTTGTGCTGCAGCTAAATCTTCCTGATAAAGAAAGTGCCCGCCGACCTCTACCAATGGGTGTTTGCCGTTATGTTCATAGTGTTTCTGGCAAGCCGAAAACAAACACAACAAAAAAAACAGTACGCCGGTAACTTTCATAACATTCACACACCCTTTAAATAATCAACGAAGATAGTGTTTTAATTAATTACTTCAGTGATTATTAACTGTTTTTAAAACCTCTTGGTTTATTTCAACCTTATATTTCTTCAACCTCTTGCCCTCTTCTTCTGTTTCCCGAAAGCTTTTATAATCATTTTCTACTTGTCGATATACATCCATATAAGAGTCGGGACCTTTCTTCAGCTTTTTTCCCACCGCTATCACATAAGGGTATTTCGACGAAGGCAAGAACACGCCTTGCTTGAAAACCACCTTATCTACCGCAGGATTTGTACCAATCTGGAAAAGCCCGCATTCGGCTTTTACCGTCTTACCGGGATGATTCCTGTTATAATGTTCCACTGCTTCCGTCCATCGCCCTTGGGGAATCTTTTTCAGCAATTTCCTTACTTTTTTTGCCGAAGATTTATCCTTACAATGAAGCACACATCCCTTATAATGAGGGAGTTCCCACGCATATTTCTTTTTATGTTTTTTAAAATAAGAGTCTAACTGTTCGGAAGTGAGACTCTGCCTATTCAGTACATTATCCAGCGCCTCCCTTAACAAAGTTTCCCGCAATTCCATCAACAAATAGGTTTGTTTTCCATCCGTTTTCATACCGGAAACATCTGCTGTTCTACGGTCCTGCCCCGCTTCTTCTCTATTCAAAACCTGTATCAAGTGTACACCTGCCGGAGAAACGAACGGACGCGATAATTCTCCTACTTGTAAGGATTTTATTTTACGCTCAACCTCTTCCATCGTACGATTCGGCCGCCAAGTCACCAGTTCTCCATATAAGCCCTCCGGATGTTCTGAAACATATTGGCGTACACACTCTTCAAATACTGTCCCGGCCGAAACAGTACGATATATAGAATCCATTTTTTGGGATGCCAGCTTTATAGTTCTTGCTGAAGCGCTTTGAGGAAGATAAATAAACAAATGCGCAATCTTAGTGCGAGGATAAGTATTTTCCGACCCCCCTAATGGAGAAACCGAAGGCATTTGCCGGAACCGAATGGCCAATTTATCCATCTTTTCGCGAAAAGAAGATAAAGTATCCAATCCTCTGCTTTCCGCTTCCAGGGCTTGGAGTTTTAGATGAATAAACGATTGAGTGAATTCAGTCATTAGCATTTTATTATGCGCTTCATTCTTATTATAAGCGTACTCAAACTCCGAGCGAAAAATATCCCGCCCACCAATACGCATCAGCACCTCATCGTCCGTTTGTGCAAAGAGTGTCGTCCACACGAAAAAAAAGAGAGTTATGGCTATAAACTTTTTCATTGAATTTCTTTCTTAGACCGACAAAGATACATCACTCCGCAACAATCAAAGAAACAATTCAACGATTTTTTCACGTATCTTGGTATAAAGAAACAATTTATACATACTATCGAATAGAACTTTACCTTATTTAATTTACTCCGGATGAATAATAAGAAGAGAAGAAAGCAAAGTTACAGCCTCACATATGAAACTGAAAGATAAAAAAATACCGCTACACATATGTTTCTTAAGATTCATTACAAATGCAGCGGTTTGTATGGGTACCGTTTGAAACGTCAATCAGGAACCGAAAGGCAAAAATCGAGATTGACTCATACAACTGGCAATAGCCAATTAGCTTCTTCAGCAATATCCGAATTCATAATTAGTTCAGATAATCTTTAATAATCTGCACTTCTACTTTTACTCCATTACTCAACGCTTTCTCATCCAAATTGAATTTCGGACTATGATTAGCCGGACCGTCTCCTACACCCAATATGATGAAACAGATCGGCGCTATTTCTTTGTAATAGGCAAAGTCTTCGCTAGCCGTCATTCGTGGCGCATCCACGACCCAATCGGAACCTAACGCTTCAATAGCTGCCTTTCGGGCCAGAGCTACCAGTTGAGGAGAATTCTGGATAGCCGGATAACTGAATACATAGTCCAAATCATATTTTGCCCCATAAGCACGACAGGTATTCTCTACAATAGCTTTAATACGATCGGCCACTAATGTGCGGGTAGAATCAGTTATTGTACGAACCGTAGCACCTAACGAAGCGGTTTCGGGAATTACATTGTTCGCATTGCCCGACTGAAAACGCCCTATCGTCACTACAGCCATCTCGCCGGGAGAGATATTCCGTGAGACCACGGTTTGTAGATTCATCACAATGGCAGAACCCGTCACTATAGGATCTATACCCAAATGCGGCATAGAACCATGCGAGCCTTTACCCCGAATGGTTAGATTGAAACCATCCGCATTGGTTGAAGCTGCACCTACGGGCAAAATACCGATAACTCCGGCAGGCAGGCTGGGACTTACATGCAAGCCGAAAAAAGCATCCACATCTTTCAGCACTCCTGATTTAATAATTTCTTGCGCTCCACCGGGATACATTTCTTCAGCATGCTGGAAAATAAAATAGATGGTCCCTGCCAATTCATCCTGCATCTTCGACAGAGTAGCCGCCGTACCCAGCAACATAGCCGTGTGTGCATCGTGCCCGCAAGCATGGCTCACTCCGGATACTTGCGAAGCATAAGGCAACCCGGTTTCCTCTTGTATAGGCAGTGCATCCATATCTCCCCGGAAAGCCACTGTTTTTCCCGGTTTCTTACCCTTCAATATTCCAATCACGCTGGTAGGTGTGGGACGCATCGTTTCAATATTTCCAAAACCTTTCAATATATTTTCTACATAATCAGCCGTTTGATTCTCTTTAAAAGAGAGTTCGGGATTTTGGTGTATATGACGACGCCACTCCACCACTTTATCATCAACCGATCCGTTTTGTGCCTCTGCCATGTTGCCAGAAGCGAACATAGCTACCAAAGAAATAGCAGTACATAAATAAAATTGTCTCATATTGCAATCGTTTTTCCTTTGAAAATTCAACAATACGATACTCTTTTTGTTCACCTCTCACCCTCACTCAAAGACTCTATCGATTGCGCCTCTCTTTCGCCAAACAGCAAGCAGGCTGTAAGGAAACAGGCTGAAAAAAGAAGGAGTTGTTGCATCCTCTCCAACATGACACAAATGGTCAATACATCTATGGTATGTATCGGTATATAGAAAGATTCCAAGGGTATCTTACTGAAGGGTATTGAATCCGATATAATGGTGCAAGGTAAAAGAATACGGATGATAAAAACAAAATCTGCATGAAGTGCAACAACTGCCCCACTATTTAAACTATATAGCCGGGAATCTGCAAGCCACATACTTCAGCATCTAAGAGTTTGTACTTGGGCATCTGCAAGTTGGTATCTAGGCGGTTACAGGAAAGTTCTTAGGTGGCTACAGAAATATCGCCAGGTAAAGTGCTACAACTATTTACGTATACAAAAAACTTTGTTACTATCAAAGTTCCTGTAATTTAGGTAATATTATCAGTAATTTATCTACTTCTCCATTACTTTTCCTTGTGTATCTTTGTTATACTAAAAAACAACGAATAATTATGGAAACAGTAAAACTGAACAATGGTGTGAAAATGCCCATTTTGGGCTACGGAGTGTATCAAGTAACTCCTAAAGAATGTGAACGTTGCGTTTGGGATGCAATAAGTGTGGGATACCGCTCCATTGATACCGCGCAGGCGTATCAGAATGAAGAAGAGGTGGGAAATGCGATTCGCAAGAGCGGAGTGCCTCGTGAGGAATTGTTTATCACTACAAAGGTATGGATTTCGAATGCGGGACAAGAGAACGCAAAAGCCTCCATCGAGGAATCTTTGCGCAAACTGCAAACTTCCTATATCGACTTATTGCTCATCCATCAGCCCTTTAATGACTATTATGGCACTTACCGCGCCATGGAAGAAGCTTATAAGGCAGGAAAGGTACGTGCTATCGGAGTAAGCAACTTTTATCCAGATCGTTTTATCGACCTGGCAGAGAACTGTGAGATTAAGCCTGCGGTAAATCAAATGGAGACTCATGTATTCAATCAGCAAGTGAAATTGCAGGAAGTAATGAAACCGTATGGTACCCAACTTATGGCGTGGGGGCCTTTTGCCGAAGGACGGAATGATTTCTTTACCAACGAAACACTGCGCATGATCGGGAGGAAATATGGCAAGTCGGTTGCTCAGACGGCTCTTCGTTTTCTGATTCAGTGCGGAGTGGTGGTTATTCCGAAGTCCACTCACAAAGAACGTATGATAGAGAACTTCCAGATTTTTGATTTCTCCCTGTCCCAGGAAGATATGGACGAGATTGCCAAATTGGACAAAGCAGAAAGTTTATTCTTCTCACATTATGACCCCGAAACAGTAAAGTCTCTGATGACGTATAAGATAGATTAAACGCAGACACTCACTCACCCGGATGAATTAAAAGAAGGATCCTGAAATGATTTGGAAAGCTAGTGGTTCAGATGAAAAAGCTCCATTGTATCTATAAGAACTGGCTTCATTTATCCATAGATTATCAAAAGCGTTTCTCTACGATTAAAACTGTTTGGGAGTCAGGCAAGATTTTATTTACCGGTAAGAAGGTTTTGGAACACAAAACCACATTATTTACGGACTAAAGTTAAGGCCATGAACAAGAAAACAGAAACACTTTGAGGTTTCTTTGGAACACATACTGAAAATGATGTATACATGACAGAAAAAGTGGAAGAAAGAAAAAAGAAACTGACTGTATAATTAAAAATAACTGGTAAAGCAATCAAATAACTAATCTAATTAATAAAATAGCATTAAACTGCCATAATAAGGAACAATCCTTTTCATAGTTTGGCAAAGGATAATATAGCAAAGCAGGTACAGTTTTTCTTTCATTAAAAACTGCGCCTGCTTTCACTTCAATACAAAGCGATTTGCCTGATTTAACTCGTGCCAAACACGACTATAACTAACGCAAATTACGCCTTTTGTATGTATTCAACAATCCATTGTCCCACTTCGGATGTTGAATACGCTTTCTCTCCCTCAACTTGTATATCGCCTGTACGTACGTTGGCGTCCAACGAAGCATCTACTGCCCTACGGATCAACGCACCTTCTTCCTTACAATCAAAATATTCGAACAACATAGCTACAGACAGGATTTGTGCCAGCGGATTGGCTATATTCAACCCTTTAGCTTGCGGCCACGATCCATGAATCGGTTCGAACACCGGTGTGCTCTCACCTGTGGAAGCGGACGGAAGCAACCCCATGGAGCCGCTGATACAAGAGCCTTCGTCCGTCAGAATGTCACCAAAAGTATTCTCCGTTACCATCACATCGAAGAAACGGGGATCCTGAATCATACGCATGGCAGCATTGTCTACATACATGTAATCGGTAACCACTTCCGGATACGACGGAGCCATTTCCTGTGCTATCTGACGCCACAGTCTACTGGAAGCAAGCACATTTGCCTTATCCACTACCGTGAGGTGTTTGTTGCGTTTCATAGCGTATTCGAAACCTACTTTCAGAATCCTCTCAATCTCCGGACGAGTATACATATTCGTATCATAAGCTTTGTCGTTATCTTGATACTTTTCGCCAAAGTACATACCACCGGTCAGTTCGCGGATGCATATAAAATCAGCGCCTTCCACCAGTTCGGCACGCAACGGGGATTTATGTAACAAGCATTTAAAGGTTTGTACCGGACGGATATTCGCAAAAAGCCCCAGTTTCTTACGCATTGCCAGAAGTCCTTGTTCGGGACGAACCTTGGCCGTAGGGTTGTTGTCGAACTTCGGGTCGCCTACTGCAGAGAACAACACAGCATCCGCATTTTTACATGTTTCGAAAGTAGCCTCAGGGAACGGATCGCCCACTTTGTCTATCGCATCGGCACCACAAACGGCATATTCATAATTCACTTTATGACCAAACTTCTCACATACGGCAGTCATTACATCTACGCCTTGCACCGAAATTTCCGGTCCGATACCGTCGCCGGCCAACACTGCAATCTTAAACTCTTTCATTTTATTTCTTTGCTATTTAAATTAATTGATTCTCTATCTATCTTCCCTGCGGATAAACACAAGTCTCCGCAACGACTTATTTTTCTTTTCATTCCGAATTGACCGGACTATACTGAAACTCCGTGCAAGTTTCATAATCTTTCTCTATCACATTGAGCATCTTTATGGTGGCCTTGATTGCCGCTTCTGTTTGGTCAGCATCCAAGCCTCGCGTACGAAACTCACGATCCTCGAAACTCCACGTAATAACGGTTTGCACAAATGCATCCGTACGCCCACCCGGCGGAATTGTAACGGCATAATTGACTAACATAGGGAACTTACGTCCCAATGTTACTTT
>ERZ825137.488-NODE-488-length-55818-cov-14.769776_pt1 | contig 55818 bp, 51 predicted proteins | sample MGYA00519873_ERZ825137 | MGnify/ENA primary metagenome ERZ825137 (study PRJEB31778, sample SAMEA3449190) | human gut metagenome | biome: human gut; feature: human-associated habitat; material: faeces | place: United Kingdom | collected 2010/2012 ...
CCATGAACGTTTTTTCAAAAGGTTTGTGTATATTCACGACTGATTTGAGAGCCGACAGGCACTCGGATTGGTATTGCATAAGGAGTGTTTCTTTAGCCATAATTAGATGAGTAGTTAACTTCTAATTTACTAAAAAAATCAACGAATTATGCAATACTTTTCACCTTTGTTATCAGCAGGTTAGCCCATTTTTTTCAGCACATTTCTTCATGCTTAACCATTCGTTTTTGACAACATTTCAATGACCTCTTTAATGTTTTCGAACCGACTTTTGCCGGTTCTATTGTTTAACTTTTAATTTTTCGGTAAAAATTTACCGAAGTATTAGAATAATTAAGGAGGGAATTAAGATTATGATGCAATCTTATAGCGTACTATTTGGAGAAAATGCCAATAAATCTACACCGGCAGAAAAAGGTGATGCTATACTTAAAATTTTTGGAGCCAGCGCAGCAGCTTTTTGTGGTATTTGGATTGATTCTATGCTCGAAAAATTACCTGTCATACCCGAAAGTTTACGAGGATCTATATCAACGTTGCTTTCTGGGTTAGCTTCGATGCTGGTATTTTATCTTTTAGATAAAGCTGATGTTTTTAATGTAAAAGCAGAAAAAAGAAATACAAGAATAAAAGAATTATTTGATGAAAGAATTAATGATATTCAGCAAGCCACAAATAACATGAATGAAATCGTTATTGAAAAAATGAGACAATACAGTCTTGAATCACGTCAGATTTTAAACAGATTTTCAGAAGCAATTGAAAACTCAGATTATTCAACAGCAAGCAAAGAAACTTTAGCCTTAGCAAGATTCTTAAAGATAGACTTGGGTTACAATAATTTTTATGAGTTTAACGAGCAAAGAAAAAAAGGAACTATAAATTGGGATATGTAATGAAAACAATAGATTCAGAAATTAGAAACATTATTAAATATACCGTATCGTCATCATATGCTTCAACGATTATCTTAAATAATGATAATGTAAAACTAATAATGAAGTATGGTAATAATGTGAATGACCTTAAGAAGGATAAGGATTTTCTTTCAAAGTCTATTCAAACGCAAAATTGGATTTTAGCTTCTATGTATCCGGGGGCTCGCTATATTAATTGTGTCCCCAATATACCTAATGCAATTTTAGATGTAGTATGGGATATTATTTCTGATTTTATTTTTCCTGGAAAGAAACTTGCGAAGTTAAGAAAAAACATAACAGAATATATCAAAACTGCTAAGAAAGAATATATAAATTATGTTGAGAGCCATGAAAAGTATATCTGTGATGTCCAGGCACAAATAGATATAATAAATAAACGTAAACCTATTATGAAAGACTATATACTTCAGAAAGTGGTAAACAAACTATGTGAACTTGGTATAGATAGTCAGCTTGGTGATTACCCTATGGAGTTTATAGATTATAGAATATTCAAAATGAATGAGGAATTCAGTTATATAAATAAAGAATTCCAATTAATACAGAATGACCAATATGCACAAATATTGGAATATATTCCTATGATACCAGTATTCCCTTATATATTAACGCCAATTCTTGTGAAAAAGAAAATAAAACAATTAGAAGAAAAATTTTCTCAAATACAAAAACAATCAAGATTAGTATTTGAAAAGATGAATAGTGACAATCAAAAAATTAAAAATCTTTCAATAGCTTTGAATAATATTGCTAATATATACACAGATATTAATTCAAAGTTTATTCCAACTATTGAAAATATCCTAGACATAATTTCCGTAAAATATTATAACAATATTAAAGAAATACCTGATGACCTTTTATACTTATTACGAACAACTACTAAATTTCTTAAAGAATTGGCAGAACGTAGAATAATACCAAAAGGTAATTCAAGTGACATAGCAGATTCTGTTATAGAAGCAAGTAATGATATTTCTGTAACATATGAAAATTTAAGAAATGAATTTTATAAAGCTGCATAAATGATTGTTTCAATTCATTGATATGAATAATAGATGTACAGGGTAAAAAGCATAGAAACCATATTTGGCTATGCTTCCCTGCACAAATCCTCTTGTTCCATTATATACATAAAGAATCATGCAGGCCATTATAGCACCAATAACCCCATAGTGTATCATCAAAGCAAATGTGCAAAAAAATTGCATATCTCTGCTATATGGGAAAGAGTGACCATATCCATTAAAAAGGTAAAAAATAACAATATCAAGAATCCCTCTCCACTCATAATCCACTCCAAGCCATGAAGCGAGTCCGGACATGCCAAGAGTCCAAAGAAATCCCAGTACCATACTACATTGCAGAAGATTTTCAAGAACCATGAGCGTGGCCACACCAAAAGCCAGTGTAAACATCACATTATGTGTCCCGTCAGCACCGTTCAGCAGATACCAGGGGATTTCACTGATTACGGCAAAGCCCAGCAGAGTAAAGAAATACCTGTACCTGCTTCTTGTATGAATAAACCCTTCCGCAATCAGGAAGGCAAATACAGGAAAAGCGATGCGCCCGATACAGCGCATCGTTTCGTATAATACGGTACCGTGCTCCATCAGATAGAGAGCAACATGGTCTATCACCATGGAAATCATGGCTATGACTTTCAGGGCACTGCCGCTAAGTCCAAATTCCGGTTTTAAGGTTATATTCATAAATTACATATTTAACTGATACCGAGAAGTTCCTTTACCATATCCTCCACTTCCTGATTCACACGCTTGAAGTTACGGTTGAGCAGGATTTCCTTCTCTTTGTCATTTCTGAATTCATAGATTTTGGGTAGAGCTACATAGTGTTTTTCCTCGTCCTTAATCTTCTTCATGTCAAAATGCGTCTTGCAGAAATACTTTGTGGTCTTGAATTCTTCCGACTGTTCGATGTCAAAATGGTCAAGCATACTGTCATCGGTAGCCGTAAAGTCACGTGCAGCCTGTCCGGCCAGCCAGCCTGTTGCCATATCCGCAATCTTGGCTGCAGGAACCAGAAAGTCCATCTTCTCAGATATTGTGGTTGATACCTTGTGGTCATTGATGGAAATGGAGCGTGAAGTCTGCTTGGCCTTTCCGAACACATCATTCTGTGCCCACTCCAGCGTTTCCTTGTTACGTGCCGCACCCATGAAGATATTACCGCAGGTGGTGATAATCTTCTGCATACCTACCTTGCCGTAGTCAGCTTCCAGCTGAGGAAGCTCCTGGAAACCTAAAGTCACGGCAACCTTGTTGGAACGAGCCGTACCGATAAGACGGTCTATCTTGTGAAAGTACAGTGTCGGAAGCTCATCCACGATGATGCTCACCGGGATGTTACCCTTTGAGTTCACCCTTGTAATCAGGCGGTTCAGTACCAGGGCATTGAGCGAGCCGATAACTTGTTCCTTTTCCGGGTCATTGGCAATCACCAGATAGCTCGGATTAGCCTTGTCAGAAATCTTCAGGTCGAAATCATCCCCGGTGAATACCCAGTACGCTTCCGGAGACACAAGACGTGCGGCATTCACACGAAGCGTACCGACCATACCTTCAAGCTGGTCATTCGCCTTATTCTCGTATGCACTCTTGAAAGGAGCCATCAGCGAAGCAATCCTGTCATCCTGCATCAGGATATTGAATACCTGGTCGTATGGTCTCCCAAGAAATGAAAGCACATGCGGCATATCCGAAAACTCTCCGGTTACGGTATCCGGTTCCACCTCATTGCCATGTTCGTCCTCATACCAGCACCTCTGAATCAGAATCTTCCTGCCGGTCCTGTCCTTATAACTGTATCCGTTCAGGTCCACAAACATACGGTCCTCGTCAGTCGATACGTCATTGCCGTTCTCATCCACGAAATCAAGTACCACATTGCCGTCCTTGTCTATGGCATTGAAGTCATCCCAGTTGCGTATGACAATCTCCAGCTTCTTTCCCTCCAGTGATATGAAACGCTTCAGTTTCCTGCCGTTCCTGAATCCTACCGGATGGAAGTTTACAAAGAAATAGATGATGGCAGCCAGGAAGTTTTCCGCAGAATTAGTGAAGAATGCTTCCGATCCGCCCTTCTTCTCTCCACCTCCCTTGTTGAGCGAGGCCAAAAGAGTAGCCGCCGTTTCAGAAGCGGCAGCCAAATCGGGGATATATTTCCGCTGAATCGGATTGATACGGTTGGAGTATTCCACATCGGTAAAATTTACTATACGGAATCCGCAGTTCTGAGGCAGTTTACCAGCTTTCCTGTTCTTACAGTACTGATAGAAAAGCGTCTGTGCAAGTGTCGGAAACTTGAAGTCATATACCATCATGGCAAATCCCTTTGCTGAATGCTGCCTGATGAACGGGTCAATGATACCGAAAGACTTACCCGAACCCGGCGTACCCAGTACAATCGTGCCACGGAACGGATTGATGATATTGATCCATCCTTTGTGCATTTTCTTTTTCCAGTAGTATATCATTGGAATGTTCACCGAATAATCATTGCTGACCAGTGTTTCAGACTGCTGGAACGATTCGTTCTCAAAATTGAAACGGTCCTCACCAACCTTGTAGTTGTAATACTTGGCAATCCCGTCCAGTCCCTGATGTACCAGCATGGTACCGACTACCGAACAGACTGCATACATAAGCCTATTGGCCGGAAATCCCAGCCAGCTGAATCCGAAACTCATGCCGTGGAATACAAAACAAAGCCCTACAAGTGTCAGACCGGCCAACACAGGATAGATGACCATTGTCCTTACATTGAACTTCAGTGACTTTTCTGCTTTTGTACCGATACAGACAATACAGATGCATATCAGTTCGGCCACCTTGCATCCCGATACGGAATTGAATACCCTGAACCGTGCCAGCAGGTCGAGTACGAACTGTGTAACCCTGTTGTCTGCCGTAACAGGCAGATTCATGATGATTTCAATAATAAGAAAGATATAGATGCAGCTCCTGAAGTAGTTGTACATCTGCTGCTGTTCCCTTGTCTCCTCAAATGCCATACGCTCTAAATGTATATGAATTTGCTAAAATGGAACCTTTAGACCCAACAGCAGACCGTTGCGGAAGGTATCCCCATGCAGGAAGTTCACATTGTTCTTCTGTATGACAGAGAACTCCAGTCCGCTGCGGAACACATAGCTGTATTCAAATCCGGCCTCCAGTCCGAAGAAGAACTTCTTCTGTACCGCACCGAACTGAGGCCCCAGACGAAGGCGCATCATGCCGTTCTTGTACCGTGCCAGACGGTGCTTGTAAACCATACTGCCATCCCAGAAATATCCTTTCCAGAAATTGTGACATACCGGCTTCTGCCAGTGATTCCCGACCTCACCGTATACTTCGACCGCATTTCCGTATGAAAGCGGATACTCATAACCCAAAGTGGCATTCAGCGTACTTGGAAAAAGGAATCCGGCATTGACGGAAACCTTTCCGGTCTGTGCCGATGCACCGATGAATGCAACCGAGCAAAACAGAATGAACAGAATCTTCTTCATGGCCTATCTCTTTATGGAATGATCAATAAAATAGTAGGGGTAATAGTCGGCACCGTCCAGAATATCCGAGTCGAAGCCGTCCGCATTGAGAATGTCCTCATACTCGATGGTCAGTACCACTACACGTCCGCTTATCTGGTTTTCGGAAATCTCCAGACGGAGTACCTTCTCTTCAGGGAAAGTCAGCTTCGGGAGTACGAGCACGTTCCTGTAGTCTTTCTTGAACTTACGGGTGTTGTTCATGGAGAATACCGGAGTAAGCTCTATGGTCTGTGAGTTAGTGGCCTTGGTTTCCTTTTTGTCAGTAAGTTTTACCCTTATTTCCTCAATGTCGTATGCAATCCTGGTCCTGTTTTTCAGCGTATAGTCCAGAAAGAAATAGTCACCGATGGAATAGATATTGTTGATGTATGCCCTGATTCCGTTTTTATTTGATACAATCTGGTTAAACTTTCTACTGCTTCCATAGACAGCCCAGGCATATCGTGCAATCTCAGCCATCGGCATGGAAACCTCCGGATTGATATAGGACTGTGTCTCATTGTAGGATACATTGTAGATGGTAGAAGCACAATCCGGTGATTCTGTATAGAGAATGTCATACTGGGCAATATGACGCTCACCGATAATGGTGAGTGTACCCAGCAGTTCGTTTTCGCTGTAACCTTCAGACGATATGGAATCATTCTCCAGATAAGGCTTGATGCGGACGATATTGTCTGTACACTGATTGCCTATAATTTTAGTAGTGGAAATATCCACCATTTTGATGTTTTCGGGCATGACAATGTGCGTGGTCACTTCCCGGTTGATGTATATCTTCTCGTTGGCCGACAGATGTACGGCTATGCCTGTGATAAGGCATATTATCAGAATAATTCTGGTTTTCATATTCTACTATTATATTTTGATGATGACATTAATTTATATTGAAAAACTGCACTTATCTTGCATCCTCCGAGTTTATCAGATAGACAATGGTATTGTATTTGATTTTCGCCTTGTTCTTTCTGATATTGGAAGATATGGCAGAAGTTGCAGAGTTATACATATTCTGCAGTGACTGGAGGGCAATGGCCTCCGTAGAAATACCGGTACCGTAACCGTCACTGGATTCAAAACTGATATTCTGCTGTACCGTATTGGAACCAGCATCCTTCATGAAATCACGGAATGCCGATTCAGGAACATAGAAGCCTTCCATACCGTCATTGTCAAATACAGAAAGCTTGACCTTGATGAACCTGTCGCCGATAAGGATACTGGTTATGGAAGCCCTGACACGCTGCTGTCCGAAACCTGTTACCGTTCCATAGAGGTAAGTTCCCTTTTTCAGCTTTGTACCGCTTACCGTCACATCGTCCAGAAGCTTGAACCGCAGACGTGTGCCTTCATGCGCCTTTGTAGTCTGGTCAATCATGGCACGTATCAGTTTGTTTTCGGCAAATTCATCCGGAGCAGTAACTGTATTGAACCTGTCGGCATTGGTGTCATCAGACTTGATTACCAGACTCGGACGGTTGCGTTCCCTTTCCTCCTGACGTACTCTGGCTATGGAATCAGCCCTGTGCTTTCTTTCCGCTTCCTCTGCTTCCGGGTCTTTGATACCCAGTCCGCTTTCAATGGCCTTCTGCCGTTCATAGCTCCTTCGCTGAATCTCTTCAAGGTCACGTGCAAACTCATCCTGTGAGGAATATCCCATACCTCCGTAACCCGTTTCACTGTTTCCCGAAGGACCGTTCCCGTAAGCATATGCATTGATATGCTTTCTTGATTCGGCAAGGGAACGCTCCAGTTCTTCAAGTTCCCTCTGCTGTCGCTGTCTTTCAGCTTCGGCTGCATCCAATTGGTTCAGTTCCTCCTCGCTGTAGCCGTGTTCCAGTTCCTCCTTCTTCTGCTCTTCCTCCCCGATACCGCTTACGGCTGTGAAGGCATCCTCGTCACCGAAACGTCTGGACATCTCATACATCTTGTCTCCGGCTTCCTCGGCATTGGCCTGGGGAAGCTCCATGTTGATACGGTCTGTAGCTACCGTTCCGGCAGTCTCCTCACCACCGGAGAAGGTCTGCATCACAAAGTATACCAGTGCGCACAGCGGAACGAATATGACCAGCGGAAAGATATACTTGGGCTGTTTGAAATTAATCTTAATCATGGGTTATCATTGTTTTTAATGGATTTGACTATATTTTCCAGCTGCCGGTATTTGAGGATGATCCGCAAGGAATCCTCACGGCTCTTTACAGGTATGGCAATCATGGAGTCCAGTTCATGACGCAGTAACTGTCCCTTCACCGTCATGTCCGTCAATACACTGCGGTGAATGTCCTTGTTTGCCTGGATGGTACGGAATCCCTGAAACACCGGTTCCATTGCGGCTATCGAACTGACATCCGGCTCACTCTGTTTCCCGTTGCCGGAATCTATGGCAACGGTACTGACAAGCAGTAGAAGCAGTGTCCCTGCTACACCTGCGAATGTCGTTTTCGGATGTTTAGCCGCCCATCTGTTGGCCAGTCTGATTCTTGCGGCCAGACGGTATCTTGTTCCGATGACACCCAGTTTGGGCTGCAACCACGACCTGACAAGCAGTTGCGTTTTCAGACGGCTTTCCTGTATCTTTTTTCTGAATGATTTCATAATATCAGTATATCAATAGTCCAAATCCTTGTTTTCAAGAGTCCTCCAGCCGGTAATGAGCAGACCGTGAGGATTGTTCCTTGTCCTAGGTACGGACTCGATGTAACCTGTTGTCACCATCGAGCGTCTGATGTCCCTGGTCCTGCGCTTGATAAGCTGCGTACCGTAATAGGTAAACTTCCGTTCATGTTCGTCAAACTGAATGGAGTCACACATGATGGTACAGACAGCCGAAGAGGAAATGATGTCCGAGTAGAAACCGTTCTCGTCCATGGCCTGTTTCTGTTTCAGTGCAGTCCCGTCAGCCATATACATCGCTTTCCCTACTGTCCATTTGATATAGTCGTTGTCGGGCGGCAGGTTGAAGAAATACTGGTGGAACAGCTGTATGTGCGCCTTGGCCTCCATGGTGAAGTTGGCTTCCAGCCGTGCACGCTCGGCAAGAAACGGAATGTCTCCGTCAAGTACATAAATCTGCTGCCTTTCCTCGTTGACAAGGGAAATGCAGCACCAGACCGTAAAGGCACAGATGACGGTGCAGCCTCCGATTACCGCAAATACCGTCATCATGGCCAGTCTGGTTTTCTGTGCAAGTGATTCGATAAGCATATAATGAAAGATTTTAAGTTATTTGACCAATGACCTGACAGCTGAACCTGTTCCTTTCATGGCAGAACCTGCCATACTTCCGGCCATACCACCTGCAGCCGAAGTGATGCCCATTGCAGCCGAACCGGCAACGGAACCCGTACCCGAGCTTACACCTCCCGGAATCAGCCATGATGCCACTTCAGGAACGAAGCGTATGATATAGGCACCAACGAGCATACCCATGGCATACATACAGTTGGAGCCTATTCCCTGCAGTCCCAGTGCGCCAATCTGTTCCCATGAGTTTACCGAGCCGTGCAGCAGATGGTCGTATGCCACCAGGTCCTGCTGCAGGTTATAAAGAAGGATGAAGTCTATATAATAGATGCACATATAGGTCACGAATCCCCATAACGAGAGGGAAAGGAACTTGGACATCCACTGGCTCCAGGCCGAGTTCCATGGCGGTGCCAGCGAGAGAGCAAACATGATCGGACAGAATATCATCATGATGGCCATGAAAATCCTCTGTGCCACGAGCATCCCGTAATACGACATCTGGAAAATCAGTTCCCCGACAAAACGTATGACATCGTTTATCCATTCACTGACCTTCGTCTCAGCCGCCACGGCAGCCCTCTGTGCGTAGTTGTTGATGGTCGAGCCCAGATTCTCCACATTATATATAAGCTTGTCCCACCAGGCAGCATCCTGACCGATTTCGGCCACCTGCTTTGCCGTGGCTATGGAATCCTGCACGGTTCTCAACCTGTCAAGATATTCACTCTGTTTCTGTGCCACCTTCAGCTCGAAGGCAGCCACTTCCTTGTTCTTTGCCTTGGCCATAGCCCATGTAGCGGACTCCAGACTCTTTCCCGGAACCTGCAGAGCCGAGCATATCCATGAAGAGGATGAAATACACAGGGAAATGCCGATGATGCGCAACAGCTTCATGACATCCATACCACGCCTTCCGAGCATCATCATCCAGCATTCGTATGAACCGACACACAGGGCCAGACACAGACCGAGAGCCTTTGCCATTGAAACGGCATCACCGAGAACGGCCACATTGGGAAATGTCTCCATAGCTGTCAGCAGCTTTTCCAGACTTTCGTCAATGGCCGGAAGTCCTATTGTCAGCGGAATAAACAGTAGATTCATGTTTGATTTTATTATTTGTTTAATATTATTACCTGAATTGTCATCAATAATAGAGAATGTCTAATAATGTGTAGCGGCAACGGCACAAAGGTGTGCAGTCCTGTTGACCAGTTCTGCCATCCTGGATTTGGCTTCCTCGTATGCCTTCTGCCGCTTGGCGTTCTCCAGTCCATAACCGACACCGGTTTTGTGTATATAGGCTATATCCGCACAGAGTATTTCATTCTGGCGGCTCAGCTCGTCCACCTGATAGCGGAGCTTGCCGTCACTCTTCTGCATACAGTAGAGCAGTCCGTCCGTGATACAGTCCTGCATACGGTTGAACTCGTCCTTGTAAGTGGCATACATCAGGTCAACATTTCTGTCAGCCTCCCTTGCCAGTTCTTCCTTATACAGTTCCTCGATATATTTGCGCTCACTCTCCACTTTCTTGATTTTCTGCCTCTGCGTCTCTTCGGCAGTCACACGCACCGGCATGATACGTTTCACATCAGACTTGGGTTCCTTGAAGCGGACACGGAATCCGGAGTTGAACCAGTCCCATTTCCAGTACATTTCCGCACCTGAGTATTTCTTATGCAGGAAAAAGTAATACCAGTCCGGAGCAAAATCCCACGGACCGTTCTCCATTGACTTCCACTGCTTCTGCTTTTCACTGTCACTGACTATGCTTTGGGCATTGGCAACAGTAACTGTACCTGAAACTGACATGCAGAACAGGCATAATAATATAATTCTAACCTGCATATCCCTGATTCCATTTGTTGATTACACGCTCAGCTATCTCATTCTTCACATTGGAGTTCAGTATCTCCCAGATATAGTCCGGCTTCCATCCGCAGTCCGTGACAAGGAAACAGTACAGATTAGCATTGTCTATTATGTACCTTGCCCTGTCGATGGAAGCCTTCAGTGTCATTACCAGATTCAGCTTCTCATCCATGGAAGCCTTCATCAGGTTTATACCCGAAGCGGCTACGGATGCATACAGTCTGTAGCAGTGTTGTATCTCCCTTGATATTGCTACGTTGGCATCGGCATAATACCATGCCACGAAAGGCTTCTTCGATACATAACTGAAAGTATTACCGGTAAAGTCCTTGTATTCCGTTACCAGCTGATACAGTGAGTTGGCTGTTGAAGAAATGGCACCGGCCAGCACCAGGTATGAATAGGCATTGTTCAGCCTTGTATCCAGAGTGGTCCGGACATCATTGAACTTTTCCGCACCCTTTTCAATGAGCGACTGCTCGCCATAGCTTGTGGCCACTCTTGTAAGAGCCTTGTCCTCGTCCTTCTTTATGGCCTTGTGCAGGGCTATGAGTGCTTCGATGGTCGGCAGGTCTTTGGGTATGATGAAAGCGGAAGCCTTTACAGGCAGCAACAGCATTATAATACCGGCTGATATGATACTTATATTCCTGATTCTCATGACAGACACATACATATTAAGGGTTAATAATTTGAAGCAACCATTCCGTTCCAGTCCTGTACAAGATTCCCCACATGATTCTTCATGGTCACCACATTTGCCCATCCTTCAGGGTCAATGGCAAAGAAGAGGTCGTTTGCAGTAGCATACTGTGCCATCAGAACCATCCCTTCCACCTTATAGCGTATCCTGTTCAGGTCAGTATAGATGCTGTTGGCCAGTGTCAGCCTTTCATACCTGTCCAGCAGGTTGTAGCCGTCATCCTTTTTTTCTGCAGTTGCCTGTCCCTGCAACGGATTGGGAATCCTGGCATTGTTCACAATATTGACGAAGTTGCCGACCAGCTGCTGGGTTTCCGCTACAAGATTGCCGAGTTCGTTCAGACAGAGCAGCCTGTTTGAAAATTTTGCCCTGTTTACCGTACTGACAAGTACCGGAACATTTCGCAGAATATCCAGAGCGCACAGGCCTATTTCCTTATAATAAAGACTTTCAGTCCCGAAACCGGATATGTTCTCCATACTCAGCTTGTATAGTTCCTTCATGGTAGCCATACTCACCGTATAGAGTTCCACCTTCTGTTTCTTGGCGGCAATGGTATCCACACGCTGGTTGTGCTGTTCCTCGATAAGCTTCTGTGAAGCGGTATTGGCCATGACAATCTTCAGACAGTTGCGGTCGAATACGATTCTCCAGGCAGCATGTGCATTAATGCAGACAAATGCAGAAAGCATTATAACCGATATGATTCTTAATACTGTTCTTACCATAGTGACATAACTTTTTGATGTTGGTTGACTTTTCTTGCAAACTCCAGATACAGAAGCCCTCCATCCGCCTTGCGGTCTTCCTCAATACGGGTGATGGCCTCCTGCAGCGTACCGTACCGGGCAAGATAAATCTTCAGTGCCTCCTTCTCGGTACGTTCTGTAGTGTATGCCCAGTAACATTCCGGTGCTTCCTCCACACCATACACATCCGAGTGCTGTCCCCGGCAAATCCATACTTCCTTGAAGTAGCTTCTTCCCTCATGGTTGTTCAGAGCATTGATAGTGAAAATCTGCTGACGCTGTATGTCAGTGAGTCCCAGAATGGCTGCAATATCCTCATACCTGTCCTTGAACTTGGTCTGGTCAAGCAGAATCTTCACGTCCGAGTTGTTGATGATGGCCTCCTTCACAATAGGGGAATCAATCACGTCATTAAGCTCCTGTGTGACTACACCGGCAATGCCGTGGAACTTCCGGACGGTCTTATACAAATACTTTATATATTCTGCCATGGTAGGTGACGCGATTGCCTTCCATGCCTCTTCGATGATAAGAGCCTTCCGTCCCTTCTTGATACGCATCTTCTGCAGGAACACGTCCATGATAATCAGCACCACAATCGGGAAAAGCACCGGATCATCCTTTATCTTGTCAATCTCGAATACAATGAAACGCTCATCAAACAGGTTGATGTCCAGGTCGGAGTTCAGCGTCATCTCCAGCTCGCCGCCACGGTAGAACTGTTTCAGTATGGCCGCAAAATCATGTATATTGAAACTGATTTTCTCCAGCTGCGTAATCTGCGGAATGCGTTCCAGGGCAAACTCATAATAGGAATTGAACGAGAGTTCCTGAACCTTCAGCCTGCGCTTCTGTTCCTCCATGTGGTCAATCTGCCTGTCTATCTTAATCAGCATGGAATTGTTATAAAGTTCCCTTTTGTATTTTTCTATGATGGCAAGTGCACGTTCCTTTTCCGATTCTGTGGCCGCTTCATCATTGATCAGGGCGGTCAGTGAACGGCACTGTCGTATCAGCTTCAGACGGCGTACTTCTGAAGGCAGCAGCAGTGCACGGTTTTCCGGCTTTTCCTGCGCCTCTTCCGCATTTATCTGCCTGTCGATGTCCTCCATGCTGTGCGTGTACTGTTCGTAGTCATCCTCCATCTTGGCGACAACCAAGAGTTTCTGTCTCAAAGCCTCACGCTCGCTGTCACTGAACCTTTCAAACGGATTGAAATATGCCTCATAGTATTCCACGATGGTCTGGTTTATCAGCATGTCCTCAATCTTTGTAGGAAATGCGTTACCCTTGAATATCAGGAATATCAGCGATTTGAGGAAGTTCTTCTTCTCACCGAAATTGAGTTCATATTCTTCCTTAGTGACCTTGAACGGATTCATGGAAATGGGCTTCTCTTTCGAGTAGGCTATGTATGTACCCTTGTAATATCCGCATATACCTTCGTAGGAATCACCCGTATCCACCATGACCACATCCGTATTCTGTTCCAGAAGCTGACGTACCACACTGTTCATGTGGAATTGCTTATATAGCTGATTATCAAACAAGTTACAAAAGTCAAGGTACAAAAAAGGTCGTAAATGATAGGCATATGATTAGTTTTTGCATCTAACGTATAAGTTCTTATATTTTAATGTTTAAAGAAGTCACGAGTATACACGTTTTATTTTCTCGAATAGCTCTAAATCTTTATACTTTATAACATGCTGCTTAGATATATTAACTATACATAATGGCTTATAAATAGGTCAACCGTCTCCATTAAAAAAAGAGAGATGCTAAAAATACAGCGTTCTAATAGTTTATTGAGTATTCAGTCAAACAGGTTTTAGTATTTTATTATCGGAAGTTGCATAACTCTCAAATAAAATCTATAAATTTGCTGTAGAATTAAAACATTTTACTCTATGGGTAATTTCAATAGACTTAAAGTAGTGCTTGCTGAACAGCAAAAGACGGGGAAATGGCTTGCAGGGCAAATTGGAAAATCCAATTGCACTGTGAGTAAATGGTGTAGTAATTCTGTTCAACCTGACCTCAAAACACTTAACGAGATTGCAAACGCTCTTGAGATAGACGTGAAGGATTTGATTGTAAGCAGTTTAAATCATAAATGATTTATAGCCATGGAAGTAAACAAGAAAGACCTTAAGGAACAAGAAATACGCACTTTGTTCATTACTCCTGCCCTCCAACAAAAAGGGTGGGCAGTAAGTGTAAATATGCGTGAAGAGTACTATTTTACAGATGGTAGAGTGCTTGTTGTTGGCAATCAGCATTCGGTAGCCGAAGGTAAAAAAGCGGATTATCTGCTATATCATAATGGTAAACCTATCGCAGTGGTTGAAGCCAAAGACAATAAGCATTCGGTAGGAGCAGGTATGCAACAAGCTATTGAGTATGCCTTAATTCTTGACTTGAAATTTGCCTATTCAAGCAATGGGGATGCCTTTTTGGAACACGACTTTATCACAGGAAATGAAACTGAAATCAAGTTAGAGGATTTCCCTACAGAAGATGAATTGTATAACCGCTATCTTGCATCCAAGAATTATACATCTGACGAACTACACATCATAGAAACTCCTTTCTATTATGATGCCCACAGTCATGAACCAAGATATTATCAACGCATTGCTGTAGACCGTACCGTAGAAGCCATTGCAAAGGGGCAACAACGCGTACTTGTAGTGATGGCCACAGGAACAGGAAAGACTTTTACGGCATTTCAAATAATCCATCGCCTCCATAAAAGTGGAGCGAAGAAAAAGATTCTTTATCTGGCAGACCGCAATATCCTCATAGACCAAACCATGGTTCAGGACTTCAAACCATTCAAGAAGTTTATGACCAAGATTACATCGGTTGGAGAAGGTCAAGAGAAAATAGATTCTTCCTACGAGGTTTATATGGCATTGTATCATCAGTTGGTAGGTAAAGAAGGCAAGCCGGATCCTTTTCTGGAAGTACAGCCCAACTTCTTTGATTTGATAATCGTGGATGAGTGCCACCGTGGAAGTGCAAAGGATGATTCTGCATGGCGCAAGGTGCTGGAGTATTTCAGCGCAGCCACACAAATAGGTATGACAGCTACTCCTAAAGCCGATGAAGGAGCTAATAATCTGGATTATTTCGGTGAACCTGTGTACACTTATTCTCTCCTTCAAGGAATCCAAGATGGCTTCTTGGCTCCCTATCGGGTCACAGCCGATTTTATCAATGTAGATTTACAAGGATGGACTCCGGAAGAAGGGGAAACAGATTTATTCGGAAAGGAAATCGAACAAAAATTATATCAAAGACAAAATATAGGTCGTGACCTTGCTATCAAGCTCAGACGTAAGGTGGTAGCACATCGAATCACTCAGATGCTTCATGATATAGGACGTATGACGAAGACTATCGTCTTCTGTTCAGACATAGAAGAAGCTGCTGAAATGCGCACGTTGCTGATCAATATGAATAGCGATTTGTGCAAGAAGTCACCTTACTATGTAACACGTATTGTCGGTGAAGACAAAGAGGGAAAGAAACAATTGGATAATTTTATCAGTGTAGATGAGCCTTATCCGGTGATTGTGACTACCTCTGAACTCCTTTCTACGGGAGTGGACTGCAAGACCTGCGGACTTATTGTCATAGACAAGGAAATTGGTTCTATGACGGAATTCAAACAAATCATAGGACGAGGAACACGGCTCCGCAAAGATAAAGGCAAATGGCATTTGGAAATTCTTGATTTCCGCAATGCCACAGCTAAATTCAAAGACCCGGCTTTCGATGGTGACCCTGAACCGCCTAAGGGAGGCGGAAAAAAAATAAAGCCATATCCATCGGTTGAGGATGAGCCTTCGACAACGGCTTCTGAACCTCGTGCCAAATACCTCATTAACGGTAAGGATGTTCGTATTGCTCATGAAATAGTATCTGTATTAGGCGAAGATGGCAAAACTATGCGGACAGAGAGTATTCAGACTTTTGCCAGAAAACAACTGTTGCGCCATTACCAAAGTTTGGATAATTTCATTCAAACATGGACAGAAGCTGAGCGTAAACAAGTTATCATGGACGAACTGAAAGAATATGCCATCTTGATAGATGCCGTCCGTGAGGCCAATCCGGCTTTAAAGGATGCCGATATTTTTGATGTAATATGCCACGTTGCTTTTGACCAACCTCCATTGACTAGAAAGGAAAGAGCAAATAATGTCAAGAAGCGCAACTATTTCGGCAAGTACGAAGGAAAAGCTCGCGAAGTGTTGGAAGCCCTCCTTGACAAGTATGCAGAGAACGGAATCCTGGACTTTGAAAAAGCAAACATCCTGGAAATTCCTCCTTTTAACAGCATAGGCAAGCCAACAAGAATTGTAAAATTATTCGGCGGCAAACTGGCTTTTGAGCAAGCCGTACGAGAACTTGAATATCAAATATATAAAACAGCATAACCATATATGGCAGTAAACAACATCATAAAGCGAATCCAGAATATCATGCGTCAGGATGCAGGTATCAATGGTGACGCACAGCGAATTGAACAAATGACTTGGATGTTCTTCTTGAAAGTATATGATACACAAGAAGAAACATGGGAATATAAAGATGCCAGTTACCAATCTATTATTCCGGAAGAATTGCGTTGGCGAAATTGGGCCGTGGATGAAAAAGACGGTGAGGCAATGACGGGTGAAGCGCTGCTTTCATTTGTCAACGAAAAGCTTTTTCCTGCGCTGAAGAATCTTCCAGTCAATGCCCAGACTCCGAGAGCAAAGAGTATTGTTCAAGAAACATTTGCTGACTTGAACCAGTACATGAAGAATGGTACACTGCTTCGCCAAGTGGTGAATATCGTCAACGAAATTGAATTTGATGATGCAGAAGACCGCCATACATTTGGTGATATTTACGAGGGTATTCTCAAAGACTTGCAGTCAGCCGGGAATGCAGGTGAGTTCTACACCCCTCGCGCTCTGACTGACTTTATCGTCAAGATGCTTGACCCTAAATTGGGTGAAACTTTTGGGGACTTCACCAGTGGTACAGGAGGCTTTCTTACCTCTGCTCTCAATTATATGAGCCAGAATGTCCGTTCTGCAGAAGATGGGGAAAAACTGCAAAATGCAGTTGTAGGTCAGGAATGGAAGCCATTGCCTTATCTGTTGAGCATCACCAACCTACTGCTTCACGACATTGAAGCTCCCAACATAGCTAATTGTGATTCACTTGGAACAAATGTTGCGGATTTCAAAGAGAACGATAAAGTGGATGTCATTGGTATGAATCCTCCCTATGGTGGCAGTACCGAAGATAGTGTAAAAAGTAACTTCCCGACACAATACCGTTCCAGCGAAACAGCTGATTTGTTTATTGCCCTTATCATGTATCGCCTGAAAGCCGGTGGTCGCTGCGGTGTAATCATTCCCGATGGATTCTTGTTTGGTACGGATGGTGCTAAACTGGCTCTCAAGGAGAATTTGCTGCGTAAGTTCAATCTGCATACGATTATTCGTCTTCCGGGTTCTATTTTCGCTCCATATACGTCTATTGCTACCAACATTCTTTTCTTTAACAATGAAGTAGCCGAAGGCTGTGAGGAAGGTTTCCGAACGAAAGAAACGTGGTTCTACCGTATGGATATGCCCGAAGGATATAAGCATTTTTCGAAGACCAAACCCATGAAAGTGGAACATACGCAGCCTATTCAGGAGTGGTGGCATGACCGCAAAGAAATCATCAGCGATGAATTGGGTGAAAAAAGCCGTGTATTTACTGCTCAGCAGCTTCTTGACTTAGACTGCAATTTCGACCAGTGCAAATTTCCGAAAGAGGAAGAGGAAATTCTGCCTCCTGCTGAACTGCTCAAACAGTATTTTGAGAAGCGTGCAGCACTCGACCATGAAATAGACAAAACGCTGGCCGAAATACAGAAAATTCTGGGTATTGACATCAAGTCGTGTAACTGATAACAACATTCAGGTTTTATGCGGTAAGATTTATTTGATAATTAAGAAATTACTGTTTGCTATCGACATATATGTCGGGAACAAAACAAGAAATATTTTAGAACGATGGAAAGCGAGAAAGACATCACCCAAAACAGATTGACCCAACAGGAATCACGCTTCGTCTCCGACCTAAAGAATATTGCAGGAGAAGCAAGAAGCCAAGCCTATCGTGCTGCCGACCATTTGCTGGTGGTTCGTAATTGGCTTATCGGATGGCGTATTGTTGAGCAAGAACAAGAAGGAAAAGAACGTGCCGAATATGGTAAGCGAGTACTTGAGCTTGCATCGCAAAGCCTTACAGAAGAATATGGTAGAGGTTTCGGACTGACGAGCATCAAGAATATGCGTTCTTTTTACATCAAGTTCCACAATCTGCAAATTCGTCAATCATTGCTTGACGAATTCAATATCACTCAGTTTTCCATTCGTCAATCATTGCCTGACGAATCTGTTATACCATTCTATCCGAATGTGTCATGGCTTCATTATGAACGTCTTATGCGTGTTAAGGATGAAGTTGAACGTTTGTGGTATCTGAAAGAAACCGCTCGTACACAATGGGACTATCGAACCCTGCAACGCAATATATCTTCTCAGTATTATAGACGTTTGCTGCAAACCCCGAAACAGTTGCGTCATGAAGTGACTAACGAAATGAACAGCCTGACCGCAGACTTTGAACGGGATAAGCTGTCGTACCTAAAAAATCCTGTGATTGCAGAATTCCTGGGACTATCTCACAATCCTATATACTGTGAATCGAACTTGGAAACTGCCATTATAGACCACTTGCAGACTTTCATCATGGAGTTAGGAAAAGGGTATGCGTTTGTGGCACGACAACAGCATATCAAAACAGACATGGGAGATTTCTACATTGACCTCGTGTTTTATAATATCATTTTGAAGTCATATCTGATTATTGACCTTAAGACCACACAAATAACCCATCAGGATGTCGGTCAGATGGATATGTATATTCGAATGTATGATGAACTGAAAAAGGAAGAAGGCAACAATCCAACCATCGGTTTATTGTTATGTTCTGATACCAGCAAAGACTTGGCTCGTTACTCTATTCTGAAAGACAGTAAACAGCTATTCGCAGCTAAATATCTTACCTACCTTCCCACAGAAGAAGAATTGAGCCGGGAAATACGTGAACAAAAAGAGTTCTTTGAACTACAAGAAGGTAAACGCAATTTTGAAAAAGAATAGAAAGACGAATAATGAACGGAAAACAATTAAAGAACAGCATATTACAATGGGCGATACAGGGAAAACTTGTACCGCAAGACCCTAATGACGAACCTGCATCGGTATTGCTCGAAAGAATTCGTCAGGAGAAAGAACGTCTGATTAAAGAAAAGAAGATCAAGCGTGACAAGAACGCATCTATCATCTATCGTGGTGAGGACAATTCCTATTATGAGAAGTTTATCGCTACCGGGGAGGTGAAGTGCATTGATGAGGAAATTCCGTTTGAGATTCCTAAAGGGTGGGAATGGTGCAGATTATTATCAATTGTCTCTTTATTGGGAGATGGTATTCATGGGACACCAGAATATTCAGAAGGCGGAAGTGTTTATTTTATAAATGGGAATAACCTACTTGATGGTAAAATACTTATCAAACCTGATACAAAAAGGGTATCAAAAGAAGAGGCTGTTAAACATTCAAGAATACTTAATGAATCAACCGTACTCGTTTCTATAAATGGCACTATAGGTAATATCGCTTTCTACTCAGGAGAAAATATTATTTTGGGGAAGAGTGCTTGCTATTTCAATTTATTGAATGGTATCGAAAAGAAATATATCATGATAGTACTTCAAACTGATTATTTTTTGGAATATGCCAAACGCGTTGCTACAGGTAGTACCATTAAAAATGTACCGTTGTCTGGTATGAGAAACTTTCTGATTCCTATTCCTCCAGAAGATGAACAGCAAGTTATAATTGATAAATTATTATCACTAAAGTTGTTAATAGAAAAGTTCAATGTTGAGCAATTACAACTTGATAAACTCAATGCTGAATTACGTCCAGTTTTAAGAAAGTCTATTCTCCAAGAAGCAATTCAAGGTAAACTTGTTTCACAAATAACAGAGGAAGGAACAGCCCAAGAATTACTTGAAAAGATACAGCAGGAGAAACAGAAACTTGTCAAAAAAGGTAAACTTAAAAAATCCGCTTTAACCGATTCTGTAATCTATAAAGGTGACGATAACAAGTATTATGAGTTGATAGGCAATAGCTCTGTTTGTATAGACGAGCATTTACCGTTCCAAATACCCGAAACATGGGCTTGGTGTAAGGTCAAAAACCTGATGGAAATACAGACTGGTGCTTCATTCAAAAAAGAGCAAGCAAACACAAATAAAGAAGGCATTAGGGTATTGCGTGGTGGAAATATTCTGCCTAATAAGTATATATTCAAAGATGATGATGTGTTTGTATCAGAGGAGTATGTCAATCCTAAAACCATTCTGAAAAAGAATAGCCTCATTACTCCAGCTGTTACCAGTTTGGAGAATATAGGTAAAATGGCAGTGATAGAAAAAGACTACAGTGATGTGAGTGCTGGCGGTTTCGTTTTCATAATTAGACCATATATTCAGGACTTCAAGCACTCTTTACTTCTTGCGTATTTTCTTCAAAGTCCATTTCTAATTGAGGCAATGCAGGGAATAACAAAGAAATCTGGTGCTGCTTTTTATAATCTTGGAAAAGAACGTCTAAATGAGCTGTATCTGCCATTGCCTCCAATGGCGGAACAACAACGAATAGTCGGTAAAATCAATGAGTTCTTATCAAGTATTGGGAGAAGAATGGTGCAAACTGTTCATGTATTGATAACGAAATACCTTTTAATATTCCATCTAGCTGGTCATGGGTGCGTCTGAACGATATATGCTCATTTATTCATCGTGGAAAATCTCCTAAATATAGTATGGTAAAGAAATATCCTGTTGTTGCCCAAAAATGTAACCAATGGTCTGGCTTCTCGATTGAAAAGGCGAAGTTCATTGAGCCTCAAAGTATTTCGTCCTATAAGGAAGAATATTTCTTGCAAAATGAAGACTTAATGTGGAATTCGACAGGATTGGGTACTCTAGGTCGAATGGCTATATATTATGAGGAACTTAACCCTTATGAGTTAGCCGTAGCTGATAGTCATGTCACTGTTATTCGTCCTTACAAGCAGTATATTGCACCAGAATACCTCTATTATTATTTTGCGAGCAACACGGTTCAATCTGTAATAGAAGAAAAATCTGATGGAAGTACCAAACAAAAGGAATTGGCTACTAAGACTGTACAAGGTTATCTTATTCCCCTTCCGCCTCTTGATGAACAATATCGTATCATTCAGCAGATTAAGTCCGTAACAAGTATTATGAGCAGGTAGGGAATACAAGTCGCTGTATTGATGAGGAAGTTCCTTTTGATATACCTAGTACATGGATATGGACAAGACTTTCTTGTATCGCAAACGTATATACTGGTAATAGCATTAGTGAAGCCGAAAAGAAGTCGAAGTTCACTAATGTAAAAGGACGCTATTATATTGGGACTAAGGATGTTGATTTAAAAAATCGGATTACATACAATAATGGGGTTGCGATTCCCAAACAATATGAATCAGCTTTTAGAATAGCTCCTAAAAGCTCGGTGTTGATGTGTATTGAAGGTGGAAGCGCTGGAAAAAAAATTGCTGTATTAAATCAAGATGTATGTTTTGGTAATAAACTATGCTGCTTTACAGCATATACAGAAATAAGCAAATATGTATACTACTATCTGCAATCTCCAATATTCTTAGATATGTTTAATCAATATAAGACAGGCATCATAGGTGGTGTAAGTATTGCAAAAGTAAAAGAAATATTGTTACCATTGCCTCCTCTACAAGAGCAGCAACGCATTGTTGCTCAAACTGAAAAACTATTTGAGCAACTGAAATAATGCGTCAATGCGTTGAGCTATCCGTTTCTGTTCTGCTAAAGGTGGAATACCAATAGGCAGATTGTAGAATAATTCTTTATTGAGGTGCGGAATAGCCGCACCTCTTTTTGAATTCCTTAGCTCCGATTTATAGAACAGAATGAAAGCCAAAATATATGGTTTCCACATAGCCGAAGAAAGCCATAGTTGTTTGAATGTACTCCCCATATACCCATCATCTGGAGCAGAGAATACTTCACCTGAATTTTCACCGTCCACCAAAATGATACTATCGCCAGCTAACACAAATCGACCTTTCTCTATGATGGTCGCAGATGATTTGCCACGTAGATATTTAGCATCCATACAAACCCCTTTTCCAAGTTTCTTTTCTCCATCCGCTAGTTGGCATATATCCTTCAATCGTAAAACAGTCCAATTATTTGGGTACTCAAAAGGTAACTCAATTTCAACCAGTTTCCCGTTTATCGTCTCATAATACTTGTTATCGTCACCACGAAAGATAACAGAATCGTTGAGGGCAGACTTCTTAAGCTTGCCCTCTTTGATGAGTTTCTGCTTCTCTGCTTTTACATGTTCCAGCAGTTCTTGCGCTGTACCTTCTTCTGCTATTTGTTGGACGAGTTTGCCTTGAATTGCTTCCTGCAATACGGTTTTCTTTAATTTATCATAGATGTTTAGATTGAGACAATTCAATTTATCTGCTTCTGACTCATATTTAGCAATTAGAGACAAAAGCAAATTGTATCTTTCAACCAATCTGCTTTGTTCTGATAAAGGAGGAACAGGCACAAGTACTGCTTTTAGATATTCAAACGGGGGAATATTCTTAATAGCAGAACCAGCTCCTTTCATTTGTGCCTCATTTAAAAGCATATAAGCAAAGTACATTTGCCAGTATTCTGCCATGCTCAAATCAAAAAGCGTAACCCTCATCAACGCTTGATTGATAATACCGACAGGAGCATCTAATGGCAGAAGATAGGTCTCACCGATTGTTCCTGCGCAGCTTACTATAATGTCATTTGGTTTGACAATAAAGCTTTGCATTGCTTCAAACTTTTCTTTGCTGATATAATAATCGCCAAGACGAAAGTCTTTTTGTATTGCATTCTTCTGCTCATAAACTTTGACACTTTGATTGCTTTTGGCTACAAACATAGATTTTGTTAAGCTACTTCCAAAAGGTCCTTTTCTATACAGAGCCAAGTCATTGAGCCTACACCATTCCCATCCCTTTGGTATCTCAAATGGCACCTCCTCATCAATGCACTTCACCTCCCCGGTAGCGATAAACTTCTCATAATAGGAACTCAAAGAATCTGTCGCAGTAATTATAAATGGAACAATGTTGTTCCCACTAAAACAATTACTGTATGACAGAAGAAACATTTGAAACGCTACTCGTTCAGGCGAATATGGCGAGAAATACGGTTGCAGCCTATCTGTATGCCGTAAGAGAGTACAACAAGAGGCATAAAGAGGTTAATAAACGAAACCTCTTAATCTACAAGACCTACTTGATTGAAACTTACAAGCCCAAGACGGTGAACCTTAGAATCCAGGCTATCAATAAATGGCTGGAATTTATGGGCAAACAGAAACTTCGTCTCAAATCGGTCAAGGTGCAACAGCGTTCGTACTTGGAAAACGTAATTACGAATGCCGATTATCTGTTTCTCAAGAAGAAATTAAAAAAAGAAGATAATCTGACATGGTACTTTGTGGTTCGCTTCTTAGCTGCTACCGGAGCCAGAGTGAGCGAACTGATTCAATTAAAGGTGGAACATATATCGCTGGGCTACTACGACATCTACACCAAAGGCGGTAAGATTCGTAGAATATATATTCCTAAACTGCTTAAAGAGGAGACGAAAGTCTGGTTAGACAACCAAAAACGCACTTCCGGCTACCTTTTTCTGAACCGATTTGGAGATAGAATTACGACTCGTGGCATATCGCAGCAACTTAAGAACTATGCCAATAAGTATGGTATGAATGAAAAGGTGGTTTATCCCCACTCTTTCAGACACCGTTTTGCCAAGAATTTCTTGGAGAAGTTCAACGACATTTCTCTCCTCGCCGATTTGATGGGACATGAAAGCATTGAAACGACTCGCATCTATTTACGAAGAAGCAGTTCAGAGCAACAAGCCATCATTGACAAAGTAATCACTTGGTAGCATGTATGCTGCTCGCAGGAATACTGTATCAAGACAACGTGCAATTCTTTCAGAATAGCTTTGTACCTTGATATTCAGCACCAAATAAAGAAGCGGCACAATGACGCGACAAAAGGGGCATTTTTACCTCTTTTGCCGCGTTTTTATTGATAGTCTCAACATACCCAACAAGAGGGATAAGAATGTTGTATGCCCAATCCTTGTCCTTTACTTGCACTGCTTGGGTAACGGTTGTATGAGGCAGAGAGCACCTTGTATTTTTACCACTTTATGCCCTTAAAAAACATATCCTCTGAGCTAGAACCCGGGTATTTTGCACTATCCATGTGTTGACAAGCATAAATACACTGAAAATCAATAGCTTCAATATAGCCAACTGCGTTGACAAACGTTGACAAGCGTTGACAAAATCAGTTCTAACTGAAAAAATATAGCCAGCGGTTGACAAAATCCCTTATACTATTCTTATCTCTATTTTTTCTTTAAAATAGAAAGTATTGATAATGAGGAGGTTTTCAAGAAGGATTCTGAGTAAAAAAACGAAGTGTCAACAGTCACCCACTGGCTACACCTAAATATACCTTCCGGAAAAAAATCAGGGTGTTTTTTTAGCAACGGCCAATTGCACCCTTATGAATGTCTAAGCGAGAAGGATGCTTCCTGCAATGTGTAAATATAGATTTTCATTTGATGTTTGGTTGATAATGATTTATTTGATGTTTAAAGGGTCTCACAAAATCCCACAAAGTCTCACAAAATCCCTCTTTTCCAAGGTGATTAAACACTTGTCTGAACTATTGGAATGACCTAATTTTACCATCGTAAACAACACCTAATTGCAGTAAGTTATGTCAATAGATTTTTTTACCATCAAACCGGAGCTAAGTTACTCCATCAGAGAGGCAGCCCGATACCTCGGCATTCACCGATGTACGATTTATGAGTATATCAAGCACTTGTCAAAGCCTTTGCCTTTCTTCCGTGAAAGACCCAATTCCTCCATCCGTTTCAAGGGATCTGATTTAATTCTGTACAAAAAAGCCGGATTACCCAAACGGGGAAGGAAGTTCAAGAACGGACACAGTCCTTCCACCAGAACTTCAAACTAACGATTCTTCTTTCTCTTTTCGCCATCTGTAACGTCGGCATATCCGCTCATGCAAGCCTGCTTGCTACATCGGATGTGCCGATTCTTTTTTCTGCACCTTATCTCGTCTCCCTGAATGCTCCTAATGGGAGAACCCGGTTCTCTCTTTGGGAGCAAATTGGAATTATTCCGGTGATGCGTCACTATATGAGCCAACCGAGGCACTTGGTGTCAGAGACACGGAGTAAATCGGTTGCATTATCTCCCTATCCTTTGTATCAAGCACAAAAGATTCAGGAGTCTAAGCGAAATACTGCTGTATGATGTCTGACCAAATGTTTACCTTATCACTATGCTAAAGAATAAGAATACTGCAATTCATTGCTCGCATGTAGCATGATGCCTTATAATCATCAGCCGACTAAGCAAGCTACCAGTTTATGCAGATAATCCGATTCTATCAATCATTGGTAAAATGATTTAGCAGCATTCAATCATCTGAACGCTGCCAGCTTAGTATGGTTGCCCAGCCATCCATCTTCTTCTTGTTCAAAGATTCATCAAACCGATGGCTTAGGAAAAACTTTATCAGTGATAACTGGTGCCATGGTTCATTAAACCCAATAACCGAAATAATTGCTACCTTGGTCTCGATGTCTATCCAATTCAAAGCTTATCGCTTCTGTTTACCAGAGTTCTCTATTATCATAGTCGCTAAAAGTCCACGCAATTAGTGTTCTTTTCCTTCGTTTTCGCCCTGCGAACTGCGATTTATCGCTCCGCTGCGCCAGCAGTCGGCAAGTGACCCTTGTGAGAACAAAACTTGTTTTGTAATGACAAGGGTACAACTTGCTTGGCTTTCCCTGCAAAATGGCAATGTGCCCCACAGATACCTCTCGACCACATTGGGAAAAATAGGAAAAGCCGCTTTTCCCGATGCAACACAAGTACTTTGGTAAAAGCGACTGATTAACCGAAGAATGTGAAAACATTTACACTCGGTTTCAAAGTTTTTACAACCATTGTTCTGAAATCACGAATACCATACACACCGGAAACTTTCACTTCATGGAATAAGGTTACTCAAGATGCATGAACTGATGGATGGCTGTAATCGAATCATGTGGAACCAAGAGCTCCACCTATTTCCATCATTCATACCGGATAACTTGAAGTCTCTTTTATAGAGAACCGACATACCTTGTCCTGCTGATTCGTGAAACAAACAGACAGCGATTAGGGAGTTTACTAAAACTGCGATTGGCATATCTCTGTGACATCCATCGCATGAAGCATTGTTTGGCGGTTGGTGATGCTCCAAAACAAATAGCCGTGTTCACTTGATCAGAATGATTACCTGACAATGAACACGGTTACTTGATGTTCTGAGTTTTCTTCTTGTATAGGCTGCTTCTTGATATTCCGTAATCCTATCTGCTGAGAGCATGATTTCTTTTGGGTATCGGAGCATCATCAATTGCGATTTGCTTCAACAAGCAGTCCACCTTCTCCAATTCTTGGGAGGTCAGTAGTGCTATACAGCGGATGGCTAAGCCGGAAGTACAGAGTTTACGATGCTCGATTATCCCTTCCTTTCCACCTATGGTCAGATTGTTGGCTCCACTTGCTTCCAGAAATTTATTGGTCTGGTATCGGGCTGCCAGTTCATTTTTTCCGGTCGTTGCCCATTTGACCAGGGCCTTGACCGCACACTCGCGCACTTGCAGGTATACTTCATGTTCGGCTGTCATAGAACCTGCTTATTTGGATGAATAACCTTGTTTTGAAGCTTTCAGCATTTCCAAATGTTTCTCGAAGACCTCACGGCTCTTATCGGCTAGTGATTCGATTTCCTGCTTGCCACCTTCGCTTATCCATTTGAGCAGCTCATCCTTGAAGAAATAGAGTTTGTTGCCTTGCTTGCAGAAAGGTATGGCCCGCTGGCTGGTAAGCCCATAGATTGTAGCTACTTTCTTACCGATAAGTTTGCTGGCTTCTTGAATGTTCAGCATAACGTGGTCTTCTTTCTCGGGCTTAATGAGTGCCAGTATGCTATCCAGTTTCTGCTCCATCCGGTCTACTTTGGCTGTCAGTTCTGCTACATAAGTAGGCAGCAAATCGAACGTTGGAAGATTGTTTGTTGCTTGATGTTCCATAAAATTATATTATTTGAGTGATTGGTTTTTTAAGGTTATCTTCTCTGAGGCATCACGTTTAAGTTCATTGACTACTTCTGCATAGACTTGCGTGGTGCTGACACTGCTGTGGGTCAATAGTTTGGAAACAGTATAGATGTCTGTTCCAGCTGCAATCTGCAGGGTAGCAAACGTATGCCTGAAGCAGTGAAAGGTAATGTGCTTGTCTATCCCGGCTGCCTTTACCCATTCTTTCAAGTATAAGGCTGGCAATGCAGGACTCATGCCTTTGAATACCTGTCCGGTACTGCGTTCACCACACAGCGCAAGTGCTTCATCACTAAGCGGCAGCGTGGCTGCTGTCTTAGTCTTCTGCGTAGTGATGCGAAGACACCAGCCACCATCCTGCGCTTTGCAGATATTCTCCCATTGCAGTGCAATAATATCACTGATGCGAAGTCCGGTCAGACAAGAGAACAGAGATGCTGCCTTGAACACTTTATGGCGGCAGGGCGTGGCTGCAAGCCGATGGAGTTCTTCCTGGGTCAGAAATTCCTTCTTGGTCTTCACCTCCTTAGCCAGTTTCAGATTTCGGATGAAGTTATCCTTAACATAGCCGCATTCGATAGCCCTCCGGACTACTGCTATGAGTTTTCCGAAGTTGTTATTGGCAGTAGATGCCATCATTGTTCCTCCGCTTGCCGTCCTGACTTCCAACAGATAAGCGAGAAAGTCTTGGCAATATCGTTCGGTAAGGTCATCAAAGGTACACTTGCCTCCGGTATAGTCACTGAAATGTTTGTAGGCAATCATCCAGTTACGCTCCCGGTCTTTAAGGGATATTTCTTCCTTGAAGAAATCGAGAAAACTCTCCTTTCCCTTTGAATGGTCGAGAAAACCGAAGCTTTCGTTGATGATGGCTTCAATCCGTTTACAACGGATGAGTTCTGCACTTTGAAGCATACTCTTATTGTATTGCAGTTCGAACTTCTCCTTGGGGTTGGCATAGATGTAGATGCTCAGATATTCCCTACGCGTGTATTTTCCGGTCTTGGGATTTCGGATAGCCGGATAGAAGTCCAGGTATAAGGACAGCTGCCCATTCTTGATGGGTCGCTTCCGAACGGTTACTTTGGTACACAGATTGGTCATTGTATCTTGATTTTAGAATTATTCGTTGGGTTATTCCCTTATCGTCTTGGTGGATGCGCTTTTCTGTTCTGCCAGTTTTCGGGCTGCATCCCAATCGGCTTTAAGATAGTACATTTTCCGGTTGCAAACTTTCTTGGTTCTCACTCCATGAGTAAGGGCAAATCGTCTGACCTGCGTTTTTCCGAGTCCGTATTTCTTCATGAGGTCAAAGCAGGAGTACCAGTCCTTGGAAAGGTCTTGACCCAGTCGTTCCTTTTCATCTGCCATCGCCCTGTCTACCGCTTCACACGGAAAACACTTGTGACCTTCCATCTTGACGCATGGTATTGAATAACGCATCCGGAGATTATAGAACTTGCCATAAGAGTAGTTGAACTTCCTGCAAATTTCTTCCATGGTATAGACCGGACCGGATATTTCGCCTTCATCCTTAAAGGTGTCCTTGACCGACTGCTTATAGTCGGATGTCGGCTTGAGAGACCTGCTGCGCTTTCTTGGTTTGGAAGGCTTCAAAAACTCAGAACTGCATGGGCTTGCACTTATTTGAACGGCAGAGAAAGCATTGTTTTTTCCCTCCGGTTGTTCAGTCGTGGCTTTCTTATTATATTCGCTCAGTCTGAGCATTTCTAAAAAATTACTTTTCGGAATGATGGTAATTCGGGAAGTTATCTTGTGTGCTTTCAGTGTGCCTGCATAAATAAAATTATAAACAGTACGTTCTGTCACCCGAAGAAGCAAGGCTACTTCGGCAATGGTCAGGAACTCATGTTGCAGAATTTCCTTCTCGGATAGCTGTTTGTCTTTAGGCAATGATGTTTTCTTCATATCGTATGCTCTTAGGATGTTTAATTCGATATTATATAAGGTGACTCGCAAAGGTTTTAGACTGTTTTTCTTGATGATTTGATGTTGATTTGATGTTTGTTTGAAGTTGAACTATATTGTATCATTCTGAAAATATTAAAGTCCATGTGTCCCTCTATCTAAATCACAAATGCGGTACAAAAATACGATAAACGATTCAATTTTGCAAGAGAGAAACATCTTGATGTTTAATTATTGTTTAATGATTATCAGCGGTTTAAACTCATTTTGTTTCTACTTGTTTTGCTCTGTTTTTAACTCAAAAACTCCATGTGGAAGGACTTGCCGGAACCGGAAGGGCCGATACAGAAGAAATTGGCATTGTCCGTCATCTTCCTTTTGCCTTCTTTGCCGGTAATGTCGATACAGACAGGCAGTCCCTGACGGTCGGTGTAGTATGTGGTCAGCGGTGTATCTTCAGACTCCTTCAGATGCTCCTTGAAGAAAAAGCAAAGTGCAGCATCCGAAAGTGTCAGGAACAGGTCATAGTCCGGGTTGAAAGCATAGCCGTTACCGGGAAAACAGTCCATGAAAAGCTCCAGCTGGTTGTAGGCCGTTCTTGACGGCATGATGCCGCATTCGTACAGCTTGGTCTCCAGAAAGGAAGTTACCGGAGTAACCTTGTCAGGGGGACAGCTCACCAGAATGTTGAAGTTGCAGTACACAAGCATGGTACTGTCAACGGCCAGCCTGTCCAGCACTTCCTCAATGTCGGCCTTTGCTATACGGTTGCTCGGGTCCGGCATGGAACCGTGACGCTTCGCCTTGGCCTGGAGCTTGCGCAGCAGCTTCCTCTGTCCCGGTATCTGAATGACCTGGTTGAACACTACACAGTCCGAGTAGGGGACGCCGGTAAGGAAAGAAAGCAGGTCGGTTGCAATTCCGTATCCGTTGATGTTCATCTGTGTGTACGGCTTTACCATGGAAGGCAGGTTTATCTCGTCAATGTCCACCAGCGGATAGGAACGGATAATCCGGTCACCTGTCCTGAGATATTCGTCCGAAGCCTTGAAGTTGGTCATCGAGAACGGTCCGTGCCGGAACTGGAATGCCATGAAACGGTGACAGTACTCGCTGACTTCCTCCTTGCCGAGCTTTCTGTGCCGGATATGCTTTTCCGTCAGAATATCATCCGTCTTTGATACTTTGGAATGGAAATCGAGCCATCTCTTCGGGTCATACTGGATGAACTGGCTTCTCTGAGCCTCCTGGGTAAGGATAAGAAAAGTCCTTATCTCTGTGAACTCCCTTCCCTCGAAGTATCTGAAATAGCTTCTTGTCAGGAACTCCGCATCATCCGGCACGTCATGGTGATATGCCTGTCTGCACATAATATCCTGCTTCTGCAGTGCATATCCCTCACCGATGGTCTGAAGGATATTGGATAGCACGTCATGAAACATCATGTACTGCTGCGCATCCGTACAGAGCTGCTGGACCGGATTGGTTATCTCAAAGATAACGGACGGCTCGCCTCTGGCCGAGAACAGCACGACATTGCCGTCCGTCTCCTCCAGCTGCGCATAGAGTCCGTCAAAAATTCTTTTCTTTTTATGTGCCATACTGTATAAAGTGATTTACTGTTCTTTTCTCAGGCTTCTGTAGATATAGATGCCTCTTGCCCTTTTCTTGTTGTGAAGTCCACCACGCTGCTTGATGTAGATGGTTATCAGTCCCACCAGTGCCATGACCATCATGGCTATGAATCCAGCAACCTTTCCCAAAGCGATTGAAAAACCGATGAAGCCTACGAATGATACGCCTATGGCTGCCGCTGCCAGAGTGAGGAAACGGCCACGTATGCCCATAAACTCCAGCGGTTTCTGCAATCCCTTGAACACAGGGTATCCTTCCTGATTCATTGTCATGCCGGGTAAGGATTACTGGAAGAACAGCGGAAGAGCTTCCGAAAGTGCGATGAATGCGATACAGCCTCCGATGGTAAGCATGATGGTCTTCTTCACGTCCTGGTCTCCGTTCTGCATCTTGAAATAGACGTTGAAGGCACCGACCAGGACGATAACGGCAGCAATGGCCTTCATCAGGTTCGATACCGGAGTCTGGTAGGAACTGACTTCCTGAGTGGCCTTGGTAAAACCTGCGGCACCCTTGCTCCCTGCCATTACATTTGATGTGGAAATAATAAGTGCAATGGCCGCCATCACACTCTTCTGTGCAAAACTTGAACCGATGAAACGCTCCGTAAGATTCCGGGCATTTTTCTTTATTATCTGCATTTCTGAATAATGTTAAAGGATTTCATCGCCAAAGAAACAGATGTCACTAAAGGAACGGTATATATATCAGGCATTCTCACAGCTGAAGATAACGGCACCGAGGTCACTGGTACCGGTCTCTGCCAACCGGTTTATTTCCTGAATGATATTCTCTACCAGAATGCCGTCAGTCATGATGGCCTCCCGGTAAACGTGTCTGGAAGATTCTGATTTGGATGCAGATTTCTCTGTACCGTCAGAATCAGTATTTTCATTCTCAGGTTCGGGATTTCCTGTATTATTCTCTTCCTGATTCTCTTCTTTGGATTCAGGTTCATCCCGGTTTATTCTTATCGGCCTGAAGCTTCGTGCCTCTTCCGATATGTCAATGTCCTCTTCTTTATGGCTGTCCTGCTCGGCATTCTGTGCGGCCTTTGCCCTCTGGAAGTCCATGAAAATCATTGCCGCATAGTAGAATACCATTGCAACGAAGAGAAGGAATACTATCTGTCCGTACTGCATGGCTGTTGTAATATGATGTTGGATGAAAGAGCGGAACTGTCCTGCGGAAGCGGAAGGATATGCAGTCCCAGTCTGATGCCCCGGCTTTCCAGACGTTCCCTGCGTTCCGTACTGCCGGTATAATAAATCACGTTGTGTTCCTCACTGATGATGTATCCGTTTGACTTCATGTTTGAGCGTACCCTTACCTTCGCCCTGTTTGAAATGACACGGATACCGGTTATGGGTTCCAGTCCGAAGACGATACGCCGTCTTTCCCTCTTTACCATCTGGGTACGGATACGTGAGGAAATCAGGTGCTTTTCTTCACTGCTGCGTTTCAGTCCAAGTGCAGCGGCTATACGTCCGACACTCATCCGGGTAATGCCGAGAGCTTTACCTATCTCAGAGAAGGAACACTCCTGAAAGTGGTTTCTGATATAGTCGGCACGCTCCATCCATCTGGATTTGGCCATTTTAACAAGTCCAAGCTCACGGGCTTTCAGCTTGACGGTCGATTCGCTCAGATTGAGAACGGCAGCTGTATAGGCCGTGGTCTCTACCGGATACAGCTCGACAAGAGCGGCAAGCATCCTGTCGGTCCAGTCAGTCTTTTTCATATCCTACAGATTATAACTGTTAAACAAAGATTTCTTTTCCCTTCTGTATTCTGCCAGACGTGGCAGATATGACTTGAAGAATGCCCTTACAATGGCATTCACCAGGTCAGAGCGGCATCTGCCATGTATATCGCAGTCGTCCAATGAATCCGCAAGGTCACGGTCAAGCTTGCAGACAAGCCTTTCAGTCTTATCCGTTCCGAAACCGTCCGATTGCAGATAATCCATGAAGTCATCCCAGCATCCTGTATCCGAAAGGGAAACAGCAGTATCCTTTTTCAGTGTTTCATTATTATTTTCTTTTTGCTCAACCTGCGTTCCTGCGGTATCTTCCGTCAATATAAGTTCTGAATCATTGATACCTCTTGTCAGGTCATCTATTTCCGGTATATCCTTACTCATAGTGCTATGGTTATTGAAGTTTACTGATTATTCTGGTTCTTTATTCTGATTTTCGTTACTGTCCTGTGAAGCTTCATCAGACGGCTGTGCCTTCTTTTTCTTCTTAGGTTTGGGATTCAGATTTTCCGTCAGCTGTATGCCTTTGAGTTCTTTTTCCCTTATCGGTTGAAGTGTATCGAAGATACTCTGATAGACCTTGTCAAAAACCGGTGTAACGATAGCTGCCTGCATATCCAGTGCCGCCATGGTGCTGAAGCGTTCCATGTCCGCACGTTTGGGAATCTTAGCAGTGACGTATCCGTAGTTGGAGAAAGTATCCCTTGCATTGTCCCAGATAAGCAGTTCGGAACGCTTGCCGATTCTTCCGTCATTCAGATTAGGAATGATGAAGAGTCTGGCTTTCATTCTTTCACCGACAGCTTTTTTCAGCCGGTCAACAAACATGAGGAAACTGGCTGTGGAGGGAACAGTTACCAGGTCATAATGAAATGGAACAATAATGATATCTGAGTTGACGAACATGGGTATCAGCCCTTCCGCTTTCAGACTGCTCGGTGTGTCCATCAGAACAACGTCTATTTCTGGATCATTATGCAGTTTCTCCATAAGGGAAGTCATCATCACCTTGTCGTTTGCTTCGTATGCCCATACCTCGTAGGGCATTTCCTGTTCGCCATATTTTCTTATGTCGGCTTTTCGACACTTCATAATGGAGTGCTGGAAGTCGCAGTCTATTACCACAACTCTAACACCCTTTGTCACCAGATAATTAGCAAAGGTGACGCAAAGTGTAGTCTTTCCTACACCTCCCTTCTGATTGGCAAATGTCACTATAACCGGAATCTGTATCATTTCAAGTATTGATTGATTTTGTGACAAATGTATTAACCAAGGTTATCAGGTAAGAAATGTACAACACAATTGTGATTTGGGTTGGATAAACCGAAGTAATAAGATAGAATTTATTAGTCCGTTATAATTGTCTTATCTGAAAAGGTTACAATTAAAAATACGTTATACCATAGATAAAATTTATACGAAGTATAAATAAAAAATCGCTACATAACTACCTCTTATAGAAGTTACATTATGTAGCGATTTTTTATTTAGCAATGATAATTTTTCCTCTCTTATTATACTTAATGATGGTTTATTTATAACCTGTCGTTTTAAAATAGTTTGCTTTAGCTATCTGATAATTAATTTTTGCAGAAACGAACTCCGCCCATGACTTTTGCCAGATAGATTGTGTGTCCATATAGTTCACAAGGGTTTCCATCCCTGTTTCATAATTCTTTCTACTTTCACGAAGGCTTTCTGAAGCTTCATTAAAAGCGGACTCCGTGAGTTTAATTTCCAGTTCTGACTCGTCCAGCATATTTAAAGCTTGTGAAACTTCCAACTGCATTTTCTCTGTAAATTCATCTCTTTGAACCATTGCCATCTGCTTTTCTATTTTGGCAGATTTGACTTTACGCATGCCTTCTCCCCAATGGAACAGAGGAACTTTAACAGAAACCATAACAGCAAACACATCATCAGAAATTAGCTTCGTACCATTTAGCTTAACTCCATTCATGTAATTGTATCCCGCAACAAGTCCAACACGCGGCAGGAAATCACTTCTTACAGCTTTTATTTCCTGGTTCTTCAGTTGGATATTTTCTGAAAGTATCTTATATTCCAATCTGTTCTCTACTGAATGGATATTTGTATCTACAGCCTCAATGTCAGATAGGTTATTTATTACATCTATATCCTTACTGATAGGCATACCCATCAGATGGCAGAGGCTCATTTTAGCCAGACGGACAGAATTTTCACTTCTTTTAAGAGACAGCTTAGCTTCATTGATTTTTACTTTTACCTTCAGTAATTCATTCTGTGATGCCATCCCTGTATTATAATAATTCTCCACAGTACGGTATAGCTCATCTACAGTTTGCAGAAACTGTTGCGATACTTTCTGCAGTTCTTTGGCCTTGACCACATTCCAATATGCTTTTTCCGTTTCAAAACGTATATCAGACTCGGTTTTTTCCTTATTTAACCCGGCTATTGACAATCCGGTTTGAGCCATCTTCCTGGCTGCAAAAAGTTTTCCGCCTAAATATAGTGGTTGTTCTATCTGAACGCCACCTGTATAGGTGTTGTTCAGATTAAGTTCGGCAGCTACAGAAGGCATCAGTTCTGCACCAAAATCTTTATCCGCATAAAGATAGCCACCTGCAGCTGATAACTTTGGAAGGAAATTGCTGTTCATGTTCTTTAACTGTAATTGGGCTTTTTGTATAGAAAAATCAGCCAGTTTTCCCTGCTTGTTATTTGCTGCTGCAATATCACAGCATTCTTCCAGTGTCAATTGTTGGGAATATCCCCAAAGAGAACAGAATGAAAATATACAGGCTATTATTATCTTTTTCATAATCAGTCACATTTAATTTTAAAGAATAATGCATAAAATACTGGTATAATCATCAGCGTGATGATGGTACCCACAAGCAGACCTCCCATAATGGCTACTGCCATTGGTCCGAACATGGCATCGGATGTTAGCGGTATCATTCCAAGTATCGTAGTCCCGGATGCCATCATAACGGGGCGAAGGCGTGAGGATGATGCAGCAAGAAGTGCATCTACCGGTTTTGCTCCTGCATTCATCTGAGCTGTAATTTCATCGATTAATACAACTCCGTTCTTTATCATCATACCGATAAGTCCCAGTGCACCGACGATGGCTACAAAACTGAACGGTTTTCCGCTTACCAGAATACCAAACACAATGCCGATATAAGCCAAAGGAAGACACAGGAAAATAATGATGGGTTTCTTGAAATCACAGAACAGATAAATCAGAATACCAAACATCATGATGATGGCTATCGGAAAATTCATGAACAGGTATTTGTTTGAATCAGTACTTGCCTTGTATTCACCCAACCATTTCATGGTATATCCTTCGGGAAAATGTATCTGCTCCTTGATTTTCTTTTCGAGTGCCTGCCGTGTATTTTCAGCAGTGTATCCCGACGCATTGTTGCATTGTACCATAATAGCACGCTGTGCATTGTAGCGATATACTACAGGATCTTTCCACACATAACTCAGACTATCAGTTACTGAATTCACAGGTTTGGCATAAGTGAGACTTGTAATAAGATCCTTCTTGTCTCCACCGCTCATCAGTACGTCTTTAACCCGCGATTCGTTGGTAAGAGTGTTGATGTCGGGCATTACATTCCACAACTGGACATTGTCAAGCTGATCATAACCGGATGTTTTAAGCAGTATGTTCTGTGAGATGTTACCATCGTAGAAGCGACCCACTGGAATTCCATCGGTTGCTGACAGTAATGACATGCCAGCATCAGTCCTGCTCAGTCCTGCCCTTCTTCCCAATTGCTGGTCATAATTTATATTGATGTCAAGCACAGGATCATCCCAGTTGTCTGTAACCAATGTTGCTGAAGGCTCCTGACGCATAATATCCTGTATTGAATCTCTTAAATTCTTCAAAACCTGAGGGTCTGGACCAGATATAAGCAGTTCAACCGGGAATTCCATGTACATGATATTATATTTCTTCAAACGGATAAATGAATCGGGATAACGGCTGTTTAAATATGCTTGCCATTTTTTCATACAGGCATCGATATCCTTATTGTCTTTGAAATCAATAATCAGTTCACCGTAACGGAGACTCGGATCGGCTACCGAGCGTACAAGGTTATAACGTGCAGGTGTACCACCTAACGACATGGTTACATGGGTTACTTCTTTTTGAGATTTCAGGAACTCCGTTATTTCTGTCAGATCCTTTTCCACTTTTTCAATTCGTGAACCTTCCGGCAGTTTATATTCCATGTAAATCTGATTGTAAGTCAGGTCTGGAAAGAATGTCTGTGGCAACAGCCGGAAGCATGCCATACTGACGAGCAGCAATGCTACAACACATGTGAGTGTGATAAAACGGTGTCTGAGAAATACCATCAGCATGCTGCGGAATTTGCGATACAATGGTGAATTGAACACTTCGTCAGAAGAAACCTTATTGTCAAGCTTCAAGTAGCTGTTTGCATGTATCGGCACATGTACAAGGGCCAGTACCCAGCTCAACAGTAAGGATACTGCCAGTACAACAAACAGGTCACGGGCATATTCACCAGCCATATCGGGAGACAATGAGATGGGCATGAAAGCAATGATGGCAATCAAAGTAGCTCCAAGAAGCGGACGAGCCGTGATATTGGCAGTATGCACCAGTGATTCAGGCCTTTTCATACCTCTTTTACTGTCCACAAGAATACCATCCACTACCACTATTGCATTATCTACCAGCATACCCATGGCAATGATAAATGCACCAAGAGATACCCTTTGGATGGTACCGTCAAAATAGTAAAGTCCAACAAAAGAACCTAAAACCGTGATTACAAGTCCTGTACCTATAATCACACCGCTTCTGAATCCCATTGTAATCATCAGGATTACTATGACAATTACCACTGACTCTATCAGATTTATAATAAAGTTATTGATAGCATCATCTACACGCTCTGGCTGATAAAAAACCTTATGAAATTGAAAGCCTGACGGCAGTTCTTTCTGTAATTCTTCCAAACGCGCGGTTACTACTTCACCGACCTTCAGAATATCATAACCGGATTCCATGGCTATTGCTATGCCACAGGCTGTTTGGCCGTCATAGACAATCTTATTACGCTGCGGATTTTCATATGCCTCTCTTACATCAGCTATATCTTTCAGACGAAACATATCTGATTCATGTCCGTGAATCATCAGATTACGGATTTCATCCAAGGAGTGAAACGTGTCTGACACATTTACACGCATTCTTTCCTCACCGCTGTTGAAATAACCGGCATAAACGGTTTTGTCCTGATCCTGAAGGGTTGTAATAATCTCTGCCGGTAAAATACCAAGACGGGCCATTTTGTCCTTGTCAATAACTATTTCAACAGTGGGTGTAGCAGTACCATAAAGCTGTACATTGCGTATTCCTTCCAGATTTATCAGCTCACGCTGTATGAACTGTGAATAATGCAGCATGTCACGCTCAGAAAAGCCATCGGCAGTAATGGTATAAAACATACCATAAACCGCACTGAAATCGTCTAATACCTGTGGTACAGAAGCACCGGAAGGCAATTGTGATGTACAATCTACAATTTTCTTTCTCAGCAAATCCCATTTCTGTTCCAGATCTTTGCTTGGCACCGTTGTTTTCAGAACTACTTTTATCAATGAAAGGTCATTCATTGATTTCGACTCTATATAATCAATGTCTCCCATTTGACGAATAGCCTTTTCTAACTTGTCAGAGACCTCCAATTCCACCTTATGGGCATCAGCTCCCGGATAGACAGTCATTACAAGTGCCTGCTTTACCATCAGCTCCGGATCTTCCATTTTGCTCATGGAGTAGAATCCCCACACACCTCCAACTATCAATAAAGCAATAAAGAACTTTATCAGAGCCTTGTTTGTCAATGCATATTCAGAAATACTTCTCATAACATTCCTCCTATATTTGTTTTAGATGGGGCAGACATGATGCTTACGGTTTCCCCTTCTTTAATAGAATGAATACCGCTTATTACCACCTGCTGTCCTTCATTTATTCCAGATACTGTTACCTTGTCATGGTCTATATTCCGTATTTTTATATTTACTTTTTTAGCAATGTTCTGTTTTTCCAGAATCCATACTGATGTTTCGTTGTTCGAGTTCATAATGGCCGAAAGTGGTATGCTTACCGTTTTCTCAATATCAGGTGAAGAGAATGTCAGTCTTACCTGACAGTTTTTTCCAGCGACAATCTTATGCTCTGCTGCATCTTTCGGCTGAATAATAAATTCAGCTTTATAAAGTTGTGCCGCATTGGCCTGTTGACTGATACTGCCAAGTTCTAAGTTTATGTGTTTGCCATTTATCTCCAGCCAACTGCCAGTAAGGCTGTCAATTCTTTCAAAATCTCGGAAAGGCAGGAACACTTCTACCTTCAGGGTATTCTTTGAAATAAAAGAAATGACAGGTATGCCGGCTTGTACAATTTCCCCTTTTTGGTGGTAGATATTTTGTATATAGCCATCAAAAGGGGCTCTAATATTGGTATATTCTAAAGCATCCTTGGCAGCCTGATATTTAGAAAGTACAACTTTATGTGCAGCTTCGGCTTTCTCAAAATCATTGGGTGATATGGTTTTGGACGCATAGAGTTGCTTAATACGATTAAACTCATTATCCGACTGCTGGTATGCGGCCAATGCAGCTTTCTCATTAATTTCATAATCATGGGAATCCAATGTGGCAAGCAAATCACCTTTTCTTACTTCCGTTCCTGATTTGTCCAATAAACTTTCAATTTGTCCGTTTACTCTAAACGAAATAGACAAATCGTCCTGTGGTTTAACAATGCCAGGATAATTATGATTTTCACTCAGGTTATTGACTGTAGCAGTGGTAGTTTTGACCAAAGGAGCATGGTGTGCTTCTTCTACCTGCTTTTTACAAGAACTAATTGTAGCTATCAAAGCTAAAGCAACTAAACTTAATATTGATTTTGACATAAGACATTTGTTTTTTTACGCCGCAAAGTTCTGTATAAAAAGTGGATGATACATAACCGTTTATTCCTGAGTGATGTTCTAAAATCCGCAAAGATTGAAAAGATGTTCTATTATTCAAAAAATGCGTTCCGTTATTCTGTTTCATATTGAAAATAAGATAATAACGGATAACTTTGCGAAAAAAACTATGAACAGAACAACAAAATTAATGACATCAATTAATCAGGTTATCAGAGGTGATGTATCCTGTATTGATGATAACTTTATTATTATTGACAGGCTGGATAAAATTAATATTTCTACGTCGAGCTGTCCTATAAGAATTAATGCTGCTACTATAGGTGTATGTTTTTCAGGAGAAATGATTATAGATATAAACGGGGTTGAACACCAGATTAATCCTGGAGAATTAATTATAACACTGTCAAATGACATAATTCAATATAAAAAGATATCAAATGATATCAAAGGAATGTTGCTTATAGTCTCACAAAATTTTTTGGAAGATACATTAGAAAGGGTTGACGAAACTTTGCCACTGTTTCTCTATATACAAAAATACCCTTGTATGAATCTGTCAATTAAAGAATGCAGTATGATACAAAACTACTATAACTTCTTTGAAATGCAGTTGGACTATAAACATCCTTATCCTTTTCAAAATAAAATTATCCGTTCCATCCTGCAGGCTTTTATTTGTTATATCACAAGTATTTTTGTCATGGAAAAAGACTTGAACAGACATAACAGGAATGAAGAGATTTTCAGACAGTTTATACAGCTTACTATAAGCAATTTCAAGAAAAGAGAAAAGCTTGATTTTTATGCACAGAAACTGTATATATCAACTAAATATTTGTGCGACATAATTAAGAGAACTAGTGGTCATACACCAAGAGAATGGATTGACCATTATACGATTCTTGAAGCAAAGATTTTGTTACAGACTACAGATAAAACAACAGAGCAAATATCCTACGAATTAAATTTTCCTAATCCCTCTTTTTTCTGTAAATTCTTCAAAAAAAATGTGGGAATGACAACAAAAGAATACAGAATGTCATTATTGAGATAAGCATACATTAGCAATACATTACTTTATATCATAATCCGTATTTAGGATATAACCACCGTTAAGAAATCAGTTTTAAATGTTGTAGAAAGTTAAATCAAAAGATTACATAACCAATTTCTTTGGTATTGATGTAATTGTTTTTACATTTGCGTCTGACAATAGTGTCAGAATAATAGTCAAACATATATAAAGGTATGGTTAAGGTAGGTTTAGATGTAGGTTCAACTACGGTAAAAATGATTGCTATAGATAAAGAAGGTCGTATTGTGTATTCAAAATACGAAAGGCATAATGCGAAGGCAAAGGATGTGATTATTCTAATGCTTAAAGAACTGGGAACTATAGTAAATAATGAAGATATTGCTATAAGAATAACAGGTTCAGTTGGAATGGGACTTTCAGAAAAATATGGCATTCCGTTTGTACAGGAAGTGGTTGCAGCAACAAAGGCTGTTCAGAATAAATATCCACATATAGCATCCATGATAGACATAGGAGGTGAGGATGCCAAAGTTGTTTTCTTTAAGGATTCAGAAGCTGTTGACCTCCGTATGAACGGCAACTGTGCCGGAGGAACAGGGGCTTTCATAGACCAGATGGCCATTATTCTTGGTGTCAGTGTATATGAAATGAATGAACTGGCAATGAATGCTACACATGTATATCCGATAGCTTCACGATGTGGCGTTTTCTGTAAGACTGATATACAAAATCTTATAGCCAAGAATGTAAGTCGTGAGGATATTGCAGCTTCCATTTTCCATGCAGTAGCAGTGCAGACGGTTGTAACCCTGGCAAGAGGATATGATATAAAGACTCCGATTCTCTTCTGTGGCGGACCTCTTACTTTCATCCCTGCTCTTAGAAAGGCTTTTATCGAATATTTGTCAGTTGATAACAGTGATATTATCTTACCGGAAAACGGGACACAGCTTCCGGCTCTGGGAACAGCACTTGCTCATGTAGAGAAAGAGTATATAGTTTCTTTGTCCTCACTTGTAGCCGCTTTAGAGAAACATGAGGAAACTGTTGCACGTAAAGACGGTCTCAAACCTGTTTTTTCAAACTCAGAAGAATATGATAAGTGGAAAGAGGAAAAACAGAAGAATGTTGTAAAAACAGGAACTCTAAAACCGGGTAAGCAGGAAGTCTATATAGGCATAGACTCAGGATCAACAACAACTAAAATCGTTGTGACTGATAAAGATGCAAATCTTATCTATTCATTTTACAGTAACAATGGAGGAAAACCTATTGAAACAGTAGAAAAGGGATTTAGAGGCTTGCTTGATGAATGCAGCAAAACTGGAACACAGCTTGTCGTAAAAGGAAGCTGCTCTACCGGTTATGGTGAAGACCTGATAAAAGCTGCATTCCAATTGGATTACGGTATCGTTGAAACTATTGCACACTATATGGGTGCACACCATTTTGACAAGGAAGTATCCTTTATTCTGGATATTGGCGGTCAGGATATGAAAGCCATTTTTATAAACAATGGTGTAATAGACAGAATAGAGATAAATGAGGCATGTTCTTCCGGTTGCGGTTCCTTTATAGAAACATTTGCCAAGACGCTTGGTTATACAGCACCGGAGTTCTCACAGGCTGCCTGCCGTTCCACTTGTCCGGCTGATCTTGGAACCAGATGCACAGTCTTTATGAACTCAAAAGTAAAACAGGTACTTCGTGAAGGTGCTACGGTGGAAGATATTTCAGCCGGCCTTGCTTACTCAGTAGTGAAGAACTGTCTGTATAAAGTTCTTAAACTGAAAGATACTTCCGTTTTGGGAAATCATCTTGTTGTTCAGGGTGGTACAGTGAGAAACGATGCCATTGTAAGAGCTTTGGAAATCCATACCGGTATGAAAGTTACAAGATGTAATATACCGGAACTGATGGGTGCATTCGGATGTGCCCTTTATGCCCGTGAGTATTCCTGCCGTGAAATTCCTTTTGAGATCATGGTAAGCATGGCCGGATTTACCTCACGCACCTTAAATTGCAAAGGGTGCGACAACCAGTGTCCGGTTATCTGTTATCATTTTGAAAACGGGAAACGCTATTATTCAGGCAATCGGTGTGAGAGGGTTTTCACCAACGGAGAAAAAAACATGAAACGTGGTGAAAATATGTATCAGATAAAGAATGAACTGCTCTTTTCACGTAAGTCAATAGCTGATAATTCAACTCTTACAGTCGGTATTCCGCGTTGCCTGAACATGTATGAGGAATATCCGTTCTGGCATACACTGCTGGAGTCATGTAACATCAAGGTCGTGCTGTCGGATGTATCCAATTACACCAGATATGAATGCAATGCCAGAATGGTCATGTCTGATAACATCTGTTTCCCTGCAAAGCTTGTTCACAGCCATATACAGAATCTTATAGACAAGAAAGTTGACAGGATATTCATGCCTTTTGTCATATTCGAGCGTCAGGGCAAGGAACAGAACAGCTATAACTGCCCGATTGTTACCGGTTATTCTGAAGTGATAAAAAGTGTCCAGGGTTCCGGTGCTGTTATAGATTCCCCGGCCATTAACTTTAAAGACAAGAAGCTGCTGTTTAAACAATGCGAAGAATATCTTAAATCCCTTGGTGTTGATTCACGTAAAGTAAAGACCGCTTTTGAAAAGGCATGTCAAGAACAGGACAGATTTATAAATGAACTTATCACCAGAAATGAGACAATATTAAACAAGGCACTCGAGGAAAACAGAATGACGGTTCTGCTTGCCGGACGTCCTTACCACACAGATATGCTGATTCAGCACAAAGTGTCTGACATGCTTGCAGATATGGGTATAAGCATAATTACAGATGATTTTGTGAGAAATAAAGAAACAGACCTGGATGATGTTCATTTTCTCCCTCAATGGTCATACCCAAACAGAATACTTAGAGCTGCAAAATGGGCATGTGCGCAGGATTCAAAGATTCAGTTTGTCGAACTTACTTCATTCGGCTGCGGACCTGATGCCTTTCTTGTTGATGAAGTTAGGGATCTTCTCATTAGAAACGGGAAAGTATTCACTCTTCTGAAACTGGATGATGTCAATAATGTAGGTTCGATGAAGCTCAGGGTCCGTTCATTGGTTGAGAGTATCCGTCTGGCAGAAGAAAACAAACATACAGGACACGTACATCATGATTTCAAGACTGTACCGGTATATGACGATGAGTACCGGAACAGGAAAATCCTTGTACCATTCTTTACGCCGTTTATATCTCCTCTCATACCGGCTGTTATGAAAGTGGCAGGTTACGATGTTGAGAATCTTCCTTTAAGTGACAGTCAGTCATGTGAATGGGGGCTAAAATATGCCAACAATGAAATCTGTTATCCTGCAACTCTTGTTGTTGGAGACATCATTAAAGCTTTCAAAAGTGGTAAATACGATCCGGACAATTCTGTAATAGCCATGACGCAGACAGGAGGCCAGTGCCGCGCCAGCAACTATATTGCCATTATCAAAAAAGCCCTGGTAGATGCAGGATATGAAAACACTCCGGTCGTTTCACTTACCATGTCAGATTCAATTAAAAATGACCAGCCAGCTTTCAGGATAAACTGGCTTAAAGTATTGCCGGTTGCTTTCCGTGCACTCCTCTACAGTGACTGTATATCCAAATTCTACTATGCGTCCGTTGTAAGGGAAAGAAACAAAGGTGAAGCAGAAAAACTTAAGGACATGTATCTGAATGCGGCAGACGAGCTGATTCGTAAAAACCGTTCAAAAGAACTCCTGAATTATCTTTCTCTTGCCGCAGTAGACTTTAACAGGATATGTATGGAAAAGGACTGTCCTAAAGTCGGCATTGTCGGAGAAATATATCTGAAATTCAATACTTTTGCACACAGGAATTTACTGTCGTGGCTGTCAGAACGCGGTATTGAGGTAGTACCTCCAGTACTGACCGACTTCTTTATGCAAAGCTTTGTAAACATAAAAGTAAATGTTAAGTCAAATATATGTGGTAAGGATTATCCTGACTTTGTTTATCGATGGATTTATAAAATAATTCGCAGAGAAATAGATAAATTTAATGATGCAGCTTGGAAGTTCCGCTATTTTACATGTTTTGAGGATATATTTGAACAGGCTGAAGAAGCACGTAAGGCTATATCATTGAATGCACAGTTTGGTGAAGGTTGGCTTTTACCTGGCGAGATGCTGTCATTGGCCAGAAAAGAAGTGAAAAATGTCATCAGCTTACAGCCTTTTGGCTGTATTGCCAACCATATTGTATCTAAAGGCATAGAAAAGAGAATAAAAACTTTAGTCCCTGATATTAATATATTATCTTTGGATTTTGACAGTGGTGTCAGTGAAGTGAACATAATTAACCGTATGCTGCTGTTTGTAGATAAACTTGAAAAATAATAACTCAAAATATGGAAAATAATATTCTGGAAGAGAAAATTATAGCTGTAGCTAAAGAAGTCTTTATAGAAAAGGGATTTGACGGTGCAAGTATGAGTGATATTGCAGCAAGAGTGGGTATAAACCGCCCGACTCTGCATTATTACTATCGTACAAAGGACAAGATGTTCCAGGCTGTATTTCTGTCTATTATACAATCATTCATACCCAAAATACAGGATGTGTTCGTAGATGATAATAAGCCGTTTTCAGAGAAAATAAGGATTGTTGTTGATACATATCTTGAAGTTGCCAAAAATAATCCATATATGCCTATGTTTGTAATGCGTGAAATAAACCGTAATGCAAAGGACTTCATAAAGGCAGTAAAACCCGTATATATGGATAAGTTTCTTAACCAGATAGCAATATATCTGCAGTCTGCCATGGATAAAGGGGACATAAAACAGGTTCCTTTGAGAATAGTGTTCAACACATTCTATGGGCTTATGTCATTCCCTTTTTTGAGCAAGGATCTGATATTTATGGAATCAGATAAAGAGTTTAATGATCTGATTGATGAGTGGAAGCCATATATGGTAGATCAGATGATACATTTGCTATGTAAATAGACGCGATTAAAAATAATAATATAGTATGAAACAGATTCTTTCAATTTTAGTTCTGACATTATGTGCCTGCTCTTCCAATAATAACATTAATCTGACTGGCCGTTGGATAGAGGTTCTTACACAGGGAGTATCTTATGTACAAGGTATGGACTTAAAAGAAGACGGTTCTGCAGAGTCGGTAGGCATGAGGACTTTGCTTTATCATCAGTGGAGTGTATCGGATAACAAACTGATATTGAATGGAGAAAGTATAGGCAACGGACAGACTATCCAGTTCTCTGATACAATGAAAATTGTCAGATGTAATATAGATACGCTTGTCGTAGAAAGAAACAACAGAAATATTGTATTTATCAAGGATAATGGTACATCAGAAGCTGTGAATAATGAGCCTACAAGAAAAGCATATGATGGTTTCGTATGGAAACAACTCTCAGGTGCCGGTCTCACACTTTGGGTCCAGGAAAATGAAAATATACGCCTAATAGCTGATCCGTCTTTACCGGGTATATCAATGGTAAGAAAAGGGGACAAGACACCACATAGACTTATACAGGTTTTTAATCTACCCAATAAGGACATAAATGATGTTATCAGAACATTGGAAACCTCTTCAAACTGGGATAAGGGTCAGACTTGTAAGTTTGAAGAAATAAAGTCAATGAAAAAAGGAGTCAGAAAATTCATTATGGTTCCTGATGGAGATTATGCTACGATAATCAATGAAAAGATGCAGTCAGAACCTGTTCCTGCTCCATGCAACGGATGGGGTGTCGGTAACAGTGGAAAACGATACTTCGAGATACATGACAGTAATCCGGACAAGGCTATTTTCATTGAAATAGGCCAGGATGCTCCTTTGTTTGATGAAAACAGCATTTCATTTTCCGGTTCGACGATTTCTCAGCTTAATGGTGAAATGTCCAAAGATGAATTATATACATTGAAAGGTACATTGACCATTGGTCATGAAGTTCGTTCTTTTAAACCTGAAGGCAGTAGCGAAGAATATTGGATAGTGGATAAAACAGACTCTTTGAATGATATATATGACAAGGCAACCAAAGAACGTAAAAATGGAAAGCCGTTGCAGGCAGTTTTGAAAGTGGAATACAACGGGAAGTGGAATGATGGCTTTGCCGCAGACTATTCTGGTGTATTTTTTGTTCGTGAAATTATCAACTTAAATTGATAAGTACGTGACGAATATAAAAACAGAATGTATTCGGAATCAATTTCATAAGCTCTCCTGACCTGCCATTGGATAAGAACAGGTCTGGAAGAAATAAAAACACTGGAATTCTTTCTTGCCTGTCCTGATATGAAATGCAAAATTATTAAATAAAAATATATGAGAAAAGAACATGAACTAGCAGACTGTATAAAGTGGGGATGGATATATCACCATACAGGAATACCAACCATAGAAAAGAAAGAGGGTGAAGTGTATATTCCTCATTTGAAATTTTATGTATCCGGCTTCCCGACCAGTCCTTTTGGTATAGAATGGATGCGTTTTGAGGAAGATTGTCCTATGCACCCGCTAATAAAGAAAGTGCCTCATATTGCATTTGAGGTGAAAGACATAGAAAAGGAAATCAAGGAAAGGGGGCTGACTGTACTAACCCCAGTGAACTCTCCGTCAGAAGGTATATTGGTAGCCATGATAGAACACAACGGTGCCCCCATTGAACTTATCCAATTTGATAGAGAATGATAATACGGGGGAGTCTCAATCATGAAAAATATTGGACCTGGTTACTTTCATGATTGTCAGGAAAACTGTTGTTTTAATAAAAAAGAATATTAGGGTGTATTCCAATATGAAGGCATCCTAATATAATTATAATAAACCATTTTCAGCAGCATTGTCAATTTCACAGAAGGCAGAAGCCATAATTTTTTCTACATCATTTCCTATGATATCCAGATTCTCTGCTTTGAAAAGCATTGTTTCTTTTATACCAAAAAAGTTCTGACACAGGGCACTAAGATAATCGTAACCAAAATTTAATACGGTAGGTCCCCCTGATGTCATCACATATATCATACGGCGCGCCTTGCACATACCAACAGGCACTCCCTCATTAGAATATCTGAATGTCAATCCAGTTACAGTAACATATTCCATATATACTTTTATCATGGCAGGAAAAGCCAGATCCCAGTAAGGTGCGGCAAATATAATTGTATCTGCAGAAGCAAATTGGCATGCATATTTCAGTTCAGGTGCATCCATCTTACCTGCTTTAAGAAGAGAATAACGATTCTGTAAGGAATTCCAATTATTAATAACCGGTATATCTTCCTTAACTAAATTCAATTCTTCAACATTACCTTCAAGTTTGGATAACAAATGTTTTGCAAGTCGCATGGTCCTTGATTCTTTCCTGACGCATGCATTGACGAACAATATTTTTTCCATAATTACATTTAATAAATGAGACGTAAAAATGTCAGTAAATTATCATACCGATAATATAATTAAAAAACTGATAATCAGATTATATATACAAATATAGTATTTTCATTAATAAATTCATCCATATTAGATTAAGATAAATTAGGAATTAAATATAAATTTGCGCTATGACAGAAAAATATTCAAACGAACACTTTCCTTTTGAAGTAACGGAAACACAATCCATTTCATCCAAAACGGTTTTATTGGAGGAAGGTAAGGTTGCGGATAGGCTATACTTTATCCGCAAAGGATGCCTGAGATTGTTTTTCTACAACGAAGGAAAGGATATAACCTTCCAGTTTTTCTTCGAGGGGAATTTCGTGGCTTCATTTGACAGCCTGTATAAAGGTACACCGAGCCTGTTCTCACTGGAAAGTATCGAGCCGTCGGAAGTCCTGTTCATAAAGAAAGAAGATTTCTACAAGAAGATAGAAGGCAGTCCTTCATTAAGAAAATTATATGAAGAGAAAATTATAGAGCGGTTCAGTTTCTACCAGCACCTGTTCCTGTCCCGTATCAAGAATACGCCACAGCAGAGGTACGAAGAACTGTTGAAGGAATATCCCAACATCATCCAGCGTGTACCGCAACATTACATTGCTTCCTATCTTGGCATCACACCCGTTTCACTATCCCGCATCAGAAATCGCCGTTAAGCTCCATTTCTTTACAATTGTTATCGTCAGTTTCCGATAAAGTAGTGACCTTTGTACTATTAAATATGGAAATGTATGAAAAGAGTTTTTGTAATCGACTGGATTTTAATCGTTGTATTCATCGTGTCTGCCATTTCAGGAATTGGTCTGCACATAGCCGGACATGGGAACAGTCACGAAGTCTGGCATAGTTGGGCAGTGATTCATGTCTTGGGCAGTATATTGTTCCTTGTTGCCATCATATTCCATGTGACAACACACTGGGGATGGTATAAAGGGATTATAAAAAATGGAATAGGCAGGAAAAGCAAGGTTACAGCAGTCCTGTCTATCATATTTTTATTGCTGTCCGTTACAGGTATCGTATTACTTGGAGTAAGCGGAGCAAACTCTCCACTTGGGCTATGGCATTATAAAACAGGTATCATAATGACAATCATAGCTGTCTGGCACATTATAAAGCGGCTGTCTGTTCTGAAAAAATCATTGAATTAGAAAACTGTGACCAGTTTATCGCGTCCGTCATCTTTTTATTGAACGTCCGTCATCAATATCGTCATAGCTACTTTTCTGTCCAACTTCCCACTCACGTTTCTCGCCATGGCTTCCGCCACCTACATCACGCAGCTTGGTCTTGCCAGAGAAATGTGAAGTCGACTTTGTTTGTTGCTGGTATTTTTGCCGTTCAATTTGTTTTACCGGCAATTTCTTTAGCCGGTCAAGATTGAAGTCCTCTTCTGAAAGATTTATGATGATATGCTTCTTGAAATTGATGGCATAAGTAACATCTTCTTCCTGACGGATGGTGAAGCCCTCTTCATGTAGTTGGCTTCTGACAGAGGAAATAGTTTCATCATTGAATATCTCACGAAGACGGTTTACAGCATCAGTATAGTAGTGTGTTCTTTCCGAAGATATATCTACCATATCTGTCCGGGAAACCTTAAATATCTTACAAAGCAAATCCCGTTCAGCCTCAGTAGCCGGACTGAACATCTCAACCATAGCTATACGGTTATTACGGTCAATTGCTTCTGCCATAAAAGGTTTTAACGGACGGCTTTGACCATCAAAATAAATGATGCCTTTCTTGATATAGGCACGCTGCTTCCTGATTTTACTGTATATTTCACTCTGGGTAATCTTAGGATTAAGTGTCAGTAATCGGTCAATATAATCCTCAATCCGGTTGAAACGCTCTTCAGGAGTAGTGAAGTCCAGAAGTTCCTCTACAGCCAGTACTCTTGCACCATGAATGACGGTTTTGTTTGTATGATCAACAAGCATATATCCGTAGGGTGCATCCTTCTTGCCGAAGAACACAATGTCAATACCGAACTTCGTTTTCAGTTCCTTCTGTAGTTCCTCCTTGTTGGAACTTACCTCACGGTACTTCTTTAATATACTTCTTAGCTGACGGCAACGTGTCCTTTCCCGATAACCGCTCTTGAAAAGACTTTCTATTTCAGTAAAAGGAATTTTCTTCTGAACCTTTCCACCATGCTTGATGAATACATTCCCATCTTTCTGATAGACCTCATATCCCATGGAAGCCATTATTGCCTTGAACTGGGCAAATGAAGAGAATGTATATTGTTTGGCAGCATCAATATCATTTTCTGTTTTCTTTTTCCTGTCATTCCCAAGAATATGGTCAATGACTTCCTGGGAACGTCTGCGCTCATGGCTGTGCTGAATCTTTCTTCCATCAGGTGCCACTCTCGAAGTGATAATATGAAGATGGGTATTCTCCGTGTCATAATGGGAGTAAACAAGCAACGGCTGACCGGATTCTCCGTATCCCATTTCCTTGAGATACTGGTGTGCAAAATCCAGCAACTCATCTTCCGACATTTCGTGTCCCTTACATGATATGGCTACATGAAACTGCGGTTTACTGATTCTGCTGTTCTGTGAACTGTACTTCTGGAGATAACCGACCAATTCACTCGGGGTTGGTTTGTGAAATGTTCCGAGTGAACCGAAATTCTGAATCTCGATAAGCCGTGCAACACCTTTCGAGACTTTATGTTCATTGTAACCGACTGCATGGAAGTTCGTACTTCCCGGTAATATGGTTGCTATCATATTGAATCTTTATTTATCAAGGTTTAAGTGACTGAGTAACCGAAATACTTCAAGCTCATGAATCTACGGTTACACAATAATAATATCTGAAATGATTGAATACCGTGTAACTAATAACTCAGATTTTGACTGATCTCTGTGTCAGAGAATCAAGATCTTTCTTTATTCTGTTTAATGTTTCCTGAGTTTCAAGGATAACAGGTAACAGAACTTCCTGAATATAGCTGGGTGAGAGTAATCCGGCTACCGCAAGCTCATTGGCACGTTTAACCGACTGATTAAGGTTCCCTCCAGCCCAGGAAAGTTCATTCTGATATTTACGGTAAAACAGACCGAGATCATTCATCAGTTCGAGTTGCCTTTTGGTACCGATATTTGAATACTCTGCCAGTGCTGAGCGTATATAATGGCTCACGGATGAATAGGAGGCAGATTTCTCCTTAAATTGTTGTATTTCCTCCGGTGTCATCCTTACCTTGATGTACTTGGTTCTCTGATTCTTCATACTTGGATACATTGGTGGTTAGGTTCCCCGGACCATCTTTCGCCATGCGAAACAGCGGCCAGCCGCTCCGATGCGCCAGCATTCGGCAAGTTACTTTTGTGAGTACGAAACGGAGTTTTGTGGCCACAAAAGTACAACTTGCTTGGAAAACTCTGCACGGCAGAACGATGCCTTCCGGGAATAATTATTACACCCAAATTTACCGGAGAAAGCCGTTGCAAACCGAAATTAACAACACAAATCTTTGGAGGCATATTCCGGTTTACCATGTGCTGTAGCATCTGATTGTTTTGGAATATCCATATAGCGGATTATCGTTATATAAAGTTCTAAGACTTTTGAAACCAATTCCCGTGTCTTCAGAAACAGATGCTATAGGTCTTATCTAATCTTTGTATTAAACTAATATCGGTAATCAGAAAATAATATTTCGTATTGTTCGGTTGAATAAACCAAAGTTTCAAAAACACAGAAGATGTAGTTATTTGGGATAAATGGCTATTGTTCTCATAAAACCTGTATCCAATATAATATGTAGTCCCGATACCATGATAGTATGGTAAAAGTAACCTGCTTATCTAAGTTATTGGAATCCCAATAAAAGGGAAAATATAATCATGTAGCTGATTCAGCTGATGAAATGGCTATCGGGAAATCTTATTTTATCTGAACTGTATTGCAGAAACATTCAGACAGAATAACCCTGTAATCAGAGTCTGGAGAGACTTCGTTATCATGGTGATATAACACTGATAATCAGTAGAAAATCTACTCGAATAATAAGAAAATAGTGTTGCGTAAATTTCTGTATCTCATTGATTTTTAGTATATTTATATAATTAATAAGCTCTTATACTCATAAATATTACACATTATGTTTGAACTGCTGTTGATTATATATCTTCTGCCGGTACTTATTATCGGTATGTTACTTCTGAAGCTGGTGTTCTGGCTTTTGAGGATTGCCATACGTCTGGCTGTATGGTTGTTCAAGAAGGCTTTCATACTGACATGGAAACTCATCGCACTTGTCTTTGCAATAATTATAGGTCGTAAAATCATGCCCTGGAATCAACCGGATAAATAGAAAGAACCGCACCAGTGTGAAATGGTACGGTTCTGATAAAGATAAGTAGAATCCTCCCTTTGCGTTAATGGCTTGTTCTAGTATACCAATTACATGAATCCTTTCCCTTTGCTTCTTTCATACACAACTTCCTTCTTGGAATCACAGTTCATAAGGCGGAACTGAACCATACATCCTATAGGTATATCCTTGGGTAACTGTTCAACCAGTCTGTCAATAACCTGGTCTACATTACTGAAACCAATGTCTGTTATTTCACCGATAACGTCACCTTTGAAATATGCACGGCCATAGATCATCATCTTTTTTGTGATGCGGAACATCTTGTCCGCCGGTGTCTCGAAGTCACGTGCCTTGCCTTGCTTGCTCTTCTTGCTGCTGAAGAAAATGAAATCAATCACTTTGGCATTTAGTTCCCAGGCTGGAGTAAAATCTATCTTTACATAACCTCTTGTTATATTCAGTCCATGACTGTGGTTCATACCGAAGGCAACTTCATACAGGTTGGCATCACAGTCATTTTGGGCAATTGTAGCCCATGTATGACGGAAAGTATAATAACAGTAATAATCCTCCTTCTTCATTCCCATATCGGCACATATCTTTCTGATTCCAATGTTTACGTTGGCATTGAAACTGTCCGGGTTGCTGTAACGCTTATGGAATTTGAAAAGATATTCGTCATTCTCGTCTGAAAGATACTTGTCAAATGTGGCCTGAATGAACGGTTCCACACGCATTTCAATATAGGCTTCATCTTTCCGGCTATGCTTTGTCTTAGCTCTTTTATATCCGATAATACCATCCTTATAGTTTTCTTTTTTAAGCTCAAAAATATCTACGGTGTTTATTCCACCCAGACACAAGGATAGGAGTGCCACGTCTCGGCCCAGTTCCGGAAGAGAGGAAATCATTTTAGTTTCCGGTAGGGGACGATTGAAAAACTCCCTACATGCCTCTGCACTGATGGCTCTTTGAACTGTACTGTCAGATTTTGGAATGGATACTTTTAACCAAGGATTGTATTTGATTCGCACGATACCACGTTCTTCATCGTTCAGCTCTACAAGTGCCCTTTTGAATATCTGTCTTAAACAGGTTGGGTACATTTCTTTCGCCCTGTTCGTCAACGAAAGGCTATTAATCCATCTTGTCAAAACAGAAGATGACAAGTGAGTAAACATAACTCTGGTTGTTCCCAAATATCTTTCGAGGTGGTTTACAGCCAGGCGATAGTTCTTAGCATTACGTTCATGTCCTTCAGAGGCCATACGGTTAATGAATTTTGTAGCATAGTCGCTAAAGCATACTTCCATATCAGAGTTCGTTAAGTATTCTATTAATTCTGTTACAGAGTATCCTGACACATCTTTACGATTTACTAGTTCTGTATAACGAAGTATTTCCTGTGCACAATATTTATTTATGACAGCATCCTTAATCTCTCCAGATTTGGATAACTGTTTGTCAGTAACGAATTTATCAGTCTTAATATACCCTGATTTTGAACGATGAAGTACTCGAATGTACACTTGGTAAAAGCCGTCAGCTCGCTTATACCTTACAATAGTCTTAAATGTTGCCATACCTTATTGATTTACAGTTGTTTTACTTTTGTAAGTTCTTTGTAAGCGTACCCTCTCAGTTTTGTAAGCTATTTGTAAGCAAGTACCGTTTATTTGGCTCATTTTTTGCGGACAAATGCACGAACCGCCTAAAAACAACTTAGGCTGTAATGTCTGAAAAACAGTCCATTACAGCCTAAATCAATGATTATCTTATACTATTTATGCTTCCTCTATTGCAGCCTGCGCCGCAGCTAATTATCGTTGCTTTTCAACGAGTTCTATAATATTGTACAACTATTTGTTAGCAGCGTTTTTCTATTGAAATTTATAATCTAAAGTATATTTTTCAATCCTAGCATCCTCTAAACGATCACTTAATGAATTCACTTTATACTCTATTGTCATTCTACTAGGTTTATTTCCTTTCTCCGATTCAAATCGGCTAATTGCAGACGCTATATCAAACGCACAATATTGTACAGTATATAATGTTCTTATCCTATATTCATCATCCGAAACATTATGCAACAAACACAACCCCAAATTACTATCAGAATTTCCATTAGAATCATACACCAACATAAAGGAATGCCGTTTTAACTCTTCTTGTATTGCATCAGTCGTACTAGCAACCCAGAAAAACATAGGAATAATTATAGTATGTTCATCAAAAAGTACAGGTTTAACTTCATTATAATTAGATGAATGAAAAGGAGCATTTGAAGGGTATGCATCAACACTCTCAAATCCAATTGATAATCCACTTATACAAACAGGATCACTCAAAAGCTCTAGATGTATTTCTTTCTTTTCTATATCAAACATAGAATCTTTATACTGACCTGCAATATAATACACATCACCAGGTGTTGAGAAAATCGAAATAGCTGTGGGTATTAATTTATACCCATCCATGGTTTTAAATGTAGCAGGAAAAGAATTTGTAGCTTTTGCAAAAGTTGTAAAAGTTTTCCAACCCTCTTCATCTTTATTACCATCATTTTCTTGCCTAGTCAAAATCACTTACTCTTTTTCCTTCAGAATAATAATAAAAAATAAGAGTAGCGTGTTCACACTGTACTTTGTTTATCTCACGACCATAAGTTATTTTAATAGTACCATCTCCGTCACCTGCAAGTGGAGTAACATCCAAATCAATAACCGGTATTTCATCATTTTCAACTAGTATCGTCCACCTCGTATTGGAAGCAATATTTATGTAAGCTGTACCACCTTCTTCCTTTAATAAAACACGGTCGGTATTAGCTTCCAAATATACCTCAACATTCTCAGGTTGGCTATCAGAGTTTGAACACCCTATAATTAAAAGCAGACACAACCAAAGACCTATACAGCTTAAACCCTTTCTCATTTCCGTTCCATCAAAACACTTATCAATCTTTCTTTTTCTGCAAGAAGTTCCTCTAAATGTTTCACTTTTTCTTGCAAAACAGCAATATCCATGTTGCCATTCACCGCATCCCCATGGATTGAAGCCGGTGAGAAATCACCATGAGTTAAAACTTGCTCAACTTTTGCTGTCTCTTCCCCTGTGA
>ERZ825137.500-NODE-500-length-55193-cov-4.058870_pt1 | contig 55193 bp, 34 predicted proteins | sample MGYA00519873_ERZ825137 | MGnify/ENA primary metagenome ERZ825137 (study PRJEB31778, sample SAMEA3449190) | human gut metagenome | biome: human gut; feature: human-associated habitat; material: faeces | place: United Kingdom | collected 2010/2012 ...
CTATTTATACTTAATTCAATATATCTTTCAGTTGTTTCTATAGATGCAACATCACCATAGAATAATAGGTTTAATTCTTCACTACTTGTCATTGTATTAACATCAGGTCTACTTTTTGTGTTTGGAATAAATGAAATCAAACCCAGTGTACAAGATGCTAAAAAAAAACTTATTGCCATCACACAAAATATAGTCAATATCGTGGTCAGCCTTCTTCTTGTTTTCGGATTAAACATGAAAATAGAAGGTGTCGCCATCGGTACGGTAATAGCACAATACGCAGGATTCCTTATGGCTTATCTTCTATGGATACGTTACTACAGCACCCTGCGTAAACGAATCGACTGGCATTCCCTTTTAGATAAGGAAGCCATGTCTCGTTTCTTTCTGGTAAACAGAGATATCTTTTTTCGTACGCTCTGCCTGGTTGCCGTTACAATGTTCTTCACCTCTGCCGGAGCGGCACAGGGAGAAGTTATCTTGGCCGTCAACACACTGCTGATGCAACTTTTCACCTTATTTTCTTATATAATGGACGGATTCGCCTATGCGGGGGAAGCACTGGCAGGACGCTATATCGGCGCTAATGACCGACAAGCCCTTCACCGCACAGTACGCCAACTATTTGCCTGGGGCATCGGATTATCGATAAGCTTTACCTTATTATATAGTATAGGCGGACAGTCTTTCTTAAGTTTACTGACCAACGAAACCACTGTTATACACGAAGCCGGCAATTACTTTTACTGGATACTTGCCATCCCACTGGCAGGTTTCTCGGCATTTTTGTTCGACGGCATATTTATCGGCGCCACGGCTACAAACCTCATGCTCCGTTCCATGCTGGTAGCCTCCGCCAGTTTCTTCATTCTATATTACGGTTTCGAACCTTATATGGGAAATCATGCTCTTTGGATGGCATTTATTGTTTATCTGTTGCTTCGTGGAGTAATGCAAGGCTTTTTAGGACGTAAAATCTATTCATTATCCTCATGAACGGAAGCAAAAACAGTAAAAAATCGTTTTTATATTCTGCCGGTGTAAAATCTCGTGAATTTTATCTACATTTGCCGAAAAGCAAATTATCATCATACAAACTATACATCTTATGGCAAAATTCAAACGTATTCTGCTCAAACTGAGTGGAGAAAGCCTGATGGGCGAAAAGAAATACGGTATCGACGAAAACAGATTGGCGCAATATGCCGCACAGATTAAAGAAATTCACGATATGGGAGTGCAAATCGGTATTGTTATCGGAGGCGGAAATATTTTTCGTGGACTGAGTGGTGCCGGAAAAGGTTTCGACCGTGTAAAAGGAGACCAAATGGGTATGCTGGCAACCGTTATCAACAGTTTGGGATTAAGTTCCGCTTTGGTGGCTGCCGGTGTAAAAGCACGTGTGCTTACAGCTATACGTATGGAACCCATCGGCGAATTCTATACCAAATGGAAAGCTATCGAATATATGGAAAACGACGAAATTGTCATTATGTCTGCCGGAACCGGTAATCCGTTTTTCACCACCGATACTGGCTCTTCCTTACGGGGAATTGAAATCGAAGCAGACGTCATGTTAAAGGGAACCCGTGTGGACGGTATCTATACGGCCGACCCCGAAAAAGACCCCACGGCTACTAAATTCGATGATATTACTTATGATGAAGTCTTGAAACGCAACCTCCGTGTAATGGATCTTACCGCAACGTGCATGTGTAAGGAGAACAACCTGCCGATTATCGTATTTGATATGGACACGGTAGGCAATTTGAAAAAAGTTATGTCCGGCGAACCTATCGGAACGTTAGTACATAATTAATTCCATTTTTACCCATACCGGCAGCAAAGAACTTATATTCCGCACAGGAAAACAGCGCTTTGCCGCCGCTAATAAACCACTTAAACTCCATGAAAAAATTAATCTTAATAGCCGGAATGGCTACTGTAATGGGAGCATGCGGTTCGCACAAAGTAACCGACAACAATCCGTTTTTGTCAGAGTACAACACTCCGTTCGAAGTGCCGCCTTTCGACAAGATAGAAATGAAACACTATAAACCGGCCTTCATACAAGGCATGGAAGAAGAGACAAAAGAGGTGGAAGCCATTGCCAACAATCCGGAACCTGCTACTTTCGAAAACACCATCGTAGCATTAGATCAAAGCGGCAAACTGCTTCGCAAGGTCAGCAATGTGTTTTATGGTTTAAACAGCGCCAATACTTGTGACGAAATGCAAGCTCTCAGTCGTGAACTTTCGCCGCTTTTATCAAAACACAGTGATGATATCAGCCTCAACCCAAAACTGTTTGCCCGCGTAAAAGCTGTGCATGACAATATGGAACAACTTTCACTCAACAAGGAACAAAAGAAGCTGGTGGAAGAAACCTATAAAAGTTTTGTACGTAGCGGTGCGAATCTGGATTCCGCTAATCAGGCACGTCTTCGGGAACTGAATAGCGAAATTGCCATGTTGCAACTTACCTTCGGACAAAACATGTTGAAAGAAACCAACGACTTCCAACTGATTATCGATAAAAAAGAAGATTTGGCTGGATTATCGGAAACCTTAATTGCCAATGCGGCCGAAACGGCTAAAGAAACCGGTATGGAGGGTAAGTGGATTTTTACATTACATAATCCGAGTGTAATGCCGTTCCTTCAATATGCCGAAAACCGCAACTTACGCGAAAAAATATTCAAAGGTTACATCAACAGAGGTAACAACAATAACGAGGCGGACAATAAAGATGTAGTGAAACGTTTGGTTGCCGCACGTCTGGAGAAAGCCAAACTCATGGGATACGAAAATTACGCCGAATTTGTATTGGAAGATCGCATGGCCAAACACGCTGACAATGTTTACAACCTGCTCGACCAGATTTGGGCTCCGGCTTTGGATAAAGCAAAAGAAGAATTAGCCGACATTCAGGCGGAAATAAAAAAAGAAGGCAAGAACTTTACGGCCGAAGGCTGGGACTGGCGCTATTACGCTGAAAAAGCCAAACAATCCCGTTTCAATTTAGATGAAAACGAGCTTCGTCCCTATTTGAAACTGGAAAATGTACGCGACGGGGTGTTCCATATTGCTAATAGACTATACGGAGTCACTTTCATCCCATTGAAAGACATTCCGGTTCCCCACCCTGATGCCGAAGCTTTCGAGTGTAAAGATAAAGATGGTCAACATTTAGGCGTACTTTACATGGATTATTTTCCTCGAGCCAGCAAACGGGGCGGTGCATGGTGCAGCACTTACCGTTCGCAAACTTACAAAAACGGTAAAAAAGTTGCTCCGGTGGTAACCATCGTTTGCAACTTCTCCAAACCGGTTGCAGGAGAGCCAGCATTACTGAATGCCGACGAAACGGAAACGCTTTTCCACGAATTCGGCCACGCCCTTCATAACCTGTTTAAAGATGTACACTATTATGGCGTAAGCGGAGTTCCCCGCGATTTCGTAGAGCTCCCGTCGCAAGTAGACGAACATTGGGCTTTTGAACCGGAAGTACTGAAAGTATATGCCAAACATTACCAAACCGGCGAAGTGATGCCCACCGAACTGGTAGAAAAAATGGACAAGAGCGGCAAATACGGACAGGGCTTTGCCACTGCGGAATACCTGGCCGCATCGTATCTGGATATGGACTTCCACACCTTAAAAGAAATCCCCAATGAAATGAACATCATGCAGTTTGAAAACGAAACGTTAAGCAAACGCGGATTGTTATCGCAAATTCCTTCACGCTACCGCAGTACTTATTTCAACCATACCATGGGCGGTGGCTATACAGCCGGATATTATAGCTACATTTGGGCAGAAGTGCTGGATGCCGACGCATACGAAGCTTACAAAGAAACAGGGAACATCTTTAATCAGGAAGTGGCAAGCAAATTTCGGAAATATATCCTCACTCCTGGCGGCATAGATGATGCTATGAATATGTATATCAACTTCCGTGGAAAAGAACCGGGTATTGACCCTTTATTAAAAAACAGAGGGCTGAAATAAATTATAGTAAATATTACAAAAGGTATGTTCAAGATTGAGTATCTGAATTGAATCAGACAAACACTTTAAATCTTGAATATACCTTTTCTTTTACCATCTATCGTAAGAATACCTTAAAACCTCCCAGACATCCTTTATAAATCTCCGCACATATTATACACTTATATATCAATGCATTAAAAGTATATATACGCCATACGTTACATTTCACTTGTTGATAAATACGCCAACAATTATAAAAAATGCGCCAAATGTGTTAGCACTATATTCTTTTATTCCCGTTATTTGCAAATAATAATATCACTGATATGTTTTTTCAAAAAAGAAAAGATTAATATTTATATACTAAACTGTTATACTATGATTCGAGTAAAAAACAAACAATGGCTATTTATTCTGGGATTATCAGCGATAATTGCCGGATGTAACAATGAAAAGGATTATTATGAAGATCCATTAAAAAATTTGAAACCGGAAAACGAATACTTCGATTTCTCCACAAAAGATAAGGTCTCTGTATCTTTAAATATGGGAGCTGTTGGCGCCAATTCTATTTACGAAATATATTTGGAAGATCCAATTATAGTAAAAGACAACGGATTGGCAGAATTAAACAGTGATATCAAACCTGTATATTCAAATATTACCGACCTTACAGGAAAAAGTAATGTTTCTATAACTCTTCCTTCTGCAAGTAAAAAAGTATACTTATTCAATCGAAATGCTTTATTACCGGGATCTGTGGAATTAGAGATTTCTGATACACGCACAATCTCTTTTAACAATGAAAAAGAAAACGATGTAAAAAGCGTAAGAGCTATTGGTGATGAAGGTCCAGATTGGTATGTCCATACTGATGGCATTAAATATGGAAAGGGCAATGTAAGTAATGCAGTAAAAGACAAAGTAAATATGACAGGTCTGAATGAATTATATACTCTTTGCCAATGGACGAATAATGTATCAATATCCAATATTACTTTTACTCCAAAAGATTACGTAGAAAATACATTACGGGATTCCAAGGAAATTAATGCATTTAGTTCCCAAGCCACTCGTTTTTATCCTGAAGGGAAAAACAACAGTAAATATGCAGGTACTCCCTCTACGGTAAACCTCAAAACAAGTAACGATAAAGACTATACCAATATCAATCTAGTGGTATTGGGCGAAAATGCCGGATGGCACTCACCTTTCGGATATTTCTATTATAAAGCCGGTAATGAGCCAACTGCGGACGATTTGAAAAGTAACAAAATTCCCAAGTATATTATTTTACCGGATGCCTCAGATAATGTAAAAGATTCCTGGCCGGGGGCAGACTGGGTAATTGATGGGATGTTTAAATTAGGACAAACTATTCACTTGCAATTCTTTGGAGAAAAATACAACGAACCAGCTAGCTATAATTTCCCTAAAGGATATATCATCGGATGGTTTGTTATAGGAGACGGAACCACATGCTCCAAATACGGTTACTATAATCCAGAATGTTCATGGTCATTCAAAAACAGCTTATCTGAGACTAAAGGATTCTGTACTTCACTTGATACCAGAAAGTTAGGAGGTAAAGATGTTTGCGTAAATTTTGCTGTAGCAACCAACTCAAGCCGTTCAATGATGTATATTGGAGTAGAAGATGATGTTAAGACATCAGATCCTGACTATAACGATTTAATGTTCTATGTAGAAGCCAATCCGCTTACTATCAGTCCGGATGTGCCCATCATGAGCGACAAAGAAGAGCATATCAAATATTCTAATAAGGGAACTTATGCCTTTGAAGACCAATGGCCTGATGGAGGAGATTATGACATGAACGATGTGGTTACGGAATACGAACATGGAGTTTCTATTTATAGTAAAACAAACTTCCAAGATGACAAACCCGTTTCAACTATAAAATATGTGGAAGAACTAACCGCCACATTTAAATTTACTCAAGCATCGGATGCCGCTACATTTAATAATGCACTAGGCATTGAATTTAAAAATTTAGATAAAGGTATTGTTGAATCGGTAACCGTAAATGGTACAACAGCACAACTGGAAGTAGGCAATCCGGTTCCATCAGTTATTGTTGCGACGAATGCACGCACTGCTATTGGTAAAACGTTCGAATTAGTTATCAAACTGAAACAAAACAACACTTTAGATATCGATAACTTGGAATATAATCCGTTTATTGTAGAAAATAACGATGGTAGTGCAAAAGGCCGCTATGAAGTTCACTTACCTAAGTATACTCCTACTGCATTGGGATGGAACGGAACAAATATCAACCAATATTACGTAGATGGTAAAAACGGATTATATCCGTTCGCTATCGATATTCCGATATGGAATTGGACATTAATTTCCGAAAATGTAGCCATTGGTAACGAAGGCGAATATCCAAACTTCATCAATTGGGCAGAATCTAACGGTGTAAACAATAAAGATTGGTATCTACATAAAAACGGTAGATAATCAATATAATAATCTATAAAAAAATCCGGGGAAGCCTTATAGCTTTTCCGGATTTTTTATAGTCTGTCTACCATCTAACTAACGAAGCCATAAACCATAATTTACCTCATTATAAAAACATTTAACCCTACTAATACTTACTCATTTTGACTATTAACAACGTATTAACGAAAAAAAAACTTTTGCGTTGGAAAATAAGAAATAAACAATCCTTACCGACAATTGAAAGAAAAGCAACAACTATGCTATGCATAATCTATAATGCATTCCTAACCGTAAAAATAGATATTGGTATGCAATTTGCTTCCCTTTGCTAACAAGCTATTATGAACATTTACGGCTAGAGCTATGCGACTCTCAGTTTGTACTCGGGTTTCAGCACTATAATCCCCTACTTATATTACCGAAAAAGAAAAATATTACTAAGAGAAAATAGAGTAGGAAAAAGCACTCCGATATGTATATAGTTGCCAAAGAAACACACCGCTAAATAGAAAGTATTGGTTAAATGTTTTATGAACAGGAGTTAAAAGCAATTTAACAACCGACAATAACAGGAAATCTATTTATTCATCTGTTGCTTACGGAACTGAGTAGGTGTCACACCGAAATACTGTTTAAAAGTTTTAGTAAAGTAACTGGGTGATTCAAAACCGCACTGCATAACAATATCTCCTATGGATAAATCGCCTGAGGAAAGCAACTTTTTGGCAAACGACATGCGCGACTGGCGTACATAAGTTGCCGTATCAAGTCCCGTAATACTCTTAACCTTACGATTTAACTGCGATTTGCTCATAAAAAGCTTATCAGCCAGGAGTTCGGAACTAAGATCTGTATCGGAGATATTGGCAAAAAGAACTTTTTGCAAACGTGCTATAAAGTCTTTATCGGCATCGGAGATATCCACACTTTCAGACTGTCCTTCCTGTAAGGCACGGGAATACTTTTCTCGCAACAAACGACGCTGTTCCAACAACTTAGCTATCCGAATTTTCAGTTCATCAACACTAAAGGGTTTTATCAGATAAGCATCGGCACCGGCTTCCAATCCCATTAAACGGTCTTTTTCCTCACAACGAGCCGTAACGACTATCACCGGAATATGATTCAAAATCTCTGAAGCACGTATTGTACGACACAATTCATAACCATCCATTTCGGGCATCATCAAATCTGTAAGAATTAGGTCGGGCATATACTCTTCCGCTTTCGCCAATCCTTCCTTACCATCACGAGCGAACAACAAACGGTATCGGTTATCGAGCACAGCGGCTATATACCGAGCGATATCCGTATTATCTTCGATGACAAGCAAAGTAGGTTGCCGCAGTTCCTCATCCACAGGAAACGTATTTTCCGTCATCGAGAGTTCCGTTTCATCATCATTAACAGGCTCCTCTTTTTCACTTAACGTAAAATCTTCGTTAACAGGTAATTCTTTATCTGTGAGTTCTTCTTCGGCCGACCACCGTTCAAATTCTTCTTCGGCATGCTGCTGAGGCAAAGTTATCACAAATTTAGTTCCTTGCCCTTTTCCACTGAGAACCTCTATTTTCCCATCCATAGCCTCGGCCATTTGCCGCACCAGCAACAACTCTATACTAGTTCTTAAATTATCTGTAGAAGTGTCACCTTGATAAAACGGATCGAAAATATGAGACAAATCTTTCTCCGGAATATCTGTTTCCGAATTAAATATGGAAATATTGACGACTTTTTTCTCTAACGCTACGGAAACTTTTATTTTCCCACCACGAGGCGTAAATTTAACGGAGTTGGAAAGCAGACCTTGCAAAAGCTTTTGCATATAGTCCGGCACAAAGTCCATTTGTATGGAATCGTTTGAAGTAGTGAATTCGATATCAATCAATTCTTTAGCAGTCTGAACACGGGTGCTTTCGAGCATCATGCGCAACAAAGGCACAATGTCACCCGTACGCCAATCCCGATGGCTGACTACCGAACGTACCTTAGAGATATACAACAGTTGGTTGACAAGAGAAAGCATTTCATTTCCCTGCCGGATAATTAAATCGAAACCTGCTTCCGTATGCCTGTCGGCCAAACGCTTTTTCAGCCCGTCCGTAATTCCCAAAATGACAGTAAGCGGAGTACGGAACTCATGAGTAATATTTGTAAAAAAGTTCTGCCTTACCTCTTCCATTTCCTGCATGGAACGTTGCGTGCGGGCACGCACTTTAAGCGTATACACCAAAATTACAATAACCACTCCTGCCATCAACACAATAAATATACCGAATATAAAATGATGTTTTTCACATGTTGCTCACTTTCGTAAGCCCGATAAATATCTTCCACTTGTTCAGGTTCTATTTTGTTTCCGAAATCCGTAAGTGCGCACATATAGACATCGCCCTGCTCATTGACGGAAGAGAGTGTTTCCATTTGTCGGACAGAAGCAACTGTCTCAGACATGGAAGCATAACAAGGTACCCCCAACAGCCCCCATAAAAGAAACAGTATTGCCCACCATCTCATTTCAAACATATATAAATATAGAAAATTATTACAGTAGTTTATGAGTCTTTTAACCATATTCCTAATATGTTATAATCTACATATCAATTAGTTATATTATACCTCTAACGAATTAGTCTAACAAATATAGGAATTATTTAGAAAACTCGACAAAAAAAACAGAAGAAATCTAAAAAAATCATATCCGATACCCCACTACCCTAAAGGCTTTTTCATTTATCCTAATAGAAAAGTTATAAGAAATATTCGACGGATTTTACCGAATAATTCCGATGGACATTTTCCTTAAATAATCCTTTACCGGAGATTTAAAATTCACTTCCACACTACTTTTGTAAATAAATTATTTTCGGCTCCATAATTTTTCCGTATGTTTGCAACCTCAAAAAACTTATATGGAATTATTCGAATCACTTATAGCTACGGCTTTACATATCGCCGTAAAACAAGTCGGCAACACGATTGCTTTATTAAACAACGGAGCAACGATTCCTTTTATCAGCCGTTACCGCAAGGAAGCCACCGGCGGATTGAACGAGGTAGAAATCGGTGAAATTAAAGACCGTTACGACAAACTCTGCGAATTGAAAAAGCGGAAAGAAACGATCCTCTCGACCATACAGGAACAAAATAAACTAACCCCCGAACTGGAAAAACGAATAAACAACAGTTGGGATGCTACGGAACTAGAGGACATGTATCTGCCTTACAAACCCAAACGAAAGACTCGCGCCGAAGCGGCTCGTCAGAAAGGATTGGAACCGCTCGCTACCTTATTAATGCTGCAACGTGAAAACAATCTGCAAGCTCGCGTACGGACTTTCCTCAACAAAGAAGTGCCCGATGAAGAGGAGGCATTAAAAGGCGCCCGAGATATCATTGCCGAACAAATCAACGAAAATGAACGTGCCCGCAATCAGGTACGTAATCTATTTAGTCGTCAAGCCGTTATCTCTTCTAAAATTATTAAAGGGAAAGAAGAAGAGGGACAGAAATACCGGGATTATTTTGACTTCTCCGAACCTTTAAAACGTTGTTCGTCACACAGGTTACTGGCCATACGCCGGGGAGAAAACGAAGGCATATTAAAAGTAAGCATTACACCGGACGATGCGGAGTGTACCGAACGGTTGGAACGCATGTTTGTAAATGGCAGAAACGAATGCAGCCGGCAAGTAGAAGAAGCAGTAAGAGATGCCTACAAACGTCTGTTGAAACCTTCTATCGAAACAGAATTCTCCACGCTCAGCAAGCAAAAAGCCGACGAAGAAGCCATCCGCGTTTTCGCTGAGAATCTGCGGCAGTTATTACTCGCACCGCCATTGGGACAAAAACGTGTGCTGGGCATCGATCCGGGATATCGCACGGGGTGCAAACTGGTATGTCTCGACGCACAAGGCAATCTGTTGCACAACGAAACCATTTATCCGCATCCGCCCAAAAATGAAAAAGCAGTCGCCAGTCGCAAACTGGTGCATCTGATAGAACAATACGCTATCGAAGCCATCGCAATAGGCAACGGAACGGCAAGCCGCGAAACGGAAACATTTGTCACTTCACAACGTTACGACCGGAAATTGCAGGTGTTTGTAGTAAGCGAAGACGGAGCTTCCATTTATTCGGCTTCCAAAACCGCCCGTGAAGAGTTTCCCGATTACGATGTAACCGTAAGAGGTGCCGTGTCTATAGGCCGCCGTTTAATGGATCCATTGGCTGAATTAGTGAAAATAGACCCGAAATCCATCGGCGTAGGGCAATACCAGCATGATGTAGACCAAACGTCATTAAAGAAATCACTCGACCAGACAGTAGAAAACTGCGTAAATCAGGTAGGCGTGAACCTGAATACGGCAAGTCGTCACTTGCTGACCTACATCTCCGGCCTGGGTCCCCAACTGGCTCAAAACATTGTCGACTATCGGGCAGAGAACGGAGCCTTTACTTCCCGCCGAGAACTGTTAAAAGTTCCGCGTATGGGTGCCAAAGCATTCGAACAATGTGCCGGTTTCCTGCGTATACCTAATGGGAAGAATCCGTTAGATAATACAGCAGTCCATCCCGAAAGTTATCCCATCGTGGAGCAAATGGCAAAAGACTTGCATTGCACGGTAAACGAGTTGATTCAAGATAAAAGCCTGCGTTCCGGAATTGTATTGGAGAAATACATTACTCCCACCGTGGGACTGCCTACTCTGAACGACATCATGCAGGAACTGGAGAAACCTGGCCGCGATCCGCGACAACCTATCAAAGTCTTCGAGTTCGATAAAAATGTAAAAACACTCGATGATCTGCAAGAGGGAATGGAACTGCCCGGCATTGTAACCAATATCACAAACTTCGGCTGTTTTGTGGACATCGGTATCAAAGAAAACGGGTTGATACACATATCCCAACTAGCGGATAAGTATGTCAGCGACCCCACGGAAATAGTCAGTATCCATCAGCACATACGAGTCCTGGTTATCGATATTGACCGGGAACGCAAACGCATTGCTTTAAAACGAATAGCCGATTAAGAAAGTAAACAATAAATGAGCCATCCCATAAATAACATACATAGGACATATACTCCGATTAAACTGTTTAAGAAATGGGGTGAAGGCGAAAAAAACAAAAGCATGCAGAGAGGAAGCCTAAAACATCGGACAACCAAATATACCCTATTTATGGGATTGCATATTTCCTCTCTTCCCGCTACCTTTGCAACATTATATAGAACCAAAAGAAAAGCATATGAAGAAAATAGCCAAACAACTGACCGATTTGATAGGGAATACTCCTTTATTGGAACTGTCTCATTATAACAGAAAACATGGGTTGAAAGCAACCATACTGGCTAAACTTGAATTGTTTAATCCGGCGGGAAGTGTCAAAGACCGTATTGCTTTGGCCATGATCGAAGATGCCGAACAGAAAGGATTGCTGCAACCGGGAAGTACCATTATTGAACCTACGAGCGGCAATACCGGTATCGGACTGGCTTTTGTTTCTACCGTAAAAGGATACAAACTGATATTGACCATGCCTGATACTATGAGTTTAGAACGGCGCAACCTTTTGAAAGCATTAGGTGCGAGAATTGTTCTGACTCCGGGTGTAAAAGGCATGCAAGGCGCTATAGACCGCGCTTACGAGCTGAAAGAAGAGATTGCAGGTTCTGTGTTGTTACAACAATTCGAAAATCCGGCCAATCCACGTATACATCGCCTGACTACGGGAGAAGAAATATGGCGCGATACAGACGGACAAGTGGACATTTTCTGCGCAGGAATCGGTACGGGCGGCACAATTTCGGGGGTAGGCGAAGCCTTGAAGGCTCATCGGCCCGACATACAGATTGTAGGTATCGAACCGGAAAGTTCGGCCGTAATCTCAGGTAAAGAAGCGGGTCCGCATATGATACAGGGTATTGGTGCCGGTTTCATTCCTAAAATTTATAATGCCCAAGTAGTAGATAGAATCATTCCCGTAAGCAACAACGATGCGATTCGTTCCTCACGAGAAGTTGCCGCCGAAGAAGGATTGCTGGTAGGCATTTCATCGGGCGCAGCATTATACGCCGCCACCCAGTTAGCCATGCAACCTGAGAACGAAGGGAAAACCATTGTCGCATTGCTGCCCGATACGGGTGAAAGATATTTATCAACGTCCTTGTATGCTTTCGAAGAGTATCCACTTTAATCGAATACTTTTGGGAAAAGGATTTATGCGTTAGGGAAATATTCGATAAATAAAGTTCCATCATATCCTGTAAGAATTCCTTACATTATTTTTTTGTGCACAAACGCAAGGTACGAATGTGCACAAATCGCCTCCTCATTTGTGCACAAACGAGACTCTTCATTGTGCACAAATAACCTTTGCGTTTGTGCACAATTCTGGAACGCCGGCCAGCAAAGGGTTTCAGAAGGAGTTTTTACGTTAAACGGCAAAACCGAAGCAGTAAAATAACTTTATATAACTACGTACAGGGGGGGGGTGACTATATGCCGAGTTGTTTCCGTTATCTTAGGAGTGCCTTTCTATCCGGCTTTCACTATTACCAAAACTTATTATTTTCCCGGCTGTATACAAATCCGGCAGCTTTCAGTTTACTGACTAACGCCTGCTCATCCACATGCAAGTCTTCACAAAGTTCTTCTAACGAGGTATAACAATCGCGCAGTTTCATATTCACTACGCTGAATAACATTATCGGGTCTTCAGGTAATTCCATCATTCTACCATTTTTTACTTGTTAAACAAATACCGTCTGCAAAGATACTGCTTTCGGATGAAAATTAATACGGTTACAATACTGAAAGGTTTCAATATCCATATATGACAAGAATTCCCCACATAAGCCTGTAAGAAACATCGGAAAATACGATCCGAACATAAGAAACGCAAAAAAATCCGGTTTCCTTCTTGAGGGTAGAATAAGAATAAATTCCGGTTTACACATCAATTGAATAAGGAAACTGTTTTCGGAGCAGACAAACTGTGAAAAATCATCATGCATACTACATCTTAAATGTAATACTCCGCCATGTTCACAATGCCGGCGTGCATAGCGTATTTGGTTGCTTCATGCACATTGTTCACCCGCAATTTACGAAAGATATTTTTCCGGTGTGTCATAACCGTATGGACACTGAGAAAACGTTCGGCAGCAATTTCCTTAGTTGTCTTTCCCATCGCTATGGCTTTGAGTATTTCTTTCTCCGTAGCCGTCAAATACTTTCTTTCAGTGCAAAAAAGTGGTTGAGGCTGCATTAACCGGACAATGCGTTGACACACATAACGCTCAGCTCTTAAACCACAATGTATCGATTCCTCCACTTCCGAAAGCGGACAATCTTTCATCACCATGCCTATACGAGTGCTTTCCACCCATATTTTATAAATAAAATCTTCACTGAATGTATGACTGAACAGAATCCATTGTGTTTCGGAAAAACGTTGTTCCAAAATAAGTAACTCATCCGCAGAAGTCAAATCGAACAAGGTGTAGTCTAATATAACCAATGAAAAAGGACAGCATAACAAAACTTTTACCAATTCCTCCTTACGGCATACTATTTGAATGTCGCCAATACCACTACATACGGAACTAAGTTGTTTCAGTCCATATCGGGTTATCTCCTGATTGTCAGCCAGCACTAAGTTTCTCATCCTATCTCAAAATTTACGGAAAAACTATGGTTTATCAGAAATAACAAGCTCCTCCCCAGAAAGTTTTTTATGTTTTTAGGATAGAGTACGACTATTTACAGAACGAATCACTTCGCATTTTACAATATTTTCCCTATTTTTGCCACATTATGTACATAGGCGAAATAGAGCCGGACAAACAGATATATCAGGAAAAATATGTTCTTCAAAAATATCATAGGGCAAGAGGAAGCTAAAAAAAGATTCATTCTGGAAGTAAAAGAGGGACGTGTACCTCATGCGCAATTACTTTGCGGACCGGAGGGAATCGGCAAATTACCTTTGGCCATTGCATATGCCCGCTATCTGTGTTGCACCAACCGAGGTGAAGAAGACGCCTGCGGAACATGCCCTTCCTGCGTGAAGTTCAATAAACTGGCCCACCCGGACCTCCACTTTGTATTCCCCGTTATAAAAAAGAAAAGCGATGTCGTGAGTGACGACTACATCAAAGAATGGCGTCATCTTTTACTTACCACTCCTTATTTTAGTTTAAATCACTGGCTGGCGGAAATGGGAGCTGAGAATCAGCAGGCTATGATTTATGAAAAAGAGAGTTCGGAAATATTGCGGAAATTAACTTTGAAATCGAGCGAAGGCGGATACAAAGTAATGATTATTTGGCTACCGGAAAAGATGAATATCACCTGCGCCAACAAACTGTTGAAATTACTTGAAGAACCACCGGCCCAAACAGTGCTGTTACTGGTTTCGGAAGCTCCCGACATGATCTTGCCAACCATATTGAGCCGTACACAACGTTTCAATATCCCTAAATTAAAAGAACAGGAGATAACCCAAGCACTGGAAACACAATTCGGTTTGCAACCGGCAGACGCAACAAGTATTGCCCACCTTTCGGGAGGGAACTACATCAAAGCTTTGGAAACCATTCATCTAAGCGAAGATAACAAACTTTTCTTCGAACTGTTTGTCAGTCTAATGCGACTCTCTTATCAACGAAAAATAAAAGAGATGAAAGAATGGAGCGACCAAGTGGCGGGAATGGGACGAGAAAGGCAGAAAAATTTTCTGGAATATTGCCAACGCATGATTAGAGAGAACTTTATATATAATTTCCATAGAAGCGAATTAACGTACATGAATAATGAGGAAAAGAATTTTTCCAACCGTTTTTCTCCTTTTATCAATGAACGTAACGCTATAGGAATCATGAACGAATTAAATGAAGCACAACAACATATCGAGCAGAACGTGAATCCACGGATGGTATTCTTCGACTTCTCCTTAAAAATGATTGTATTGCTTATACAATAAATATGAAAAAGACCATGACAGATTTTATACTGAAATGCGGAAGCGGCGGACTATGCGCTAAGGGCTGCGGACGACAAGATAATAAATTAAACACCTACGACTGGCTGGCTGACATACCGGAAAACAACGAGCTATGCGATATGGTAGAGGTACAGTTTAAAAACACCCGCAAGGGATACTACAAAAATAGCAACAACCTGAAATTGGAGAAAGGTGATATTGTGGCTGTTGAGGCAAGTCCGGGACACGATATCGGCACGGTAACCCTTACCGGACGGCTCGTTCCACTTCAGATGAAAAAGGCGAATCTGAAACCGGATGTCGAAATAAAACGTATATACCGTAAAGCGAAACCGGTGGATATGGAGAAATATCAGGAGGCTAAAGACAAAGAACATGCTACCATGATACGTTCCCGACAAATAGCTGCTAATCTGAATCTGGATATGAAAATCGGTGATGTGGAATATCAGGGAGACGGCAATAAAGCCATCTTTTATTATATTGCAGACGAACGCGTAGATTTCCGTCAGCTTATAAAAGTGTTGGCCGAAACTTTCCGTGTACGCATAGAAATGAAACAGATTGGGGCACGTCAGGAGGCCGGACGTATAGGCGGTATCGGACCTTGTGGAAGAGAACTTTGTTGCGCCACATGGATGACTAGTTTTATTTCCGTATCGACCAATGCGGCTCGCATTCAGGACATTTCTCTGAATCCGCAAAAGTTAGCCGGACAATGCGCCAAACTAAAATGTTGCCTCAACTATGAGGTGGATGCATACGTAGAGTGCCAGAAACATTTGCCTTCGCGGGAAATTACGCTGGAAACCAAAGACGGAACGTTCTATTATTTCAAGTCGGATATCCTGAAAGGATTAATCACTTACTCTTCCGATAAGAACTTTGCCGCTAACATTGTTACCATTACAGGAAAAAGGGCTTTCGAAATTATCAACATGAACCGAAAAGGCATAAAGCCCGACAGCCTAATGGAAGAGGAAAAGAAAAACGAGCCGAAACGGGCTATCGACTTATTGGAACAGGAAAGCCTTACCCGCTTCGACCGTAGCAAAAACGCGACTAAGAAAAAAAAGAAAAGAAACGGAAACAAAGTCACAACCTCTCCGCAGGAAATAAACGACAACAACAGTAGCGAAGATAGTTCACATAACGAAGAACGTGTTGGAGGAAACCGGAATAACGCCGCCAACAAGGGAAATCACGGCAACAGAGAAGCGAACAACGCAGGCATAAAAAATTCCGAGAACGGAAATAGTCAGGGAGGAAGTGGAAACGGCCAAAGAAGAATCGCAATGAACAATTCTTCCAATAAAGTGCAATCCCGACCGCAGCGTCAGGCTCAGCCGCAATCTGCCGTACAACCTGTTGAGAAACGGCCTCAAAGGGAAAAACGCCCTCAGCAGGCCCATTCCAATAAGCCCCAACAGCAAAATTCGAACACAGGCAAAGTGCAAGTAGGGCAGTCGCCCGAACATCCCAAAGGATTTATAAAACGTGAAAATGTCAATAAAGAAAGCGATAAGGAACCTGATAAAAAATAGTTTGTCGGCAATGCTGTTTACAGGACTGCTGACAGCCTGCCAATCTCATACGATGTATCATTCTTTTCATACGTTACCCAAAGACGGATGGAATAAGAGTGATACACTCGTTTATACGATTCCTGTAGAAAACATACAGCCTAAAACTTACGAACTACAAATTGAGATACGGCATACCAAAGAATTGGCACACCGTTCGTTATGGGTGGTTGTATACCAAAATGCCCAAGATTCCATGCTTTTTATAGCCGACACTCTGCAATGTGTATTAGCTAACGAGAAGGGAAGATTCACGGGTACTGGCCTGAATAATTACTACCAACAAAGTTTTCCGCTTAAAACTGTAAAATTGAGCAAAGAGTATACTCCTGTCTTTAAACTTGCCCATTATATGAAGAAAGGGCGTATAGAAGGAATTCATGATATAGGCATTAGGATTATCGAGAAACAATAATTGCAACCTCCTCACCTATTCCCAAATCAACCTCAATACAATTATATACGAAATCAATCACAGAGAAACAATCATCCTTTCACTCTTACAGGTTACTGCGCTTAAGTCAGAAAAAGAAGCAACCGACAATCTTTTCTTTACTTATTATACTTTACATCAAAGCGTCCTCGTGTCACGCTTCCTCCTTCAAAGGTTCCGCTTAAGACTCCTCCACCCATGCGGGAAACAGTCACTAGACCGTTTTCCAATTTCTTGCCATTCAAAGCACTATCCATATAAGGAATTGTTTTACCTTCTTCCGGATTTATCATGCTAAACGTAAAAAGCTCACCTTCGCGCCCGACATTAGCCCGAACTACTACACTATCGCCATTCTCTACGGAATAAATACGCACTACAGGATAGCCAAAACGTTCACTTGAATATACCCATCCATCAACCAAACAGCCCAAAGTTTCTTCCCCGGTAGTCGTAACCGGCGGCAAAAGTGTGGGGTCGACCGAATAATCTTCGTCACATGCCATACAAATAATCAGTAAAGCTATCAACCAAAGTTTCTTCATTACAGTTAAAAATGAAAATTAATACCAACAGTTAACGAAAGCGGAGCATATACACCTCCACCACTACTTAATTCAGGATTCTCAACCTCCCAAGTTTCGCCATGATAGGAAACCTTATATGCTTTCGACTCGGAAACAATCCAATTTAATCTGGCACAAAGACCGCACCATGACGACAAATAGTATTCACCTCCCAACGAAAGATTAAAAGCCCATTCATCAATATCTACCTTACGCGGCTTTCCATATACTCCGCTATCATCCTTATACCATAAATAACCGCTTCCATAAGCCAGCTGAATATTATAGCGTTCTTTTGAGAGATGCAAAATAAACTGAGGAGCCAGATATTGCATGGAAATATCATCCGAAAGCTCCGAAGATGAATGTTTATAGTATGTACCTTGATACATTAGACCAAGCCCGAAACGACTAGATTTCTCCTGCTTACCGAAAATATAACTATAACCGGCACTCCAAGTCCATCCGCTACGCAAATCATCCCGATAATTTTTCGAATAATCCGTAATACCGATAAACGTACCCACATACCGCGAAGGCCCCACTTGTAATGATACAATAGAATTACCCACCGTATATTCTTGAGCACATAATAAGACAGGAAACAATGCAAGAAAAAATAAACCAACACAAAGTCTTTGAATAGTTCTCATATATTCACCATTATAGTAGTTCCGTCAATAATTACCGCACAAATGTACAGGATAATTTTCAGAATCGCATATTTGACAATAAAAATATGCTAGCTCCCTTTAGCATGGTTTACAGGAAAAACTTACATAAAGATTAATAAACGCATTCATAAAGGTGTTCATTAGTGTCGCGTTAAATTTTGAGATCTCTATTTTCCCGTTGAAGTACCATAATAAAATGTGAATATACAGGCGGCATGATTTATTATCTAATAGAGTGTATATAGAATAAGGAACAAGACTATTGAAAACCAATGTCCTAAAACCTTATTCGATATATTGTTTAATGAAGTTCATAAAGAATATAAATTCAAATCCGTTTATTCAAAGCAGGCCTGTAATCAAATAGATTATTAATTACCTACAATAGCATATATATCTTATAACGGGATAGCAGTGTAAGGTATTCTCTATTTATAGAAGAAATATACTGTTTATTCCATTGCTCCAAATAATTGCATAAACAAGAGATTAATTATCACGTCTTTTTGTTTTCGGCACTAATACGAAGGAATATAAACAGCAAAAAAGTGAACCCCCATAGAGAGGAACCTCCATAACTAAAGAAAGGTAAAGGAATACCGATAACCGGCGTTAATCCTAATACCATACCGATGTTAATAAAAAGGTGAAATAAAAAAATACTGGCAACCGAATAACCATAAACCCTCCCAAATACGCTTGCTTGCCGTTCCGACAAGACTATAATCCGCAAGATAAGCATCATAAAAAGAATGAGTACAGCAGCCGAGCCTAAAAAGCCTTCTTCCTCTCCGACCGTACAAAAAATAAAGTCCGTATCCTGTTCGGGTACATATTTGAGCTTGGTCTGCGTACCGTTTAAAAAACCTTTTCCGGTTAACCCTCCCGAGCCAATAGCTATTTTCGATTGGTTTACGTTATATCCGGCACCGGACAAGTCCTCTTCCATTCCAAGCACCACTTTTATACGAATTTGTTGATGCGACTGGAGCACTTTATTAAAAACCAAGTCGCTGGAATAAAAGAAGACTGCCGAACCTAAAGTAAACACTGCTATTAAAGCGTAACTTTTACATCGTTCGCTCAGAGAAAGATATATCAAATAACCTATCAACAATATACATAAACCTAATTGCACCCACATAATGTTAAAAGGAATCACAAACTCCGCAAACAAATAGGCAAGCAAGGTAATAGCCAATCCCACAAGCAATACATTCCATACCGGTTCTTTCTTTTTGCAATATGTCCACATCATCCCTGCAGAAAAGATTAATATCATCAACAATACAGCAAACGTGCCGACAGAAGTGGGAATAATCTCCGATAACGGCATTTCAGAGAAACGGATTCCGACCACAAAATAGGTTACAGCGCATACGCCGGAAAACAAAAAAGCCCCCGACATCCCTTCCCGATAAAGCATTAAGAAGAAGGCCAGATAAACTAATGCCGACCCGGTTTCCTTCTGAAATATAATAAGAAGCATGGGCAGAACAATCATCCCTACAACCGTTATAAAGTTGTGTGTTTTTTTCATCGAAAAAGAATAGGCACTCATATATTTTGCTACAGCTAAGGCAGTAGCAAATTTCGCGAATTCGGCAGGTTGCAAACTTATCGGTCCGAATTTAAGCCATGAATATGATCCTTTCGTATCTTCTGCCAGAAAAGGAGTAATTAACAACAGGAATAACATAATTCCATAAAGAATGTAAGCAAACATCTCATACAGCTTTTCTTCCAGCATCAACAAAACAAATCCTAGGCCGAAAGAACAGAATATCCAGACCATCTGTTTCCCAGAACGAGTATCGAAATCGAAGAAATCCGTATCGCCATAAGTATAGCTGGCTCCACACACGCTGAACCAACCGAAGACCACCAATAACAAATAAATAAAGATGGTTATCCAATCAATGGACTTAAAAAGACTACCGTTCTTCGTTACCATACATAATCCTCCTTGTCTGGAATTCGGCGGCGCGCGCTTCACTTTCAGGTGACAATTTTCCATTCAAATACTGTTCTATCATCAACGCACCGATAGGTACACCGTATACAGCTCCAAAACCACCGTTTTCAACATACACTGCGATGGCAATCTTAGGCTGATCCATCGGGGCAAATCCCATAAAGACTGAGTGGTCGTGTCCACGGTTCTCTGCAGTACCGGTTTTTCCGCAAACCTCGATTCCCGGTATATTCGCTCCACGACATGTACCCCCCAACACTGCCTGACGCATACCTTTTACCACAACCTCATAATATTTCCGGTCGACATCTGTTCTACGAGGGAAACGATATAAGCTATCCAATTCTGCCCCTTCCACTTCTTTCACTACATGCGGAGTAATAAAATGTCCCCGATTTGCAATTGTAGCTCCTAAATTAGCTATTTGCAAGGGGGTTAGCGTCACTTCACCCTGCCCAATCGCAATACTAATGACAGTAAGCCCGTTCCAGGAGCCTCTGTAATTCTTATCATAATAAGCGGCATTCGGTATCATTCCTCTCTTTTCTCCGGGAATATCTATCCCCAACCGATAACCGAATCCCATAGACACCATATGATCTTTCCATACAGTCATAGCTTTCTGCACCGAACCATACTTCTTTCTGGCTCCCAACATATGGTATAATCCCCAACAAAAATAACCGTTACAGGAAGTTGCTATGGCAGGAACCAACGGCAATGGAGATCCATGTGAGTGACATCCAACACGTAATCCTCCAAAAACAAACCCATGGTAACAAGGGTAAAGCGTTTCGGGAGTAATGATTCCTTCCTGCAAAAAGGTCAGAGCCTGGGAGGTCTTAAAAGTTGAACCCGGCGGATAAGTTCCCGATACGGCTCGGTTCAACAGAGGCTTCCACGAATCTTTCGACAATTCTAAGTGATTCCTTCCCCGTTGCCGCCCAATCATCAGATGAGGATCATAAGCAGGAGATGAAACCATACAGAGTATTTCCCCCGTAGCAGGCTCTATAGCGACAATACTCCCTATTTTGCCTTCAAGCAAACGTTCTCCGAGTTGTTGCAATTTCACATCGAGCCCCAATGTAAGATTCTTTCCCGGCACAGGCGTCCTGTCATATGCACCATCCATATAACGCCCTTGTATACGGCCATGAGCATCACGCAACAAGACCTCCACTCCTTTCTCACCACGTAAATGTTTTTCGTATGACCGCTCTACTCCCTGAATTCCAATATAATCACCCATTCGGTAATAATCATCATTCTCTATGTCTCTCTTAGAAACCTCTGCTACATCTCCCAGCACATGGGCTCCCACATTATAAGTATATTGGCGTATAGTCCGACGTTGTATAGAAAATCCTTTAAATTTAAAAAGTTTCTCTTGAAACACTGCAAATTCTTCTGCAGAAAGCTGATTCATAAACATTTGTTCCGTAAAACGGGAATACCCTGGATTCAGATTCCGGTTTTTGATATCAGCCATACGTTTCAAAAAATATTCTTTGGAAATATTCAATGTACGGCAGAAATCCAACGTATCTAATCCGTCAATCTCCTTCATCACTACCATTACATCGTATGCAGGCTGGTTATATACCAGTAACTCTCCATTGCGATCATAAATAGCGCCTCGTGCCGGAAACAAAACTTTATTCAGGAAAGCATTACTATCAGCATTCTTTTTATAATCATCGCTCATAATCTGAAGCGTAAACAAACGTATCAGATAAATCAAGACGATAGTGATTACCACTCCGCCGATTACAAACTTCCGCTTTTCAAGATTATAATCATGCATAGTTTACTCATCGGTTATTTTTTACGTATCCCTTCTATAGCCATTACACAGAAGGTGGTTAACAATACACTTGATAAAATCTCAAGAAACAAAAAGCCTAAGTTAAAAAAAGAGAAAGACTCAATAGTTAACAAAACAGTATGATGCAAAGCAACTTCCACTAATACATAACGGAAAAAAAGCCAAAACCCCATACTTCTGATTCCGGGTTCCATATCTTCGGCACAGTCCCGTGGTGTAAACAGTCTTAGTATGGACGGACGCATAAAAGCCAAAAAAGTAGTGGCAGCCGCATTCATACCCGGAGTATTAGAAAAGATATCAACAGCCAATCCCAAAAAGAACCCCCACAACAATAATATGTTTCGGGAGACATTTATATTCAACACCAAAATAAGGTAAACATACAAGAACGGCATAGCGTATCCCATCAGATGTACATGATTCAAAACCAGTACCTGAATAAAGACTAACAACCAAAACCATCCTAAACGCTTGAAAAAAACAATTGCCATGTTTACTTCCTAATTTTCTGTTCTAATTCTTTTTGTTCCGCCATATCCTTCCGAGCTATTACTCGTACATCATTCAATTTTCCAAAATCCGTAGAGAGCTTGACTTTCAACAAATATGAAAGCCCGTCATGCGAATCGGTAATATCTTCAACCGTACCAACCATGATTCCCGAGGGAAAAATCGAAGTAAAACCACTGGTGACGATTGTGTCTCCTTTTTCACACACCGAATGACGGGGCAGATCCATCAAATAAGCATACCGGCTATCTTCTCCATCCCATTTTAAATAACCGAAGTAATCACTGTTCTTCACCTTGCAACTTATACTGGATTTACTATTTAATACCGGAATAACAATAGAATGATGAGAAGCTGTTAAATAAACAATCCCTACTACACCATTTCCATTAATTACTCCCATCTCGGAACGGATTCCATCTTTCTCCCCTCTATTCAGGGTGATATAATTATTTGCTCTGTTTATGCTGTTATTAATCACATCTGCCTTTAATATAGTAAAATCTTTTAAAACAGAGCGTTGGATTTCATCAACCCAAGTCGTATCACGGGTGGTTTTTATAAATGCCTCACGCAATGCCGAAACTTGCTGTTCCAAATAGATATTACGTTCCATTAAGTCTTCGTTTACACTTTTCAAATGAAAATAGGAAGTTACCCCATCTGATATTTCATAGACAGTTCCTACCAACCAGTTAGCTGATGTAAAATATACACTTCCCTGATAGCTGTTAAAACGAAACAACAATCCGAAACTGATGACTTCCAATAAAATGAAAAGAAACCAATAATTATACTTTATAAAGAATTCCAGCAAATTACGCACATTCCCTACGTTTTAGTAATGTCAACAAAGCGGAACTAAGGAAACCTTAATTCCGCTTTAATAAAAGAAAAAATATCATTTTATCGCATTAAGAAAGAGAAACGATCTACATTCTTTAATGCAATACCCGTACCTTTAGCCACACTATGTAACGGATCTTCCGCAATATGGAATGGAATATTTATTTTATCGGTCAAACGTTTGTCCAAACCACGTAATAAGGCACCACCACCGGCCAAATATATTCCATTATGCACGATATCCGCATACAATTCAGGAGGTGTATTTTCCAACGCATTCAATATAGCTGTTTCTATTTTGGCAATAGACTTCTCCAAACAATGAGCAACTTCCTGATAGCATACGGGAACTTCCATCGGAAGAGCCGTAATACGATTAGGTCCATGTACAATATAATCTTCCGGAGCATCATCGCCCAAATCCGTTAAAGCCGCTCCCACTGAAATCTTAATACGTTCGGCCATACGCTCACTCACCTTGACATTGTGCTGGCGGCTCATATATTCCTGAATATCAGCAGTCAAATCATCCCCGGCAATACGAATAGAACTGTTTGTTACAATACCTCCCAATGAAATAACAGCAATTTCGGTAGAACCTCCGCCTATATCTACGATCATATTTCCTTCCGGAGCTTCCACATCCAGTCCAACACCCACAGCAGCCGCCATCGGTTCAAATATCAAATAGACATCCCGTCCTCCGGCATGTTCGGCAGAATCCCGAACAGCACGAAGTTCCACTTCAGTACTTCCCGAAGGTACTCCAATCACCATACGCAAAGAGGGCGAAAACAAACGGTTACCCATATTGACTTTCTTAATCAATCCGCGCATCATCTGCTCGCAAGCATTAAAATCCGCAATCACTCCGTCTCTTAAAGGCCGCACGGTACGAATATACGGATTTTCTTTTTCGTACATCAGCTTAGCCCGCTCTCCCACAGCTATCATCTTTTCCGTACGGCGGTCTAATGCTACAACAGACGGTTCATCCACTACAATCTTACCATTTGAGGTAATGATAGTATTAGCTGTACCTAAGTCTATAGCTATTTCTTGTGTAAATGAAAACAATCCCATTTAGAATTCCTTATTTATTAATGTTTAAAATGACGAATACCCGTTGTCACCATCGACATATTATGTTCATCACAATATTGGAATGACAACTCATCCTTTATAGAACCTCCCGGTTGAATTACTGCGGTAACGCCTTCGTTCCCTGCAATTTCAACACAATCGGGGAATGGAAAGAATGCATCACTTGCCATAACGGATCCTTGCAAATCAAATCCAAAATTATGTGCTTTTTCAATTGCCTGCTTCAATGCATCCACACGCGAGGTTTGTCCCACTCCGCTTGCCAGCAACTGCTTACCTCTAGCCAAAACAATCGCATTGCTCTTACTGTTCTTTACAATCTTATTGGCAAACAACATATCTTCTATTTCCTGCTCAGTCGGGGCTTTCACCGTAACTTGCTTCAAATCAGCTTTGGTTTCAATATCCAAATCCTTATCTTGTACCAATACGCCATTCAAAACCGAACGACACTGTTTTTTCGGTAACTCAATATCTTTACGAACTAAAATAATACGATTTTTCTTTTGTCCGAGAATCTCTAATGCATCCACATCATAATCCGGTGCAATAATTACTTCAAAGAAAATTTTGTTAATCTCCTCAGCCGTAACTTTGTCAATGACTTCATTGGTAATCAGTACTCCTCCAAATGCCGATACCGGATCACCAGCCAAAGCATCTTTCCACGCTTGCAGTAAAGTAGAGCGTGACGCCAATCCGCAAGCATTATTATGTTTCAATATAGCAAATGTAATTTCATCGAACTCATCGATCAAATCTACGGCAGCATTGATGTCCAACAAGTTATTGTATGAGATTTCTTTTCCATGAATCTGATCAAACATATCTTCCAGATTTCCATAAAAATATCCTTTCTGATGAGGATTCTCTCCGTAACGAAGTTGTTTCTGATCGTCCATAGCGCAACGGAAAGCAGAACCTTCCTCCCCATCAAAATAGTTGAAGATAGCCGAATCATAATGAGAAGATACTGCAAATGCTTCTTTAGCGAACCAACGACGCTCTTCCAAAGTTGTACAAGCGCCATGATCTTCCAATATATCTCTAAGCGGCTTATATTGCGCCTTACTTGCGACAATCACTACATCCTTAAAATTCTTAGCTCCCGCACGAATCAAAGAAATACCGCCTATATCGATTTTCTCGATAATAGCCGATTCATCCGCACCCGAAGCAACCGTATCCTCAAACGGATACAAATCTACAATCACCAAATCAATCTCCGGAATTCCGTATTGAGCTATTTGCTGCTGGTCCTCCTCTAAAGCGCGACGACAAAGAATTCCTCCAAATATCTTCGGATGCAATGTTTTTACTCTTCCACCCAAAATAGAAGGATAAGAAGTTAAATCCTCCACGGCCTGGCAAGGATAACCTAATGACTCAATAAACTGACGGGTTCCACCCGTTGAGAGGAATTGTACGCCTTCCTCATGAAGTTTGGCAATAATTTCATCCAATCCTTCTTTATGGAAAACCGATATCAACGCGGTTTTTATTCTCTTTGTTTCAGACATTTATTAATAGATTAAGCGATTTGCCTGCAAAGGTAGATATTTTAAAGGAAAAAGCACTTAATAAATAACTAATTTTTAAAGGAAAAAAGAAACATTTGTGCACTCAGTCATTGAGTTACAAATAGGGATAGGTAAAATGCACCGATCCAGCCTCCACAGTAAATGTTCCTCCGAAATGTTCTATAAACAAACGAGCCACTTCCCGTTGTATCAATATTTGCTGGTTATCATCATCCATACATGCAATCGGAGAGTTCTCCACGTCCACTCTTAAAACTTTTTGCTTCTCATCTTTCCGTAAAGTAATCACAATCAAACGTCTTTCTTCTGAAGTGTAATCCTGTAACATAGAAGAAATAATTACCATCAATCGCCCCTCATCCGAATGAATCAACTGACTCTCTACCTGATCATCAAATGTTATAACGGCTTTATTTCCTTCTTTCATTCGTGACATGGTCACCGCATCTTTACAAATTTGAGCTATATCACAATTCGAAAGGGTGAACTTCATCATACCTGATTCCAAGCGGGATAAATCCAACACACTATTAACTAACTGCATTAAATTCCCTGAGTTTACTTTCATAATCTGCGATATCTTCTCCCGCGTCTCTTCATCGAGCGACACATCTCCTTCTGGAGAAGAGAGGATGTGCGAAAAACCCATTACCGCATTCAACGGTAAACGGACACAATAACTCATATTTCGTAAGAATTTACTTTTTGCTTCATTAATTTCTTCCACTCTTTTTAAGGCTTTCTCAATTTCATTATTCGCTTCTTTCAGACGAGATTTCGTCAACCACAACCGCCAAAACATCCATAATACAAACGCCAAACAAGCTATTAACGAAACAAAGATGATCGCCCCTAAATATACTTTTGATTTATTACGATCCAAAGCGATCTGCTTGGCCTTATAATTTTCCCGAATTTGTTCCAATTGTTTTGTATACATAACTACGGAAATCGAATCAAGTAATTCAGTCTGATACCTGTACACATAATATGCACCGTTCGGATTTCCCGAAAGTTTCATAATATCTGCCCGCTGAACCGTATAACGCAGATAATCTTTCAGGGAATTCTGAGTATACATCAAAACAGAATCGTTGTATACCAGAGCTTCATCATATCGTCCCAACATCCGATAATAAAAAGAACAAGTTTCATAATATATCGTTTTGTGCCACTTTGAACGCTCTGAAACGAAATATTTCGAGGCCTTATTCAAATACTCTTTAGCCTGCATCAAATTATTTTCATTCAAGTAGGAATAGGCATACAATGATGAAACAAGTAAACGCACTCCATCATAAGAATACGCAAACGCAGGAGTCTTACTTACCGAAGAATCAATCCATTCTTCCATTTCACGTAATACCATGCGAGCCTGTCCGTTTTCCTTCTGTCTCACATAGGTAGTAGCTAAATATCCTAAACATGAAAGTTTGGAAAAAGAACTTTCCACTTGAGAAAATAATGATTTCGCAGACTCGAAAAAGCCTATACTTCGCTCCAAATAACCAATATTCGAATAAATTGTGCCTAAGCACAGATTTCCGAAGAATACACCTTTTATATTCTTTAAGTTTCTAGCATCCTCCAACATCTCACGAGCCTCTTCCAAAGCGCGTTGATAATCCATATTGTCAATGTACAACTGAATTTTACATTGCCAACATTCATAAAGTTCGTCCCAAGCGCCCTCTTTTCGGGCCAATGGTTCGAACGCCTCAAACCAGTTATCGACCTCTCTCATACGAGATAAGTTGCAGTTAGCTATTATCAAAAAATAACACGCTCGACGTATATAATAATTATTTCCACGAGATTTTGCCTCCGTATACAAATTAGTAGCACGTTCCACAGATTCATTATAGTTATCCAAATCTGCCTGCAAAAGTTTTTCCGTTGCTTTCATCCATGTTTCATTCGGAGGAAGAGTTTCATACAAATGCACCAAATTTCTCTCGTCCTCTTTGGAAAATCCCTGAAAAGAGAAACTACTTATTATCAATATCAGACATATTATATAGATACGCATATTTATTTGTTTATACGCCATTTTATAGGATGTGTAAAAATAAAACGTGCTCCATCATTATATTCAGAATCAACCCAAATTTTACCTCCCAAGCGAGTGACAATCAGTTTACAAATAGATAGTCCCAAACCATAGCCATAAGAATTTTCATCTAATTTCTCAAAGCGTGAAAATACTTTATACCGCATTTCAGGTGAAATTCCTATACCCGTATCCGTTACAGAGAAATAAGCCATTCCATCTTTTTTCGTTTCTAAAGAAAGTATGATGCTTCCACTTTTCGTAAACTTTGTAGCATTCACTAAGATATTTAAAAGCATTTGCTGCAATCGGTTTTCATCGGTGAAAAGATACAGTTCTCTCAAAGATGTATTGAAAGAAACCTCCGCTTCCGTCCGCTTAATACCTTTAACCGTTTCAACAATAGTACGACAAAGAGGGACGACATTACATTCTTTGAATTTGAAACTCATTTTCTGAATATCCAAATTAGATAAATCAAGAACATCATTTAAAAGTTTCATCAATAATTTAGAGTTTTGCTGAATCATTTCATTGCATTGCTTACGAAGCTCTATATCCAAATTCTCCTGAGATACCAACAATTCCGAAAAACCGGATATAGCATTCAACGGGGTACGGATTTCATGACTCATATTCGACAGGAAGACACTTTTAGCCTGTATATTTTCATCTATTTTCTTTCTAGCATCATTTAACTTTACGCGTAAGTTCTTCAGTTTCTCATTCTTTTTATTATATCTTATCATTAATCCTACACCGGTAATCAACAAAATACCTATACAAATAATAGACATATACAGTGTCTGTTGCCGTTCTTTCCATTTTAACGTTGCATCATCGTCTACCTGATAATTCAGATGTAATGTATTATCTTGCCGTATAAAATTGTTATTCATTAAAGAATCTTTTAAATGATAAACAACCCGATAGTCCTCACAGGCACCTTGCATATCATTCATTAATGCTTTTATCTTGGCTCTCTTTGTCAAAGCATGTACATACCAATGAATATCATACAAATTATCAGATGCACTCAAACATTTCTGAATATAACGATAAGCTTCATCCAATTCACCTTTACGCAAATGATAGTTCGTATTAATCATATTGGAGACGATGCCATAAGGATTATATATCGAGTCGTTGCTCGTTTCCAGTTCATCAATCAACTGACGGGATTTTATAAAATCTTCCATTATTATATAGAAAGAGGCTTGGGCATACTTTATCCATATTGAAGGAGGACGCGCAGACGAATCCAGTTTTGCTATATTTTCCTGTAATTCATATAATTCCTTTTGTGCATTTGCACGTTGTTGAAGAGACAAATAAATAAAAGTTTTAAATTCACAGCAGTCAGATACTGAGACATACCTCCCATCTTTTGAAAATATTCTCGAGCCAAAAGATAATTAGGTATCGCTTTTTCGTATAGATTCAAACTATAATAAATCTCACCTAATGCATAGAAAGAGTAACTCAAACGGGAAGGGTTATCCGCCACCTCCAATATTTTATTAACTTCATTCAATGCCCATCCGTAATCTCCCTGCAAAATATAGCATCCTATTCGCATACAATAGATATCGCCCGCCACAGCCTTGTCTTTCTCATAAGGCCATTCAACTGATAAACGGGAAAGCGTTTGCAATATTTCTTCCGGAGAATGGTCTTTCTCTAGAAATTGCAACTTAAAACGAAGGTTGTTAAGAATCTGCAAATCGTCCATATCCTCCTTCGTACCGACATTATTTGTAGCCATAGTAACAACCGTCACTATACATAATAATATACAGGTTATGCTTATTTTCAACTTAACACTAATCATTTGAGAGCAAAAATACAAAAAATATAGAATATATTCCCCTGTCTACTTAAATGAAAATGGAATATCGAAAAATATTACATTCACAACCTTCCAAAAAAAACAATTTTTAATTAAAATGTAAACATAAGGTGTAAATAATTAGTTCAAAACAACAAGACTTTGATACATACTTAAATTACCCCATTGAATTTAAAGGAAGAGGTTTAGCTGCGTTAGAAAAAAAGTATATTCTCTCCACACAAGTATTTGTCCGCCCAACAGTACCGGAATCCGTAATAGCGAAAATTCCAACCGAAAAGCCTTGCACATAATCGGTGTATCATAAATAGGTGGAACACTTTGTATCATAATATATGAAACATTTCGACTCATACTATAAAAGCTATTTCGTTTCACAATATAAGATACAGATACAATCTACAACGTACCAGCTCTCTATACGGAAACCTTCTCAATTCTTCAATAAGTCTATTTCCACCTCAAGGGGATGAGAACCTCCGAGCAACAAGAGAGCCGCTTCATCAACGAAGCAGCTCTCTCTACACTTAAAAAACAGGTATATATGAAAAAACTACAATGGTTCTTATAAACAAACTAATAATGCTCCGATCCCACTCTGTGACTGGCCGTGGAGCCTAAAGAAATAACTTGAAAACTGACCGGAGGAGCCCAAGCCTCATACAACACAGTACATGGCGGATACTCTTGAATTTGGTAACAAACATACTTCAAAAAAAGGAAAACAAACAAATAAATTATACCATTACCCTCATTTTATCTACATAAGGCTCGTTATTTCCCTATTTTAACAAACTTAGACTTACTAAAAACTTGCTATAGCCAAAGATTAATAAGTCAAAACATTGCAACCTATCAAAAAATCGACTACTTTTGTTCTATTAAAGAATTAATGCAGTTAAAAATAACCTAAAAGACCAAACGATATGACAGACGTAAAAGTTTATTTAGACGAAGCTGAAGAGAAAATGCAAATGGCAGAAATGTATCTCGACGAGCAATTATCTCGCATTCGCGCAGGAAAGGCTAATGTACACATTCTCGATGGTATCCGTGTAGACTCGTACGGAAGCATGGTTCCGTTGAACAATGTAGCTGCCGTAACTACTCCCGATGCACGTACAATTACTATTAAACCGTGGGACAAATCCATGTTCAGAGTAATTGAAAAAGCTATTATGGATTCCGAAGTCGGTATAACTCCCGAAAACAATGGTGAAATCATTCGTCTTGGAATTCCGCCTTTAACAGAAGAACGCCGTAAACAATTGGCCAAACAGTGCAGCAAGGAGGGTGAAACAGCTAAAATCAGTGTTCGTAATGCACGACGCGACGGGATCGATGCTTTAAAGAAAGCTCAAAAAGAAGGTTTGCCCGAAGATGCTCAGAAAGATGCAGAGGCTAAATTGCAAAAGATTCATGATAAGTATATCAAAAAAATAGAAGATATTCTGGCAGCCAAAGAAAAAGAAATCATGACGGTTTAATCAACCATTGAAAGTTGAAAATAAAAACAAGATTGAGCATCCACATCTTCTTCACTCTGCTTATTTTCAACTTTCAGTTTTCAATTAAGTAAATGAAAGGATTAGTTATACGCAATACAGGAAGCTGGTATCAGGTAAAAGCAGAAGACGGTTCTGTAATAGACTGCAAAATCAAAGGAAACTTCCGTTTGAAAGGAATACGAAGCACCAATCCGGTAGCTGTGGGAGATTATGTGCAGATTATCACCAACAATGAAGGTACGGCTCTTATCAGTGAAATTGAAGACCGAAAAAACTACATTATACGCCGTTCCTCCAATCTATCGAAACAATCCCACATTATTGCGGCAAATCTCGATCAATGTTTCCTGATTATTACCGTAAACTATCCGGAGACATCTACCATTTTTATAGACCGCTTTCTGGCATCTGCCGAAGCTTATCGTATCCCGGTAAGGCTTATCTTTAATAAAGTCGACTGCTATAACGAAGAAGAACTTCATTATCTCGAAGGATTGATTAATCTGTATACACATATTGGGTATCCCTGCCATAAGGTTTCAGCTCTGACAGGAGAAGGCATTGATGAGTTAAAATCAGAAATGGCAGGCAAAGTTACCTTGTTTTCGGGTAATTCAGGCGTCGGCAAATCAACTCTCATTAATGCCATTCTTCCCGAGATAAAAGCTAAAACAGGCGAAATTTCCGCCTATCATAATAAAGGAACTCACACCACAACGTTTTCCGAGATGTTTCCAATGGAGAATGGCGGTTATCTGATTGATACACCGGGAATCAAAGGTTTCGGAACATTCGATATGGAACAGGAAGAGGTAGGACATTATTTTAAAGAAATTTTTGAATTCTCCGCCCAATGCAAATATAACAACTGCACACACGTACACGAGCCGGGGTGTGCCGTACGCGCCGCGGTAGAACAGCATCTCATCAGTGAATCTCGTTATACCTCCTATTTGAATATGCTCGAAGACAAAGAAGAAGGAAAATACCGGGCTGCTTATTGAACAAGTGAAAACATCCTCCGGAAACCGCCGGTTTACATCTCCTTTGTTGCAATATCCTGCAACAAACACACAACAATCATAATCTCACAAAAAGGAGAACCATACGGCAAGCATCCCTAAAAATCAAGATTCTTTATCAGAAGCAGCCCCGGCTGTTTCATTGTCACCCTCATCTTTATGCAAATATGCGGACGGCGACATTCCAAATTGTTGCTTGAAACATTGACTAAAGTAATACGGATCGTTCATACCTACTTTATAACAGACTTCCGATACGCTCAGCGTTCCCTCTCTTAATAACTCAGCTGCTTTTTTCAACCGAATGATACGAAGATATTTGTTGGGAGAGTAACCCGTCACACCACGTACCTTACGATAAAAAATGGTACGCCCTATCCCCATCATCGAAATCAAATCATCTACCGTAAACTCCGGATTTTGAATATGCTTTTCTACAATAAGCTGTAATCTATCGGCAAATTGCTGATCTTTGTCGGAAGAACATAGAGCCGGACGGACCATATTCGGATCATAAGAAAACTTCTCCCGCAACTTTTCGCGTTGTTCAATCAGTTTGTACACAGTAGTTATCAGATACTTTGGGCTAAAAGGTTTCGTAATGTAAGCATCCGCTCCATTTTCCACACCTTCCAAACGTTTCTCGGAAGAATCCAAGGCTGTAAGTAAGATAATAGGAATATGGCTGGTACTGAAATCATCTTTCAAACGGCGGGTTACCTCAAATCCATTCATACCCGGCATTAATACATCACAAATAATCAGGTCGGCATCGTATACACGGGCACGCTCCAATCCGGAAATTCCATCCGATTCGGCCACTACCTCAAAATATTTCCCCACTTCTGCTTTCAAAAATTCCCGGATATCATTGTCATCTTCTATAATTAAAACTTTCCGCTCATTCAATGGTGCTTGAGGCTCTGTCGGATGCAATTCATTATCCAGTTTCTCTTCCATAAGCACGTCTTTCAAATGATGGGCCTCTTGTTCTTCACTCAACAACTGGTTAGGAACCAAAAAATCTTTTTCCTCGTACACTGCGGCATCTAAGGGAAGAGAAACCGTAAAGACAGAACCACCTCCTTCATTATCGCTATATTCAATAGTTCCCTTATGTACATTCACCAATTCGTGACTCAAATGCAAACCCACTCCCACACTGCTTCCGGAAAAGCTACTCTGCATAAAACGTTTAAACAGCTCACTACGTTTTTCTTTCGGAATACCTACACCTGTATCGGCCACCCGTATTATCAAAACATTATTGTCTTCATCTACATCGACCGAAAAAATAATCGTTCCATTACTAGGGGTATATTTAAAGGCATTGGACAATAAATTATAAGTTACTTTATCTACATTGCCTTTATCAATAAACATTTTATAAGAACCGACAGAAGGAACAAATCTGAAATCCATATTCTTAGACTCCGATACATCCTTGAAACTCAAGAAGATTTCAAACAGGAACGCTATCACATCCGTTTCTTCCAATGATAATGCCAACTTATTATTCTGCATCTTCCGGAATTCCAGCAACTGATTTATGAGACGTAACATACGTTGGGTACTCTTTTCCATAATCTTTATGGAATAAAGCATCTCCTTCGGTATGCGGCCGTAACTTTCAATTTTTTCCAAAGCTCCTTGTATCAGCGTTAAAGGAGTCCGGAACTCATGCGAGATATTCGTAAAGAAAACCAACTTGTACTCCGTTAATTGTTTCTCCACTTCTATACGGTTACGTAAAGCATTAAAATTACGCATTAAACGGAACAATACATAACATGTCGCCACAATCAAAAGCATATAAAGGATATAAGCTAAGGGTGTTTTCCAAAAAGGAGGATGTATCACGATCTTCAAAACCGTTTCCTTTTGGCACCATACCCCCGCCTCATTACACGCCTTTACGCGTAGCAGATAAGTACCCGGCACTAAATTTTTATACGAAGCAAAGTTTAAAGAAGAAGGAGTGCTCCAATTCTCTTCATAATTATCCAGTTTATAAGTATACTTGGCATTTCCTTCAATAGAATAATCAAAAGTAGAGAAATCCACCACTAATGAGTTTTGATAGTATTTTAAATGAATTTCATCCGTATAAGCCATGGAACTGGTTAAAGGCGAATCGCCGGTTCCCGGACGGACTTCCATCCCGTTTATTTTCAGATTAGTTAATACAACAAGCTGATCAGATACCATATCATTGGTTTGAATATTCTCGGGAGTCAACACCAACAGCCCATAATTAGAACCGAACATTATCCGTCCGTCATCGCACAAGCATCCACTATTTTCACTATACACATTTCCCAAACCATAAGCCGAAAAGAAAAAGTTTTGAAACGTATGCTTATCCGGATCATAGCGCGAGATACCGTACTCGGTAGCCATCCATAATTTTCCCTGCTTATCTTCAACAATCGAAAGCACCATACTATTTACCAACCCGTTTTCAGTCCCATAATGCTCAAACTCCAGATTCTTATAATCTTTTGTCAGCATACACACACTGAAACCTGCACCGGATGTTCCCACCCACATACGTCCTTTGCTATCCAGGCAAATACATTTAATTTCATTGTTACGTAACTTCCCGTTACGAGTATTATACTCCAAATAATTGTTAGGATTGGCAATCAACGAATCAGGTTGAAAAACGTATACTCCGTCACTTGTTCCTACCCACATCCATCCGTTACTATCTTTTGTAATCACCCGGATTTGTTTCTGACTGTAATTCTTATTTAAGAAATGCCGGAATTCATATCCGTTATCTTTCTTAACAGCTAAATCCAAACCGCCTCCGAAAGTTCCTACCCACATACGGTCTTTATAGTCACGATAGATACAAAATATCTGATTCCTGCTCAACGATGAAGAAGAACTGCTGTGTGTGTACCAAGTATTGCCAATGCACAAACCGTCTCCCCGACTTCCCATCCACAACTGTCCAAGGCTATCTTCCGCCACCGCATAAATATTAGAATGGTAGTAATGTACTTTACCTTTCTTACGCAACTTATTATCATAAGTATAAACGCCTCCCCGACGAGTGCCTACCCATATATCCCCATTCTGCAAACGGGTAATCATCCGAACCGTATTGGAACGGTCGGATAAACTCTTGTCTTCGGGATACATACGAACCACCTCTTCATGCTGTATCAATAATCGGGATATTCCCGCATATTCAGAACTCACCCAAATACTTTTGGAGCGATCTTCCATAATAGCCAACAAGAAATTGGAATTAATATGGCTGAATCCATTAATGTTCGAAGTAAAATGCTGCATCTCATCCGTACGCAGATTATAAGCAAATAAACCGTTACCATACGTCGATATCCATATAATATCACGGGAATCATGCACTATATTATAACGCTCCCGGTCAATATAACTCACCTTATCGTTCGGCATTAGTTGAAAGGACTTCACCACACGCGTTTTCGAGTTAATATACCAAACTTTACCCGTATAGTTGCATACCCAATAATTCCCCCTATTATCAGTCTGCACTCTTCCTTCTTTTATATTCAGCAAAGTAGATGGTGAAACCTTATAAGTAACGGTATTAAACATATAAGTTCCATTAGACGTTAGAATCACCCAATCATTCTGAACAAGAAAACAACCGGTAACAGTTAGATGTTCCTCCTTACCTAAATGAGCAATCTCCCGTATAGGTCTTCCCTCTTCTTTCATGGAAATCGAGCCTTTCGAAGATAGGAAAAAGACTCGTTTGTCAATTGACTGCGCAAAAAAAGCACTGGAAGAAACAATCGCTAAATCAGCTCGTTCTCCTGTAACCAAAGCTACACCTTGGTCACACCCAATCCAGATTCGCCCTAAATAATCCTCATGGATATAGTTTACGTGGTTCGAAGGAAGATTCCCTTTTTCTTTCTTAAAAGTGAACGACGAAAAGGCTTGGTTCTTATACATAACCCTACGGCACCCGTTTCCTTTATGCCAAAGCCAGCAGTCTCCGTTTGAGGCTTTTATTTTACTGCTGTAACGCTGATTATATTCTCCGCATCCGGTAAAATCGACAAAACAATCTCTCCTTAAATCGTAACAACTGTATAATTCGGCAAAAGTGGAAATCCACAAGAAACCATTTTTATCCTCATCTATTTGACTGATACGATGATCGGCCAAAGATAAAGTATCCTGAAGGCTGGGTCGAAAGTTTACAAAGGAATTTCCATCATAACGGCTTAATCCATTTAATGTGCCAAACCAAATAAACCCTTTACTATCTTGGAATATATAACGTATGGAATTATTGACGATGCCCTCATTGGTTGTTACATGTACTGAACGCACCTCTACCGAGGCGTTTACATAAACACTCAATAATAAAAAAAGCACCCCTATAAGATATCTGTGTATTTTCATATTTTCATCCGCCTGTTGCGGACAAAAGTACAAAAAAAGGTAATGTACTGAAATAAAATTTTACCTTTTGTGTTTGTTTTAGCCCGGATTTTTTTCAGATTCTTGTTCGGTACATTACCAATTTAGTCGATAATCATTAAATAATCCCTTTATTATTTTACCCTCTTCATTACTTTATTATCCTATTTATTTCAACTTCTTTGCTACTTCAAATACTGCTTCAATGGGCAATCCGTCTTTTTCAATCCCTTTACTATGCTTTCAGCATTCAAATGCGCTCCTTTTAAAGAAGAATGTGTATGATCCCTGTTAAAATAAACGGCCGTTTTCTTCTCCCCTTTCTTTTGCAATTTATCCGCTGAAATAGTATTCAAGTCAATGAAATAAGCTCCTCCCATTTCCGCCGCTTCACGTGCCCAACGTCCATACGTCTGCGTATTACGTTCCACCTTTCCATTCTTCCATTTGTTGCGGGGTGTATGGCTCAGCACAATAGGAATTGCTCCTTTTTCTTTCGCATCTTGTATAAATTTACGCAAATACCAACCGTATGTATAAACCACTTCATATTGTTTGGTAGCTTCCATCAGAAAGACCTTACTTTCGTTCCCGTTACCGTGTAGTTCCCCTCGGGCTTTTCCTTTATGAATATCTCCGCCGTCATTATGTCCGAACTGTATCAAAACGAAATCACCGGGTTGTAACGCCGCGTAAATTTTATCCCAACGTCCTTCATTTAAGAATGTACGTGCGCTTCTTCCGGCTTTAGCCCAATTTTCGACCGATATTTTCTTTAAATTAAAGTACTCGCCTATCACACTTCCCCAACCCCACATGCCATTCGGATCGTTATCATTATTCTTTACGGTACTGTCGCCAATAGTAAATAAAACGGGACATCCCTGCTTCCGGGTAGCTCCCGTCTGTGTATCCGGTTCAACCGTTTTTAAATATTCCGCCAACTTTAATCCCGGATAATTACGAATACCCTCTATCGCAGATTCCGCATTCACACGTGCACCGAACCGACTGGTATGTATACGATCAAGATAAAACAAATATTTTACTTTCTCTTTTCCGAATTTCTCGAACTTACGTGCTGAAATTTCATTCAAATCAATAAAAGGAATTCTCTCCGCTTCGGCTACTTGTTTGGCCCATAAACCGAATGTATGATTCACCCGCGTCACAACCGTACTGTCTTTGTTGTCCCATGCATTTCGAGGAGTAAGCGAACACAATACCGGATAAGCGCCTTTCGCCTTTACTTCCCGAACAAACCGCCGCATATACTCTCCATAGGTATATACCGTTTCTTTGACTCCGGTTTCCTTAATCGTTACATTCAAACTGTCGGTTCCGACCCCCGGGATAGAAGCCCGCGCCCGTCCGCTATCATAGGATCCGTTATCATTATGTCCCAATTCAATAAGCACCCAATCGCCGGAACGGACACCTTTTAATACATCCGGCCACAGACGGTTATAAAAAGTACGGCTGCTGGTTCCACCTAACGCATGATTTTCCACAGTAATTTTACTTTCATCAAAATACTCATGAGCATAATATCCCCATCCCCACTGTCCGTTGTTACCATTACCGAGAGTTCCGGTACGCATCGTTGAATTACCTACTAGAAACAACACCGGATGATTTCCCTTACGGCTCGATCCGGATACCGGACGTGCCATTCTGGCTTTATTCAAACTATCGAGCGTGTTATCTATTACATGGTTCACATCCTCCATAGGCGCAACTACTTTATTTTGCGCACTCCCCGTTTGACTCATCACTGTTGCTAACCCCAAAAGCAAGCAGCCGCATACATTTAATCTTATCATAATTTCTTTTTTATATTATTCTTTCATTCATAGCGTTCCATGCAAATCTACCATAAAAAGTGTATTGAGTAAAACCCACCGAACATATTTCCATGAAAACGAACATATTTCCATGAGAATGTACAAATGTCTAGGGAAATGTACAAATATCTATGGTGAGACAGAAAGCGATTTGCTACTTTTGTATATCGATAAACAACATCGATGATACTGTTTTTTTCATAGATTCGGGTAAAGTATTTGTTTAAACTAAAAAGAGTTGTTTTTCAGATGACAAAAAAAGAAGAGTATGAATTTCACACTCTTCTTTTTTACTTTTTACCTTAAATCACCTATCTTATTTTGCTGCACTCATCTCTACAATTTTCTCAACCGATACGTTTTTCCAACCAAACACAGGGATAATACTTTTATCACATTTATCATTCTTAGCTTTAATCTGCAGATTCTCGAATACAAAATGGTTCAATTTATACTGGTCTGATTTCTGCACATCGAAAAACACATTGCATTCAAACTGAATATTACGCATTGTTATATAATTGGAATAAGACATCGGAGGGTCTTGCCGCCCTTTCAAATCGAAAAACTGTGTCCAGGGCTTCACAACCAGGAAACTTTTCGCATTACCAGTAACATCTTCTACCAGAATATATTCGTAACTCTGCGGTGTATCCGGACGCATTTTCAACCAAAGCAACCGCGAGGCATTCTGTACCTTACAGCGGCGAAGCACAATATTATGATTATGAATAGATTCGCTTCCACACGTCAAAGCGCTGTGACAAAATCCATAGGTACAATCCTCAATAATAATATTACGGTTTCCTCCATTATTCGGATCTTGATCTGCCCACGGGCCTTTTCCTCCTTTTAAAGCTACGGCATCATCGTTGACTGACATATAGCAATTTTTAATCAGTACATCTTGACAAACATCAATGTCCACAGCATCCGTACTTGGAGCTTTTACCGGCGCATAAGGTGAAGATATATGTAAGTTCAGGAGTTTAACGCGGTTGCATCTGTAAAGATGGGTCGTCCAAAAAGGAGAATTAATCAGATTGACACCTGATATCTGTACATCCTTACAATTAGAAATATACACTAAACGAGGACGAAGTTCATCCATATTGGTACATTTCGGAATAACTGTGCGACGTAACCAGAACGATTTCCAATACCGCAGTCCGTTGCCGTTAATTGTCCCTTCACCCGAAATCGTAAAACCGTCTACTCCATCGGCATTCACCAGCGCTGCAAAATATTTTAAGGTTTGCCCTTCCATACGAGTATTCACCACGGGAAAATTACTAATATCATCACTCCCTTTCAGTACGGCTCCTTTTTCGAGATACAAATGAGTTTTAGGTTTAAAGAATAAAGCTCCGCTCAAATAAGTACCTTTCGGAATGATTACGGTTCCTCCGTTCTGAGCGGCTTTATCAATCACCGCTTGAATCTTATCGGTTTGTAACAACGCACTGTCATTTACCACTCCAAAGTCGGTAATAACATACTTTTCTCCAAAAGCTTCTATTTGAACTTGCTTGTTATCCCTAAACCAATCAGGAATAGGCGTACCGTCAGGAAACTTTTCTTGTCCGGACAAGGACAAAGAAATAAAAGTCATAAATGCTAGAAAAATGAATTTCATGGTCTTATAGTTTGGTTTTAATCAATAATTATATCACATTACCTTATTTATCTCACCCCGAACGAACATTAAATTCCGTAGACTATTATTTAGCTAAAGAGAACAGAAAATTAAGAGTTGTTTTTCTAATACTTCACTTTCACTACTATTTTTAACGTTGCAAATAAAGTAAACTTTAAACAAATCGAATATTTAATAATGATTTTTATTATGCGAAATATGATTTTTTTTCGACTTTTTCATAAATTCTTTTGCATTTCTATGCACATAAGCTAATTTAATCTTCTATTTATGTACTTATTACCCCCTTTTAATTTACTTATATAATGAAGCAAGTTTACTACTTTATACTTCCTAAAGACTTTTACTTATGATTATTCTATCATGAAAAATGGCTGAAAACAGCAAACCCATAACATTTATTGTTTCAATTCTTTCATTTATATTTTATAAAAAACTACTTTTGCTCAATCAAACAAATTATATAGTATAAAACCATATGAAGATGAAACACGTGCTATACCTTATTATATTATATCTATTCGCCGGGCAACTTTCTCTTTGCGCGCAACCGAATTACGACTTTACTAAAATAAAGATGGAAAAATTGGGACGAGGAGTCGTAGCTATTCGGAATACTCCTTATGACGTAGTTGTATCCTGGCGTTATCTCTCTACCGACCCTCAAGGGGTTACTTTCAATGTTTATCGCAACGGAAAAAAGATCAACCCTATTCCTGTAGCCAATTGTACTTTCTTTCGCGATCGGACAACGGATGTTTCAGCGGCAACTTATGAAGTCCGTCCAATTCTCCCCCGAGGAAAACAAGGCATAAGCGGAAGTTATCGACTCCCGGCCAACGCCCCAAGCGGATATATTGAAATTCCTCTGCAGCGTCCTGCCGGTGGACTCACTCCTGACAACCATTCTTTTGAGTATATCCCGAATGATGCTTCAATAGGAGATGTTGACGGAGACGGTGAATATGAAATTATTTTAAAATGGGATCCTACTAATGCACACGATAATAGCCATGACGGGTATACCGGCCCTACTTTATTAGAAGCTTACCGTCTCAATGGCGAACGGCTCTGGCAAATCAATCTGGGACATAACATCCGGTCGGGCGCGCACTATACACCGTTTTTGGTATACGATTTCGACGGCGACGGAAAAGCGGAACTGGCAGTACGTACTTCAGACGGAACCATCGACGGAAAAGGAAAAGTGATAGGAGATTCTTCCGCCGATTACCGAGGTAAAGGAGGTCCTGAAGATCCCCGAAGTAAAGGCCGGATTCTTACAGGAAATGAATACTTGAGCGTATTCTCCGGTTTAACGGGTGAAGAGCTTGCTACCATTCCCTACATCCCGCCACGCGGGAATCCGTCGGATTGGGGAGACGCTCGCGCCAACCGTAGCGACCGTTTCCTGGCTGCTGTCGGCTATTTAAACGGACATACTCCCAGCATCATCATGTGTCGTGGTTACTATACCCGTACCGTATTAGCTGCTTTCGACTGGGACGGAAAAGAACTGAAGCAACGTTGGGTATTTGACAGTAACCAACACCCTGGATATGCCGGACAAGGCAATCATAACTTAAGGGTGGGCGATGTTGACGGAGACGGATGCGATGAAATCGTATATGGCTCCTGCACCATAGACCATAATGGAACGGGACTTTACTCCACCGGACTGGGACATGGCGATGCCATACACCTCACCCACTTCGACCTTTCAAGAAAAGGATTGCAGGTATGGGACTGCCACGAGAACCAACGCGACGGTTCCACCTATCGCGATGCCGCTACCGGAGAAATACTGATGCAGATAAAAAGTCCGATAGATGTGGGACGTTGCATGGCTGCCGATATCGACCCGACCCATCCGGGAGTAGAGATGTGGTCATCCGATTCGAAAGGTATCCGCAATGTAAAAGGAGAAGTCATTTGTCGCAGGCCACGCCGTATGCCTACCAACATGGCTGTGTGGTGGGACGGTGACTTACTGCGCGAGATGTTGGATCATACGACTATAAGCAAATACAATTGGGAAGAAAACAACTGTGTTCCACTTCTCCGTTTCGAAGGATGTAAAGCCAACAACGGCACAAAAGGTAACCCTTGCCTGCAAGGTGATATCATCGGCGATTGGCGTGAAGAAGTTTTAGTACGTACAGAGAGTAACGATGCATTACGGCTTTACGTTTCTCCCGAATCTACTTCCTATCGATTTCATACCTTTTTGGAAGACCCTATCTATCGAATCAGCATAGCCGTTCAAAACGTTGGATATAACCAACCAACCCAACCGGGATTCTATTTCGGCCCTGATTTGAAAGGGCCTTTTCGAGGAACAGTAATCCCGTAAACAAGTGCATCCACGTCAATGTCACGATAATTATACTCAACATTTTTCTGACGCCACTATCCTCACTCTTCTTCCAAAAGGCCAATTATTTTCCGCAACCACAAAAATCACGTCATACGGTTGCGGAAAAAAAAGTGGGTTCACCGGCAAAAGGATGGGGACTCATCCGACAAACTCCGTAGGCAGAAGAATACCGACTTGACAGGCGAAGTGTTAACAAACAGACAAACCGGGTCCTTAAAAATTCACATTCCCTAACACAAATGCTTGTAATAAAAATACTCTTCTTCTCGCTATCCTGAAAAGGGCGACTCCTCAGGGCACTCATGCTTCCAAAGGCCTAAACTATAAAAAATGTAAAAGGACAGGGATGAACTGAGAGTATTTCTTTCAAAATCGCCTCTAACTTCTACTGAATTACACACGTTGTGCAGTAGAGTTTCTATTAAAACTTCTCCTAAGTTTCGGTCGTAACTCTACTGCGCGACATTCAAATGTCTGCTGAATAACGGGAAAAAGTAGAATGATACAGTACCCCTTAAGCAGATAATCTCCAATTTCACCGCTTCAATAGTTAACAAACATGAACGAAAAGCTGTAAAAGGTCCCCCGCACAGGCCGGGCAAAGAAATGCCAGCCTTCTATACCAAGAGGACTTTCAGAATCATCTGAACTCTAACCTGCTGTAAACCAGCATTTCTCTCTTTAGCTCGGAAGCATTGTTTTCCGGCTTTGAAATCCTGTTTCTAAATTAAAAGGTAAACTGTTAGAAACCAAAACTTTATCCTAAACAGGAAGAACGGTTCCCACGAGAATATGTTAAGGTATATATCCAACTGTTAATCCAATCGAAGTCGATCAACATCTCCTCCATACTTTTACCGAGGAATCAAAACGTCATCTCCACCTCACTCAAATTCTCCATACCTCGTTCAGCCTGCGGAGGACAAACCTATCTCTAGAGTGTAAAAGAGAAAAACTGCAAAAAAAAACTGCAAAAAAATCATTTTTCACATAATTACCATCAAATTTAATAATCCATTTTATTTTTAAACATCGAATTTTGTAGCGTGAAATATAGCGAATAGGAAAACGCTCTCAAGCTGAGACCAACTATTTCTTATAATTTCATCCTTATGCTAAATTATAAACTAATAATTAATAACTAAAAAAGATGAAAAACACAACATCTATTAAAAATGACGTATGTTTCCTTTTCCAAAAAGGCATACTAGCAGTTTCTATATCCATGTTCTGTCTTTTCTCCTTGGCCTGCGCCGAGAAAGAACCGCTAGACGAAGATGAGGTAGATCCGTCAATTAATCCACCCATTACGTTTGTGGAAGATGATGAAGAAGGATCCTCCACACAGAAAAAAACAGAATTCCCTGATTTCGGATATAATGAAGATCCACTCGCCTTCCCCGGAGCTGAAGGATACGGACGCTATGCAACTGGAGCAAGAGGCAACAGTCAGCGTGAAATCTATCGGGTAACCAATTTAAATACCAGTGGAAACGGTTCATTCAAAGATGCCATCAGCAAAGAAAATCGGATTATTGTTTTCGCAGTTGCCGGTGTTATCAATATGAATAAAGAAACATATGTACTAAAAGACAATCAAACGCTTCTTTTCGAGACCGCACCGGGTGATGGATTTACCCTGTTCAATGGACGTATCAGTGGTTCCGGCGCAGAGAATGTAATAGTACGATATATGCGCCTCCGTCAAGGAAAAGGTTTCGGCGAAGGCAAAGATTGTGCCGGTCTCGCAAATGGCGGAAATCAAATATATGATCATTGCTCATTCACTTGGGGCGGCGATGAAACTTTCTCTGTTAGTGCAGACGGGAAAGGAACTCGACCATACAATGTAACGCTCCAAAATACTATCGTCGGACAAGGACTCCAGAACCACTCCGCTGGCGGACTAATGCAAACAAGCCTTAATGAAGGAACGACCATTTTCCGCAATCTGTTTATCGACAACAAAACACGTAATTTGAAAGTAAAAGGGCTCAACCAATACGTTAACAATGTAGTCTATAATTGGGGAAATGGAAGTTGTTACGATATGGGGGGAGATTCCGATGGGGATTCCAATACTACAATTGTCAATAACTACTTCATAAAAGGTCCCGGGAACAACTGGATGAATATACCTTATCCGGCCGGTTTCGATTATGAAAAACATTGTGCAGAAGATCCTGACCACAGGCACTTTTCAACCATATCCAGCACCAATGAAGTATTAATCGAAGAGTTTACTCCTGTCAAACCAAGCAAACCTATATCAGGAGCAAAGGGTAAGGGAGTCGTCTCTACCTATTGCGTAGGAAATTATTATGACTATGATACAAATGGTGCCATAAACGGAGTGGAAATTACACAAATGAATTGGAATGAATACTGTAACGGTACCCCCGTATTTTTAGAAGCACCGGATGCTATACATCCCATCATTAAGAATCAAACAAGCGCAGAAGAAGCTTATAAATATATTGTAGAAAAAGTTGGAGCTTCATTACCCAAGCGTGATGCTGTAGATGCATTCTTAATCGAAGAACTTACCTCGTTAGGAAAAAAAGGTACTATTTTAAGAGACCAACGCAAAGAATACCAATATCCTTTGGCCAATACATGGCAAAAAATGAATACTACCAACAATATTATTGATACCGACGGCGACGGCATGCCAGACGAATTCGAAGACAAATGGGGATTAGATAAGAAAAACAAATATGATGCAGTCCGTACTGCGAACAATGGTTACCTCAATATCGAAAACTACGCATTTTCATTGGAGTTCCCTGAAATTTACGAAGAAGCCTACAAGAAATGGATAAACAAATAATTGAAACTATTAAATTCAAATAATTATGATAAAGAAGAATTCATTTGGAATAATTGGGACTCTATTCTCATTTTTATTCTTAATCTACGGCTGCGAATCTCAAAACACATTTGAAAATACTTCCTCAAATGTAAGTTCTAAAGCTGTTAGAAGCGTTTCAGACTCTATCTTTTACTGTCCGGTGAATGTTTATGCCAATACCGTTCAAAATTATATGTATAATACAGGAGACTTGCCAGGTTACGATTATATTGCATTTTACATAGATAAATCCCCATCGGAATATTGGGATGAAAATGAAATATATCCTGACACTATTACACTCAGAAATGATAGTTATCATAATTCGGGAATATGGTTACCTTATGGGAAACATCATATCACAGCGGAAATAATTCTTGATGATGGAAATGGTATTTTTACAAATTGTGCTACTTATGTTACATCTATAACAAACAATGTCCAAACTTCACTTTTTAAACAAGATATTGACCCAAGAGATTCTACAGGCTCTGGCTCTAATGCAGAATTTCAGTTTGAATTCGATATAGACGTTCCCTATCCGTCTGAAAATACAGACAAGACTTTAGATATAAAGCTAATGTTCAATGAGGGCTTGGAAGACCCTAATTATATTACAGGACGTGCCCTAATTCGCGCCTACTATGATTGGGATCCTTCACTTGATATTTCAAGTAAAACATGGTGGGATTTTTCCATAAATATTGTTGATTATCCAACAGGGGATATACGTACATTTAAAAAATCAACAACTAATTATGTAAATTATCAAACTTCGACAGATACCCTATCTTATCAATTTAGAAGTCTATTGCTACCTTTAGAGGATGATGTAAACTATAATTTATATCTAAAAACTGATGTTAGTGTAAAAACAAACCATTCTACAACCCTTAAGGATTCTGAGATTTCCTGGTATTCCGCTTATTATAGAGAACAGTTTTACGAAGGCTATTATTCAGATTGGTATTCTGTAGACGAGCTGACTTCTTCTTATATCGGAATCGATGCTACGGTTGATTTCTATTCAAATTTAGAAATTGTATGTTTTAAATCGAAAGCAATGTATGATCTATATGCTCCATCATTAGGAATTGATTATTAGTGCATTTATAGTAAAAAATAATAAATATCAACATAACAATTAATTAATAACAACAATGAAAAAAGCGACATTCTTACGAAAAATGCTTTGGCTATTGCTTATCCCGTTTCTTTTCACTGCATGTGAAGATAATATGGATAAACATTATGAGGTACCCAATTGGGTTCCCGCCAGCATTTGGGACATTTTGGAAGAAAAAGGTAACTTTTCCATCTTCCTGCAAGGAACAGACTTAGCCGGCTACAAACAAATGTTAGAGGGCAAAAGTCTACTAACTGTAATGGCACCAGACGATGATGCGTTCCGCACTTATCTTACGGAAAACGATTATTCATCAATCACTGATATGCCAAAAGATGAATTGAAAAAACTTATCGCATATCATCTCTTATATTATTCTTATAACAAAGAGAATCTGATTAATTTCCGACCGGAAGGAAACAATACGCAAATAACTGAAGAAGATCAGACCCTGGCTGAGGCAAGCGCTGGATTGTACTATAAACATCGCACAAAAAGCGCGGATGCTCCAAGCTGGGAAACCACACAATATGGAGAAAAAGTAATGGTATACCACTACGAACGTTATCTTCCCGTATTCTCTTACCAATATTTTAAAACTAAGAAAATTGATGCAACCTACAATTACGAATATTTCTACCCGAATTCCAAATGGACAGGAAGCGATGGATTCAATGTATCCAATGCATCGGTAAAAGAATATGGCATTCCGGCTCAAAATGGCTACATTCATACACTCAGTCAAGTAATCAAACCATTGGAAACAATCAATACGGAACTTAAAAACAGACCGGAATATTCAACATACTATAACTTATGCAATGCATATAGTGTATACCCTGCCAACAAAGAACTGACTAAAGATTATGCAGCAAGCTATGGCGTAGATACGCTCTATCTGCACCAGCACAGTGCCATACCAAACATTGCATGTGAATGGCCTGAAAACGCTACTACCACTGATTTCCAAAAGTTAACCCGATGGGGATTGACAGCATTTGCTCCGTCGAATACCGCATTTAAGAAGTTCTTCAACGATTTCTGGAAACAAGGTGGTTACGAATCGTTAGAGGATGTTGACAAATCGGCCTTAAGCACCCTGATGAACCAACTTGTTTATAATGGCTCTCTAATATTTCCGGAAGAAATTAAAACCATCAGTTCCGAAGAGGGAGCTATTTTCAACATCGACCCTGAGAAAGTGAAAGACCATATTATGTGTGCCAACGGCGCCTTATACGGAATGGATGAAATACAAACTCCTACCATCTTCCAAACTGTTGTGGGAGCATTGTATAAATATGACTATGCCCGCTCCATGATGTATGCATTAAGAGGATCCGGAACATTAAGTTCTTATATCTCAAATAGCTCTAAGTTTACTTTATTAGTCCCATCTACAGAGCAATTTGAGAATTCCGCCATTTACACATCCTTCTCCACACAAGATTTGGAAGAAGATGGAGACGGTGGAAGAGTACCTCTAGGAACAACCAGCAAACGTAATATTATGTACATCCACTCTGCCAGTATCAGTGGAGAAAACAATACGGAATTCCCCATGACGGGTTCAAAAGCAATTGCCACACAGGCAAGCTGGAATTTCTGGTTTATCAACAATGGAAGAATCACTTCGAATAAAGAATTTAACCTTCAGTTAAATCCACAATACACAGGCGACCCTTACCGCACCTTTAAAAAACTGGATGAAGGAAACAATGGTACGGTATACACTTTTAGCGGAGACGAGATATTTGCTATCGAAACTGAAGATTTAGGACGATCTATAGCTATCTGTGCAGATAAGAAGTACGTATATCACCGCTTTTCACAGTTAATGAAAGCTGCCGGATTAATAACTACAGGAACAACTTCCGATGGTAGCGAAACCTATTTATTATCAAATATTTTAGCTTTCGATTCGGAGTCAGGTAAATATGTAACACAACGTTTCATTGCGTTCATTCCTACGAATGAAGCGATAGAAAAAGCGATACAAGAAGGACGTATACCAGGTGTCACGGGTGCATCGTTCGATGCAGATGGCAACTTAAACGGAACATTTGACAAAGAAGTATTAACCGATTATTTAAACTCATATTTTTTATGTGCTAAGAATAGTGTTATTACTACCTATCCATATATCGGTTCAACTATGACAACAGGCAATTATACAACACTGTCCAACACAAACAAAACCATTACATACACAGATAATGGTCAAAGTTTAAGTGTGCAATTGCCTTCAAAGAAAAAATGTAATGTAGTATCACAATACCACTATTTTCCGTTTGCATTTAACGATGGATGCTTCCATCTGATAGATGACACCTTTTGATTAACTGAAAAAAAGAGATTATGAAATTATTTAAATATTTAATAATTGCGCTATTCCTCGTTACGACAACGAACGAAGCATATGCTCAGACAAAAATCCTGTCCGGTAAAGTAACCGAAATATTCGGCGGAAAGACAGAGCCAATGATGGGTGTAAACGTAAACATTGTAAATGCTCAAAACCGTTCATTAGGAGGAGCTATAACAGACATGAATGGTGTATACAATGTAAAAATTCCTAATGAGAAAAACCTTATAATCGTCTTCTCATACATCGGAATGAAAACTGAAAAAGTAAAATATACCGGACAAAACCAGTTGAACATCACCATGAAAGACGACAGCCAGACAATGGATGAAGTCGTTATCAAAGCAGAAAGATTAGATCGTAATGATATGGGTATTACAGCAAGACAACAAGTCTCCGCTACACAAAAAGTAAATATGGACGATCTGATTGCCACTTCCCCTGTTACATCGTTAGAGGACGCACTGCAAGGTCAGTTAGGTGGTGTAGACATCGTTCTTGGGGGCGGTGATCCCGGTGCGCGTGCAAGCATTCAAATTCGTGGTACCAGCACGCTTAACGCCAATTCGGATCCGTTAATTGTTATCGACGGCGTTCCTTATCCGGCAGATATCAGTGATGATACAGACTTTTCAAACTTGAACAATGATGATTTGGGAGCTATGTTAAATATCTCTCCGCAGGACATTGCTTCCATTGAAGTTTTAAAAGATGCAGCTGCAACAGCTATCTGGGGAACAAAAGGCGCTAACGGTGTTTTAATGATTAGCACTAAAAAAGGAACAACCGGGAAAACTCGTTTTAGCTTTTCATCCAAGTTCTCAGCCAAATTCGAACCTTCAAGCATTCCTATGTTAAATGGTAATGAATACAGTACATTAATGAGCGACGCTTTATGGAATGCTGCTAATTATGTAGGTTTAAATAGTTCATCCAATTACTTAGAAATGCTTTACAACTCGAAAGTATTTGGCTATTATCCCGACTGGCAATATTTCAATGAGTACAATCAAGATACCGATTGGTTAAAAGAGATACGCAAAAATACGCAAACATGGGATAATAACTTCTCTATGAGTGGTGGTGGCGAAAAAGCTACTTACCGTTTTTCTTTGGGATATTTAAACGAAGGAGGTACCACAATTGGTACAGGTTTAACCCGTTTAAGCTCTTTGTTAGACATTACATACAGATTCTCCGACAAATTGAAGTTCACAGTTACCGCTTCTTACTCTCAATCGGATAAAGACGACAACTACTTCAATATACGTAGCGAGGCTTTCGACAAAATGCCTAACAAATCGCCCTATTACATTAATCCCGCAACCGGAGAACGGACGTCTCAATACTTCTCACATTACGAGTCGGACGCTATAGACCCGATGTTTACCACCGATGGCAAAAAAGGAAATAACTACAATCCTATCGCTTTGGCAAAAGAAGGTAAAAACAATACGCTGCAACGTGAAAGCAAAATGAACTTCCGGGTAGAATACCGTTTCTTTCCAGGACTTACCTACACCGGATATGTAAACTTAAACATCCGAAATACAAAAGGACGCAAGTTTTTACCACAAGTAGCAACTGGACTACCTTGGACACACCAATACGCCAACCGAAGCATAGATACAGCTTCCGATCAATTAACTATCGCTACAGAAAATAAATTGATGTTTATTAAAGATTGGAATGAAAGACATAATTTAGTAGCAATGGCATTGTGGGGCACATCTCAGACAACAAAATCGAGTTACGGAAGTGAAACTTCCGGTAACGCATCAGGTGAGCTCTCCGACCCTATCATTGGAAGCACGGTTCAGAACGCGGCTTCCGGAGACTCCGAAGAATGCAGTTTACGCGGTGCCTTAAACGTGAATTACACTTTCTTAAACCGTTATGTATTTAACGGAACATTAGGATTAGAAGGAAATTCATCAATGGGTAAATCAGAAAGATGGGGTATGTTCCCTGCAGGTGGTGTCGCCTGGCACTTGCAAGAAGAGCCATTTATGCGCAATATCAAATGGATACAAGAATTAAAGTTACGGTTCAGTGCAGGTCAATCAGGAAAATCGGCCTCTGGAACTTCAATTTACTTAGGTTCATTCCAGTCTGGAGACAATTACATGGATATGGACGGTATTAAGCCAAGCACTATGCAGCTTAACAAATTAAAATGGGAAACGACCACCGAATATAATACGGGTGTAGATATTTCACTCTTCAAAGGAAAACTACGCTTTACGGTTGATGTATATCAGAAATTCACTAAAGACCTGCTGCAAAAGGATGTAAAAATTCCAACAACTGTAGGTTATGGAGAATACAAAATGAAATGGTTCAACTCCGGTAAAATGACTAATAAAGGATGGGAGTTCCGTACAGATTTTGTCGCTTATGAGAAAAAAGATTTCAGAATTGGCGGTTACTTCAATATCAGCCGGAATATAAACAAATTGACCGAACTACCTGATAACAAAAGCGAAGAGAACTACAGCTTTGGAAATAAGAACTATGCAATCCGTAATGAAGCGGGACGTCCATTAGGCTCGTTTTATGGTTACAGAAGCTTAGGCGTGTATTCAACCAAAGAAGACACCTACGCAAAGGATGCGGAAGGCAATATCATGAAAGACTTGACGGGAAATCCGATTATCATGAAAAACGGTAATCTGACAGTAGCACCGGGTGACGCCATTTACGAGGATATCAACCACGATGGTGTTATCAATCAATACGATATTGTATATTTAGGCAACGCACAACCCCGCTTTACCGGAGGCGCGGGACTGAACATTTCATGGAAACAATTCAAACTAAGCGCGAATTTCTACGGCCGCTATGGTATGAAAGTTGTAAATGAAGCACGTATGAACAACGAAGCTATGTATGGCGCTAGCAATCAAAGTACAGCCGTACTAAGACGCTGGAGAGAAGTTGGTCAGATAACAGACATTCCACGTGCACTTTACGGAACCGGATATAACTATTTAGGTTCTGACCGTTTTGTAGAAGACGCTTCTTATATACGTATGAAATCGTTGTCACTAACCTATAAAATGCCTAAAAGAATATGTCAGAGTTGGGGACTGAACACAATGGATATATATGTAACAGGTTACAACCTGTTTACTTGGACCGACTATACCGGACAGGATCCTGAAGTAAAACCAAGCACTTCTTTAACGAAAGACACGGCCTTAACTCCATGTTCTATACAGTTTAATTGTGGCATAAACTTAAGTTTCTAAAAGATAAAAAGACATGAAAAAGATATTTTTAACAACGCTATTGATTGGTGGACTCTTTATAAGTAGTTGTAACGACTTCTTAGAAGTTCTACCAAAAGATAAACAAGCGACAGACACATATTGGGAATCAGCCTCAGACGTAGAGAGCATTCTGGGACAGGGATATAGCACCATGCGTTTATGTGTTCCCAAAATGCTTCAATGGGGAGAATTACGTGGTTCGTCTGTTACAACCACTCTAACAAAGGGGTATATGATTCAAAATTTTCAGGTACTCCCCGGCAACGATTTTGTAAAATGGATGGATTTTTATAAAGTCATCAACTTGGCTAACTCCGTATTAGAAAACGCACCCGGAGTAATGGATAAAGACGAGAGTTACAAACTGTCTCAAATGAATAGCCACCTGACCGAGGCCTATTTCATGAGAGGATTAATGTATCTCTATCTGGTACGTAATTTTCAGGAAGTACCCTTGCTTACCAAAGCATACATAGACGATACCATGCCCAATGATGTTCCCAAATCATCAGAAAAGGAAATCATCGATCAAATAAAAGAAGATGTGAAAGCCGCATTAGCCACCGGAGCGGCAAAAGAAATGTTTGAAGAATCATGGGCTAATAAAGGGCGCGCCACTAAATGGGCTCTATACGCTTTGATGGCAGAAACCTGTTTATGGGCCGAGGACTATGACGAATGCATTACGTATGCGGATTATCTAATTAACGCAACATCCGCCAGACGACCCGTATTCATGTCGATTCCGACTCAATGGTTCCAGATGTTCTATCCCGGCAATAGTAACGAGTCAATCTTCGAGATTCAATACAATGGAGCGGTTTATCAGCAAACAACAAACTCTCCTTGCAAGATTTTCACATATTCCTCTGGTGATGAATCACCCGAATATTGCCGCACCCTTCATTCACAGGGTATCCGGATCATCAAAGCGTTTTCCATCGCCTTGCCCAAGGATCTTCTTGCCGTTTTCAATTATGAAGGTTTCTGCGACTACTATCTGTTCGATACACGTACCGTCCACTACGGTGGTTCCGGACAGCAATTCGACTGGAGCATTCTGCAACGTTACACTGGCAGTACCCCCTTCCTGCTTAGCGGCGGTATCAATTCTTACAGTGTCAAAGCTCTGAAAGAATTCCACCATCCCCGCCTTGCCGGTATCGATATCAACAGTCGCTTCGAGACATCTCCGGGCATCAAGGATGTGGAACGAATCGAACGTTTTCTCAAAGAATTAAGAACGAATTAAATTTAGAATAACATCATGAATCGTATAAATCAACTTTTTCAGGACAGCCCTAAAAACTTGCTGTCCATCTACTTCTGTGCCGGTTGTCCAACTCTGGAAGGTACTGCCGACGTCATCCGCACCCTCGAACGCAATGGGGTCCATTCGATTGAAATCGGTATTCCCTTCAGTGACCCGATGGCTGACGGCATCGTTATCCAGGAAGCCGCTACCCGTGCTCTCCGCAACGGTATGTCGCTGCGTATTTTGTTTGAGCAGCTCCGCGATATCCGTAGCGATGTCCGTATTCCTCTCATTCTGATGGGCTATCTCAACCCTATCATGAAATTCGGGTTCGAGGCTTTCTGTCAGAAATGTGTAGAATGTGGCATCGACGGCGTTATTATTCCCGATCTTCCCTTCAAAGATTACGAAGAAACGTATAAACCTATTGCCGACCGTTACGACATCCGTGTCATCATGCTCATCACCCCCGAAACCAGCGAAGCCCGTGTCCGTGAAATCGACGAATATACCGACGGCTTCATCTATATGGTATCCAGCGCTGCTACTACCGGTGCCCAGAAAGATTTCGATAGCCAGAAGCAAGCTTATTTCAAAAAGATACAGGATATGCACCTGCGCAATCCCCGCATGGTTGGCTTCGGCATCAGTAACAAACAGACATTTGACGCCGCTTGTGCCAACTCTTCCGGTGCTATCATCGGTAGCCGATTCGTCACCTTGCTGAATGAAGCTGAAGGAGATGCGGAAAAGGCGATCACACAGTTGAAAGAAGGGTTGAAGAAGTGATTGGAAAGGAGTGGATTAGTGATAAGTAAATGACATTGTAATGGCAAAATGTCACTTATCACTAACCACTTACCCCTAATCACTATTTTTTTCCTATCTTTGCACCCAAAATAATCAAACCCGGTTATGTTTATGAAGACTGACTACCCATCCGTGTTGCTAATTTATACCGGTGGAACCATCGGCATGATAGAGAACCCAGAGACAGGTGCGCTTGAAAATTTCAACTTCGATCATCTTCTCAAACATGTTCCCGAACT
>ERZ825137.505-NODE-505-length-54958-cov-18.191101_pt1 | contig 54958 bp, 51 predicted proteins | sample MGYA00519873_ERZ825137 | MGnify/ENA primary metagenome ERZ825137 (study PRJEB31778, sample SAMEA3449190) | human gut metagenome | biome: human gut; feature: human-associated habitat; material: faeces | place: United Kingdom | collected 2010/2012 ...
GACCGCTACGCCAACAGATGCTCCCTTTATCCGCCACCGGCGGCGGTCGCATATGCTGCCCGTCAGAGGAAGGCTTGGTTCTGCACGGATTGAAATTTACATCGTTAAATTCAATTCTGTTCTTTCGGTTTATTTCTGTGCCTTTCTTTCGGCGTTATGTCCGAAAAGGTCTTTTTTGCGTCCACCCTGTCAAAATACCGTTTGAACCTCACGCACACTCTGAAATTCTTGTCACAATTCGGGCAATAAAACTCCGCTCTGAAAGAATTGTTGACAAAACTCCATTTTTTCTTTTTTATGACCTTACCGCCGCAGGTGTCGCAAACGCATTTGAACTTTGACTTGTCCACGCCCGGGTCGTTTATGTCCTTGATAATATACGGCTTGAACGAAAGTCTCTTATAAAACGAACTGTCGCATTTTCTTATGTACTTTTGTAGCTTTTCCCTGTCGTAAACCTTTTTAATGCACTCAGCCGTCATAAGGCTGTCATCAAGTGCACGGTGATGCGAAAACTCCTCGGGGTCTATTCCGAGCTTTTCGCACGCCGCCGAAAGACCTATCTGCTGTCCGCTCGGGGCATCGATAAACGACTGGCAGTATTTTTGAGCGTCGGCGTAGTTGTCGATAAACGGCAGGGCGTCGATATTGAAAAAATACTCATAGTTCTTTGAAAAAACTCTTATATCCCCGTCGCCCCAGGTAAGGAAGATATTCTCCTCGTCGCCGAGCCAATCCGAAAACTTTTTGACCGCCTCTTCAAATACAATACCCGAGGAAATATCCTCGTTTGTGATATGGGTCAAATCCTTAACCCTGCCGCGCAGCTTTTTGCCTATCTGCGGCTTTACGATAACGGAGGCGGAGTCCGTAACATTAAAATTTTTGTCGAGCTTTACTGCGCCGATTTCGATTATTTCGTTAAAAAAGCAGCCGTATTTCTTACAGTATGCCGTGTTCCATTCGAGGTCCATTATTACATATTGCAAACAAATATCCCCAATCAATAAAATAACTAAATAAATATATCATATTTTGTCGCCGAATACAATACACGCTTGACATTTTTATTTTTGCGTGATAATATAGTCGCATTCGCACGGAGGGCAAGTTGCTCACAGAAACAACAAGCCGGATAAGGCGCAGACTGAAATGTCTGTTTCTTGTCCGGCTTTTTTATTTTGCATATAAGGAGAAAAGATATGGATTTGTTAAAAAGTAAAATTAAACCTCTTTATTTCAAATATTTATCGGCGGCTTTCGCCAGTGCCTTAATATCGAGCATTTACGGTATGGTCGATATGGCTATGGTCGGAAAATATCAGGGCCCCGACGGCACGGCGGCGCTGGCTGTTGTGGCGCCCGTGTGGAATATCATATACAGTCTCGGTTTGCTGACTGGTATCGGCGGTAGCGTTATTTTCAGCACCCGACGGGGAAGCACCGATAACAAAGACGCAGGCGAAAACCGATATTTCACTTCGGCGGTCATAGGCTCGGTGGCTCTTGCCGTTATCGCTTGGATAGGGCTTATAGCGTTTGAAGCTCCCCTGCTTCGATTTTTCGGTGCGGACGACACATTGCTGCCCTTGGCGCAGGAGTATCTCAAGCCCGTCAAGGTCGTGCTCCCGTTATTTCTGTTCAATCAGATGCTCGCCGCATTTTTGCGAAACGACAGCGCCCCTGCCCTTGCCACAATCAGCGTTCTTTCGGGCGGTATTTTCAATGTTTTCGGCGATTGGTTCTTTGTGTTTGCGTGTGATATGGGCGTTTTCGGCGCAGGACTTGCAACGGCTGTCGGCAGTGCCGTATCGTTTATAATTATGATGACTCACTTCTTCTCAAAGAAGAACACCTTACGGCTTGTAAAACCGCATCATCTCGGATATAAATTGAAGAGGATATGCATAACGGGCTTTTCGACATTTTTCATCGATGTCGCTATGGGCATACTCACAATTCTGTTTAACCGTCAGATTATGAAGTATCTCGGCGCAAACGCCCTTGCGATTTACGGACCCATAATAAACATCAGCACCTTTGTTCAATGCTGCGCTTACAGCGTGGGTCAGGCGGCACAGCCTATTATTTCGACAAATTACGGTGCGGAGAACGGAAAGAGAATAAAGGAAACTTTTCGCCTTGCGCTTTATTCCTGCGCTTTCTTCGGCATTGTCTGGACTGCGTTGAGTGTTGCCGTGCCAAACCTCTATATACACATTTTTATGACCCCGACCGAAGAGATACTCGAAATGGCACCGAGCATTATCAGAGCTTATGCAATCTCGTTTTTACTGCTGCCGTTCAACATTTTCTCAACCTATTATTTCCAGGCTATTATGAAGCCGAAAGTGTCCTTTGTCGTATCCGTCGCAAGAGGACTTGTAATAAGCGGAGTTCTGATTTTGGTTTTGCCGTTAATTCTCAACCCGACATCTATTTGGTTTGCGATGCCGATAACCGAACTGATTGTTGCGGTTTATGCCTTGGCGGCAATGAAAAAATACACCGTTCTTTTGCCCGATAAAGCAAAGGTTTAATTGACCTTTTCGGGCGGATATTATATAATAAATTCATTAAAGCAACGAGGTGCGACATGAATAATATTGTATGGTATAACTCCCCCGCAAAATACTGGACGGACGCAATCCCGATGGGCAACGGATTTTTGGGCGGTATGTTTTTCTGCTCGGATAAAAACGACCGTATCGCCTTAAACCGTGACACTCTCTGGACAGGCTTCCCGAGGGAAATAAAAAAAGACGGCGCATACGAAGCCTATAAAAAAGCGCAGGATATGGTCCTCGGCGGCAACTTTGTATCTGCTCAAAAAGAGCTTACCGACAACTTTTTGACCTGTTGGTCGCAGGCTTATCTTCCGCTCGGTGACCTTTATATCGAGCATAAATTCTCGCTTTTCGGAGCGAAAAATTACAAAAGAGAGTTGAACCTTGAAACGGCGGTTCTTGACTGCGAATACGAAAAGAACGGCGCAAAAATAACCAAAGAAGCCTTTATATCCAACCCTGCCGATGTTCTTGTGTACAGGATAACCTCTTCAAAGGGTATTGATTTTTCGGTGAATTTCAAAACACAATTAAGGAGCACTGCCGTTGCGGTAAAGGACACCGTTACGGTTGACGGTATCTGCCCGAGCGACTCCGGGTCAAAAAGGGCAAAATATCCCTGTGCCGAGCTCCCGTATTCCGACAAGCCCGAGGAACAGGGAATTTCTTTCAGAACGGTTATAAAAGTGGTTTCAAACGGAACCGTCCTGGCAGCGGAGGGCAGCAAAATCAAGGTAAGCGGCAGTACGGAAACCACGGTTTTCCTCTGCACAAAGACCAATTTCAAGGACGGACTTACCCCGCCTTACAAAAGCGATGTCGAATACAAAAATGCCTGTGTTCTCGCCGTAAATTCAGCGGTAAAAAAGGGCTATAACGCTTTGAAGACGGAGCACATTACCGACTATGCAAAGTATTATTCTAGAACGGCTTTCACGCTCAATAAAAAGAGCGAAAATTCAGAACTTCCGACAAATGAAAGGCTTTATGCCTTCAAAACCGACAAGTCGGATTCGGAGCTTTACGAGCTTTTCTGGAACTTTGCAAAATATCTTATGATTTCATCCTCGAGGGAAAATTCCCGTGCGACAAACCTCCAGGGAATATGGAGCGAAAACCTGCGTGCGCCTTGGAACTCGAACTACACGATAAACATCAACACCGAAATGAACTATTGGCCGACGCTCTGCTTTGATATGCCGGAGCTTATCACTCCCCTGTTTGACCTTATCGGGCTTATCAGTGTAACGGGCAAGGCAACCGCAAGGGATTATTACAAGGCGGGCGGCTTTGTCGCTCACCACAACTCCGACATATGGGGCTTTACCGCTCCCACCTACGGCGACACGCAATGGGGTTATTGGCAGGGCGGCTCGGGCTGGCTTTGCCACAGCCTTTTTGAATATTACGAATACACGGGAGACAGGGAATTCCTTTCAAATACGGCATTGCCGATACTCAAAAAGGCATGCGAATTTTATTCCGATATTTTAACAAATACGGGAAATGAAAAACTTTCGGTTTGTCCCGCAACCTCGCCTGAAAACACCTTTAAGTGCAACGATAAGTCGACTTCGGTTGCAAAAAGCTCCGCAATTATGGACACGATTGTCCTCGACTGCTTCAAGAGTTACCTCAAAGCCTGTGAAATCACGGGCATAAGCGACGAATTCACGAAAAAGATTGCCGAGCAGACGGAGAAAATCAAGCCGTTTAAGATTGGCTCACAGGGGCAGCTTCTTGAATGGGACGACGAATACAAGGAGTGCGACAGGCACCATCGCCATGTTTCGCACCTTATCGGTCTGCACCCGTTCAGCCTTATAAACAAGAACGACACGCCCGAGCTTTTCGACGCCTGCAAAAAGACTCTTGAAATCAGAGGCGACGCAGGCACGGGATGGAGCCTTGCGTGGAAGATAAATTTCCATGCCCGCCTTAAAAACTCCGACAAGGCATATACGCTTCTCAATATGCAGTTGAACCCCGTAAGGTCAAGGAAAAAGTCGGCGTTCAATTACGGAGACGGCGGCGGAACATATCCGAATCTTTTCGACGCACATCCCCCGTTCCAGATTGACGGAAACTTCGGTGCGGCAAGCGGAATAAACGAAATGCTTGTACAGTCGGACGGCAAGAATGTCTATTTGCTCCCTGCCCTGCCGAAAGAGTGGAAAAGCGGCAGCGTCAAGGGCTTCAGAGTCAAGGGCAATGCCAAAATCGACTTTTCGTGGAAAAACGGAAAGGTTACGGCATACGAACTGCATACGGATAACAAGGACCTCAAGGTCATAACAAACAGAGATTGCGATACCTGAAATAAAGCAAATTAACAAGATGCAAACATATAAAAATCCCGCTATGAAAATAGCGGGATTTGATTTTGTTAAATTTTCCTCAATTTTGTCCTGTCCGTGTTGTCATACTCCTCACCGAAAGTGTATCCGAAGGCTTCGTTTTCGGGGAAAAGGTCGTGCAGTGGTACGAGCACGAAATCCCTTTGCCTTATAAATTTGTGAGGCACGGTCAGCTCGTTGGTTGAAATTTCCGTATTCTCCAAAAGCAGTATATCCACATCGATTATACGCGGTCCGTTTTTGAATTTACGCACCCTGCCGAGAGCCGCCTCAATCCCGAGGCACGCACCGAGCAAAGCGTTCGGCGATAGCTCCGTTTCTATTAGAACGGCACAGTTGAGAAACCTGTCCTGCTGCTCATAGCCCCACGGCTCGGTCTCGTAGACGGAGGACTTTTTCAAAATTTCCGTGTTCGGCAAAAGCGCAAGCGAGGAATAGACATTTTCAATATTTTTGAGCCTTTCGCCGATATTTGTTCCTATTCCGAGTACCGCTTTCATTGTCTGCTCCTTATAATTTCAACCGAAACATAATCAAAATCAGCCTTTATCGGGGCAAAAGGCTTTTTCACTTCAACCGTGACGGTGTCGATTTTCGGAAATTCCGCAAGTATTGCATCCGCAACGGTCTGCGCCGCTTTTTCGAGCAAATCGAACTTTTCCGACAAAAACACACGCCTTGCGGTCTTTATGATTTTCGCATAGCTTACAGTGTCGTCTACATTGTCGCTCGCACACGGCAAATCAAGCGAAAGATATGATTTTATATCGAGAATGAACTCCTGACCGTCGATTTTTTCTTCGGGATTGACCCCGTGATACGCATAGAGCTTTAAGCCCTTAACTTCGATTTTATCCATAATTACCTCACTGCCGCATCCGCCATTTTCGCCGCCAAAGCCGCTTCCTTAACATGGTGTACACGAATGAAATCGGTGCCGCCCGCTATGGCAAGCGTGTCCGCCGCAACCGTTCCAAAAACTCTGTCATAGCCGTCTGCGCCCGTCTCGTTTTTTACAAGGCGTTTACACGAAAGCGCCGTCAAAAGCGCTCTTTCGGGCGTTTTAAGCCTGTCTGTGTGCCTTAAAAGCTCCAAATTGTCCGAATGTGACTTACCGAAGCCAAAGCCCATATCAAAGCAGAGGTTTTCACGGCTTATCGAATACTCCGAGGCGATTTTTTCCGCCCTGTCAAAGAATGCAAGCACATCGTTTACCACGCCGCCGCATTTTGAGTAATCTGCCTCCTGCGAAGCCGAGGCGTTTCCCGTGTGCATTACTATCCAGCCTGCGTTGTGCTTTTTGACGGTAAGCGCCATTTCCCTGTCCATATCGGAGCTGACATCGTTTATTATCCTCGCCCCGTTTTCAAGGCAGTATTCCGCAACCTTAGGGTAAAATGTATCGACCGACACGGGAACCTTTACCGCCGAAGTAACGGCAGGAATGTATTTTTTTATAATTTCAAGCTCCTCGTCCTCCGACAAAAGCACGCTGCCGGGTCTTGTGGACTGTGCACCGATGTCGATTATGTCCGCACCGTCTTTTTCCATCAAAAGTGCGTGCTCCACCGCTTTTTCGGGCGTGTTCCACTGTCCGCCGTCAAAAAAAGAGTCGGGCGTGACATTGAGTATTCCCATTATGTATGTCCTTTTGTTAAGTTCAAACGAAAAGCCGTTACCCTTGAAATAATAAGCCATCATTTACCTCCGAAAAGCAACGACATTGCTTCCGACCTTGTTTTCGGGTCTTTTCTCATTGAACCTCTCAATGCGGAGGTCTGTGTCTTTGCGCCTGCCGCCCTTGCGCCTCGCATAGTCATACAAAGGTGCTCCGCCTCGATAACGACCGCAACGCCTTTGGGCTGTAAATGCTCTTCGAGGAAATCAGCCACCTGTGAGGTAAGCCTTTCCTGGATTTGCGGGCGCTTTGCGTAATCGTCAACAATTCTCGCAAGCTTTGAAAGCCCTATTACCTTGCCCTCCGAGGGAATATATGCGATATGAGCCTTTCCGACAAACGGCAAAAGGTGGTGCTCGCACATTGAGTAAAGCGGAATATCACGCACGACTACCATTTCGTCGTTATTGCCCTCGTTGAAAATTTTAAGATGCCTTTCGGGATTTGCTTCAAGTCCCGAAAAAATCTCCTCATACATATTGGCAACCCGTTTGGGAGTTTCCAAAAGTCCCTCTCTGTCGGGATCTTCGCCGATTGCGATAAGAATTTCTCTTACTGCGTTTTCAATTCTCTGTTTATCCATATTTATATGCCTTTCCGAGCGCAAATATCAGGTCCGTTATGACAAAATGAACTGCATATAGCACATTTCGCTGTCCTCAAAGGTCTGATACTGCGTAAATTTCATATTTTTGTTTTTATCACGGACATTGAGCGCAATTTCCGAAATGCCGTCCGAATCAACAAGCTTTTTGTGTATTTCACTGTACGCCTCGGGGCTTACCGCAAACACCTCGATATAGCTTTTGCCGTCGGTGTAATTCCGCACGGCTTCCGCCTCAAGGTTTGTTTTAAGCGTGTTCCCGTAATTTCCGAAAAGCAAGCCCTCCGCCTTGGCGTAGTTGAACTCGTCGGCGGTGCAGTTGTTTTCCTCGGGCTTTATATTAAAGTGATTTTTGGAAATCTGCTTTGTGGTAAGATTGAAATAAATATGCGTTTTGATGTCGGGTGCGTCGGATTGGTCGGTGTCGTCCCAGGTTACATCAAGATGATAATTATTGCCGTTTATCTTTACGATGTTCCACATATGTCCTTCAAGCTTTCCGTCATCATTCTCGGTGTCGCCCGTGACAAGATAGTTTTCGATACCGAGCCTGTTTAATAAAAGCTGTGCGGCTCTCGCATAGCCCTCGCACACCGCCTCGCCGCCTACAAGCGCGTCATATGAGGTGGTTTTCAGTTTATCGGTCAGGACATATTCGCATTTTTCGCAGATATAGTCATGAACATATTTTTCTTTTTCATAATCGGAGGAGAGGTTTTGCGCTTGACTTACTGCCTTGTCGACCTCCGACATAAGCTCGGAGGTAAGCTTGCCGCACTCCTCGCCCGTATGTGAATACACGGGTTCAAAATAGCACTTATTGCCCTCGGTTCTGACATTGCATTCCGCCGAATAGCAGATAAGGTCGGGGTTGTCGTATGAAACGGCATAGTTGAGCGCATTGAGCTCCTCGTCCGTTATCATAGGGATTTCAATGGAGTCCGTGTGTTTATACACCTCGGGAACTATCAGGGTGTACGCTACCTTTGCATTATCGCTCAAACGGTTATAGTAGTATCTGACATTGGTTTCAGCGTCCGACTGCCCGTCATATACCATTTCCACATTTGAAAAGTTTGTGGGGATAAGGCTTAAAAGCGTGTGACGGTTGTAAATAACGCCGAGTACAAATATCACGGCGATTACCGCACCGACGGTTTTGAAAATCTTACGCATTCTTTTTCTCCTCTTTTACAAAGACGCCGCCGTCCTTTATTTCGCCTTGGGTGTTGACAAATTCGACAAGCTTATCCTTTTCGTCGGTATAGTCGATTATTGAAATATCTGTCTGCGAATTGTTGACGATATATTCAAAAAGATTATCCATAGAGCCTATGTGCGAGGAGTCAAAGGCGGTTTTCAAAAATGAAGAGAACGCCGCCGATTTGTCCGAGTCGCCGCAGTATTTGAGATATTTCAAAAACATATCCGCCGACAGGCTCTGTGCGCCCGCATTGAGCGAAAGCCCGCCCGAGGTCTTCGGGTCGGTTGCCGACGGCACATCGACGACTATATCCTTGAACTTTGAGACAAAATTCTTAAACTGAAGCTCGCCTATGGAAATATATCTGTCAGCCGTAATTCCAGAATAGCTTTCAAAAGCCTTGACAAGCGCACCTGCGCCCGACTTTTTGAAATGCTCCGACAGTGCGGCGGAAGTGCCGTTGTACTCCCCCGTAATATCGGTCGGAACGGAATTGACGGTAATTGTTTTCTTTTTAATATCGGTTGAAACAAGGAACGCAAACGAAACATTGTTGTCCGTGTCGTAACACATAACAACGATTTCGGACTGTCCCTCCATTACAACCGGAGAAGTTGTGCTCTCGGTCTCGGGCTCGGTGGTTAAATCGTCCGAGGACGAAACGAGATTGCCGAAGTTGAAGTCAATGGACTTCATAAACATAAGTAAAGAAATACCTCCGAGAATTATCACGAAAGCGGCAAAAGATATTATAAAGCTTTTGAAGCGTTTTGAGTCCTTTTTGTCCTTGCTTGAAAAGTCAAGCTTTCTGTTGTTTTTCAAATTCTCGCCTCTCTTTACCAAAAAAGCCGATTGCAAGCTGTGCAATCGGCTTTCTGTCATTAACCTGCGGTTTTCGGTGTGCCGTCTATCCTGTTTTTACCGGAAGAAGAAACTCTCTCAATTATCGGTGCATCACCGTTTTTGACCGTATCCTCGGTTATTATTACTTTTGATACCGAGCTGTCAGACGGAATGTCGTACATTATGGGCATTAAAGTTTTTTCCATAATCGCCCGCAAGCCTCGTGCGCCCGTATTCTTTTCAAGCGTGAGCTCCGCTACCGCTTCAAGTGCGCTGTCATTAAATTCAAGTGAAACACCGTCCATTGAGAACAGCGATTTATATTGCTTCACAAGTGCGTTTTTGGGCTCAGTGAGAATTCGTACAAGTGCCGACTTGTCAAGATTGTCAAGCGATGTTATAACGGGAACTCTGCCGACAAGCTCGGGAATAAGTCCGAACTTAACAAGGTCCTGCGGAATTACCTGCGAATAAATCTTCGACAAATCCGTGTCCGACTTTGCCATAACCTTGCCGCCGAAGCCGAGCGTTGACTTGCCCGTTCTTGCCTCGATTACCTTGTCTATGCCGTCAAACGCACCGCCGCAAATGAACAGGATATTAGTTGTATCAATCTGTATAAACTCCTGCTGCGGATGCTTTCTGCCGCCCTGAGGGGGTACATTTGAAACAGTGCCCTCAAGAATTTTAAGGAGTGCCTGCTGAACGCCCTCGCCGCTGACATCACGGGTAATTGACGGGTTTTCCGACTTTCTTGCAATCTTGTCAATCTCATCGACATAGATAATGCCCTTTTGAGCCTTTTCTATATCGTAGTCCGCCGCCTGGATAAGTCGCAGAAGAATATTTTCGACATCCTCGCCGACATATCCTGCCTCTGTAAGCGTTGTTGCGTCCGCAATGGCAAACGGAACATCGAGAATTTTTGCAAGCGTCTGTGCGAGCATAGTTTTACCTACACCCGTGGGTCCCAAAAGAACGACATTGCTCTTTTGAATGTCAACATCGCTCTTGTAGGAATAATAAATACGCTTATAGTGGTTGTAAACGGCAACGCTCAAAGTTATCTTTGCCGCGTCCTGACCGACAACGTATTCGTCAAGCTTTGCTTTAATCTCAGCGGGTTTGGGTAAAACCTTAACCGTCTCTTTCTGAGATTTTTTCTGTTTTCTTCTCGAAGAGCCTTCTTCTTCGATTATTCCCAGGCACAGCTCTATGCACTCGTCGCATATGCAAACGCCCGGTCCAGCAATAAGCTTTTCAACCTGGTCCTGTGTTTTGCCGCAAAAGGAACAGCGCATTGTCTTATTGTCCGTATCTCTTGCCATGAAAGGCTACCTCCGAAAATTATCTTTTGTAAAGGACCTTATCGATAAGTCCGTATTCAAGCGCTTCCTCGGCAGACATAAAGTTATCTCTGTCGGTATCCTGCGCTATTACCTCAACGGGTTTGCCCGTGTTTTCGGACAGAATTTTGTTGAGCTTTGCTTTGGTTTTGAGTATGTGCTTAGCGGTAATTTCGATTTCGGTCGCCTGACCCTGTGCACCGCCCGAGGGCTGATGAATCATAATATCGGAATTGGGCAAAGCATATCTCTTACCTTTGGTACCTGCGGAAAGGAGGAACGCGCCCATACTTGCCGCCATACCCATACAAATTGTCGAAACGTCGCACTTGATGTACTGCATTGTGTCGTAGATTGCAAAGCCTGCGGTTACAGAGCCGCCGGGGCTGTTGATATAAAGGCTGATGTCCTTTTCGGGGTCCTGACCCTCAAGGTATAAAAGCTGTGCGACAACAAGGCTTGCCGTTGCGTCGTTTACTTCGTCTGAAAGAACTATAATTCTGTCGTTGAGAAGTCTTGAAAAAATATCGTATGAACGTTCACCGCGATTGGTCTGTTCAACTACATAGGGTACTAATGCCATAAAAAACTTACCTCCAAAATTATATCTTCCCTTTTGTCCCTAATAGATTATTGCAGCTTTATAAGGCGTTTAATCAAAGATTATTCCGCGTCCTTCTTTGCAGCTGCTTTCTTTGTTGTTTTCTTAGCGGGCTTTTCCTCGGCAGCCTTTTCTTCCTTGGGCTCTGCCGCTTTCTTAGCCGCCGGCTTTTTCTCTGTGAAGCTTGCGTTTTCGATTACGAAATCAACAGCCTTTCTCCGGAGAAGCTCGGGCTTGATGTTTTCAGCCGGAATAGCCTTCTTGATTTGCTCAACATCCATATTATATGCCTTAGCGTACTGAGCATATTCTTCCTCAAGGTCTGCGTCCGAAACTTCAAGCTTTTCTTTCTTGATAATCTCTTCGAGAGCGAGGTCAAGCTTAACCTGCTTTTCAGCCTGGTCCTTGTACTGCTCACGGAAAGTCTTTTCATCCGAACCTGTGTATTTAAGGTATGTCTTGAGGTCAAGTCCCTGCATCTGGAGACGGTATGCGAAGTCCTGAACATCCTCGTCCATCTTCTTCTCAATCATACACTCGGGGATAACAGCCGTTACAAGGTCTGCAAGCTTGTCGAGAACCTCGTTGTTAGCCTCAGCCTCAACCTCGTGCATCTTCTTGTGTTCAAGCTCTTCCTTGACATTCTTCTTGAGCTCGTCAACAGTGTCGTACTCGCTTACATCCTTAACAAACTCGTCGTCAAGAGCGGGAACTTCCTTAACCTTGATTTCATGGAGCTTGATTTTGAAGGTAGCGTCCTTGCCTGCAAGCTCTGCATGGTAGTCCTCGGGGAATTTAACATTTACATCAAACTCCTCGCCTGCCTTGTGACCGATAATCTGATCCTCAAAGCCGGGGATAAACTGGTTTGAACCGATTGTAAGCTCATAATTTTCAGCCTTACCGCCGTCAAAAGCAACGCCGTCAACAAAGCCCTCGAAGTCGAAAACTGCGATGTCGTTCTTCTTAACCTTTCTCTTTGTTTCAACGGTAACGATTCTTGAGTTCTGCTCAAGCATATTGTTGATGTGTGCCTTAACCTCCTCGGCAGAAACCTTAGCGGGCTTCTTTACAGCCTTGATGCCCTTGTACTTGCCGAGCTTAACCTCGGGCTTAACGGTAACCTTGAGCTTGATAACTACGCCGTCCTTGCCCATTTCGGGAACTTCAAGGTCAAACGGAGTGTCGATAACATCAAGCTTTGCTTCTTCGATAGCAGCCGTAACCGCATCGGGATATACTATTTCGAGAGCGTCCTCATAGAAAACCGCTTCGCCGTACATCTTTTCGATGAATGCGCGGGGTGCTTTGCCCTTTCTGAAGCCGGGAACGTTGATTTTCTTTCTCTGCTGAAGATATGCTTTATTAACGGCGTTCATAAAAGTTTCGCCGTCAACGGAAACCTCAAGTTCCCAAACATTCTCTTCAATTTTGTTTGATGATTTAAGACTCATTTAATCTTCCTCCTGAAAATTATACACTATCTCGCTTATTATAGCAGATAATGTATAAAATTGCCATACTTTTTTATTATTTTATTAATTTGATAAGTTTTGGGCAGAATTTGAGGTAATCTGCCGACAAAAGTTCAAATTTAATATCGTCTTTTTCCGATGTGAAAGCAAAGTTCATTGCCTGTCCGTGCAAATGGGCATAATAACAGTACCTGATGTTTTCTTCAAGCAAAATGTTATATATGGGCTCGCACACCTGCGAAACGCTCACGGGCGGATAGTGCAGAAACACAAGCGGTTCGCCGCCGAGGGCTTTACCTGCCTCGATTGAAGTTTTAAGCCTCTGCGCCTCCCTGTTTATAACCTTTTCGCTGTGCTGTTCTGTATCGTCAAAGAACCAGCCCCTTGTGCCGCATATGCTGTAGTCGCCTATCCTGTATGCGTTGTTGAAAATGAATTTAATTGAAGAAAAGGAATTTTCTTCCAAAAAGGCGTTCATTTTCGACATTGTGTTCCACCAATAGTCATGATTGCCCTTTAATATAAGTTTTTGACCGGGCAGAGAATTTATAAACGAAAAATCCTCAACTGCGTTTTCAAGCTTCATAGCCCACGAAATATCGCCGGGAATGACAACGGTGTCGCTGTCGGTAATAAGCCTTTTCCAATTTGCCTCAAGGCGTTCGACGTAATTGTCCCACCCGCGGAAAATATCCATAGGTTTATCTGTTCCGAGCGACAGATGAGTGTCGCCGATTGCATATAAAGACATAAAATTACTCCGTTTTTTCTGAATAGAAACCAAATCCCGTTCAATACTAATAACACAAAACGAAAGGAGGCAAACTTAATGAATAAGGATATTAAATGCGACGCTTCAAACTGCGTTTATCACGACGGTACGTGCGAGTGCACGGCTGACCACATCGATGTCGATTGGGTCAAGGGCTGTGATTGCACGGAAGCTCAGTGCTCGACTTTCACTATGAAAACAGACGCAATGAAATAAGACAGTAAAAAGCGGAGTAACATCCGCTTTTTTACATATTGAAAATTTCGGTTATATACCGAGCATATCAAATACGACCTGAGCCATATCCTCCTTGTCCGCCACCTTTGTAAACCTCGGCGTCTTACCTTTAAGGGTTGCAAGCTGAGGCGGTACGGGCTCGTTTGACTTTTCAAACAGCTCCTCAACCATTGAGAACTCGTCCTCGGACTTTATGTCGTCGGTAATTGCCGAAAGTACGCTTGCCGAGAACTTGTAGGGGTTTGCGGTCGAAGCGATAACGGTGGGTGTTCCGTCGCCCGTTCTCTTTGTGTATTCCTCATAAACATTTACCGCAACCGCAGTGTGCGTGTCGCAAAGGTAATTGTACTTTTTGAAGATTTCGTTGATGGTCGCCTTTGTAGCCTTATCGTCGCAATAGCCTGCGTCGAAGAGAGCAGAGATTTTGCCGAAGAGCTCGGAGTCAACGCTGTACTTGCCGTCCTCGCTCAATTCTTTCATATATTCGGCGGTTTTCGCTGCGTCATAGCCCGAAAGGATAAAGAGAAGTCTTTCAAGGTTTGAAGAAATAAGAATATCCATTGAGGGAGATGTTGTGCAATAGAAATCCCTGTTTTTGTTATAAGTACCGCTCTTCAAGAAATCCGTGAGGACATTGTTCGAGTTGGAAGCGCAGATAAGCTTCTTAATCGGAACGCCCATTTCCTTTGCGTAATATGCCGCAAGGATATTGCCGAAGTTACCCGTGGGAACAACAACATTCATTTCCTCGCCGAGCTTTAACGAACCGTTCTCAACCATATCGCAGTAAGCCGATACATAATAAACTATCTGCGGAACGAGTCTGCCCCAGTTTATGGAGTTTGCGGAAGAGAAAGCAAGATGATTTTCCTTGAATTTCTTTTCGATTTCCTTATTTGTGAAAATCGACTTAACGCCGCTTTGAGCGTCGTCAAAGTTACCTCTTATAGCGCAAACGCTGACATTCGAGCCCTCCTGCGTGGTCATCTGAAGCTTCTGCATGGGGCTTACGCCGTCAACGGGATAGAAAACGAGAATTTCCGTATTCGGAACATCCTTAAAGCCTTCAAGCGCAGCCTTACCGGTGTCGCCCGAGGTTGCAACAAGGATTACGATTTTTGTGTCCTTGAGAGTCTTGCCTGCCGAAACGGTAAGAAGATAAGGAAGAAGCTGCAAAGCCATATCCTTGAACGCGCAGGTGGGACCTCTCCAGAGCTCGAGAATATTCGCCTTATCGTTGAGCTTATAAAGCGGAGCAACCTTATCCGAAGAGAATTTGCCCTTTTTATATGCGCCGTTTACGCACATATCGAGCTCATCGTCATTAAAATCGGTAAGAAAGAGCTTCAATACCTCTTTCGCTCTGCCGATATAATCAAGCGTTCCTATTTTTTTGATGTCGTCAAGGCTCAATGAGGGTATTTCGGTGGGAACAAAAAGTCCGCCCTCCGAGGATATGCCCTTTGCGATAGCCTCCGACGCCGAAACGCCGATAGATTTATCTCTTGTGCTTGTGTAAATCATCTGATACACTCCCTACTTAAAATTCAAAATATTTTATCATACATAAAGCCTTAATTCAATCGGCTTTATAGATTATTTTTCTTCGTCCTGATAGGCGTTTTTTATATAATTGAACGAGGAAACCTCGCCGTCTTTCATATACACCTCGGCAACATCGAATCTCGGCTGTAAGCGCACCTTGTTTTTGGAAAGGAAAAACTTAGCCGTTGCAACGGTCTTTTTGCGTTTTGCGTAATCGACCGCCTCCCTGCCGCTGACAACAAAGTTCACATCTCTCGTTTTGACTTCCGTGAAAACAATGTACTTTCTGTCGCAGGCGATTATGTCAATCTCGCCCAGTCTGCAACGGTAGTTTGCCGTGATTATCGAATATCCGTTATCCCGCAGATACCTGCCCGTATAAAGCTCGCCGTAAGCGCCCGTCATAGCCTTGTTCATTTTTTCTCTCCGAGAATTTTCTTCAAAAATGACCGTCTGTGAATTTCACACACGCCGTATTGAGCGATTTTTTCGTAATGCAGCTTTGTGCCGTAGCCCTTGTGGCGTTCAAATTCATATTGCGGATATTTTTTCGCCGTTTCAAGCATAAACCTGTCTCGGCTCACCTTTGCGAGCACGGAAGCTGCGGCAATCGACATTGATTTTGCGTCGCCCTTTACCACCGTGACCTCTTCAACCCCCGTGTGAGGCTTTTGGTTTCCGTCAACCAGTGCAAGGTCGGGCTTTACCGAAAGCGAGTCAACCGCCCTTTTCATCGCAAGAAAGGTTGCGTTCAAAATGTTGATTTCGTCAATTTCCTTTTCGTCGGCGCTTGCGATACCGTAAGCCAAAGCCTTTTCCTTTATCTCGTCAAAGAGCTTTTCACGCTTTTTCTCCGTGAGCTTTTTAGAGTCGTTGAGCCCGTCGATAACGCAGTCGGGCGGCAGAATTACCGCAGCGGCGTAAACGGGCCCCGCAAGAGGTCCTCTGCCCGCTTCGTCAATTCCGCAGATTATATTATAGCCCCGAGCCTTATATTCGTTTTCAATACTGTAATCAACCATCAAATTCTCCGATTGTGTCAAGAGTTATCCTGCCGAGCTTGCCCGCCCTGTATTCGTCAAGAAGCATTACCGAGGCACGCAGTGTGTCAATTTCGCCGCCGCGCATCATCATTCCGCGCTTTCTGCCGATAAGCTCGAGTATTTCATATGCTTCAAGGTCGGAAAAATCGGCAATTTTATATCTTTCCGAAAGCCTGTCGGGATAGTCCCGTGCAAGCACCTCCAAAAGTCTTACCGCAAGGGTTTCCGAGTCAAAGACCTCGTCCTTGACAGAGCCTATAAACGCAAGCCTGTCCCCGATTTTCGGGTCGTCAAACTTCGGCCACAAAACGCCCGGTGTGTCAAGCAATTCAATTCCGTTGTCAATCACAAACCACTGATTATGGCGTGTAACGCCCGCCTTGTCGGCAACCTTTGCACGGTTCCTGCCCGCCATTCTGTTGATGAACGACGATTTACCCGTATTCGGTATTCCGACAACCATAATTCTCAACGGCTTGCCTGCCATACCCTTTGCCTCGTTGGAGGCGATTTTATCCTTTAACACCTCTCTCAAAAGAGGCACATATCTGTTAAGTCCGTTGCCGCTTTTGCAGTCGACCGCAAGGGCGTAAATACCCTTTCCGTTAAAGTAATCAAGCCAGCGTCTCGTAGCGTTTTCGTCCGCAACATCGCACTTGTTGAGAAGCACTATAAGAGGCTTATTGCCTATAAGCTCGTTGAGCTCGGGGTTACTGCTTGAAACGGGCATTCTCGCGTCAAGTATTTCCGTTACGGCGTCAACCGACGGCAAACATTCCTTGATAAGCCGCCTTGTCTTTGCCATATGACCCGGGAACCACTGAACATTCTGTTTTATAGAGTCGCTCATATTCTCAATCCTTTGTCAAAAGCGAGCTGTCGCCTATTCTGTAAACAGCCTGACCGACAACATATCTTTCGTCAATCATACCGACCGCCTTGTATCTTGAGTCACCCGACTCGTTGCGGTTGTCTCCCATAACGAAAAGACAGCCCTCGGGAACGGTTACGGGATAGCTGAAAGCGTCGCCCAATACCCTTGTCTGTTCCCTTATGTACGGTTCGTCAAGCACAACGCCGTCAACCGATACCTCGTGAGTGTCACGGTCGATATTTACGGTCTGACCGCCTTTTGCGATTACCCTTTTGACAAGCACCTCATCGTATGCGTTAGGCTGTGAAATAATCACAATGTCGCCGTATTCTATATTGCTGTCATGGGCTGTAATAATAAGCTTATCCCCGTTGTGCAGGGTGTTTCGCATCGAGTCGCCGTTGACCGTCGATATTTTGAAAAAGAATGTGAATATTACCGCTACCGCTATAATTGAGGTAAGCAGCACCGACGCAAAATCATATATCGAAGCTATCTGTTTTTCTTTCATTACGCACCTATCTTCCATTTGCCTACGGGGAAGAGTCTGAATTCGGCAGTTCCGAGCAGGTATCTCGTATCTATAAAGCCTACCGTTGTGGAGCGGCTGTCAAGAGAATTGTTCCTGTTGTCGCCCATAACAAACACGCAGCCCTCGGGCACGGTTACGGGAAAAGCAACATCAAACATTCTCTCCGTCGGCTCGGCAATATACGGCTCGTTTATAAGCTCGCCGTTGATTTTGACCGTACCCTGCGCAAAGTTGATGTCAACCGTATCGCCCGCAACGGCAATAACCCTTTTGATAAGCGGCTCGTTGAGCGAATTGGGCTGAGTGATAACGACAATGTCGCCTCTCTCGTAGGTGGTATTTATCGCCTTTACCGTAAGCCAGTCGCCGTTGTTGAGAGTAGGTTTCATCGACTCGCCGTTTACGCCGACAACCCTGAAAAGGAATGTGAACACAACGGCAATACCCACCAGTGCAAACACCAGCGAGTCAAGCCAATTATATGCAAATTTCCATGACTTTGAGGTCTCGGAATATGAGTTCTCAAGCTCGTCAAAATATATTCTGAGGTCTTCTTTTTTTCTCAATTTACACACCTACCCTATTATATAGAGTAATTATAATACAAACACCTTGAAAATGCAAAGGTTTTCGGTAAAAAAATAAGGAGCGGAAAGAAACGCACTCCGAAATGAAGTGCGCTTCAGTTGTATTCGCCCGGCGGCGAGTGATATTGCTTCGCAGTTATATTATGCTTCGCATAGTGATATTGCCCACGGGGCAGTTTAACAGACGAATACAATATCACAAAAGCCGAACGGCTTTTCTATCACTTTCCTAAAGGAAAATATCACTCCGAGCAAATGCTCGGAATATCACTTTTGCACATAGGTACAACGGGCATCGAATTTTGTCATCAAAATCCGTTATATATCCGTTCTCGTGGCATATAAAAAGAAGGCAGCGCAAATTTTGTGCTGCCTTCTTCCTTATTCTGTTTTGTTAAAATTATTTAACGAGTTCTTTAACCTTAGCAGCCTTGCCGACTCTGTCACGGAGATAATAAAGCTTGCTTCTGCGAACCTTACCGCTTCTGACAAGTTCAACCTTAGCTACATTGGGAGAATTTACGGGGAATACCTTTTCAACGCCTACGCCGTAAGAAACACGACGAACCGTGAATGTCTCCGAAACACCGCTGCCCTTGCGAGCAATGATTGTGCCCTCAAAGATCTGAATTCTTTCTCTCTCACCCTCGCGGATTTTAACGTGAACCTTAACAACATCACCGATGTTGATGTTCGGGCGTTCTTCTTTAATCATGCCCTCTGTCATAACTTTCAATGCGTCCATAATGAACCTCCAAAATTGTTTTCAAGCGTTCATTCCGTAAAATACATACGCAGAGGACCGCCCGCTTTAATGTTGCCATTAACTGCCGTTTGCATACAAAAATATATACAAGCGCCGAAATGCTAAAATATAATATCACAAGAGATGAAAAAATGCAAGTGTTTTTTTGATATTTTCAGCAAAACTCGGTCATATTCTCAAGGTACATCTTTTCCTTTACAATTTCAACCGCTTCGATAAGCTCCGTTACATCCTTGGTAACGGCGTCAATCAACAGCGTCGGGTTTATGTTGTTTCTCATACCCGTTGAAATCACAAGGGTCATTTTCACTCCGTTTTCGCACTCGCAAAGCTCGTAGGAATATACATCCCCTTTTATATCAATCTGTTTGAGCACCTTTTTGCCGCCTTTTTTGCCCATCTTTTCTACAATTATTTCGTTCGCCGAAATTTTTTCGCAAACCGAATTGAGCACGGCTTCCTTTTCTTCTGTTACAAGCGTTACGGAAAACCTGCCATAGCGTATCTCGTCCGCCTTGTGTACGGGCTCCGAAGCCGAAGTTATAACTATACCCGTCGGTATGGTTTCATTTAATCTTTTAACGATTTCGCCGTCGGTCATATCATCGGTTATACGCACATCGACAGACTCGCAAAAGCTCTCGGTGCCGAGAGATAGCGGCAGTGAAAATGTCATAAACGGTCTCGGGTTAAAGCCCTCCGTGTACCATATTGATATTCCAGCACGCTTTATCGCCCTTGAAAAGCAGCGCATAAGGTCAAGGTGGGAAATATACTTTGCCATACCCTTTTTTTCAAAGAAAATTCTAACGCTTCGCATCGCATTTTCCTCCGTTGAGCCTTGCCGCACCGCAAGCCGAACACTTCTGTCGGCAGTTCGGCGTCGTTACGCTCATATGTGCTTTTTTGTTTTCTTCGATAAGGAAATCCTTCCTTATACCGTAGTCGAACATATCCCACGGAAGTATCTCATCGAATTCACGCTTGCGGTTGGCATAAAATTCCATCGAAACGCCGCACTCGTCAAACGCCTCTTTCCAAAGGTCGTATCTGAAAAATTCATCCCAGCTGTCAAACTTACAGCCCTTTCTCCACGCCTTTTCGATAACGGCACAGAGCTTTCTGTCTCCCCTTGCAAAAACGCCCTCGAGCACGCTCGTCTGCGACTCGTGGTAAGACACCTGAATTTTATGCGTCTTAACGCTTTCGAGCAAATGCTTCTGCTTTTCTTCAAGCATAGGTCTTGTGTCCTGCGGCTCCCACTGGAACGGCGTAAACGGCTTCGGAACAAACGAAGCGACGCTTATGCTTACGGTTACCGCCTTGCCCTTGGGTCTGTTCGGATTTTTGTAATATGTATTGACAACCGTCTGCGCAAGGTCGGCAATCCCCTCTATATCGGCAAGGGTTTCCGTCGGTAAGCCCATCATAAAATAAAGCTTGACGGCAGTCCAGCCGCCCGCAAATGCCTTTTCGGCTGTCCTTACGACCTCATCCTCGGTTACATTTTTGTTGATTGCGTCACGAAGCCTTTGCGTGCCGGCTTCGGGTGCAAAGGTAAGACCGCTGCGGCGCACCTTTTTAAGCTCCTCCATAAGCTCGTCGGAAAAGTTATCGACACGAAGCGACGGCAACGATACATTTATGTTATCTTTGAGCGCCCAATCGAACATTTTCGGAATGAGTTTGTCAATCTCGGTATAATCGCTTGTGCTCAAAGAGCAAAGGGAAATTTCATCATATCCCGTATTGTCACAGAGCGTTTTTGCCTGCTTATTTACGACATCGCTCGTTTTTTCCCTTATCGGGCGGTAAATGAAGCCTGCCTGACAAAAGCGACAGCCTCTTATACAGCCTCGGAAAATCTCCGACACGACCCTGTCATGAACGACCTCGATAAACGGAACGACAAATTTTTCGGGATAAAACACGGTGTTCAAATCGGAGATAATACGCTTTTTGACGATTTTCGGCGCATTTTCCCTGTTGACAACCTCTTTAATCGTGCCGTCATCATTATAGTAAACATCATAGAAAGCAGGAACATAAACGCCCTCAAGCTGAGCGGCTTCACGCAGAAATTCAAGCTTTGTCGAGCCGAGCTTTTTATGCTTTTCCAAAAGGTCGATAAGTTCGTTGACAATCTCTTCTCCCTCGCCGGGTGTGAAAATGTCGATAAAATCCGCTATCGGCTCGGGGTTGCACACGCACGGACCGCCCGCACACACGATAGGCGTCAAATCGGTTCTGTCCGCACTCCTGACAGGCAGACCCGCAAGGTCAAGCATATTGAGCACATTGGTATAGCTCATCTCATACTGCATGGTAAAGCCTATCATATCAAAGTCTTTGATACCGTCGCCGCTTTCAAGCCCGTAAAGCGGGACCTTGTTTTCACGCATAAGCTTTTCCATATCGTCCCACGGTGCAAACACCCTTTCGCACCACGCCTCGGGTCGGTCGTTTATGAGCGAATAGAGAATTTTCATACCGAGATGCGACATACCTATTTCGTAATTGTCGGGAAAACAAAAGGCATATCGGAACTCGACTTTATTTTTATCCTTTACAACGCTGTTGAACTCCCCGCCCGTATATCGGGCAGGTTTCTGAACGCTTTGAAGTAATTTTTCCTGTTGTTTAGAAAGCATAGTTTACCTCTGAAAATTTAGTAGATAAATGATACAACAAATATCAAAAAAATGCAAACGGTATGTTTTAACCGTTTGCATACGGAAGTTATATGTTGTATCGTAGGGACAGTACTTGCCCCTGTACTAATTTGTTATATATCTCACTGCGGACAGCCGCAAGGGCTGTCCCTACGGCAATCGATATTTGTCAGCGGCGGGAGCAAGCCCCCGCCCTACCGATATAACATCGCACGACCCGTAGGGGGCAGGGCAGCACCTCTTCACTATTCACTATTCACTCTTCACTATATTCTGTTACCACTGATACTTTTTCAAATCGACATAGCCGTCGTCGCTTACCTCCACGCCCTCTTCACGCAGGAGGATTATCTGCATATTCATTCCGCCGAAAGCGAAAGCCTCGGACACTCTGCCCTCACGGTTGACGACCCTGTGACATTTTATCGTTGACGGATCGGGGTTGACATGCAGGGCATAGCCCACCACCCTCGCCCATCTCGGGTTACCCGCAAGCAAGGCAATTTGACCGTAGGTTGCAACCTTGCCCTCGGGTATTTGCTTTACACACTCGTAAATTTTATCAAATGTACTCATAAGTCATTTGTACAGCCTTGCGACCGAACCTCCCACTCTCTCGATTTTGACATCGACCTGCGTGTTGTATTCGCAGTTTTTCATCATTTCGCTCCAATCGGAGACATTGCTTTTGTAAAAACTCGGGCAGGTGCGTTTCAGCCGTCTGCCGAAGCCGAAAACATCTGCCGACTCCTTCATTATACACTCATTTATGCTGTTTTCAACATAATTTTCAATCGCCCGTTCGGCATATTCCCCGATTTCGTTTATATCGTCGATTTCCATAATCTCAAAGACGCTTTTATTGACCTCGCTCAAATCAAGCGAGCACTTTATTTTAATGTCAAAGCAAGGCTTGCCGTCTCTTATTTCGGTCTTTATTTTTGTTCCGCTTTTTATGATATTCGCCGTGATATTCACGCCGTTTGCACCCTCAAAGGAGATTTCGCCCTTGCCTATTCTGTCGTTAGTCCAAAGTATGCCCGTCGCAATTTCATCATCCTTTTCACATATGAGCTTTTCGTCCTTAAAAAGCGCCGTTGCCGATATTTCTATAACATCGTTTTCGCCGTCCTTTACGCATTTGAGCACGGGCAGTGCCGCCGAAGCCGTGCCGTCGGAAAAGATGTTTATCAGCTCAAAAACCCTGGTGCTTACGACATTTGCGTTAAAATCCGACGAGCGTATAATCTGCTCGGCACGCCTTGCGGGAATGATGTTCTCGCCGAGCTCCGAGAAAATTATATCCTCGGCTTTTCCGTCCGCCACGGCTACATAGACGGTTATTCTGTTTTCCGTGGTACGCACAAAATCGTCAAGATAATCGGCTATGCCGTCCTCTGCAAACTCACGCCCGAAAACTACAATTCTGTTTTGAGATATAAGCGGGTCGCTTCCCGTTATATCCGACAGCTTGCTTATCGCCTCGGAAACGGAGCGTCCGCTGACCGAATAATACTTTACCACCTCGTCGGGTGCTCCCGAGGATGCGGAATTGCTTGAAACATCGGTGTTGAGCGCCTGGACGGAAACGGACAGCATACCGTCCGCCTTATCAATGCCTATTCCCTGAACGATAAGCCTGTTTTTAAGCTCCAGCTTTGAGTTCTGCGTATTACAGCCGCCGAAAAGCAGTACAAGTGCGAAAACCGATATTATTTTTATAAAGACACCGAGTTTTTTCAAATTAACTTCCTCCGTTTGACTTTTTCGAGTATCATAACAAAAACGGGAATAAGAACCGCAAAGAGAATAAACAGAACCGATTTTACAACCGTGTTCGAGGTGTAGCGGAAGTTATCGATATTTCCCGAAAGCAGCATTACCGCCGCAAAAATTACCGCACCCGACAAATACACAACCGCATTTTTGTTCTTTATTGCGAACGACCGCGACAGAATATCATTTATAATGTAAATGATAAAGGTTATTTTGACAAAGGCGGAGATTATCCACACGCCCGTCAGCAGCACATCAAGGCGCTCGATAAGTCCGAATTCCGAGAGCACTGCCATCGAATGAACGGGGAACATATTCAAAAGCGCACTGTTGCCCGAGGTTGTAAACAAAATAAAGAAAAGTGCGGAGACGAACAGTGCAAAAAACGCCGTCCACAGCACAACGCTTTTTTTGAGATTTCCCGTAACCTTAGGCAGCATTACGGAAATTGCCACGGGCTCGGTAGTCCTTATCACAACCGACCACGCCACGGTCATAACGGGCTTTGCGCCGTCGTAGAAAACGGGCGACAGATTGTTTATATCGACCCGTGAGAGCATGGTAAGCAGTACGAACACAAACGAGGCAAGAAGTATCACGAGCGAAACACTGCCCGCTCTGCCGAGCGCTTCTATCCCCTTTGTTGCCGAATAGCAAACCGCCACAAGGGTCAAAAGAATAAACAGCCTTGTGTCCGTATCGGGAAAAACCGCCGAAGCGACGAACAAATTCAGCCGCAACAGAGTCGAATATGCGTCAATGAGGAAAAACAGGACATACAAAACGCACAGCGACCTTGAAAGCGTGGGAGAAACCGTCTCCGACAGCTCCAGAACGCCCCTGCCGTCGCCGTTTTTGAACAGAAAGTACATCGGCAAAAGCAGTAAGAGCATTGCCGCACTGCCTAAAAGAATTGCGACGATATAATCCGAATTATTCACATTTACATTGAACACGGGCATAAATGTGAGCGTTGACAAAAGCCGTGAGAGCAAAAGCAGTGAAAAGAACTGACCCGTGCTGATTTTTTGTATCTTTTCCATTTATTTCTCCATATTCTGTATTCTTAAATCTCTGTCGCCGAGTTTTTTCCAGTTAAGCCGCATAAAGGTGTCCCTCATTGCCGCAGGCGCAAACGGGGCTATGGGCGAGAGCTCGGAGACCTCGTACGGTCCGTCCTTGCACAAATCCACAAGCAGAACACTGAAGCATATTACAATCCCGTAAAAGCCGAACAGTCCGCCGACCACCATTAAAATAAAACGAAGAACCGCCACGCTCTGATAAATATGCGGAACGACAAACGAGGTTATCGCCGATATTGCGACTACAATAAGCATCGGTGCGGCAACAAGACCTGCGCTGACTGCGGCGTCGCCGATTACAAGACCGCCGACGATACTCACAGCGTGTCCGACCGATTTCGGCATACGCAAGCCCGCCTCCCTGACAATCTCATAGACAAAATGGATAAATATCGTTTCAAGCATTACGGGAAACGGGGTTATGCTCTCCTGTATCGCCATATCGTAGAGCATCGATATGGGCAGAATTTCCTGATGGAATGTGCATACCGCAACATAGAGCCCGGGCAGAAACACGGCGGCAAAGAACGAAACATATTTGAGCAGCCGTATAAACGCAACATAAAACGGGCGCATATTATAGTCGTCCATCGTCTGGAAATTCTCGATAAAAATATACGGCGCTATCAGTGCAAACGGCGTGCCGTCAACTATGATAACCACCCTGCCCTCGTTCATTTCGCCGCAGGCTATGTCGGGTCGCTCCGTTGTACCGAGAGCGGAGAAAAACGAAAATTGACCGTCCTCCAGAAACGGTCTCAAATAGCCCGAGCCGAGCACGGTGTCAAGCTTTGCGTTTTTAAGCCTCGCCTTTATCTCCTTAACGGTTTTCGGCTTTGCCCTGTCGGACATATAGCACACGCAAACCCTCGTTTTGCTCGTTGCACCGACCTCCACGGTCTCACATTTCAAAACGGGCGAGCGTATTCTGCGCCGCAAAAGAGCCACATTGTCCTTAAAGCTCTCGGTGAAGCCCTCGTGCGCTCCCTTTTCCTGTACCTCGGACTGTGCGTCGTCAATCCCTCTTTTCGGGAAGCCCTGCACGCCGTAGCTCCAGCTGTAATCCGCTCCGTCGACAAAGAAAACCACAAGTCCCGACACCACATCGGCTATTGCGTTTTCAAGCGTTCTCGTCTCGTTCTGGTCAATGCCCGCAACGACATTCGCACTGATGTAATTGAGCATTTTGCACGGGTCGGACGGCAGATTTTTCGCCGTGAGTATCGGGCGCATTATCTGCTCGACGACAAGCATATTGTCGCACATACCGTCTGCCATAACAAAGCAGACCTTGTTTTTGCCGACATCGGAATACTTATAAATTATGTCGAAGCTCTCGCCGAACTGCTCTTTAAGATAGGAGATGTTGTATTCGAGCGAATCGGAAACGGGGGTTTCCGTATCGTTTTTTTCTACCTTTTCCGTTATTTCGTCAAGGTTATTTTTAAGTTTTCTGAACATATACTTCACCGTAAAATATTGTTACCGATACCGACAGGAATATTCTGCCGAAAGCTGCAAAATATATACACGGTGATATAAATGCTTATAAATTTTGCAAGGACGGTAATTTTATATATCGTTATTATCATTTCAATGAGAATACTCGGCAAACGCCAGATAGGCGAATTACAGCCTGCCGAGCTTGTTATTACGATACTTCTGTCGGAAATTCTCGCAATACCGATGCAGGACACAAGGCTTCCGCTAATGAACACGATTATTCCCGTGCTGTTGCTTGTCGGATTTGAGATTATCATATCGATACTCAACCTCAAAAGTGTTAAATTCCGCTCGGCAATGCAGGGAAATCCGCTTATAGTTATCCGTGAGGGGAAAATCGACCAAAAGCAGTTAAAGGAGCTGCGATTTACGACCGACGACCTTTTGGAGGAACTGCGGAAGAAGGATATTTTTGACATTTCCGAGGTGTGGTACGCCATTGTCGAAACCGACGGAACACTGTCGGTTATGCTCAAAGCCGACGAAGAAAATGTCAAAATCAAGGACACGGGAATTAAAAAGGCTGAAAATGTGTATAAAAGCGTGGTAATATCCGACGGCTCTATACTCGAAAAGAATTTTTCCGAGTGCAACACCACAAAGGCAAAGGTCGAACGCCTGCTTCGCAAAAAGAATTTAAGCGTTAAAGATGTACTGCTTATGACAATGGACAAGGACGAAAAATACGAGATAACCGAAAGGGATAAGAATTTATGAAAAGAGTTGTAATTGCTGTTGTTCTGATTGTTTTTGTTACGGCAATATCCGTTTACGGGTATTTCGACCTAAAAAGAACGGGAAACGAAATTATATCCTCGCTTGAAAAGACGATAGAAATCGCCGAAAACGACACCGAGGAGGCGGCAACCGAAAGCCTCAAAACGACTATCAAAAAATGGAAAAAGGCACAGGTGCGCTTCGGCATTTACTGTAATCACGACGAGCTCGACGACATCGACATAAATTTCCGCACCCTTGACGACAAGACCGAAAACAAAGCTGACTGTGATATAACGGAGCTTTGCTCGGAGAACATCATACTGCTTGAAAAGATGATAGACAGCGAAAAACCGAAATTTGAAAATGTGTTTTAAAAAAACTCGACTCTGTATAGAGTCGAGTTTTTTATTATTCAGCTATTTACTATTGGCGTTACTCCCAGTTCGCTCATTACCTTATCTATGCGACAGTAATAAGTATGTTGTGTTGCCGTATCATGTCCTTTTATGATACCTACCAAAATGACATTATTGTTAGAACCTGTTACAACACACGGCCCGCCACTGTCGCCTGATTGCATATATGCAGTTGTTTCCGTCAACGAATAAAACTTATAATTTCCTACAGTTATACTTGCTTTATTACTTACAACTTGTCCATATATTGCACCGGAAACAGCAGATGATAAATGCCTTGATGTTGAACCGAAATGCCTAATTGTAGTTCCTTCTGGAGTGTATGAGGCATTTCCCTATCCGTTTATTTTTTCTTTATTTATAAGGTTTCCATGAAATACCCATATAGGCAACAAAGAAGATGATTTTTCAATAAAAGCAGCATCTACGGAATTACCGTATCTCGATGAGACAACCTTACCAAAAGAACTACCATCAATTTTCACTGTGTTGCCCAATGTATTATTTCCCGTACCGCCACCTACAACATGGCTAGCCGTAACAATTCCTTTTTCTCCACTTGAATTCTTTTTACAAGCAAATCCAACTGTACCAGAATTATTGTTATTTGTACATACCACATTCGAACCCGCATACACAGAAGCGCAGTCCTCAACGGTATTTTGCCCCTCGACAACGGTTATCATTTCGGGATTGTATCCGTTTTCGAGGATATAACGGTTGCACTCCTCCGCACTTTCGCCTGTTACATACACAGTGTTATCCTTTTCGGAAACCGTTACCTTAAAATACGGTGCGTTTTCCATATTTCCGACAAGCTTTTCATAAGCCCCGTCGATTTCGGAGGAGGAAAATTCGACTTTGTTTATTATAACATCGGGATTTCCCGATGCGCTCTTAATTTCCTCTTTTATGCCATCCGAAGCGTCCGTTACATTTATTACAAGAAGATTATCCCCGTTGATATATGCGCCGGCATATACATCTGCGAGATTTTCTCCCAAAGAGTCCGATTGTGCCGAATTTTCTTTTTCCCGATTTACGGCGTCAAGAACTTTCCGATATTCGTCAACGCTTCTGCTTTGACGGGAAACATCGGACTCCCTTGCGTCGGGCAAAGCACTAACAAACTGCACGCATAAAGCGGTAAGAATAAAAGCAAGGCAAAGAGTCAAAGCAAATATTTTCTTTTTCATAATCAAACCTCTCCTGTTTCAATACACAGCCAATACCAAATTGAGTAAACCTGTTCGTAATTTAATGTGCCCGAATCATAGTTTTGTGTAAGTGTGCTTATCCCCTCCTTTTCAGACCAAATCAAGACCGGTTCATTTTCCTTGTAATTCAACATCAACGAACTGTATTTTCCGGTCGGGTCGGCAAATTTTTCTGAGATTTTTTTGCTTGTGCCGTCATTGTTTTTCATAACAACCTTAAATGCGACATTTCCGTTATATGTGCCGCAATAAACGACATCAAAATCCTCACTCTTTATATTTTCACCCGAGTATGAGATGTAATTCGTTTTTATCTGTTTTTTCACTTTACCTTTCAGATGTTTGGGAGCTTTCGGGATAGCTGTCGGAGCCGCAAGGTCATAAGCCGAATTTGTTGTGTCTGTGTGTCCGACAAATTCGCTTGCGGTAATGTCGGGCTGTACGGGTTCGGGTTTGTTCCCGAACATATATGCCGCCGTCAAAGCCGCAATCACAACAACTATTGTTGCGGCAACGGAAATCACTTTTTTATAATTAAACACGGGTATATTTTTATAGTCGCAGGCTTCCTCTATAAACTCATCGGAAATATCCGTAAGCGCCTGCGAAAAATCGTGAATATTCATATAAGGACACCCTCCTTTTCTAAAAATCTTTTAAGATTTTTCCTCAAGCGTGTCAGTCTTACCGAAACATTTTTCTCGCTGAACCCCGTAGCCGAAGAAATTGCGGAATACGGTTCACAGAACCAATACCTTTTAACAAAAATTACTCTGTCCTCTTTTGAAAGTGAGTCAAGAAATTTATTTATATATCCCGTAAGTTCGCTCTTTTCAATCTGAATTTCAACGCTGTTGTTTCCGCAAATAACATTTTCAAGTTCTTCAAGAGACGCGTCATAATAAGAATTCCTTTTCAAGGCAGTATTATGCTTATATTTTGATAAAGAAATATTACGGACAATTTTCAATAAATATGTTTTAAGCGGATTAGGTCTGTTCGGCGGCACGGTGTTCCAAACGGCGAGGTAAGAATCGTTAACGCACTCTTGGGCGTCGCAATCGTTTTTCAGAATACGGTAGGATAAATTGTTACAGTCTTTTTCGTATTTATCGGAAAGCTCTTTTATTGCATTCTGCGAGCGATTAAAGAATAATGCAATTATTTCATTGTCGCTTATCATATCCGTTCCTCCTTTTCCCTTCAATAATATACTATATTTTCACGCTGAATTGCTACACTTTTTACAAAAAAAAATACACACCCGTAAAAACTCAACGGGTGTGTATTGATATTATACGATATTTTTAACGGTTATTATTTCTTGCCGTTGATGATGTCGATAAACTCGGAATACTTAGTGCTTGAATCGCCGCTTGCTTCCTCTGTGCTTGTCGAGCTGATGTCGTCCATCGGGTAAAGCAAGGGAGACTCGTCCTTAAAGAACGAACCGATATTTGAAGCCTTGCCGCCGTTCTCGCCGAAGCCTGTTGCGATAACGGTAATTACCATCTCATCGTCCTCATTGTCCTCGGGCTTCAAGTCAACACCGAAGATAATGTTTGCATTTTCGGCAGCAGCCGCACGGACAATACCTGCCGCATTGTCGATTTCCTCAAGTCCTACATCAGCGGGAGCCTTGAAGCAGATGATAACGCCCGTAGCGCCGTCGATTGTCGACTCAAGAAGCGGGCTTGTGATAGCTGCCTTGACAGCCTGCTCAGCTCTGTCCTTGCCTCTTGCTCTGCCGATACCCATATGAGCGTGACCCGCATTTTTCATAACTGCGGTAACATCGGCAAAGTCGAGGTTGATAAGAGCCGCATTTACGATAAGGTCGGAAATGCTTCTTACGCCGTCAACAAGTACATCGTTTGCGATTTTGAAGCCGTTGGCAAGAGTAATCTTTTCAGCGGATACATTTTTAAGTCTTTCGTTGGGGATTATGATAAGGCTGTCCACATTGCCTGCAAGCTCTGCGATACCCGCTTCCGCCTGCTGCATACGGTGTTTGCCCTCAAATGCGAACGGTTTTGTAACGATACCTACGGTAAGAATGTCCTTTGAACGGGCAATCTCTGCGATAACGGGAGCCGCACCTGTACCTGTGCCGCCGCCCATACCTGCGGTTATGAATACCATCTGGGTATCGTTGAGGACCTCCTCGATAGCTTCACGGCTTTCCTCTGCCGCCATTCTGCCTACCTCGGGGTTAGCGCCTGCGCCTCTGCCCCCTGTAATCTTTTCGCCTATCTGAATTTTTGTGGGAGCCTTTGAGAAGCAAAGAGCCTGTTTATCGGTATTTACGGTGATGAGCTCAACGCCGTCAATCTGCATTTCAACCATACGGTTGATAGCGTTTCCGCCGCCTCCGCCGACACCTATGACTTTAATATTTGTAACATCTTTGAAAGAGTTGTCCATTTCAAACTGCATTTTGTAATCCTCCTGTAATAATAAGACTTTATTTCACACCTAAGTATAGATATTGACACCTATTTAGGTTATTGTAACACATTAAGAATATAATATCAACAATTTTTTTAATAAGATTTATGCGGCGGCGGTCTGCGGTTCCGTTTGCGGTGAGGCAGTCGTCTGCTCGCTCTTCTCGTTTACAAATGCCTTGTTTTCCACCGTGAAATCAATATTGCCCTCAAAATTCGGCTCGTCGGAATTAAGCTTGTCCAGAGTTGCCTTAATAAAATCGGTCTTTTGCTCAAAGCCTGCGGCTGTTCCTATTTCAAGGGTAATTCTCATATCGTATGTGAGCACTACGGAAGAATAGTCCGTAATGTTTATATCGGTTATCTTTTCAAGCTGTTTGTCGTTTATAACGGACTTGATATTTACAAGCGTCTGTGCGTCCTGCTCGTTTTCAAATGCGATTATATCGCCGGGCGTTGCCGAAGCGATTGCGCTTGCCGTAACGGTGGTAACATACTCGTTAAGAGCGACTACGCCGTCCTCCAATACCTTGCCGTTTTTGCTCAAAAGTATGTAGCTCTCGCCGCAGTCAACGGCAAGCTCCGCCTTTGCCGCCGTGACATTCAGGGATACCTTGCCCGTCGGGCTGCGCTTTACCTGCACGCTCTCGACATACGGAAGTGAGGTTTCTATTTTTGCGGCAATGTCCTTTTTTGATGTGCGGAACATATTTTCGCCGACATTAAGTCCCGAAGCTGCGGTTATGGTCTCCGCATTGTAGATGTCGTCGCCCGTTATGTTTACCGATTGTATTTTGAAAAATACCGTCAGCGAAAGTGCTATTGCCGCCGCAACAATTATAATAATACCCGCCGTGTAGCCGATTATCATATTTCTTTTACGCTTTTTACGGCGTTCGAGATTTTTCTGACGGCGCACCTCGTCCCTCGACATAGGCTCGGTCTGTCTTTGCGAGGTTTTCCGAGCCTGCGTCGGTCTTTTTTGAGATGTTGTTTTACTTCTTTTCTGTTCCATTCTCTTTAATCCTTTTAATATCGGCGCCGAGCATCGACAGTAATTCCTCGGGCTTTTCGTAGCCCCTGTCTATGTGCTCCACTCCGCTTATTACGGTTTCGCCCTTTGCCGCAAGCCCTGCAAGAACAAGCGCAAAGCCGCCGCGAAGGTCGGGCGCAACCACGGAGGCTCCCGTAAGATACGGCACGCCCTCTATTACGGCAGTCCTGCCCTCGACATTGATTTTTGCGCCGAGGCGGATAAGCTCGCTTACATGCTTGTATCTGCACTCGAATATATTTTCCACAACGACAGATGTGCCGTCCGCCACGCTTAACATTGCGGTAAGCGGCGCCTGAACATCCGTCGGGAAGCCCGGGTAAGGCATTGTTCTGACCGTTTTCACTCTCGACAGCCTCGGCGGAGACGAAATACATATCCACCTGTTGCTGACCGAAATATCGCACCCTGCCTGTTTGAGCACGGGTATCAACGCTCCGAGATGAGCGGGAATTATCTCTTTTATACAAACTCTGCCGTGGGTTATCGCACCCGCAAGCAAATAGGTTGAAGCTGCAATCCTGTCGGGAATTACGGTGTGCGTGGTGGCGGTGAGCTTTTCAACGCCCTCAATAACAACCGTACTGTCGCCCGCACCGTGAATTTTAGCTCCGCAGCCGTTTAAGAAGTCCGCAAGGTCGCTTATTTCTGGCTCTCTTGCGGCGTTGGTTATGACCGTTGTACCCTTTGCGACGCACGAGGCTATCATAATGTTTTCGGTAGCGCCCACGGACGGGAAAGGCAAAATAACCTTTGCGCCGTGGAGTCCGTCCTTACATTCAAAATGAAGTCTGCCGTGTTCCTCTTCAACGCTTGCACCGAGCTGCTCCATAGCGCTTATGTGCATATCTATGGGGCGAAGTCCTATTTCGCAGCCGCCGGGGGTTGACAAAACCGCCTTGCCCGTTCTGCCGAGTATTGCACCCAGAAAAATTACGGACGAACGCATTTCACGCATAAGGCTGTCTGAAATCTCAAAGGAAGAAATGTCGCTTGAGTCAACGCTTACGGTGTGACCCTCACGCTCCACCTTACAGCCGAGTTCGACAAGTATTTTAACGGCGGCGTCAACATCGGAGAGCATCGGGCAATTATGTATCACATTTACCCCCTGCGAGAGAACACAGGCGGCAAGTATCGGAAGCACGCTGTTTTTTGAACCGTGAACCTCGATTTCCCCCGTAAGTCTCCTTGAGCCGTTTATGACAAGTTTATCCATAAAGCACACCTCACAGTTAAAAGCATCGCTGTTTCATACTATGCCGTGTGCGGTTTTATGTTAATTTATAAGCGATTCGATAACATCGCAAATCCTCTGTGCCGAGTCGCCGACGCTGAGTTTCTTTGCGTTTTCGCCGTAGCGGACAAGCATTTCCCTGTCCGAGGTCATTTCCCTTACGGTTTCGGTAAGCAATTCGGGGGTAATGTCCTTTTCCTCGATTACTCTTGCCGCATCGGAATTTACAAGAGTCATTGCGTTGTGATACTGGTGGTTTTCAGCCACATTCGGCGACGGAATGAGCACCGAAGCCCTGCCGACCGCCTCAATTTCGGAAAGCGAGGACGCTCCCGCCCTGCTTATAACAAGGTCGGACGCCGCAAGGCACATATCCATATCGTCTATGTACTCTCTGATAATTACATTTGTGCCCTCGCCCGTTTCGACTCCGCTCTCACGAAGCTTTTCGGTCACCCATTTGCCGTATTTGCCCGTCGAGTGCATAAAGAAGAGTTTTTTATCGGTGTGCAAAGCCTTTATGACCTCGACCATATTCTCGTTAATCGTTTTTGCTCCGAGGCTTCCGCCCATCGAAAGCACAAACACCGTGTCGTCCGAAACGCCGAATTTCGCACGGGCAAAATCCCTGTCGGCATCAAAAATCGACTGCCTTACGGGAAGTCCCGTGATAACAGGCTCGTTTTTAGGCGAAAGGTATTTCTTTGCGCCCTCGACCGTAAGCATTACCTTGTCCGTCTTCTTTGCAAGAGTCTTGTTGGTAACACCCGGGAAAGCGTTTTGCTCGTGAATTGCGGTTTTAATGCCCATTTTCACGGCGGTGCTGACAACGGGTCCGCTGACATATCCGCCGAAGCCGACAACGGCGTCGGGAGCAAATTCCTTTATTATCTTCTTTGTCTGCGAGCTTGATTTGACTATAAGCCCGAGCGTTTTTACATTCTTTATAATGTTTTTAACGCTGAGCTTACGCTGAAAGCCCGAAATGGTTATCGTCTTAAAATCAAAGCCTGCCTGAGGCACAAGGCGTGACTCCATATGGTCCTTTGTGCCGATAAACAGTATCTCGGCGTCGGGATGTCTGCGCCTTAACTCCCCTGCCGCCGCAAGAGCGGGATTTATGTGTCCGCCCGTGCCGCCTGCCGCAAATATAACCTTCATAAAGTTCTCCTATCGTTTATTTTTTAGGCATTCTCGAATATCTTGAAACGGACAGCACCATTCCCATTTCTCCGAGCAGCATCATAAGCGATGTGCCGCCGTAGCTGAAGAACGGTAGGCTGATACCCGTGTTCGGCAAGGTATCGGTTACAACGCCTATATTAAGAGCCGTCTGCATCCCCACCTGGAACACAATGCCGATTGCCACAAGTGCGCCGAAACGGTCCTTTGCGTGTATGCCTATTACAATTCCTCTCCATACAAGAAGAGCGAAAAGAAGTATTATCAACGAAGCGCCGACAAAGCCGAGCTCTTCGCATACTATTGCGAAAATAAAGTCGTTCTGCGGTTCGGAAACGAAAAGGTGCTTCTGCTTTGAATTGCCGAGCCCCGCACCGAAAAGTCCGCCCGAGCCTATGGCGTAAAGCGAGTTGTTGGTCTGCCAACGGGCACCCTTGGGGTCGTAATCCTTATCGAGCCATGCGGTAATTCTCGCACCTGCGTATTTTTCGAGTATTTCGGGGTTTGCCACAACGAACACTATAAGCACGACGGCAACAACGCCGATTATTATGAACCAATGCTTTTTGAATTCGCCCATAAACATCATCGTAGCGCCGATGGCAAGTATCAAAAGCGTACCCGAAAGGTGGTTTTCAAGGTAAACCAAGCCTGCGGTTATAACTATGACCGCACCGTAAACACAAAGCTGAACAAACGAGTCATAAATTACGATTTTTCCGTTTGTAAGCTCCTCTATCTTTTTGGAAAAAGCCGATTTATTTACGCTTTTGCCGATTATCTTTTTATGGTTTCGCTCCATGCCCCAAGCACAGAACAGTATTACCACAAGCTTTGCTATCTCCGACGGCTGAAACGAAAAGCTGCCGATATATATCCACCTGTGGAAGTCGCCGAACCTTGCCGGCATAATGAGAACGATTACAAGCAGCAACCACGCCACGGGAAGTCCGAAAACTCCGATAAGCTTGAAATAATCGTATTTTATCTTTGATATTCCGAGCATTGCCGCAACGCCGAGTATCGCAAACACAAGCTGGCGCTTGAAATAATATGCGCTGTCGCCCTTGTTGTTATAGTAAGCGTAGGTGTAGCTTGCCGAAAACAGCATTACAATGCCCGTTGTGAGAATTATGATTACCAAAAGAAGAAAAGGCACATCAAAGCTTCCAGTCGCAAGCCAGTCGGGGCGTTTTTTATTCTTTTTTTTCGTCGCCGCCGAGGTTCGTCTCGGAGCCTGCTTTGCTTTAGCGTCAGCCATTGTTTTCTCCTTTCAGGGATTTTTTATGTTTTATTTTGCACCGTAGTAGAAGAGCGCAACGCCTATTGCACTGCCGATTATGTTTATGAGTGTAAAGACGATTACGATTTTGACCTCTTTCCAGCCGCACATCTCAAAATGATGATGAATGGGAGCCATTTTGAAAATACGCTTGCCGTGTGTTGCTTTGAAATAACCTATCTGCAAAAGGTCGGAAAGCATTTCTATTACATAGATTATACCGAGGAAGAGTATGATAAGCGGACAGTCGATGGCATATGCGAGCGCAACAACCATACCGCCGAGGAACATTGAGCCCGTGTCGCCCATCATAACCTTTGACGGGTGCCAGTTCCAGATAAGATAACCTATACAGCCGCCCGCAAGGCAGGAAGCGAGTATTCCCACGCCGAAAAAGCCCTTGAGTACGGCAATCACAACAAAGGCGAGTGCCGCACTTGCGGTAACCGAGCCGCAAAGTCCGTCAACGCCGTCGGTAAAGTTTACTGCGTTTACCGTAAGGTAAATAACCGCCATGCCGAACAGCCAGAAGAACCATTTAAGGTCAACATTTCCGACAAACGGAATGTTCATATAGGTGTTTCCCGACATATAGAGAGCGCCGAGATATGCAAGCATAAGCAAAATCTGCGCTACCGATTTCTGCTTTATCGTAAGTCCGAGATTTCTTTTCTTTACAACTTTAATATAGTCGTCTGCGAAGCCGATTATTCCGAAGCCGAACGCCATAAGTATTCCGGCAAAGGTTTTTACCTTGACTGTATCCTCGACAACGCTTCCGCTTGCTATTAAATTGCCGCCGAGCAGCTTGTCGGTAATTATGACAATCGCAAAGGAGACAAGCATGCTTATTATAAACATTATACCGCCCATTGTCGGCGTGCCCTGCTTTGACTTGTGCCATGCGGGACCTATGTCAAGTATGGTCTGACCGAAATGCATTTTTCTCAATGCGGGGATTATGACAAATCCCAAAAGGAATGAGATAAAGAAACTTAAAACCAGACCGAATACCAAGCTTACCCAAACTTTCATTTACTTCTCCAACCCTTCATAGAGCTTTTCTATAATTTCCTCGAGCTTCATTCCCCTGCTTGCCTTAAACAGCACGCAGTCGCCCGATTTTATTTCAGCCGTAAGAGCGTTTGCAAGTTCCGACTTATCGTCGAACCAAAGAACCTTTTTAACGCCTTTTCTTGCCTCTTCGGCTATATATTCAGACTGTTTGCCGTAAGCAAACAGCACATCTATCTTTTTCTGTGCCGCAAATTCTCCCACCTGTCTGTGGGCTGCTTCGGAATAATCTCCGAGCTCGAGCATATCGCCCAAAACGGCTATTTTTCGCTCAGCTTTCATATCGGCAAGGACATTGAGCGCCGCACGCTGTGAGTCGGGGCTTGCATTGTAGCAATCCTCTATAACCCGAACGCCGCCGACCTCACGAATTCTCTGTCTCATTCCCGAGGGAACATAATTTGAGAGGGCATCTGCGATTTCGCCTGTCGGAAGTTCGAGCAAAAGTCCGACCGTAAATGCGGCGAGTGCGTCATAGACATTGTGTATGCCGACCGTCGGTATTTTGACCCTTTGCTCCTTACCGTAAGCCGTTACGGTAAATTCGGTGCTCATACCGTTTTCCTTTATGTCAAAGGCTCTGACATCGGTTTTTTCGTTTTCTATTCCGAAAAATATCAGCTTATAGTCATCCGATTTAACGGTTGACAACTTGTCGTTATCGCCGTTCAAAATCAAAGGCGAGCCCTTTTTCATACCGTCGAGGATTTCCATTTTGGCTTTTAATATGCCGTCCCGTGAGCCTAAATGCTCAATGTGAGAAACGCCGATATTTGTAATTATTCCTATATCGGGCAGGCAGGTTTTTGTAAGAAGTGAAATTTCGCCGAATGCGCTCATTCCCATCTCAATAACAGCCGCCTGTGTGTCCTCTTCAAGCCTTAAAAGCGTCCTCGGAAGTCCTATATCGTTGTTTAGGTTTCCCTCGGTTTTAATCGCATTGTATTTTTTTGAAACAACCTCGTAGGTCATTTCCTTGGTGGTGGTCTTGCCCACGCTTCCCGTAAGTCCCACAACCTTTAAGCCGTCAAAGGACTTGCGGTAATTTTTCGCAAGCTCCGCAAACGCCTTTTTGGTGTCCGAAACATATATAACGGGCAAGCCGCAGTCAACCTCTCTGTGGCACATAACAGCCGCCGCTCCGCTTTTTTCGACATCCTTTACAAAGTCGTGTGCGTCAAATCGGTCGCCCTTTATTGCGACAAAAAGCGTTGAGGCGTTTACCGTCCGCGAGTCAATGCTGACATTGTCTATATTTCTGTTTTCTCCGCAAAGTCTGCCGCCGACCCATTCGGCAACAGTCTGCAAGCTGATTGATTTCATCTTATATTTTACCTTTCAGAATGTCGGCAACTACTTCTCTTTCGTCATAATGTATCTTGCCCGTATTGAGAATCTGATATGTCTCATGGCCCTTGCCCGCAAGCAAAACGACATCGCCGTGCTTTGCTATAGACATAGCGTATTTAATGGCGTCCGTTCTGTGAACAAGCGTTTTAATCTGTGCCTTACAGCCCTTCATACCCTCAAGAATATCCTTGACAATAAGCTCGGGGTCTTCGCTTCTCGGGTTGTCGCTTGTGACAACCGCAACATCGGACAAATCGCCGACAATCTTCCCCATCTTGGGGCGCTTTGTCTTATCCCTGTCGCCGCCGCAGCCGAAAACTGTTATTATTCTGCCGTCGGTCGTCTCCCTCAACGAGGAAATGACATTTTCAAGTCCGTCGGGCGAATGAGCGTAGTCGATAAGCACGGTATAATCAGTGTCGGTGTCAACAACCTCTACCCTGCCGGGAACGCCCTTTGACTGTGATACGGCTGAAATTACGCTGTCGAAATCGGCGCCCGCAAGCACTGCGCAGACCGCCGCGCCCATTGAATTATATACGGTAAATCTGCCGGGGATTTTAATGTTTATTCTTCCGATATTATCGGGTGTGAGAAGCTCATACTGAACGCTGTCTCTGAAGCACTTTACATTCTTTGCCGAAAAATCGGTGTTATCCGTTTTCACGCCGAAAGTATATACCTTGCAAGGCAATGAGTCAACCATCATATGTGAATATTCGTCGTCGGCATTTATAACCGCCGTGTCGCAAATTTCAAAGAGCTTTCTCTTGGCTTTCGCATAGTTTTCAAAAGTTCCGTGGTAATCGAGATGGTCCTGAGTAAGGTTGGTAAACACCGCTATGTCAAAATGACAGCCGTCAGCCCTGCCCTGTGCGAGAGCCTGCGAGGAAACCTCCATAATGCAGTATTCGCATCCGCTTGCAACCATTTCGGCATAGAGCCTCTGAAGCTCCTTGCTGTCGGGCGTGGTAAGAGAGGAAACATACTCCTTATCCCCCGTTATGTTCTTGACCGTGCCGATAAGCCCCGCTTTGATTGAAAGCTTATCGAATATATTCTTAATAAGAAAAGTTGTTGTGGTCTTACCGTTGGTTCCCGTAACGCCGATAAGTTTTAATTTCTCGGCGGGATTGCCGTAAAATGCGGCGCAAAGGCGTGAATAGGCGTCTCTTGAATTTTCAACTATAATCTGATTTTTAACGCCCGTATCGTGCTCGGCAATAACAGCCGCCGCACCGTTTTCCTCAGCCTGCTTTGCAGCCGAGTGTCCGTCAAAGTGGTTTCCCTTTATGCAGACGAACACGCAGTCCTTTGTTATCGAGTCCGATTTATCGGTAATATCCGATATTTCGCAGTCGGTATAAGCACTGTCGGTTTTTACATTTTTCAAAAGTTCAGAAAGTTTCAATTTCGTTTCCTCCGTAATTTATCCGCCTTTTCACAACCGTCTTTTTATGCGTCCTGTACATTTACGGTCGACTTGAAGTAAACCGTAATTACGCTTCCGAGTTCAGCCTCGGAATTTGCCGCTATGCTTTGCTTGTATGATACGACCTCGGACGCATTTGTTGTGCCCGAAAATCTTATATTGAAGCCTGCGTTTACTGCCGCCGAATTAGCCTGCGACATTGTCATACCCGAAAGGTCGGGCACCGTTGCCGTCTGCTTCTGCGTTTGGTCATCGGTATATACCACGATTACGCCGCCCGAACGCACCTGTGCGTCCGCCGCCGGGGTCTGCGATACAACTTTGTCGCCCGAGCCCACAACCTTTAATGTGTATCCCGAGGTCATTGACCTTGCCTGCGATACGCTCAAGCCCACAAGCGACGGGGTGGTGGACGATACATTCTTCATTTCCGAATCCTCGTACTGAGGCTCGATATTGAGATAAGCGAGAACCTTTTCGAGAATTTCACCCGCTATGGGAGCGGCTACAACGCCGCCACCGTGAGCACCCGTAGGCTCATCTATCGCAATAAGTATTGATATTTTGGGATTGTTCGCCGGAGCAAAACCCGCAAATGAAGCTATGTACGCTCCCTCTTTACCCATTTTCTCCGAAGTACCCGTTTTTCCCGCAACATGGTAGCCTGCGACATAGGCATTTTTACCCGTACCCTTGGAAACTACCTGTTCCATCATATCGGCAACGGTTGAGGCGGTTTTTTCGGAAATAACCTGCCTTTTGACCTTTGCCTGTGTTTTTTCTATTACATTGCCGTCCGAATCAAGAATGCTGTCAACGACATAGGGCTGCATAAGCTTACCGCCGTTTGCGATAGCCGACACCGCCGTTATTACCTGTATCGGAGACACCTGGAAGGTCTGACCGAATGAGCTTGACGACAGTTCGGCAATACCCATCGACTGAAGCGAATGGTAGGTTACATCCGCAACGGGAGAGGACTCTGCGGGAAGGTCAATTCCCGTTTTTTCGGTAAAGCCGAACGCCTCGAAATATTTGTAGAAGTTTTCCTTGCCCAATTTCTGACCTATAGTGATAAAGAACGGGTTGCAGGAGTTCATAAGTCCCTGAGTCAGTGTTTCCGTTCCGTGTCCGCCGGGCTTCCAGCACTTCTGATAATGGTTTGCGACCTGAATACCGCCTACGCAGGTGTATGAGGTATTGAGGTCAACCACACCCTCTTCGAGAGCCGCCGCAACGACAACGGTCTTGAATACCGAACCGGGTTCGTAGGTGTCGCTTATCGTTCTGTTTCTCCACTGTGCGAATTTTGCGTTCTGTGTTTCCTTTGAACGCTCCGCCTCATCGACTATTGCGGCAATTCTGTCCGCTACAAGCTGATTTGAAATGACATTCGGTTTGTTGAGGTCGAAATCGGGCTTCGAGGTCATACCGAGTATTGCGCCCGTCTCAACATCCATTATAATGCCGTAAGCGTATTTTGCACCCGTATCGACAAGTGCCTGGTCAAGGCTCTGTTCAAGGTAATACTGAATTACCTCGTCAATCGTGAGCACAAGGTTTGCACCCTGTTGAGCCTCATATGTTGTCTCATACTCACTCGACATAACCTTCTGTCTTGCGTTCATTGCGGTTATAATTCTGCCCGAAGTACCCGTAAGCTCACTGTTATACGACATTTCAACGCCTGCATTGCCCTTGTCGTCCGAGTTTACGAAGCCGATTATCGTTGACGCAAATGAAGAATACGGATAATAGCGCTTTGTGTCGGGGTCGGTGCCGATTATCTGTTTGAGTTTTGCGTCCTTATTTTCTTTATCGTACTGCTTGATATAATCCTGAATGGCGTTCTTCGTGTCCTCTTCGACTTCGCCCGAGATTTTGACATAATTCGACTCTTTCATCGTTTTCTCACGGATTGTGTCGGCGTCGATACCGAGCTTTTCCGAAAGAAGCGAGACGACAGCTTCACGCTGGCTTTCCGTCGTAATCTTTGACGGAATGATATACACAAGCCACGCCGAAGCGCTCTTTGCAAGCACATTCATATTCGAGTCGTATATGGTTCCCCTCTGTGCGGAAACCGTTGTATCGAGCAGTTGGTTCTGCTCGGCTTTAAGCTTGTATGTTTCGCCGTTTATAAGGGCTACTCTGACAAGGCTGCCTATGCACACCAAAAACGCAAGTATGAGTATAGACAGCGCTATTGCCGCCCTGTAACTCAACTGCTTCAACGACCTTGTCTGCATATTTTCAAGCCCCTTTCACACAAAATTCACGCCGATATTTCGGCTTTAAGATACAACAACGAGAGTTAAGAACATTTACTTAACCCTCGTTGTAATTTTATTTGATTACTTGCTCATATATTCCATAATCCTGGAGTAAAGCGACGGCGAATCCGCATTGAGAGTTTTCGACCCCGAAAGCGTTACCTTGTCCGTTCCCGAAAGGTCAATATATTCTATCTGATAGCTCTCCATCTTTACCATACCGAGATTGTTCTGAGCATACTCTTCAACATTTTTAAGAGAAATCATAGAGTCAAGCTGCATATTAAGTCTGACGCTTTCGCTTTGTGCGGTAGTTATTTTTGTTTCCGCCGCAGAAATCTGCCTGTCAAGCTCGTCAACCTTGATTCTGCCGTAAAGAAGCGCCGAAAGCATTGAAAGCAGGAAAATCGAAATCGCAATTATCTTTGCGCTCTGCAAAGCGCTTGCGTGCATTTCCTTTTTGACCTGTACCAAGGTCTTTTTCGGCTTCTTTACAAGTTCCATCTTCGGCTTGTCTGTAAGAGGAACATCGATCGTCTCTATTTTTCGGGCAGCGTTTTTCTCGTAAGAGCTCTGCTTGGGCTCAAACATCGAAAAGTCTATGCCGTCATACATATTATAATTTCTGTTCGCCATAATGCGCTTCCCTTTCCTAATCCTTTATTTTCTCTATCGAGCGGAGCCTTGCGCTGTGAGAACGGGGGTTCTCCTCAAGCTCCTTTTCGCTCGGCGCAAGTCCTTTGATTTTGACCTTGCCTCTCGGAGTTTTTCCGCACACACATACCGGAAACTCCTTCGGGCAGGTACAGCCCTGCGCAAATGTGTTAAATCTCTGTTTTACCATTCTGTCCTCAAGAGAATGGAAGGTTATTATCGAAAGTATTCCGCCGACCTTTAAGCAGTCGAACATATCGTCCAAGGCGGTGTTGAGCTGGTCAAGCTCGCCGTTTACTTCGATTCTCAACGCCTGAAAGGTTCGTCTTGCGGGATGAGAGTCCCTCATCGCCTTTTGCGGCATTGAGCTTTTGATAATATCTATAAGTTCAAATGTAGTTTCAATCTCTTTTTTCTCTCTTGCCGAGACTATGTTGTTTGCAATGCGGTTTGCGTATTTCTCCTCGCCGTAATCACGGAGAATTCTTGTAAGCTCGCCCACCGAAAGAGTGTTTACCAAATCCTTGGCGCTTGTGCCCTCCTTGCTCATACGCATATCGAGCACAGCGTCCTTGTGAAAGGAAAATCCCCTCTGCGCTTCGTCAAGCTGAAAGGAGCTCACGCCGAGGTCGGCAATTATCCCGTCGGCTTTTTCGCCGCCGAGCACATCTTTTATATTATTAAATGTATTGTGTACCACAGTTACCTGCGGATAGTTCCCCAATCTTTCGTTCAGGACCTTGATAGCGTCCGGGTCACGGTCTATTGAAATGAGCCTGCCCGTTGTGAGCTTTTCGGCAATCGCCCTTGAATGACCTCCGCCGCCTGCGGTACAGTCGACATACAGACCGTCGGGCTTTACGGAGAGAGAGTCTATTGTCTCATTAAACAAAACGGGTATATGAGAAAATTCCATATTGTTACTCCCGTCAGTTTATGATGCTCGGGAACCTCTTGTACGAAGCGTTGATTTGTTCCATTTCCTTGTCGTACTTTTCAGCGTCCCAAATTTCTATTCTTGTGCCGACACCGACAACCGCAACATCCTTTTTAAGACCCGCGCCCTCGCAAAAGGAAGCTTTTATGGTTATTCTTCCCTGCTTATCCGGCTCAACCGAGATAACATTCGAGAAGAAGAAACGCTGCCAATCGGCGTCGCCGCTCTCTTCGACTATCTTACTTTTCTTTTCCCACTCTTCCTCGCCGTAAACGGCAATGCACGGGAGACTCTCGTCATAATAGAGATAAAAGCTCTCGCCGAGCTTGGCTCTGAACTTCGCAGGAATGAACAGACGCTTCTTTGAGTCTATTGTATGTTTATAGCTGTTTGAAAAAGACACCGTCCGTTCCTCCTTCCTTTGATAGTCAAAACCGTGGGATTTTACACCATTTTTATGGAATTGCTATGCAATTGTCCACCACATTGCTTACATTATACTTTTATTTACTGAAAAAATCAAGTGTTTTTGCCGATTTTTTAACGACAAAAGCCGAACTTTTACAGGTAATTTTTACCAAAATTTTCAAAATGTTTTTGTGCAAAAAGCGGAGACTATTGAACACCTTTATAACAGGAAGTTGTTTTTCGGACAAAGAATTCCCCGCAGAGCGCCTTTCGGCTCCCTGTGGGGAACGGATATACTGTGTTTGATATGCCGATTAAAGATTTATTGGTCAATATGTTGTGTTATATTAATATATTGACAAATATAAATTAAACGGATATAATAAAAATGAACAAGGAACTATCCGAAAGACGGTTAGCCCCTGTGTTAACAAATAACCGCTAACTTTTCGAGGGTTGGGCGGTTATTTTTTTATGCTTAAATATATCCTGTTGAAACAACAATTATTATAACAGTAATAACAAGATACTCTATTAAAGCCGTGAACACATTATATGCGCTCACGGCTTTTCCGTTTAATATTTAACTGTCGAGGAACTGTCCGTCAATTATGCCCGAGACAAAATCCTTTACATAAGACACGCCGAAGGTCGGTTCTTTAAGCCTGCCCGACTGCTTTTTCGCAAGCTCGTCCGTATACTGCGAAAGTTTGAATATCTGAACATCGTGGCTTCCGTTTACATAGTGCGTGACGATTGTTTCAAACTTGACATCGCTTATCGTAACGCTTCCCGTGTTGAAATCCTTTGTCACGGTGTAGTGAAGCATACCGCCGACAACCCTCGCAGGCGTATTCTGCTGCGAAATAAAGTTACCGAGCGAATATGCGACAAGAGTTCTTGTTCCGTCCGCTTTTTCGATAAACTCAACGGGCTGTATGACATGGGGATGATGACCGATTATCACATCTGCGCCCCAGTTTGCCATCTTAGCCGCAAGATTTTTCTGATCCTGCGTGGGCGTTGTCTGATATTCATTACCCCAATGGACATTGACAAGCACCATATCGCAGCTTTCTTTCGCCGCTTTGATTTTTCTCTCTATCACATCCTCGTTGGAGGAATAGATTATTTTAAGCTCGCTGCCCGCAGGAAGCGAAAGACCGTTTGTGTATTGCGTAACGCCGACAAGTCCGATTTTCAAGCCGTTCGACTCGATATACTCAACTCGGTTGAGGTCCTCCTCGTTTTTGTAGGCCCCCGTTCTGACAACGCCGTCAACGCTGTCCCAATAGTCTATTGCCTCGGTAAGTCCCTTTGCGCCCTTGTCGAGCATATGGTTGTTAGCCATGGCAATGACATCAAAGCCGATTTTCGCAATTTCATCCCCGACCTCGTGCGGAGAATTGAAAAGCGGATAACCCGACGGTTGATTGCTTTCGGAAATTATCGTTTCCTGATTTATCGTCGCAATGTCCGCCGCCGCAACATCGGAAGCTATGTTTTTGTAGCAATATGAAAAATCATATCCGTTGCCGCCCGCACGCTTTTTCGCCTGCTCGTATATACCGTCATGAATGAGATTGTCGCCGACGGACAAAAAGTTTACGCTGACAGTCGGCAAAGGCTCCGTTGTCGTTTCGGCAGGTGCCTCGGTCTCAACAGGTGCATCGACTGGTACCGAATTTTCGCCTGTTTTTGTAACAAGCAGAACGCCTATACCGCAAATAAGTACCATTGTCAGAATTATTGACAAAAATACCTTAACTTCCCTCTTCGCCATTTCCCTACTCCGTTATTTTATTTAACGAACTTTTCGTTATATCTCTTTATTGAGTCCTCAATTATGTCAACCGCCGTAAGCACGCCCTTGACCTCGTCTATATCGGTCGTCTTGTTTTCAAGCGTTTTATAGACGGTAAAGAAGTGCTTCATCTCCTGGAAAATGTGAGCCGGCAACTGTGAGATGTCCTTATACTCGTTATATGTCGGGTCGTCAAACGGAATAGCGATTATTTTGTAATCGGCAGCGCCGTTGTCAAACATTGAAATAACGCCTATCGGATAGCACTTGACAAGAGCCATGGGCTCAATCTGCTCCGAACAGAGCACAAGCACATCAAGCGGGTCGTTATCCTCGGCATATGTTCTCGGAATAAAGCCGTAGTTTGCAGGATAATGTGTCGATGTATAGAGCACACGGTCAAGGCGGAGCATACCCGTCTCCTTGTCGAGCTCGTATTTCATCTTGCTGCCCTTGCTGATTTCGATTACTGCGTCAAAGGCTTTTCTTGTAACTCTCTTTGGGTCAATGTCATGCCAAATGTTCATTTAGTAACTCCTTTATATTCTTCTATAAGTCTGTTTCTTACTCTCCAAAGCTCCTTTGAAAGGTCAACATAGTATTTATGCGGATTTTCAAACCTCTTAACCTCATCCCAGAGCGTATCCGTCTGTTCACAGCAATATTCTCTTATCTCGTCGAGCGTCGGTTCGTTATAAACGCACTCTCCGTGACTGAATATCGGCACAAGCAAAGGTCTTGCGACAAAGCGCTCAATATCCTTGCGTTTCCATGTATAATCGGGGTCAAAGAGCGTATACGGCTTTCCGTCGTCCACCGTTTCGCCGTCAAGGGTCAGGACATCGGCAATCGCCTTGCCCGACTCGGTATCAAAAAGTCTGTAAACCGATTTTGAGCACGGAATGGTTATCTTGCTTACATTCTCCGAAAGGTTTATCTTAGGAATAACCTTGCCGTCCTTTTCAACCGCGCAGAGCTTGTAAACTCCGCCGAACAGCGGCGAGGACGAGGAGGTTATAAGCCTCTCGCCGACAATAAAGCAGTCAACCTTTGCGCCCTGCGATACCATATCGCCGATAAGGTATTCATCAAGCGAGTTTGACGCCATAATATCACAGTCGGGGAAGCCCGCTTCGTCAAGCATTTTTCTTGCTCTTTTTGAAAGATAGGTTATGTCGCCCGAGTCTATTCTTATTGAATTGGGGCGCTTGCCCATGGGAACAAGCACATCGTTGAACGCCTTTATCGCATTCGGAACACCCGAACGGATGGTGTCGTAAGTATCGACAACAAAAGTGCAGTCATCGGGATAACGGCGTGCATATTCGCAAAATGCCTCATACTCCGAATCAAACATCTGCACCCAGCTGTGTATCATTGTGTTGACGCCGGGAATACCGAACTGCTTCTGAGGAATAATTCCCGAAGTCAGCGAACAGCCGCCTATGTATGCCGCCCTTGCGCCCATTACCGCCTGTGAAAAGCCCTGTGCCCTTCTTGTGCCGTACTCGGCAACGGTAGTCGAGTGTGAAGCACGGACAAGCCTGTTTGCCTTTGTTGCGATAAGGCTCTGCTGATTGATAAACATAAGCAAAGCGGTTTCGATAAGCTGCGCTTCGACAACGGGGCCTCTGACCTTGACTATCGGCTCGTTCGGGAATATCGGAGTGCCCTCGGGTATCGCCCAGACATCGCAGGTAAACTTAAAGTTTTTAAGGTATTCGCAAAACTCTTCGCTTATACCCTTTTCCCTTAAATAGTCAATATCCTCCTGCGAGAAATGAATGTTTTTAAGGTATTCGATTACCTGTGAAAGACCTGCCATAATCGCAAAGCCTCCCTTGTCGGGAACCTTTCTGAAAAACAGGTCGAAGTATGCCACGGTATCCTTGACGGGACTGTTGAAATAGCCGTCGGCAGTTGTAAATTCATACAGCTCCGTGAGCATTGAAATATTGTTTAATCCGTTTAACGAGTTCATAAACTCACCTCTTTGCTAATTTTAGCACATATTTTTGACTATGGCAATTAAATTCGGTTGAATTATACGGGTATTTATACTATAATACAGTAAAATCCGCAGGCAAAGGAAGTGAAAAGTAAATGCTCGGTATAATAATCCTGTGTATAACCGTTTTTGCGGTGTTTCTCGCACTGTCATATGCTTTCGGGCTTTATAAAACCGAGTACAACCCGTCAAAGCCGTCCCACAACGCCGTAATATTTTTATGTGTTGCAATATGCGTTGCCGGCGCTTCCGTGATATATTATTTCCTCGCAAAGGACAACTTTGCCTATCCTTACCTGCATTCGCTGAAAAGTATGAACGCATACGAACAGCAGTTTGACGCTTTTTTGAAGGGTCAGCTCAATATCGATATAGTCCCCGACCCGCGCCTGTCAATAATGTCAAACCCGTACGACAAGGAAGCGAGAACCGCCGAGGGTATTTTCTACCTTTGGGACAGGGCGTATTTTGACGGTAAATATTACTCGTATTTCGGCATTGCCCCTATACTTATTATATATTATCCGTTTTATCTCATAACAAAGACCGTACCCGAAGCTAATACCGTATGCTATATTTTATCGGTTTGCGCTGCGGTTTCGACGGCGTTTCTCGTCATAAAGCTGCAACAAATCTTCGTAAAAAAGCCCAATCTGATGATACTTGCGCTGTCAATCCTCGCCTGTGAGCTCGGAAGTCTGATATTTACGGTTCAGGCAAGCGCAGATATGTACTATATCGCCGTTGCAAGCGGCATACTTTTTCTGTCACTGTTTTTGCTTTTCACATTTTCGGCATACGAAAGCGAAAAAAGCAAAATAAGAGCCGTGTATTTTGCTCTCTCGGGAGTTTCGCTCGTGTTGCTTGTTATGTCACGCCCTAATCTTGCGGTATATGTGCTTTTGGCTTTGCCTGTCTATATAAAAACTCTTTTCGGAAAAGATTTCAGGCTGTCGCAAAAAATATGTCAGGCTGCGTCGTTTGCAGTTCCTACGCTTATAGGTGCGGCAGGCGTAATGTGGTATAATTACGCCCGTTTCGGCTCGGTTTTTGAATTCGGCGCAAAATATCAGCTGACCGTCCACGATGTGTCTGAATATGCCGTAACCGCACTCTTATTCCTGCCCGCTTTGAAATATTATTTCTTTCAACTCCCCTATTATATATCCGAAGCACCATATTTCAAAATTCCGTACATTCCGCTCAACGGCTATTCTTCATATATGTATATCACATCGACCGTTGGAGCAATGGCTTTTCCGTCAAACTGGGCGATTGCGATTTCTCCGCTTCTCATAAATAAAAAAGCGGACAAAACAAAGCTTTTTGTGTTCATATTGAGCGTAATCTCGGTAATCGCCGTGGCGTTTTTCGATATGTGCCTTGCAGGCGTAAATATACGCTATCTTGCGGATATAGCGCTTGTGTCGGTGCTTATTTCGACCACGGTAATCGCAAGGTTTATAAGCCTTGTTCGTGATGAAAACAAGAAGCTCAAATTCTTATGCTATGCATTTATGAGCGCATTTTTGTTGCTTACCGTAACAGTCGGACTGTTCCTTGTTTTCGTGAACGAAAGAAATAATTTATTAAATCTCATTTCCGAGTAAAAAATGTATTGACATTTGAGTTTTCTCATTGTATAATATCTCTCGCAGTTGAGAAAGCTCAGCAATATAGCGGTATTGTGTAACGGTAGCACAGCGGACTCTGACTCCGTATGTTGAGGTTCGAATCCTTATACCGCTGCCAAGAGAAAACAGACATCCAATTGGATGTCTGTTTTTTCTTGGCAATTTGTAAATATTAAGGATTCGAACCTCAACATATAATAAAGAATCCTTTAGCAAGCGAAGCGCCGCCGAGGTTCTGCCGCAGGCAGGTTCTCATACCGCTGCCAAAAAAGACAGGTAACTTTTGTTGCCTGTCTTTTTTCATGTGTTTTAAGGATTCGAAGAATCCTTTAGCCGAGCAAGGCAATGCCTTGCGAACGCCATCAAATTGCAAAGCAATTTGATATACCGCTGCCGTATTATTTAGATTTAAGAAAAGCTATTAAGGATTCGAGCCTCAACATATAATAAAGAATCCTTTAGCAAGCGAAGCGTCACCGAGGTTCTGCCGCAGGCAGGTTCTCATACCGCTGTTAAAAAGAACTGATAATTCAGATTTTATATTTCTCACCGTCAATCACTTATGATATTGACATTTTTTCATTATTGCAATATACTGATTATGTTAATTATCAGGAAATCATCGAACATACTTTTTTGATAATTACTCCGACAACCATAGGCAATGGTAGCTGCATTGAATGATGTTTGAATTTATTGTTCGTATCAAATATCCGATGTACTTAAAAAAGCTCCTCGGTGAGCGGTTATTCCGATGCACTGTCATATTGTGTGTTTTCACTTTGTTCTATGGAGAAAGGAGCAGACTATGGCAAATAAGAAAAAGGGTGTATCGTCAAAAACGCATACGCAAAAGCAATTAAATGATTATGCTAACCAACATAATCCGAATAACAAAGCCTACAAAGCAAATCAGGCAAATATGGCAAAAACTAAAAGGCACAACAAAGATTATGTCAATAATGTTGCTGATTTAGAGTGGTTTTGTTATGGTTGGTGTAATGACTGATTCATAGTCTTACATTAAAAGTAAATCTTTCTTTTAGCGCCGTGATTTTTCATGGCGCTTTTCTTATGTGCAAAAACCCCACGGGTGCTTATAAAGACACCCATGGGGTTTATGAAATATATTATTAAAGCGTTAATTATTGAATTTTTTGCGAAGCATCAATCTCTTCTCAAAGCCTCGATAGGCGGCATTTTTGCGGCACGCCTTGCGGGGTAAACTCCGAACACGACGCCGATAAGCGTTGAAAATCCGATTGCAAGCGCTACCGTGGAGAATTTTACCGAAAGCGGTATATTCATTATCGACGAGACAAGTGCCGCACCCGAAACGCCCAACAAAAGACCTATCGCACCGCCGATTACGCACAGGATTATCGACTCCGTAAGGAACTGGAACAGGATAGTCGAGGTCTTTGCGCCGAGTGCCTTTCGGATACCGATTTCCCTTGTTCGCTCGGTTATTGAAACGAGCATAATGTTCATAACGCCGATACCGCCGACGATAAGCGAAATTGCACTGACTGCGGCAATGAATATCGTGAACACATTTATAACCGTATCCAAAAGGTCGATATAGGTCGCCATATTCGTAAGCAAATAAACATCCTTTTCTTGGTTGTTATGCCTTGCATGTATTCTGTTAAGAGCCGCATTGCCTGCCGCGTCAAGGTCGTTTTCATCGGTCGCTATAATGTAAATTGTATCATAGCGGTCGCTCATACCGATAACATTGGTGGCAAATTTGGTCGGCACCATTATCATACCGCCCGAAAGCGACGAGCCGCCCATTGCCTGCATTGACTCCATCATCTGTTCGGAATCAGAACCGAAAGTACTTGCCATATCCGTTACGCCGATAACCTTAATGCTTGCGGTAATGCCGTTTACGGTGTAGTTGATATATTCGCCGACGCAATTTTTCTTGCCGAAGAACTGCAATGCGCTTGAAGTGTCGATTACGCACACAGCCTTACCCGAATCCGCTTCGGCTTTGGTATAATATCTGCCGTAAACGCACTCACTGCTCATAACATAACGCATTTCCTCGCTGCCGCCGATAAGTAAGCCTACACCCGTTTCATCGCCTGCGTTGAGAGAGCCCATAGACATAACCATAGGCGACACATACTGAACCGCATCAAGCGATTTAATTGCCTCAATGTCACCGTCGGTAATATAGTCGGAATTTGAAGCGGTTGTTGCGTCAACGCCTATCGTAATTGCGCTTGAACCCATATTTCTTATCATACCGACGATATAATCCCTGCCGCCGTTACCGACTGTGATTACAGCTATAACCGAGGCTACGCCGATAATAATACCGAGCATTGTCAGCAACGAGCGCATAAGATTGGTCTTGATGCTGAATATTGCTATTCTGATGTTTTCTTTGATGTTCAACAGACAGCACCTACCTTATTTCTTTATTGCGATTTTGTCGCCCTCTGCCATAGAGGTCTTGGGGTTGTCAACAACCTTCTCCCCTGCCTCGACGCCCGAAAGAAGCTCGTAGTCGTCGTCGGAGAACTTGCCGACGGTAATTTCACGCTTTGAAACCTTGTTGTCCTCATCAACAACATATACATAGTTTACGGAGTCCTCGGAAACAACCGCATCAATGGGAAGTACAAGGACATTTTCCGTCTTTTCGGTATCGATTTTAATATCGACATCAAAGCCGATGATAATCTTTTCGTCGGGATTGTTGATTTTAATCCTTACAAGCGCACCGTTTGATGAGGATGAAGAACCGCCCGTAAAGGTGGAAGCGATAGAGCTTATGTCAAGAGACGAGGTCTCACTTGCCGTTGCGCTGACATAGATAACCTCGCCGTCATACTCGCTGCCGAGAGAGGAAACCTTGACTTTCTGTCCGACTTTAATGCTGAGAATATCGTATTTGCCCACGGAGAACTCCGCAACAAATTCATTGGTGTTTTCAATCACAACGCCTGCACCCGATGAAGCGCCGCCGTCACTCACGCTGCCGATTATATCGGAAAGCACGGAGGTCATATCCGCATCGCCCGAAACATAGCTCATAAGCGACGAAAGGTCGGTGGTTGTGGATTTAGCGGTCTTGGGAGCAAAGGTCTCCCCCGCAGTGATATTGACTTCGGTAACAAGACCGTCCGAGCTTGCCACCCAGCCGTTTTTCATTGCGTCAACGATTGCTTTGTAGTTTTCATAATCGGACTTTTTCTGCTCCATTACATTTTTATAGATAGATGAAGCGGTGTCGTCCGTCTGTGCGTCGTAGAGCGAAACCTGCGTTTCAAGTATCTGCTTCTGTGACTGCTTCTGTGTAAGTTCAAGCTTTTTGGTAGCTGTTGCGTTTGCTATCGCCTGTTCAATATCGTCCCTTGTGATGCTTCCGGCGGAATTTTTAATTGAGGCAACGATTTGGTCGATTTCCTCCTGAGTAAATCCGCCGTCCTTGAGTTTCTGAATAAGGGCGTCAATCTGCTCCTGCGAATACTCGGGCATATCGGGGGTTTGTGCGGTTGTATTGTCAGCCGCCGCAATCTCCTGTTCAAGCTGAGCGATTTCGGCGTCGAGAGAATTTATCTGAGAAAGCGCATTTGCCTTGTTCTGCTTTGCCGAGCTTATTGATGTAAGAGAGTCGTTATATGCCTTGAGCGCCTTGTCATAAGCGGTTTTATACTCTTTGAGCTTAGCGTTGAGCGGAGAAACATCGAACTGAGCGATAACATCGCCCTCCTTAACCGTTTCGCCGACAGACACATTTACGGAGGTAACCTTAACGCCGCTTATTGCGGTATAAGTCTCCGTGTTATCGGAAACGACGGTACCCGAAGTCTCATAGGTTGACTGAATGTCGCCGAGCTTTATCTCCGTGACATTGTACTCGGGGAGCGGTTCGGGCTTAAAGTTCGTATAAAGAACATAGCCGATAAGCACAAGGATAACCAATGTTACGATTATCGTGCCGATTTGCCTCGCTCTGGACATATTTTTGAATTTCTTAATCACTGCAAAAACCACTTTCTTTTATAGATTTGAACATAACGCAAAAAAATAATGAATATATTTTACTACATTTTTCCTTTTGTTGTGTAAACATTTTATTAACATTGTTTTTTGGAGGCGTTAAATGAAACGACTTTCAGCCATTACCGCGGCAATACTTCTCATATTCCTGTGTGCCTGCACAAAGCAGCCGAAAACGGACATTTACGGGTTTGCCGACAGGCTGAATTCAAGCCTTTCGGAGGATTTGATTGACCCGTCAACATATTACTGCCTTGAAAACGACTATTACTACTTCCCGTCGCAGGGCTTTATGGTTACGCTCTCGACAGACGAAGCGAGAACGGTAAAACGCTGTGAAATCACGCTCACACCGACCGAACAGCCTCCCGATGCAAAAAGCGTGCTTAACACCTTTGCCGCAATGTGTGCTGTGCTTTGTAACGGCACGCCCGAAAGCATTGCCGAAGTCTTTTCAAAAAACTCCCTCGACGAAAGCAAGGTAAGCTTTTCCGACTCGGCTCTTACCTTTTCGGACGGCAATTACGAATACTTTATTTACTCAAACAGCGAGGTTATTTCGCTTATGTGCGAGGCTGCGAATTGAACTTGTCAATCGCCTCATAAGCCTGCTTGTATGAGGAATAGGTCTTTTCAAGCCCTTTAAGTTTGGCTTTGAGCTTTTGGGTCTGCTCCTGGAAAATCGAGGGAACGATATTTGCAATCGCCTCTGCGGCGGTATCAATGTCGGTCTTATGGTCTTTCTCCGCCAGGGTCAATTCTTTCATAAACTGCTTGTGCGTGTACATACGAAGTCTCGGAACTTCAAGCTCACGCGCGAGCCCTTCAAGCTGTTCGCAAGCGTCAAAGCCGTAAAGCGAAAGCATTGTTTTATACTCCTTGTTGGAGAAATAGTAGTCCCTGCCCGCTATTTTGCCGAACGCCTTTAATGTATCGTAATATCCCATTTTCATACGCTTTTCGTTCATTTCCTTATCAAACTCGAACGAAGCGCCGAGGTCCTTTGGCTCAAACGGTCTTATGTAGATTATATCCGCACAGGACAAGTCCTCCTTATGACCTATACCCTTTATGTTTGAAATATCGACAATGACAAGGCGGTTTATTCCCCTTTTTCTCAAAACGCCGACCGGTGCATTGTCGTAAACGCCTCCGTCAAGATAGCTTGAATCGTCGGGTCCCTGCTTATTAAGCCCGGGAAATCTTGCCGAAGCCATAAGATAATCTATGAGCGTACCCTCCGGCATTTCATCGACAAAAAGCTCAATAGGCTTCATACCGCCGAGCTGGAAAGTTACGATGCCGAGCGGAATATTGCTGTTCCTTACCGCATCTTCGTCAATAGTTTCGGTAATCATCTGCTTTGCGGGAGAAACATCAACGCCGCCGTTTCTGACTATCTCGTGGAACAGCTGCGGAAAGTTGCTGAAGGAGAACAGATTTTCCGTAGACTTCAATTCGCTTTCGATTTTTATCCCGTTGACGACTTCAGCCTCTTCCCATACGGCAAGCGCCTTTTCATAGTCCCCTTGAGCGATATATGCGCCGTTAATAGCGCCGATGGATGTGCCGGCAATCGCCTCAATCTGAATACCGAGCTCAATAAGCGCTTTCCATGCGCCCATCTGATACGCTCCCTTTGCGCCGCCGCCCGCAAGTATCAATCCGTAAGGTCTCATATTAATCACCATAGCCTTTCAGGCAACAAATATTTTATTGAAAATCACCGATTTAACCTGCGT
>ERZ825137.506-NODE-506-length-54749-cov-5.183183_pt1 | contig 54749 bp, 61 predicted proteins | sample MGYA00519873_ERZ825137 | MGnify/ENA primary metagenome ERZ825137 (study PRJEB31778, sample SAMEA3449190) | human gut metagenome | biome: human gut; feature: human-associated habitat; material: faeces | place: United Kingdom | collected 2010/2012 ...
TCAAGCACAAGTTCTAAATATTTAACGCAAGGAGACACTCTATATAGAATTAGTAACACAAATAATGCTTACGCTTATTGGGTTAGTAGCCCGTCTGCTTATGACACTTATAATGTGATGCATGTAAACTTCGGCGGCCGTGTAGGCTATAATTACTATAGCAATGCCTGCAATGGTTTTCGTCCCGTAGTTTGTCTAAAATCTGGTATCTCTTTAAAGGAAGTTGAATCTGGTAAATCTTACCAAATTTAGAAAAATGAAGAAATTAAAATCAAATATAAGCTAACAGGCCTTGTGTCTGTTAGCAAATTTTAGGAGGGAAAAATGGGAGTAGTAAGCATGGCAAAAGATATAAAAAGGGTGCATGTAAATGCTGTTGTAATGTATAAAGTAGGAGCTTTTATGCAAGTAATAGGTAAAGACTCATATATAGTGTCATATCTTCTTGGTTATGCTATAAAAAATACAAATGATAATATTCCAACATGTGGATTTCCTAAAAATGCTATAAATAAAGTAATAGTTAAGTTAGAAAGAAATAAAATAGATTACGTTATAATAGATACAAGAAATAATTATGAAGTAGATAGTGAAAGTTATAATAAAAATTTAAATAATTATGATAAAATATTAGAAAAAGCACATAATTATGTAAAAATAAAAAAAAGACTTGAGAGAATAGAAACTAGTTTAATTTCGAAAATTGATAAAACTGAAACATTAGAAAAAATAAAAAAAATTGAAAGCATTGTATATGATGATGGTGAGAGTAGAAATTGAGAGATGAAAAGTTTAAAGTAATACAGTACATAAGGGAATTACTTGTTGCAATTGATAAAGAAATGGACAATTTTCCAAAAAAAGATATAGAATTAAAAAATAGGATAAGAGTAAATTCATTTGATTTACTTGAAATAGCATATGAAGCAAATAGTATATCAGATGTAGAAAAAAAGAAGTGTTTATTACAAAAATCATTTGCAAAAATTAAAGTAATAGATTTCTTGTTAAATATGTCTTACGATAAGCACATAATTACAGAAAAAAAGTATATTAAGTTTGGAAATAAAATAGATGATATAGTAAAATATATATCAGGTTGGTTAAAGAAAATGCAAGAATAAACTAATAAGTATAATTAAAAATATTTTTAAACTTTTTAGGGTATGACTGATTGCGTCTGAAATCCTTGTTTTGAAGTTTGATCTTTTAGTAGCCCGTCTGCTAATAACACTAATAATGTAATGAATGTAAACTACAACGGCAATGTAAGCTATAATAACTATAACAATACAAACAATGGTTTTCGTCCCGTAGCTTCCAAAAAACTGTGGTTGCGTTTGCTAAGGCAGAGCAAGAGAAGTTTTGCGAAGGAAACAAGTCATATCCTTTAGTTAAATTAAATTTAGCTATAAAATATAAAATGGATAGTTTGGTTTGTTAGTAGGTTTTAGGTAATAAAATTATCTAAAACATGAAAGGGAGCTTAAAACTTAGGACCATTTTTAGTAGTATAATTATATATTACTTTTTAAATAAAGGTGTAGATATGAAAATATTAAATCATAGTACACCTTTATTTTTGTCTATTTTGAGTCTAGGGAGAGAATAGGTAAGATCTTTTATCTAAATGTTAAATTATTAAAATAGCTATTAATGAATTTGCAATTTAAATAGGTTATTTTTATTACAAAGACTTTCATAACAGCGCAAACTTGAAATAAAGCTTCCTAGTGTTATACTTTTGTTTTTGTATAACTTATATCTTTTCTTTAACTTTCTTTTTATATTACGGTATCTAGAATAGTTACCTTTTTTGTTTCTACCTAAAAATATAAAATTATTAGTATTTTTATATATTCTAGTCTTAGAATTTAACTCTAATTTTTCTTTTTTAAGGAAGTTAGTTATTTTTAAAAGGCAATATTTTAAATATTCTTTTGATTCATGAAAGAGTAAAAAATCATCTTGATACCTTACGTAGTATTTTATTTTTAATTCTTCTTTTATATAATGATCAAAGTCATTTAAATAAAATATTGCTAAAATTTGACTACTCATTGTTCCAATATTATGGAAAGCTTTCCATAACATAGGTTATAGAAACTTTATTATTATGGAAAGTAATATGATATAATACTTGTAGTTCAAAGCATTTAGATTCAATTAACTTTCCATATTTTTTTATTTTCTTCTACTATTTTCTTTCAAAGAATTTTTTAACCAATTTAACAAATCATTTTTTTCTTTTGATGAATAGCGAACCATCTTTGAAAGTTCTTCTGAATGTTTTTCTATAGCTTTTCTCTTGTTTTCTGGATTTGCCCTAGCATAAATTTCGGTTGTTATTACACTTTCGTGCCCTAAAAAGTCTCTAATATAAATTAAATTTACACCACTTTCTAGCAAATGCATTGCTTTGGAATGTCTAAAAGTATGAGGTGTTACATTTATTTGAAATTCCAAAGGATTTTTATTTCTAGCAATAGATACATATTTTTTTATAATATATGTTATACCCATCCTAGTAAGAGCTTCTTTTTGGCTATTATAGAATAATAAATTATCACTATTAATTGGAATATTGTATATTTTTATATACTTTTCTAAAATTTTTATTGTTTGTGATATTAATGGTACAATTCTTGCTTTTCTACCTTTCCCAAATAGATACACTGTTTTTTTATTAAAATCAATGTCTTTAGTCTTAATATTTACTAGCTCTTGAACTCTTGCACCAGAATCGTATAACAAGGTTAATATTGCCAGGTCTCTTACTCCGTTTTCTATTGATGTTTTTGGTAAGGATAATATTTCTTTTATTCCTTCTTTAGATAAGTACTTTATAGTTTCTTGCTTTTTTTTCTTTATTTTTATGCTATGTATTTCATTACACAAAGATATATATTCAATATCTTCAATTGTTAAATAATTAAAAAAGCTTTTTATTGCAGCAAGTCTTTGATTTACTGTTGAAATAGAATTATTTTTTTCTTTTTCTAGATATTCTAAATATTTTTCAATTGTTTCTTTGTTTAAATCTTTTAATTCTAGTGTACTTATTTCTTTCTTATATTTGTCATTTACAAACTGCAACAATGATACAAAAGCATATTTATATGAAATTATTGTATTTTCTGAAACATTGGCATTCTTTCGTAATTCCATATCAAAGAATTTTGGTAGATAATAACTTATTGTGTTACCTTTCATTATTATCACCTTCTTCAAATAAACCTGAATCTCTATAATACTGTTCTTCTTTATTTGTTACATTAATAAAATAATCTTTTACTAGCATCACATAATGTTCTGTTGCCTCAATACTATTATGTCCTAAGTATTTACACAAAATTGGTAGAGTAGTATATAAATCTTGTCCTGCTTTATCCATTTTTTCTAATGCCATTACAGCAAATGTAAATCTTAAATCATGTATTCTCGGTGGTGTCCCATCTGCACGTAATATTTTTAATTCTTTTAATATTTGTTGAAAATATTCTGTAATATGATGAGATAATTTTTTCCCTTTATAATTACAAAAGAAATAATCCGAATTACTTGGAAATCTTGATTTATATATTTTACAGGCATTTGCTAAGCTTTCTGATATGGGAACAAGTCTAGTTACATTGCCTTTTCCATTATTAATAGTTATTATCTTTTTTTCTAAATCTATGTCCTCATTTTTTAAATTTATTGCTTCATTTCTTCTTAAACCACAGCTCCAAATCATTCTAATAAATGTAGGTAAAACACAATTATTTATCTTTTTTTCATTATTATACTGATTATCATCTAAATATTTAAAAATCTTTTTAAGTTCTTCTTCCGAATATATATATGGTCTAAAATTAGAGATACTTTTATGTATTTTAATGCTATGGATATAAATATCTTCATATCCCATCTTTTTTAGGTATGTTGCAAATTGTTTTAATAAAGATAATCTTTTAGCTTGAGTACCAAATGTTTCATCTTTTCTTTTTGCTGCATAATCTTCAACCATATTTTTTGTTAACTGTACAGTTGTAATATGTTTGTCAAAAAAATATTTATCCATCTTTTTTAATTCAGCTAATTCTGATTTAGAATCATATCCCAAACTTTTCTTATATTCTAAGTATAGAGGTGCAACGTCTTTAAAAGGACCAACAAAATTATAATCATTCATAATCTGGCACCTCCAATGCTAATTCTCTCAACTGCTTTTCATCTATACTTAAATATATATTCGTCACATCAACGCTACTATGTCCTAAAACACTTGAAATGGTAGATACTTCAATATTGTTTTTAAGCATATTTGAGGCCATACTATGGTGAAGGGAATGTAAGCCTCGTTTTCTTCCTTTATCAAGTCCAGCTTTTTTTATATAATCTGACGCAGATTTATATAAAGAAGATGCATTTTCTTTATCAATATAATTATATGGCGGTTTTGTTGGTAAAAAAATATAATTTGTTTCTATTTTAGGTCTAGCATTTTTTAAATAATCCAATAGTGCATATTTTACATTATCTGTTAAAGGCAGTTCTAAAAGTTTTTTTGTTTTAAATTGTATTATCTCTATTTTGTTTTCATTCCATAAAATATTTTCATACTTCAAACGAATTATATCTGAATTTCTTAAACCATAAACAATTGCTAGTAATAAAATTGCAAAATCTCTTTTACCTTTATTAGTCTTTCTATCAACCTGTTCTAATATTAGATTTATTTCTTTAATTGTGTAATAGGATGGTAATTTTGCTCTATCAACTTTTGCTATTTTAGGGAATATATCATCACCGTTAAATTTATATTTTCCATTGTCATATAGATATTGAAAAAATTTTTTTAATTTAAATTTAATCTCATATATTGTATATGGAGAATATTTTTTATCATCTATACTATTAATAAATTTATATATATGCTGTATGTTTATCTCATTTAATGTTATAATTCCGCTATTGTTTAAAAAAGTGAGAAATCTTGCCAATATGGATTCATTAGAAAGTATAGTTGAATAAGAATAATTCTTACATAAAAAATTATCATACTCATAAAATATATCTTTGAAATTTTCTGGTATAATTCTATCAATTCTAGGTCTAAAATTTCTGATAGATTCATTTCTATTAATACAATCTAATACATACATACTACGCATTCTTTTTGTGTATGTTCGTCCTTTTCCATTTTTTAGATCAATATGATAATATTTTTCTAAAAAATTCATTGCTAAATTTAGGTCAAAATAATTTACATTAAACAGTTCACACATATTATAAAATTTGTTCCAAACATATTTATAATCTTTAATTGTTTCTTCTGTGTACTTTTCTTTTCTTAATCTTTCTTCTGCTTGGTTCAATAAATCTTTTAACATTAATTTTTCCATAGAAACCTCCTTGATATTTTCTCTAAAAATTCAAGAAGAAAATATAATTTATTATGGAAAGTACTTTTTACTCAATGCTTTGAACTACAAGTATTATATCATATTACTTTCCATAATAATAAAGTTTCTATAACCAATAAAAAGCCCCTTGTTATTACTATCAATTATATCAAATACAATTTTTATAGCATCTTTATCTTTTATTTTTTTGCTTAGTTTTTCTTTTAAAATATCATGGTCAATGTTTGAAAAGAATTTTGAAATATCACATTTTAAAATATAATAATTTTTATATTTTATATTGCATTTATTAATAAAGCTCATAGTAAGATTAATACCTCTTGATGTTCCCATATTTTTTCTACTTGCTACGTTACAATCTAGAAGGCATGGTATTATAGCAGGGTATAAAATATGTCTTGCTACAAGATGGTTTATTATTTTGTCATATACATTTTGACTTACAATTTCTCTTCTTTTTGGTTCATAAATTACAAAATGATTATATGAACCGACTACATACTTTTTATTTACTAATATTTGATGTATTCTTGATATATATACATTTTTATACTCTTTTAAATTTAATACTCTTCTTTGATTTCTTGTGTTTTGACATACTTCTTTATATGATTTTTGAATATTTTCTATATTATAAATATCTTTATATAAATTATTTTTTCTTTTCATAATATATATAGTTTATAATAAATAATAATTTAATACAATAAAGTAAATGTAGTTAGACATTTTTTGACAAAACTAGACATATAAAGAGTAAAAAGTATGTCGAAATATTTTAAATGAAATACTTTTAAAATAAATTTATGTGTTTTTTATAATCTAGTTGTTGTAGTAAAATTATATAGCTATATTGATATAACTTAAAAAATAAGTTTAATTTTTTTACTTTTTATAATTTTATTAAATAGCAGGTAAATAATAAAAAAATGGTAGTAAAATAAAGTACTAATAATTATTTCTATTGATTTTTATATGCGTTAGGTGTATATTATTACTAAATAAATGTTATATTTAGGTATTTGTAGATATTAATAATTATTTACATATAATAATTTTAGGAGGATAAGTTATGGAAAATGTAGCTCTTAGTGATTTTAAGAAAAATATAAAAAACAAAAAAATAGCGGTATTAGGTTTAGGTGGAAGTAATATACCTGCAATTAAATATTTGCTTAGTATGGGAGCAATTATTGTTTGCCATGATCAAAATGAAGCTGCAAAAGAAAAATTAGATGATGATATAAAGAAAAATGTCAATGTTTCATATAAGCTTGGAAAAGAAGCATTTAGCCAGTTAGAAAATGTGGATTATATTTTAAGAACGCCTGGTATAAAACCTTTTATTCCTGAAATTGAAAATGCTGTAAAACATGGCGTTATATTAACTTCAGAAATAGAACTTTTAGTAAAACTTGCACCTTGTAAGATTATAGGTGTAACTGGTAGTGCTGGTAAGACAACAACAACAACATTAATAGCAGAGTTTTTAAAAAATTCTAACAGTAAAATATGGGTGGGTGGAAATATTGGTACGCCACTTTTTGATAAATTAGATGAAATAAAAAAAGACGATATAATCGTACTAGAATTAAGTAGCTTTCAACTTATGACAATGAGTGATAGTCCAAATATTTCAATTGTTACTAATATTTATGAAGATCACTTGGATTATCATAGAAATATGGAAGAATATATAGAAGCTAAGACTAATATATTTATGCATCAAAAAGATAAAGACATTGCAATTTTTTGGCGTGATGATGAAATTTCAAAGACTTTTATTGATAAAATGAAAGAAAAAAATGTAAATAGTAAGATAAGATTGTTTTCATCTAAAAATAGTGTAGAAAATGGTGCTTACTTTGAAAATGGAAAAATATTTGAAGTGGAAAATGGAATGAAAAAGGAAGTTATATCGGTAGATGATATAGCAATAAAAGGTGAAAAAAATTATCTTAATATATGTGCTGCAATATGTGCTGTAAAAGACATTATTAGCATAGATGATATAGTAAAAACTTTAAAAAGCTTTAATGGAGTAGAACATAGACTTGAGTATGTAGATACTGTCTTTGGTGTTAAATATTATAACGATTCAATATCTACAACACCAGGTAAAGCAATGGCTGCACTTACATCTTTTGATAAGAAGATAATTTTAATAGCAGGAGGATCTGATAAAAATTTGGATTATACTTCATTAGGTGATAAGATAATTAATAGCACAAAAGTATTGATTTTACTTGGTGCTACAAAAAACAAGATAAAAAAGGCTGTACTTGATTCTAAATTATATGATAGCAATAAGATAAAATTAGAGGAAGTAGATAGTTTAGAAGATGCAGTATTATTTGCAAGTAAAATTTCAAAATCTGGAGATATTGTAGTAATGTCACCAGCCTCAGCATCTTTTGATATGTTTAAAAATTACAAAGAAAGAGGAAAGTTATTTAAAAATTTAGTTAACTCATTAAAAAATAAGTAAGGTAACTTAGATAATTAAAGTAGTTGAGTAGTTATTAGTTTAAAGTAATTGATAAAAAGCAAGAATAGAATTTAGTTATAACATGTCTTTACATGTATAAGTAGGTTCTATATTTTGCTTATTTTTTCTAGTGGATATTATATATTCTATTACTTGCAAAGAAAAACATGAAGTCTAGGCAGAAAAAGAAGTCATGTTACCAGCCTGGTTAGTTGCGTTAGCAGAGGAAAATGGTATAGAGTTGTCGGAGTTTACAACGGAAAGATTAAGAGAATTTTTAAATTTTCAGATTCAGTAGAAGAGATTGTTTAAGACTCTAAAGAAGATACTGTAGTAAAAATAATAGCTTGGGTTTAAATTTTAAACTAGGCTATTATTTTTTTATTACATAAATTTTATTAAAATATTACATTTATGATAGTGCTACATATAATTATATGTAATACATTTTTAAACAATTTGCGTAAAGATATTTTTTATATAGAATTATTAAAACTTTAGAAAAAATAATTTTTTTATAATACAATACAAAAATATATACTAAAGTAATGGATTGTTATGTTACTTTACATAAGTTGAAAAAATATAAAACTTGTGATATAATGGCAAGCAATAATATTTTTTACCGAAAAGGATAATTCTTGGAGGTTTTGTATAAAAAAAATTTAGGAGGAAATGTAATGGTACAGATTGAAAATGACGAGATAGTATTACTTTTAGATGAAAGAGTTTTTTTCTTTGATGAGGCAGGTCGTTATACGTCGATGTCTGCTAAAGAGGCAAGAACTAAAAATTTTAGTAATTTGTTTTTTGATAGAAATTCAAGGAATTTTAGCTATAAATATCCACATATTTTTTTTGTTGATGATAATTCAGTATCAATACCATTAAAAAAAGATATAATTTCTAGAGCTATATTGCGCTTGGTAGAAGGTGAAACTTATGAAGATTTTGAAAGATATATTTTTTATTATAAAGATTTAATAGCTCAAAAATCTTACCCAATTAAAGATTTAAAGAATATGGTTGTAAGAAGAATAGGAAAGAAATACATGTTCTTTAATAACGAGGAAATTATAGAAACTTTAGATCAAACTGAAATAGTAAAATCAGATGTAGTTAATCTGTTGGTTGATATGTATGGTTCTCTTCAGTTTAACATCTCACAAGTTTCGTCATTTTTTTTTGTTGAATTTCCAAATGGAGTGTTACGAACAGTTGCATATAGTAAACTTAAAAATGGTGATACTGTTGAGGACTTTAGAGGTTATTATAAAAATTCCAAAATTCACAAGCGAGAGCCTTTGAAAGAACTGGATCGGTTTGTAACTAAGATTGAGCAACCAAGATTTTTTCGTATGCCTGGTAATACAAATGTTAATACTTTTGACTATATCTATGTTGATGTAAATCTTGCTGTTACTTGGAAATATGATAAAGAGGAATATTATATCAAAAACAAAAAGAAAATTGACGAGATGGTTCTAGATAAAATAAGTAAATGTTTTAGATTTAAAAAGTATGAAGTTGCAACAAATATGCTAAAGTTATCAAGATTATCATTAAAAAATGAAAGACGAATACTTGAATTTGTCTTTGAATTAAAGGGGGTTGGCTAAATAAAAATGGTTATATTATGATTATAAAGTGACTAGTTTTTTTAGTAAAATAAAATCAAATATGATTTTCAGATGCTATAATAAAAGTTATAGCATCTGTTTTTTTAGCTACTTATTTTACTATAGGTACATTATGTTAAATTTTGAACTATAGTTTGTTGTTATTTAGATTAGAAAAAATATTCGATGCTACCATAATGTAACTGGTATATTTTAATATATATTATTAATAGTAGTAAAGTTATCTAACCAAATATAATGAAAATAGTATAAATTATGTGTAAAAAATATAAGAAATGTATTTTTTATAAAACTAACTCAAGAGATAAAAAAAGTGTAGAGTGTATGAAGAAGATACACTCTACAAAAAGATCAACAAGATAAAATAGTAATATACACTATAAAATATTAAAAGTAAAATTATAAAAAATAAAAAATTACATAAAATGTCAAATTTGGTAATATTTACCAAATTTTATTTCCTTTAAAGAGATACCAGATTTTAGACAAACTACAGGACGAAAACCATAGTATGCATAGTTACAGTTATGGTAGCCTACATCGCCGCTGTAGTAGACAAGCATTACATAAGTAGTGTTATAAGCAGACGGGCTACTAACCCAATAGGCACTAGCATTATTTTTACTACTAATTTTATATAGAGTGTCTCCTTGCGTTAAATATTTTGAACTATCTTGCATATAATCTTTCCAATTTGTTCCACAATCACAACTTAATTGATATCCTGTTACATTTGTAGCCTTTGCTTGATACACATTACTTTGATTAGTAAACTGGTTGTATGAGCTAAGAACCATATCAAGAGAAGGACCACCAACAATATACTCAGCACCATTGCCTTTAAATTTATCAGTCCAAATAGCTTTATCAAGTAAATATGCAACAGCTTTCATGTTTTCATTTGTACTAGAGTATCCTTTATCAAAATAATCTTTATTAAACCATTTCATGTCTTCTGTAATACTAGCACTTCCTGTATAATCAACTATTACATTGTCAAAAGATGCCGCCTTAGGATGAGAAGTATTAGAATTAGCAGGTTTATTACCTTTAGCAGTAGCAGGTAAATCGGCTACACTAATATAGTCTGATGCAATTAAATATATATTACTATTTGTAGCATAAAATATACGCCATTTATAGTTTTCAGATAAAGTATTAGTTGTAGTATAGTTAACATATGCTCCGTAATACTTAGAAGCATTCTTAGAAATAGTGGCAGCGTTTATCTTAGGCTTAGGTACTTCGTCTGCACCGTAAATTCTACTACCAGTTTGAAGTACTAGTTTACCATTTTCATCAACATACCATTTAGTTTCACTACCATATACAGGTAATTTATACCCGGTATAAAATGTAGTATCAGTATCTGTTCCTTCATCAAATATAATTTGTCCGGACAAGTTACCAATATCAGTACTTTTCCAAGAAATAGTACCTTTAGAGTCTTTAACATTAGAAGTAGCATCCATAGCAACTTCACCAGAATCTAGTAAAAGAGTACCTTGATGTCTTAAGGTAACTTTTTGAATAGCAAGTTCTAAATAAGACTGCATAGAATCTCTATCAGTTTCATATCTAGCACTACTAGCATTAGTTAAAACGTTATTATTGTTAAGACTCATAACAACAGCAGCAGCTAAAATGATAACAACAACGATAGTAATTACTAAAGTTATTAAGCTAATACCGTGATTATGAGTTAGTTTTGTAAAAAAGTAATTTTTACAAGAAATTGAGTTAGTTTTCATAAATATACCCTCCATAAATATAATAATATAATTTGTAAAAAACGACAAATTATACAAAAATAGTATATAGTAAAAAAGAAAAATAAGCAATGGAAAAATTTAACAAATAAAATTACAAAATATGGAAAAAGTAAGAAAAAATAAAAAAAGATGAAGCAAAAATGGAAGAAAAGGAAACCGTTGAAAACGGCTTCTAAATTATGTAAGCCTAGGTACTTATAGTATATATTGAATTTTTATCATTTGACATAAGTTTTTAAATATTATTTTAAATATTAAATAGAGAAGAATATATAAAACTTAAATAAAATCATATTTATAACTATTGCTGAATAATATTTATTTAGTAAATTTTAATATGGTATTTAAATATTTAATAATTTATGTTAGAATATACTCGTTGTAATTTTTAATTAAGAAAGGACTTAATTATGAAAGAAATATATATAGTGTTAACCTCAACAGGAACTTGGCTATCAAAAATTATAAAAAAATGCACTAGAACATATTTTTCTCACATTTCTATATCACTTGATGCAGAGCTTAATAAGATGTATAGTTTTGGAAGAACTAACGTAAATAACCCATTTAGCGGAGGTTTTGTACATGAAAGAATTGAGAGTGGGGTATTTAAAAAATTTACAAATACAGATTCTATGATATATTCTTTAAAAATTAGTGATTATCAATATAAAAAGATAGAAAAAATTTTAAATGAGATGGAAAGTGAAAAGGAAAAATACAAGTATAATATTTTAGGATTATTTATAGCAAGTTTTAATGTAAAGGTTAGGTTTAAATATGCTTTTTACTGTTCTGAATTTGTAAAATATATTTTTGAAGTAGCTAATATAACTAAGAGTTTACCAGATATTGTAACACCTGAAGACTTAGGAAAGTTTGAAAGATTAGATTTAATTTATTCTGGTCTTATAAAAGACTATAAAGAATTCTTAAACAATGAGTATAGCATAAATTCTAGTGCAAAAAATGTCAAAATTTCTTGCTAAATTCATATTATGCTGGTATAATAAAAGTGTATTTGAAAGGAAGCTAGAATTTTATTTATGAAGTATGTAAATGGAATGAAAAAGGAAGAAAAAAAAGGAGAAAATTTCGTAGTAAGTTCTATCATACTGGTAGTTAATGAAGAAAATAAAATATTATTAGAACGTAATAAAAGTGATAACTTTTGGAAAATACCAGGTGGAATTATGTTACCACATGAAGTAATTGAAGATACTACTAGACGTGTTGCTTATGAACAAACTAGTCTTATACTTGAAAAATTAGATTTAATTGGTATATTATCTGGAGATGAAGTATTATACAAAAAGTCAAATGGTGATGAGATATATAATGTAATAGCACTTTATAAATCAGGTAAATATAATGGGAGTATATATAGTAAAAATTCAAATGTTATACTTAATTGGTTTTCTATTTATGAGTTACCAGATATTGATAGCATGTCAAATATAATATTTGATAAAATAGTAAAAAAAGAAATAAAATTTTAAAGAAGTATTTATTTAGGAGGTAGTCTTATGGAAGATTGTTTATTTTGTAAAATAGTAAAAGGGGAAATACCAAGTACTAAGGTTTTTGAAAATGAGTATGTTTATGCTTTTAAAGATATAAATCCTGTTGCACCAGTGCATGTACTTTTAATACCAAAGATACATATTGAAAGCTTAAATGATGTAAATGAAGAAAATTTAAATTATTTAAGTAATATAATGATTTCAATAAAACAAATAGCTAAAATATGTGGAATTTATGAAAAAGGTTATAGAGTGATAAGTAATTGTGGAAAAGATGGTGGTCAAGTAGTTGGACATTTACATTTTCATTTACTTGGTGGTAAAAACTTAGGAAGTAAAATATAATTTAATTTATTTTTGAAAATTTGGTGAAAATACGTGACTTTTTTTTACCTTTAGGTTATAATGTTTTTGTAGGTAGTAAAGACTACTTAAAGAGGAGGAATATTTATGAGTGAAAAACAAAAAAATGTACAAGAAGAAATTAGTGAGGTAGAAAACGATTCTCAAAGCGTTGAAATTGCAACTAATTTAAACATATCAGAAGATGTTATAGGTATAATAGCAGGTCTTGCTGCATCAGAAGTAGAAGGAATTGCAGGAATGACACTTGGATTTGTTGATGGAATCAACCAAATTCTTGGATCAAACAAAAAATATGCTAAGGGTGTAAAGATCAATCTTGATGGAAAGAAAGTTACAATTGATTTATTTGTTAATGTAACTTATGGTGTTAGAATCCCAGATATTGCATGGGCTGCTCAAAACGCTGTAAAAGATGCTGTTGAAACTATGACTGGTCTTGAAGTTTCTGGTGTTAATATTAATGTTCAAGGTATAACTTTTGAAAAAAAAGATGAAAAGAAAGAAGAAAAAGCTGAAGTAGCAACAACAGATGCTGAATAAAAGTAAAATATTTTTTATGTTATAGCCCAAATTTTATAGTTTGGGCTTGTGATTTATTTAGACAGGAGGAATAAAAATGAAGGGATTTCAAAAATTTTTATTAGTTATTTTTTCAATTATTATTGTTGCTATTTCTGTTTTAAGTATACTTATAGTGGCTGGGATTTTAGATGTAAATCCAATATTTAATACTATAAAAGAGATACTTTTTTATAACAAAATGGTAACTATAATATTAAGTGCAGTATGTATATTATTTGGACTTGTTGGAATGTTTTCAAGCGATGATAGTGAAAATATGAGGACAGGTCTTGCAATTAAATCAGACAAAGGAACTGTGTACATAACAAGGGAAACGTTTGAAAGTATTATAATTTCTGTTGCAAGAAATTATCCAGAGCTTAGAAATGTAAGAGCAGAAATTAACGTAAGTGAAACTGGAGTAATAGCAAATATTTATGCTATGATATTACCAGATACAGTTGTTCCAACGCTTACTGCAAAGTTGCAAGAAAATATAAAGGCTAGTGTGTTAAGTCAAACAACAGTAGAAATTAAAGAGGCTAATATAAAAATTAAGGGTGTATATGTAGAACAAAATAAAAAATAGGATGTGATTTTTATGAAGGATTTTTTTGATTATATAGTAAAAAATAAATATGTAATTTTGTGTGTTTTAATAGTTGTTATATTATATGCACTTGGAATAGTTGATTTTTTAACTAAAGCTTTGATACTTGTAGCACTTGTTGGTGCAGCTATATTTGTTGGTAAGAAGATGCAAGACAATGAGGGAAAAATATTAGATATTTTTAAGACTGTAAAAGGTAAAGTAAAAAAAGAAGAAGTATATTATTATCAAGAAAAAAAAGATGATAAATAGGAGAAGAGTATGGGAAGAAAAAAAGCAAGAGATAATGCATTTAAATGTGTTTATCAGTTTGGATTTGAAGAGCACAACAAAATTGATGATATCTTAAAATATTGTTACAGTGAAAACGAAAATGATGAAGAAGAAATTGAATATATAAGTAAGGTAGTAAGAGGCGTAAGTGAAAATTTAGAAAATATTGATAAAGTTATTTTGTCAAAGTTAAAAAATTGGACAATGCAAAGAATTTCAAAAATTGATTTAGCAATACTTAGACTAGCAATTTACGAATTACTGTATATACATGATATACCAGAAAAAGTTACTGCAAATGAAGCTGTAGAACTTGCAAAAACATATGGAAGTAATGATTCTAAATCATTTGTTAATGGTGTTTTAGCAAAAGTAATAGAAAGTAAGGAAGAAACTAATGGAGAGTAATGTATATAGTGTATCTCAAATAAATAGATACATAAAAATGTTGATAGACAAAGATGCGTATTTAAATAGCATTACTGTAAGAGGTGAAATTACTAATTTTAAAGCTCATTATACAGGACATTTTTATTTTACATTAAAAGATGAAACTTCAACGATAAAGTGTGTTATGTTTAAGTCAATGGCATCTTTGGTAAAATTTAAACCTGCAGATGGAATGAAAGTTGTAATAACGGGACAAGTTAGTTTATTTGAAAGAGATGGAACATATCAAATTTATTGTAAGACAATGGTACCAGAGGGAGTAGGAGAGCTTTATCTTGCATATGAGCAATTAAAAGAAAAATTAGCTAAGGAAGGTCTTTTTGATGTAAAATATAAAAAGAAAATTCCATTTTTGCCTAACAGAGTTGGAGTGATAACTTCAAAAACGGGTGCTGTTGTAAGGGATATAATTAATGTTTCTACTAGAAGATATCCAAATGTTAATTTGTGTATATTTCCTGCTGCTGTTCAAGGAGTAAATGTTGCATCTACTGTTATAGAGGGAATAGAAACCTTTAATAGATTAAATAATGTTGATGTTATTATAATTGCACGTGGCGGGGGATCTTTTGAGGATTTGTTTGGCTTTAATGATGAAGGCTTGGCAAGAAAGATATTTGAATCAAATATTCCTATTGTATCTGCTGTTGGACATGAGACTGACTTTACAATATGTGACTTTGTTTCAGATTTAAGGGCACCTACACCATCTGCAGCAGCAGAACTTGTTTATCCAAGATATAGTGATATAATAAGCAAAATATCTGTAAATGAAAATAGGGTTTTAATTGCAACTAAAAATTACTTAATAAGAAAAAGGGAATATGTAAAGCGCATTATGGCTTCTAAGCTTGAGAAAGTTCCACTTGACATGATAAATAAATATAAGATGGAAATAGATAAAAGTATAGCTATATCTGAGAATGCAATGTGCCTTAAACTTGAAAAGTATAAATCAAAAAGTTCTAATTTAATTTCTAAATTAGATGCACTTAGTCCACTAAAAACTTTGTCGAGGGGATATAGTGTAGTAGAAAATGAAAATCATAAGGTTATAAAATCAAAAAATGATGTAGAAGTTGGAAGTAACATTAGTATAACTTTTAGTGATGGAAAAATAAATGCTACTGTAAAAGAATAGGAGAGATAATATGGCAAGTAAAAAAGAAGAAAAAACTTTTGAAGAAAATTTAACAGAATTAGAAGTAATTGCTCAGAAAATGGAAAAAGGAGATCTATCTTTAGATGAGGCTATTAGTGAATTTGAAAAAGGAATTAAACTTTCAAAAGAATGTACAAAAAAATTAGAAGATGCTGAAAAAAGAATTAATATATTGATAAAAAATGAAGATGGGGAACTAGTAGAAGAAAAATTTGAAGTTGAGTAGAGATTATGTTTTTAGAGTTAAGTGGTGTTGTTATTATCACTTAATTTTTTTATTGTAAATCACATTGACAAATATGCTTTTAAAATGTATAATATCTTTGTAAAAAAAAAACTTTGACTATAATTAGGAGGAGAATATGAATCAAAATGTAAAAACATGTGAAAGTAGCAAAATACTAAATGGTATATCTTTTTTTGGTAATACATTGGAACTAAAAAAAAGAAAAGCGAATTAGTATATCGGCATTAAGAATATTTTTAAAAGAACAGTATGCTATAAGTAATTATAATTTGGAAGAGTATGTAATTGATAAAGAGGCAGTAGGAATTATTCTAAATGGTAAAAGAATTGGTTATATACTTGTGTATAAACCTTTTAGATATGGCTTAATTGTGAAGCCAGGTGATGTATTTATAGACTATGCAATTGAACCAAAATATAGAAATAAAGGAATTGGAAAGCAAGCATTAAAGCTGTTTTTAGAGCTTAATGTAGAAGAAATGTTTGGTGCAAGTAGGATAGTTGCAGTAATTTGGGAATATAACGGTGCTTCAATTAATTGTGCACTTGCAAATGGTATGGAAAGAATTAGAAATTATTATATTATGAAGTATTATAAGTAATGGTTTTGAAAATAAAAAAAGATGAGTTAGAGATTTTATATCTTAAATTCATCTTTTTTTATAGTATACGTTAATTTTTATATGTTTTAATGATATTATTTTTGGAATAATACTATCGTTTTTTCAAATAATAGTATTGGTGATGTTTATGAAAAAATATGTTAAGAAAAATGAAAGTGATAGAAAAAGAGTATTAAAAGATAATGTAAAAGTTGATATTACAGGCAATTTAAAGATCGAAGAAAGCGAAAATAATTACAATATAAATGAAGATTATGGATTTATACCATCTGGCTTTCATTGGACTAGTTTGGATGAACAAAAAATTAAAGTAGATGAAATTGAAAAAAAGACAAAATAAATTTTAAAAATTATTGTAAATTGATTTGCTTATAACTAGCACTACATCACTAAAAGTGAATTTTGCTAAAAAAGCAGGACTAAATTGTGACAAAAAAATTTAAAAAAAGTATTGACTTTTGAGCGAATATCTATTATAATATAGTTGTTCCACGAGAGTGGGCCTTTAGCTCAGTTGGTCAGAGCACCCGGCTCATAACCGGATGGTCCGGGGTTCGAATCCCTGAAGGCCCACCATTTTTTATATTTTATTTGGGTAGGTGTCCGAGTGGCTAAAGGAGGCAGACTGTAAATCTGTTGACGTACGTCTACGATGGTTCGAATCCATCCCTGCCCACCAAGACGAGTTTTTGTCGAATTCTCTATAATACTTGATATAACTTAATTTCAAGATTATAAGAATTTGACAACACAAAAACTTTAAACCGTTTCAAAAAATGAAGCGGTCTTTTTTTGACCAAAAGTATTGAAAGAAGGAGGCTTTTGTGGTATTATGTTACATATAATTAAAAAAGAAATCAATATGAGTAAAGAGTTACTCTCTAGAATTGAATGAACTTGCAAAATGAAAAAGGTAAAACCAGAAATTATCAATGGTTGCCTAAGAATTGTGGAACATACCAATTTAGCGTATGTGGAGCCACACCGAGTAATTATTAAAGATAAGTTATATTTATTCTTTAATGAACAAGATTACTTTTACATAGATAGTTTGGAAAATAAATATCCACTATCAAAATTTAAATGGTGATTATTTTGTAAAATATAATTGTTTTGAAAAAGATGAAGGTACTGAATTTGAATATTTTGAATTGGCAGAAAATGGGGACTTAGATGGATTAATGGAAATGTTCGCACTAGAATTATTAAAAGAGTAAATTGAAAATATGTAAATGATAAAGGAGAGTGAATAGATGAATGATATAATAAAACAAGATGCAGTATTTGGAAGTTACTATAATAGGATAAATTCATTGATTTTAAAGACAAAACAAAATGTTATTAAAAATATAAATTATGAAATGGTAGAATTATACTATTCCATAGGTTCTACGATTAATGAATTGATTGAAGAATATCATTTAGAGGCTTCTCAGAATAAAATATTAAAATCTTTTTCAGAAAAGTTAACACGAGAATTTGGAGAAGGTTATAGTGTACCTAATTTAAAATTAATGAAAAAATTTTACTTAACTTACAAAGATGGTTACACACTGTGTAACCAATTAAGTTGGAGCCATAATCGTCTAATAATGAATATTGATGATGAAAATAAAAGAAACTTTTATTTAGAAGAAACAATAAAATCAAATTGGAGTGTTAGACAGTTAGAAAGACAAATAAATAGTTTTTATTATGAAAGGCTTTTGTCAACAAGTGAAGAACATAAAGAAGAAGTGAAAAATGAGATAAATCTTTTGGAGAAAAAAGAAAAAATACAAGATTTTATAAAAGACCCTTATGTTTTGGAGTTTTTAGACATAAAGGATAGAAGATTTTTAGAAAAGGATTTAGAGGCTAATTTACTTCAACATATATCAGAATTCTTACTAGAACTTGGGCGAGGTTTTTCTTTTGTAGCAAGGCAAAGAAGAATTGATGTAGATGGAGATAACTTCTATATAGATTTGGTGTTTTATAACTATGTGTTAAAGTGTTTTGTTTTAATTGATTTAAAATTAGACAAGCTAACTCATCAAGATATTGGACAAATGGATTTTTATGTTAGATATTATGATAATGAGGTAAAAGCAATAGATGATAATCCAACAATAGGAATAATACTATGTTCAGATAAAAAAGATACAATAGTAAAATATTCTGTTCTTAATGATAATAAAAATTTATTTGCATCAAAATATCAATTATATTTACCAACAGAAGAAGAATTAGCAAGAGAAATAGAAAAACAAAAAGAAGAATTTGAAGATAAGAAATAAAAGAATGATTATATAATGCTTAACTGACTTAAAATAATATATATTTCTTAAAATAGTTAATAAAGGTGTCATAGATGGAAAAAGAAAAGTTTTATAAAATGCTAAATAGCAAAGAGTATGAAGAACTAGAAAAAGAATTAAAAAATGAATATAGTGAAAATAGAAATCTTGAAACGAAATATCAATTGGGAATATATTATGGGGAGCAATTTAAAAAAAGAGAAAATGCAAAAAAAGGTTTTTTATGTATTATCAGTAGTATCTTCATTTGCATTGGGATTTTGGGCTTAAAATTTGATGAAATATAGTGTATAATTTTAGAAGAATAAAATATAAATAAAAAATATATTTAGACGCACAGTCTATTTATTATCTTATAAATGAAAACAGAGAAGTATATTATATATATAATCAACCTAGCTCTTACAAAAACAAAATAACAGGCAAAAGAGAACCTGTAATATAAAATATATAAAAATGCTTTTATAGTCTGAATTTGAGAATTTAGAAAATGATTTAAAATCAATTATAGAATCTAATAATAGTGATTTTATTAGTTTAAATTCTTCATATGGTATATAAATAAATGATAATCTTGTGTTTTTAACTAGTCATGGTCCAAATAGTAACTAATTTTGTTAGAATTTTACAAAATATTTGTGTATAAAATAACGCTAGGATAAAATCATGAAATTATTCTTTATCAGCTCTATTAAGTGATTTCAATCCTTACAAGGATTTTTTTATGTGGCTTTTAGTGTAAAAAATGTACATTTTCCAAAACCATTGTACTACAATGGTTTTCACAATTTTTGGTATTTTAAATGTTTGCAAAGCCTTGATATTACTGCAATTAGCCAATATCTAAAAGAAATTTCATAATTTTATCATAAAATAACACACAGTATAGTAGACAAATTATGTAATGTGTGTTATAATGCATATGTATATTTGTATATATTTCTAAAATAATTATTAAGGAGGTTAACAACATGAAAAAAGCAGAAAAGATCTTTTTGTCACTTGCTATCATTTCTATGATATCATGTTGTGCGTGGTGTATTGTGCGGTGTGTCAAAGGAGTGCAGTTTAGTATAAACTGTACTCAACACATTAAAAGGGCAGCTGATGCTAGCACTGTTGAACGTGCAAAGGAAGAACTTGAAAAAGCAATTTCTTATGCAGAGAAAAATGGTCTAACAGAAGGTGTGGTGTCAGTATTTTTGCATCAGCCAAAAAATGATGTCGGATACTGGTATCAAAATATGAAGGAAGCATATAATGAGCTGGAAAATCTTCCTGAAGATGCAACTTCTCTTGAAAAATCAAATGTTCTTATGAATTTAAAAGAATCATTAACGGATGAAGGAGAGTCAAGTGCTCATGTAATAATTCCTGAAGGAATTAGTATATATCCTAGGAATGTTGAGTATTTTTGGTGGATAATATTGTCTGTTGTTTCGTGCGTATTATTCATATGTGCTTGGCTAGAATCTTAGAATCTTGGTAATGCAATTTCCTCCTCTGCAAAAGCAGAGGGGGAAATCTTTTTTAGCTTGAATAGTAACATATATTTGGTAAATAGTGTATGAGATTTATAAAAAAACGGATGGTAAAGAAATAATATTAGATATTGATATAACTATTTGTTATATCAATTGGAAGAAAAAATATTTCAAAAAAATAAGAAAATATGTTAAAATAAATATGTAAAAAGTAGTATAAAAAATCTTGAAATTTCAAGGAGGTATTGTATGGGCAAGTGGGTAAATACATATTTGGCAATTGCTGTAACAACAAGTTGTAATTATAATTGTTTTTACTGTAAACCAGGTGGTGAAAGCTTTTCAATAAAAAAAGAAACGATTGTTTTTGAAAAGTTAAAAAAAGTTATAATTAATGCACATGAAATAGGAATTAGTAATTTCAGAATTACAGGAGGTGAACCAACAACTGTACCATATTTTGAAGAACTTGTAGAATTTATAATGGCATATCCAAATACAAAAATTAGGATAAATACGAATGGATATAAGATTTTGGAATATATTAAAGTATTGAAAAAATATAAGAATAGACTAGACGTAATTTTTAGTGTTGATAGCTTATCTGAATATATAAATGGTGTTCATTTTGAGAAGTTTCTTTCACAAAGAGTTAAGATAATTACAAAAAGTTTAAAAGATAATGGGGTTTTAGTTAGGTATAATATAGTTGTAACTTCTTTAAATGCTGTTGAAGTAAAGATGCTTGTTTTAGAAGCAATTGATAAATTAAGTGTGAATGTAAAATTGCTCGATTTGAATAGATATCCCAAATATTTGGGATATGATAAAAAAATGGAAGGTATTGAGGCAATAGAGCTATGGAAAAAACAATTTGTTCCAATGAGTAGTTTTTACTCTTGGCTAGATAGTATATCCAGTAATTCTGAAAAAAATTGGACTACTGGTTTTATCGAAAGTAATAAAGGAATTCCAATGAGCAAATTTAATAGAGGCAAAAATTGGATTCAAGTAAAAGATTCTAAAAAAGGAGCAAGTTATTCAAAATATTGTACTAATTGCTTGTATTATAAACAAGATAATTGTCAAGAAGGAGTATTTAGTCTGTTTTTGTCATCAAATTTGGTATTGCATTTGTCTGGTTGTAAAAACGAATTAATTCACTTTAATTTAAATGAACTTAATGATAAACAAATGAAAAAATGTTTTAAAAAATTATTAGAAATCATAAGAACTATAAATTAGTAAAAAAAGGCACACCTTTCTAAGTTTTAAGAGGTGTGCTAAAACTTTTTAGAGGAATGTGTGTAGAGTATTATTTGTTTACAAAATGTTTATAAAGTTGTATAATGTAAATTATACAATTAGTATATTAGGAGAAAAAAATGATAGATTTTGAATTATATAGAATTTTTGCTGTTGTTGCAGAAGAAGAGAACGTAACAAAAGCAGGTGAAAGATTGAATATTTCACAACCAGCCATTACAAAGCAAATAAAAAACTTAGAAAATCAGTTATCAGTAAAGTTGTTTGAAAGAAAAAGCAAAGGAGTTTGTTTAACAGATAGTGGTAGAAAGTTATATGATAAAATCAAAAAGCCTATTGAAGAACTAAATAGAATAGACGGACAAATTGGAAAAGAAACTTCTATTAATATAGGTACTCATAATCATATTGGGGACTAATTTTTGGCGATGCTGTTAATGAATATACCTTAAAGTATCCAAATATAAATGTTAATACTGTATGTGAAGAAGTTGAGACATTACTAACAAAATTACAAAATAAAGAACTAGATATAGTATTTGCTAAAAAATATGATGAGAATATACCAGAAGGATTAAAATTTGTTAAAATGGGAGAAATGCATGAGGCGTTTATAGCAAATAAAAATTCTGATTGGGTTAATAAAATTATTTCATTTGAGAATTTAGAAAATGAAATAATTTATATTCCTCGTGATTATGAACAAACGACAAAAAGAATAATTAATTTAATTTTAAATAAAAATATAAAATATAAGTTAAGCAATTATAGATCAATTGTACGAATGATAAATGAAGGAAATATTATTGGAGTTGTCACAGCAGAGTACTTATATGATTGGGAATGGGAAAAATTCAACTTAGTAGAAGTAAAAAACGATATCGGTTTAGGAAAAGTTGAATTTGGAATATATCTAAATTCTAAAAAAAATAGTGAACTTAATAAGTTAATTGATATAATAAATGATAAGTTTGATAAATGATGTAACTACTTTGGTAATGCAAATTCCCCCTCTGCTTTTGCAGAAGGGGAAAATATTTTTTTTATTTAACTATATTATATTATTATTAATTTATTTTAGTTTTAATTTTTCTTCTTTTAAAGTTCCATCTTTATCATAGTATTGATAAAGTTTAACTTCAATCACATCACCAACTTGTGAAGAAGTATATAGCTTTTTATTATCAAATACTTGTACAATATCTTTATATGATAGGATTACAAGGTATTCTGACGGTACAAATTGCCGAGCAATTGTAGCCCTTTTTTGATTAAAATCCCATCTTGGATAATAAAGCGTATAAGAAGCCTTATATTCTGTGTTTGTGACAGTTGCACTTACTGTAGACTTTTCAACTACTAAGCCTGAATTACAAGCTTGTAACATGGTACAAATAATGCTTATAATTGTTACTTTTAATAATTTTTTCATAAAATCCTCCTATGATGTTTAGTCCGCCAAAAATATTACTTTTGGCAATAAAATATATTTAGAGTATTATTATACTATAGTTTACATAAGATGTAAACAGTGAAATCTTAGTTTTACAGACAAAATAATAACCAGAAATAATAATAGAAAAAGGGAGTCAACCATATCGTAATTTGGAAGAATAGTAATTAATAAATTAAAAATATTTTTTTGAAGAATATAATATAATCATATTTGTACAGACACTAATTAACATAACTTTGAAATCTTAGATAAGACATTTTGAAAATAAAAAGGGATATAATTTTATTAAATTAAAAATAGACACTATATTATTTCTAATATAGCATCTATTTAAAATACTTTTGAACTTCATATTAATTTTTTGAATCTTTTATTATTTCAGCTGCAGTACCTAAAGTTCCCATAGCTTTTGTTGTATCAAAAGGAATAAATACTTTATTTGCCTTACCATCAGCTATTTTTTCAAGTGATTCTAAAGACTTTAATGCAATTAAATTTTGATCAGGCTTTGAATTCATAATAGCACCATATACTTGTGAAATTTCTTGTGCTTTTGCTTCTGCTACTTTTTTTATAGCCTCTGCGTTACCTTCAGCTTCTAAAATTTTTGCCTCTCTTATACCTTGTGCACGTCTAATACTTGATTCACGTTCTGCTTCAGCCTCTAATATAGTAGCTTGTTTTTTTCCTTCTGCAAGAGTTATATCAGCTTGACGTTTACCTTCAGCTTCTAGTATATTAGCTCTTTTATTCCTTTCTGCATTCATTTGTTTTTCCATTGCATCACGAATATCAACAGGTGGTTTTATATCTTTTATTTCAACACGATCAACCTTACAGCCCCATTTATCTGTTGCTTCATCAAGTACATCTCTTAATTGCATGTTTATAGCATCTCTAGAACTAAAAGTACTATCTAAATCCATTTTTCCAACTATATCACGAATTGTTGTTATTGCAATATATGCAATACCTTTTTGTAAGCTTTCAATTTCATATACAGCTTTTACAGGATCCATTATTTGATAAAATACAACAGTATCAATTGTAATTGTTACATTATCCTTTGTTATAACGCTTTGTGGTGTAACATCCATAGTTTGCTGTTTTAAACTAACAACTGCTCTTATTTTATCTGCAAAAGGGAAGATAAAATTAAGACCCGCAACAGCAGTTTTGTTGTACTTTCCAAAACGTTCAATAATTTTTACTTCTGATTGTCTTACCACTTTAATTGAAGCAAGAGCCACAATTAATACAATAAGTACAAATATTAAAAAAACATAAACCATAATAAAAACTCCTCCTATTGGTTATAATTATTTTTGATTATTTCTTGTGATATTACTTTATTTTTATTACTCTTAGTTTTACTCCATCAATTCCTTTTATCATTACAATAGAATCTTTTGGAATAACATCTTTTGAAATTTCACTAAAAGCAGACCATAATTCTCCGTTTACTTTTACTTGACCAGTTGAATTTAAATTATCTATATCTTTTATAACAATACCAGTTTTACCGATCATTCCGTCCTTATTCATCTTAGTATGATCATTATTTTTCATCAATTTTTTTACTAATGGCTTTGTAAATATGATTAGTAAAGTTGTTACAATTGCAAAACAGCCAACTTGAATTGCAAAATTATCAGTAAAAAAGCTTACTATAAAAGATATGAATGCTCCAATTCCAGGCCATAAAAATAAAAAAGAAACAGTAAATATTTCAGTTATTAAAAATAAACCACAAAGAATCAACCATAGCATCCACATTATTTTTTCCTCCTTTCAAAATAGATGTTAATTACATAATAATAATTATACTATAAAATGTGTAAAAAGTCAAAAATAAACATACAAAAAATAAGCCAAAAAATAAGTAGTTGTTTGGGTTAAAAATAGTATGATTTTACTTATGTAATTAATTAAATATTATGCAGTATTTGACATATAATGAAGTATGTGTTAGAATAAAAAACGTAAGCATAGCTAGGGTGTAATTTGACAAAATACTAATAATATGCTATAATATGGATAGTGTGACTAAATAAAGGATGGTGTAAATTAAGGTTATGGGTAAAAAAAGCGTGCTCAGAAACATAGGATTTGTATTTTTTACGGTCGTTACATTGGTACTTTTATTTTCAGGTGTTGCAATTACAGTTTTAAATATGTATAAACCAGTAGAGAAAGCATATATAAATGGTAAATTTATAGGATATTTTTCTAGTGAGCAACAATTTGATGAAGTGTTTAATGATCTAGTTTCTGAAAAACAAAAAATTGATCCAAACGTAAAAGTCTACTTAGATAATGAGCCAACTTTTGAAACTAGTTATATACGTGATTCTTTGCTTGCAGAGCAAAATGTGTATACTAATTTAAGAGCTGAGATAAAAACAGAGTATACTATATACGATGTAGCAGTAGATGGCGAAAATAAGATGACTTTCAATACACAAGATGAAGCAAATAAATATGCAAATGATTTAAAAAAAGAAGTTTCAAAGCTTAATGTTGAGATAAAGACTCAAAAGGTAGCAGAGCTTGGTGAGATGACTACAACTGAAAGAGCTGATAGTATTTTAAAAGATATAGTTGATAGAAACAAACCAGTTGAAACTCCAAAGGTTACTGTTACCAGAAAGAAAACGTATACTAATACAACAGCAGTAGTGGCTGCTGGTGCTACAAGTGTTCAAGCAACAGGTTCTGGTGTGTGGCCAACAGTATCTAGAAATATAAGTTGTCATTATATGGGATATTCCGGACATACTGGAACAGATATTACTGGACAGATAGGAACTCCTATTTATGCATACAGATCTGGAACTGTAACTTTTGCTGGTTGGGGTACTGGATATGGTAATCATGTAAAAATTGATCATGGTAATGGTATAACTACTTTGTATGCACATTGTAGTACATTAAATGTTACGGTAGGTCAACAGGTAACAGAAGGTCAAATGATTGCAAGAATTGGTATGACAGGTTATACTACTGGACCTCATGTTCATTTTGAAGTAAGAATTAATGGAGTACCTGTAAATGCTTATCCTTATATAGCAGGTAAGTAATAATAAAAAATTAATTAAATTTGATATATATAGTCTTTGACTATTTATATATTCACCTATTGCCAGGATATGATACGACCTCGAATTATTTCTTAGCATTAGGCAAGTAAAAAAAGAAGGAGGGATTTTTGTGACAAAAGAAAGAAAAGCTGAAATTTTAACAACTTATGCTAGACAAGAACATGATACTGGTTCTGCTGAAGTGCAAATCGCACTTTTAACAGAAAGAATCAATGAACTTACTGAACATTTAAAGGTTCATAAAAAAGATAATCATTCTAGACGTGGACTTTTAATAATGGTTGGTAAGAGAAAAAGACTTCTTAAGTATCTAGAAAGCAAAGATATTGAAAGATATAGAGATGTCATTGCAAAACTTAATATAAGAAAGTAATTCTTTTATTTAGTAACCCTATCTTAGATAGGGTTATTTTTGTACGTAAAATGCACGCTTTTTAACTAATAGTTGAAAATGTGTATTAAAACGTCGGATTGATATATAAAAACTTGTTATTTACAAATGTTTTAAATTATGTTATACTTACATCTAGGAAAATGAGTTATACCTATTAGCATTTTTGTAATGCTATGTGACGATTGTCACAAGGAGTTTCCTTAAAACTACAATAATTTTAGGAGGTAGCTTCATGAAAAAGCAGATTGTTAAGGTAGAAAGCAAAAAAGAGGGGATTCAGGAAGTTAAGTGGTTTGAACTTCAAGTTGGATGTTGTGTTGCACTTGTAGGAGATAAGGTCAGGGTTTTAACAGGAAAAACAGACGAAGATTTTAACATTATATCAATACAAGTAGTTGCTCACTCAAACTTTTCAAAAGAGACAAAAAATATGGAGTGCAAACTAAGTGATGTTGCAGATATGATGTCAAAAAAGTCACCTTATCAGGTAAAAGAAGAAGATGTATGCATGTTTGGTACTAATTTAAACTATTCGGCTTATGCTTCTTTTAAAAATGGTAATATTGTTGTGTGCATTGTTTATAGTAATGGTGATAATTGTGTATACTATATGCCAGTTCTTTAAATGATATTTATGTAACGTACGTAACTTTAATGCTATATTAAGTTTATTGGAAAAGTATTTATTTACAATGTGTAGATAAATACTTTTTCTTTTAATTAAAAAAATTAAGTGAACCCTCAAAAAGAGAAAAATCGAATAAGTGAATAAATAAATAAATTAATTAATTAATTTTTGAATTAGTTAGTGTTCCTAAACATTAAAAATTCAATATGTAATATAAAAAATTAAATTAGTTATCCACCAAAATATAATTCTTTAATCAAAATTATATATTAGTTTTATATATCTTTTCTAAATAGAAGCACATAATGAAATGAATTTTAATTCACTTTTGTATTGATTATTGCATATGAGATTTGTTTGTGGTATAATTTTAAACATAAAAAAGGAATGATGAAAATGAAGATATCAAGGCAAAAAGGAACTAAAGACATTGTATTTGAAGATGCTTTGATTTGGGAGTATTTAGAAGAAAAAATAAGGAAAATAGCATGTTCGTATAATGTTAATGAAATAAGGACGCCAGTATTTGAAGCCACTGAGCTTTATGCTAGGGGCGTTGGTGATGAAACTGACATTGTAAATAAAGAGATGTATACTTTTAAGGATAAAGGAGATAGGAGTATTACATTAAGACCTGAACTTACTGCTGGTGTTGTTAGAGCATATATTGAAAATGGGTTTGAATCTTTACCTTCACCTTTAAAATTTTGGTATGTTGGAAATATGTATAGATATGAAAAAATGCAAAGGGGAAGATATAGGGAGTTTGCTCAATTTGGTGTAGAAATATTTGGAAGTAGTTCATATCATGCAGACGTAGAAACTATATGCTTATCTCATAGTTTATTTAAAGAGATTGGACTTTGGGATAAATTACAACTTAATATAAACTCTATTGGATGTAAGGAGTGTAGAGCAAAGTATATAGAAAAATTAAAAGAGTATGTAAAGCCTAACTTAGAGAATATGTGCAAAACATGTAATGTAAGGTATGAAAAAAATCCTCTAAGAATGCTTGATTGTAAAGAGGAAAGATGCCAGAAAATATTACAAAATGCTCCGATGATAACAGATAATCTTTGTGATGAATGTAAAAAAGATTTTGAAAATTTAAAAAAAGCCTTAAATGATTTTGGAATAGATTATGTAGTTGATAAAAAAATTGTTAGAGGACTTGACTATTATAACAAAACGGTTTATGAGTATACTTCAAAAGACTTAGGTCTTGCAGTAGGCGGAGGTGGAAGGTATGATGGACTAGTAGAAATGCTAGGAGGAAAGTCAACGCCAGCTGTTGGATTTGGAATAGGAATGGATAGACTTGTACTTTTATTAAAAGAATATAATTTGGTAGAAGATATAATAAATAAAAATTATGTAGATGTATATTTTTTAATTCTTGATGGAAATGGATATTCTTATGCTTCAGATGTTATAACAAAAATAAGAGAGCTTGGGTATAAAGTAGAGTTAGATATACAAGATAAGAGTTTTAAGTCTAAGTTAAGATATGCAGATAAGATAAAGTCAAAGTATGTTTGTATAATTGGTGAGAATGAAATAAAATGTGGAAAGTGTACTTTAAAAAACATGAATGAAGGAACGCAGGAAGATATCAATTTTTCAATTGATGAGATTTTAAAAAGAATGGAGTAGATGATTGTATGGAAGAAAATACACATGAAAATTTAGAAAATTTAATTAAAAGTAGAATTTCTTTAAGAGAAATATATGGTAATTATACAAATTTAAAAGATAGAGAGTTTTTGTTTTGTGGCTGGATTAGAAATATTCGTAGTTCAAAAAATATAACTTTTATAGAGTTAAATGATGGAAGTTATTTAAAATCAGCTCAAATTGTGGTTGAATCTAATCTATCAAATTACGAAGAAATATCTTCACTTAATGTTGGAGCTAGTATTTTTGTTTATGGTAGTGTTAAAGTAACTCCTGATGCTAAGCAACCTTTTGAAATATCTGCAAAACAAGTACAAGTATCTGGAAAGTCTACTCCTGATTATCCATTGCAAAGTAAAAAGCATTCAATGGAATTTTTAAGAGAGATTGCTCATTTAAGACCTAGAACTAATACTTTTTCAGCAGTATTTAGAGTAAGATCTATGGTTGCAACATCAATTCATAGGTTCTTTTATGAACATGGATTTTTGTATGTGCATACTCCAATAATAACATCTTCAGATTGCGAAGGTGCAGGTGAAATGTTTAGAGTTACAACTTTAGATGATACTAAAGGTGAAGATCCTTCAAAGGATTTCTTTGGAAAGAAGACTTCACTTACTGTATCTGGTCAACTTTCTGCTGAATGTATGTCTATGGCTTTTTCAAATGTATATACATTTGGACCTACTTTTAGAGCTGAAAATTCTCATACGGCAAGACATGCATCAGAATTTTGGATGATAGAGCCAGAAATGGCATTTTGTGATTTGGAGCAAGACATGTTTGTAGCAGAAGAGATGATAAAAAGAGTTATTTCTGATGTTATGAAAGAGTGCCCAGCAGAAATGGAATTTTTCAATAACTTTTATGATAAAGGTTTAATAGATAGATTAAATAATATATTAAATTCAGATTTTGCTAGAGTTACTTATACTGAAGCTGTTGAAATGTTAAAAAAAGTAAATGATAAGTTTGATTATAAAGTTGATTGGGGCACAGATCTACAAACAGAACATGAAAGATATTTAACAGAACAAATATTTAAAAAACCTGTATTTGTTACAGATTATCCAAAGGACATTAAAGCATTTTATATGAAGTTAAATGATGATGGAAAAACTGTAAGAGCTGTTGATCTATTAGTTCCTGGCATTGGAGAAATAATAGGTGGTTCACAAAGAGAAGAAAATTATGATAAGCTTGTAAATCGTATGAGGGAACTTGGATTAAAAGAAGAAGAATATAGTTGGTATTTAGATACAAGAAAATATGGAACTTGTATTCACTCAGGTTTTGGTCTAGGATTTGAAAGATTGATAATGTATTTAACAGGAATTTCAAATGTAAGAGATGTTATACCTTTTCCAAGAACACCAGGCAATTGCTTGTACTAAAAATTTTTGAAAGTTGTAAAAGTATATAACTTTGGTTGTATTAAAATAACTATAGCAATCATATTGCTATAGTTAAAATTTTAACATATTTAAGGAGAATATTATGGGAAAATATAGAACAAATAAATGTGATGAATTGGATGTATCAGATGAAGGAAAGGAAGTTGTACTTTCTGGTTTTGTTAGAAACATACGTGATTTAGGTGCTTTAGTTTTTGTAGATTTAAAAGATCATTATGGAACAACACAGTTGGTTTTAAAAGATAGTAACTTACAAGAAGAATTTAGAAAAAAGGTTAGTGTTGAATCAACTGTAAAAATAGATGGAATTGTTATAAAAAGAGAAGAAGAAAATATAAATGAAACTATTAAGACTGGAAAAATAGAAGTAGAAGTAAAAAAATTTGAAGTACTTGGAAAATCAAAGTCAGTCTTACCTTTTCAAGTTGATGAGAGTAGGGGAGTAAGGGAAGATTTAAGATTAGAATATAGATTCTTAGATTTAAGAAATAATGAAATACATAAAAAAATAGTATTTAGGTCAAAAGTATTAAAAACTTTACGTGATAAGATGGATGAATTAGGATTTGTTGAAATTCAGACTCCTATACTTGCTAATTCATCACCAGAAGGTGCAAGAGATTTCTTAGTTCCAAGTAGATTACATCCAGGAGAGTTTTATGCACTACCACAGGCACCACAACAATTTAAACAGCTTTTAATGATTTCTGGATTTGATAAATATTATCAAATAGCTCCTTGCTTTAGAGATGAAGATCCAAGGGCTGATAGATCACCAGGAGAGTTTTATCAACTTGATTTTGAAATGTCTTTTGTAGAGGAACAAGATGTACAAGCTGTTTTAAAAGAAGTAGTTGGTTCTACATTTGAAAAATTTACAACAAAAAGAGTTGAGGGATTTGAAAGAATTACGTATAAAGAGGCTATGGATAAATATGGTATTGATAAGCCAGATTTAAGAAATCCTCTTGTAATAGAAGACGCAACAAAGTGTTTTGAAGGCTCTGATTTTAAAGTATTTAAGAATAAAACAATAAAATGTATAAAAATTGATTCATCAAAAGTGACTAGAAGATTTTTTGATGAAATGGTAAAGTTTGCTGTAGATGAACTTGGACTTAGTGGTCTTGCTTGGGTAAGGCTTGATGAAAATTCTCAAATTAGTGGTACAATTTCAAAATTTGTAACTGAGGAAGTTTTAAATAGTCTAAAACAAACTTTAGAATTTAAAGAAAATGAAGCAATATTTTTTATAGCAGATGAGTATATAAAAGCATGTGAGGATGCTGGTCAGATTCGTATAGAACTTGGAAAAAGATTAGATTTACTAGAAAAAGATGTATATAAATTTTGCTTTATAGTAGATTTTCCAATGTATGAGTTAGACGATGATGGAAATGTTACATTTAATCATAATCCATTTTCAATGCCTGTTGGAGGACTTGAAAGTTTAGAAAATATGAAACCTTTAGATATTGTTGCTCATCAGTTTGATTTAGTATGTAATGGTTATGAATTAGCTTCTGGAGCAGTTAGAAATCATGATATTGAAATTATGAAAAAAGCTTTTGAAATTGCTGGATATACAGAAGATGATGTTGAAAATAGATTTGGGTGTTTGTATAATGCATTTCAATATGGTGCACCTCCACATGCTGGTGCAGCACCTGGTATTGATAGAATGATAATGCTTCTTTTAGATGAAACAAATATTCGTGAAGTAATTGCATTTCCTAAAAATTCAAAGGCAAGAGATTTACTTATGCATGCTCCTGCAACAGTATCACAAAAACAGCTTGAGGATGTTCATATAAAGGTTGTTTTAGATGAGAAAGATAAGAAATAGATAATACATAATACGAAATAGTAAAAAGATATAAAATTGAAAAAATGTGAAAATTTACATAAAAATAATAGCTAAAGATCAAATTTTGAATTTAGCTATTATTTTTATTACATTGCTAAATTTGGTCATAGTAAACATCAAACAACTTCTGTTGTTTTTTGTTTTTGATAAATGTTATTATATAAAAAAGTTGTTTACTTTAATTTATATGAAAAATTGATTAGTGCAAATGATCTAATTATATTGAATTTCTATGTCAAAAATCCAATATAAAAAATAATAAAAGATACTATGTATTAAGGTAGGTAATAAAGATGAATAAGGTAAAAAAGAATTAAAAGAGTTTTTAGAATACAAAAGTAATTACAAATTTTCACAAAAAGATTTAGTACAAAAAAATGAATGCATTTATTGTGATAATGTATTACTTCAAGACAAAGAACGGAAATAAGGTTGGTGAAACAGAAAAATGGGTTGATGTTGGATATAGAAATAGAGGAGACTATGCTCAAATGTTGTCAAATTTATTTCCGTATACATTTAAATTTAAAGGAAAAAGGATGAGAAGCATTGAGAACTTTTTTCAAGGAATTAAATTTAAGGATAAAAAAATTCAAAATTATGTATTTACATATTATGGAACACAAGCGGTTCATATAAAAGCGGCAACTGATTATAACTGGAAAGAAAGTGGAATTGTTTATTGGCAAGGTAAAGAAATAAAAAGAGATAGTAAAGAGTATGAATTACTAGTAGATGAATTATATATTTCTGCAATACAAAATCCAATTGCACTAAACTGCTGTCGCAGTGGTCATTTAAGTTAGTATAACACTAAATAGGAAAATTTTCTACTAATTTGAAAATAAAAGCTTGTAGGTGTTGAAATATCAGCGAAAACTCTTTAAAATAGATATTATGTAGATTATGTCTACAAATATTTATTGAAAGGAGTTTTTTTATGTGTAATGAAGAAATAATAAAACACATGGAAGAAGACATGACATTTAGAGGTTTAGCAGAAAGAACAAAACAATCATATATTTACAGAGTCAGAAAATATATGGAATTTCACAAAGGAAAGAATATCGAAGAATTAACAGAAGATGATATTAGAAATTTTCTAAAATATCTAGTAGAAGAATGTAAAAACAAAAGAAGAGATGTAAATACATATAATAGTGCAATACGATTTATGTATGGTACAACTTTAAATAAAGTATTAAATTTAAAAAGAATACCATTATTTAAAATACAAAAGAATAAGCCTGAAATGTTTACTAAAGCAGAATTAAAAAGATTTTTTGAAGCTTGTGAAAATGAAAGGTTGCGGATTGAAATATAAAGCTATGTTTATGACAGTATATGGAGGCGGACTTAGAGTATCAGAATTGTGTAATTTAAGAATACAAGATATAGATAGCGAAAATATGAGAATATTAGTCCGAGAAGGAAAAGAAAGTAAATATAGATATACTTTGTTATCACAGGTTAATTTAGAAATATTAAGAGAGTATTTTAAAGTATATAGACCGAAACACAAAGAAAATTATTTATTCATTTCTCAGCAAACAAACGATAAATATACTGTGTCAGGACCAGAAATAGCATTTAGAGAAATAAGGAAAAAAGCTGGAATAACAAGAAAAGTAACAGTGCATGGATTAAGACACAACTTTGCTACAGATTTAATTGAAAATGGACTAGATATATTGCATTTACAAAAGTTGCTTGGTCATTCAGGAATAAGGTCAACAATGGAATACTTACACCTTGCAAATGTGGAAAAAGATATTATTAATCCATTAGATAGATTATATGGGGCAGGTGATGAAAATGCCTGAATTACAAGATATATTAGAACGATACGGAAAGCAATATAAAGAAAAACATGATTTGCCAATATATGTAAAGAAAACATTAAATGCGATAGAAAAATGTAGAACAGCAGAATTAGGAGCACATGAAGATATATGCGACCATTGTGGGCATAAGAAAATTAGTTACAACTCTTGTAGAAACAGACATTGTCCGAAATGCCAAACATCAGCAAAAGAAAAATGGATATATAATCAAAAATTTAATGTATTAAATGTACAATATTTTCATGTAGTATTTACAATACCAGATATATTAAATAAAGTTGTATATTACAACCAAACAAAAATGTATAATATAATGTTTAAAGCAGTATCAGAAACATTACAAGAATTAGCAAATGATAAAAAATATTTAGGAGCTCAAATAGGATTTACAACTATTCTACATACATGGGGGCAAAATTTAAAAGACCACCCACATATACATTGTATAGTGCCAGCTGGAGGACTCGATAGTTTAGGAAAATGGAGAAATAGTAAAAAGAAATTCTTTATACCAGTAAAAGTATTATCAAAAGTATTTAGAGGGAAATTAATATATTATATGAAACAAGAAAAACTAGATTTTTACAAAGAAATTAAAGATCTAAAAATAAGCCAAGAATTTGATAAATTTATATCATCATTATATGCTAAAGATTGGGTTGTATATTGTAAGCCACCATTTAAAAATGCAAATAGTGTAATAGAATATTTAGGAAGATATACTCATAGAGTAGCAATTTCAAATAGTAGAATACTAAATATAGAAAATAGTAAAGTAACTTTTAAATGGAGAGATTATAGAGATAAAAACAAGATGAAAACAATGGTATTAGAAGCAGATGAATTTATTAGAAGATTTATATTACATATATTGCCCCCTAGATTTATGAAAATAAGACATTTTGGATTATTGGGAAATAGAAATAAAACAAAAAAATTAACACTTTGTAAATCTCTCACAAATACAAAAGTGTTAACTAAAGAAAATATTTCCCCTCTCGAAATACTAAAGAAAGTGTCTGGAAAAGACTTTAATTTATGTCCAGTTTGTGGAATTGGACATTTAATAAGACCTAGTCCAGCATAATAATTTACAATTCCATACCCTCTTAAAAATTGCCTCTTTATTGGGGAGGGGGACTCTATGTCTATTTTACTAAAATTTTATAGGAAATTCAACTAAAAAATTGATATATTCAAAAAAGTATAGTAAAATAAGGAAAAAAGAATAAGAGATAAAGTTTAAAAACTCCATAGATAGTTCCGCAGTTTGTGCAATTAAACTAAACGATGTAAGTTTTATCTGCCAAGAGCTTCTAGTGGAGTTTTTTCTGAAACTTACATCGTTTAATTTCTTATTCATTTATAGAGGAGTATTAAACAACTGTAATAAATTTATTGTACATTCGATTGGCGAAAATAATAAAAAAGATACTATATTTACTAGGTATGAATTTGAATTTGAACTAAATTGTTTGAAGGACTTTGTACAATCTAAAAAAGGAGTTAAATAACATGAAAAAAATTTTAAATTGGTTAGATCAAGAGATGGAATTTGAAGGCGATTTTAGTTACGCTATTGCTAGTCATAAGATAACAAATTTTTCAGGAGAATATATATATGAAGATGAACTTTTTAATATTGCAACTGATCCTGAAATCCCTATAAAAGGATATATGGTGCTAGCAATAAATAAGCCAATACGTACTATAACAGATTTAACAAAAGGTGAAAGAGAACAGTTAATGGATTTATCAAATAGGTTATTAGAAGCAATGCATAACTCTGGATTTAAAAAAGTAATGGTATATCAAGATGAGTCTAGTTCAGGATATTTGCATATAAACTTTATACCAAGACATGAATGGTCAAATCAATTTCACGCAAATTTTGGTAAAATGGGAATTTACGCAAAAGAAGTTTTAAATGTAAGTGATGATTATAAACAAGAACTTCTAAATTGTATTAACAAAATTAAGGAAAATTTTAAATAGAAAATTATAAAAGATTGGTAAAATATGAGTAAAGAAATTATAATTTTTAAAATTAAAACTGATTAAAAATAGTAAAAAATTCCTTTCTATAATAAAAATAATCATAGAGAGGAATTTCTTATTGAAATTTTTCTAGAGCGTACTTTTATTTTAAATTCTTAGATCTTCTTTTTTTAAACATTTAAACATAAATAGTAAAACCATATAAAGTAATATATATAGCAAAACTTCAACAATTAAAGTAAGGATGTTGTTTCCAAGACTTAAGTTAAAAAAATTAATGACATATCTACTTAAAAAGCATATAGCTACTGGTTTTATTATGAAATTTGTTAAATCAAGTTTTATATTAGTTATTTTTTTAAGTCTTATAATGCTAAGAACTCCATTTAAAATTTCGCTTATATATATAACTGCAATATATCCATTTATTGAATAAAGCGGTAATAGAAAGTAAATAAATGTTATACTTGTAAATAAATCTATTATATTTATTTTCATAACTGCGACTTGTTCATTTATTCCTTTTAACATTCCGTCAACTACAGTATCTATATATATGATCATAACAAGAGGAGAAAGCATAAGCAAGTATTTACCCACTATTTCACTTTTGTAAATATATAATCCTAATTCTTTGTAAAAATTTAAAAATATTCCAAAAACGCAGGCTGAAAAAAGCATGGTAATTTTAAAAATTTTAGTAGATAAAGTTCTAACTCTATTATAGTTTTTTGTAACAAATATGCTTGAAAATTCAGGTATTAAAAGCATACTAAAAGAATTAATAAACACACTTGGAAAAAGCAAAATTGGCATTACCATTCCACCTATTAATCCATATTTTGCAAGTGCATTCTCACAGCTAAGACCAGATTTTTCAAGTCTTAGTGGAATTATTAATTGTTTTAAAGTAGAAAGCCCAGATCTTATGTATGAAGTTATGGCTATTGGTATACAAATGCTAAATATTTCTTTTAAATAATTTGTTTTATTTGTATTACTTTTTAGTAGAAAATTAGATTTTTTTAGTTTACGTTTACCATTTATATAAAAAATATATAGGTATATAAATGACAGGCACTCGGAAATACAAGTGCCACTAACTAAAGATATACAAGCATATTCTATTCCACTTGGCAAAAAGCTATTTATAAGTAGGCAAGATATGAGAATTCTTAGAACTTGTTCAAATATTTGAGAAGAAGCTGTTTTATACACTTTTCTTTCAGCAGAGAAATATCCATTTATTGCAGCTGACATTGAAATAAATGGTAAACTAAATGCTATTATTTTAAGTGGCATGTTTGTTATTTTATTATGGAAACATTTTGCTGTTATTATATTAGATAACAAAAGTAATAAAATACACGAAAATATCCCAAGTAGTAAACTTAAAATTATGCATTCTTTTACAGCCTTTTGCGCGCCATTTTCGTTTTTTTTGGCTTTTTCTTCTGAGGCTATTCTAGTTACTGCTAAATTGATTCCTGAAGAGGCAAGAGTTATTGCAAATGTGTATACGGACATTATAAGCTGGAAAATTCCAACTCCTTCAGCACCTATTTTGTTTGAAATATATACACTAAATATAATTCCAATACTTTGCATAAGTATTGCTGTTGCTGTTAAAATAGTTACATTTATTACAAAAAGTTTAGCTTTTCTCAAATTATCACCTTACTATAAAAAATATATGTTTTTTAGCAAAAAAGATGAATAAATTTTTTAATTAAAGCCTATTGTAGGTATTTCAAGTGCCACTATTTTTATAGTAGTAATGTATTTAAGTTGAATTTTAATAATTGTTGAACTACTCAGGTATAATTGATAAAATTAGTTACAATTGAAACAAATTTGCAAATATGTTATTTTCGTTTAATTAAAATTAGTTCAATTTTTTTAAGTTACTATTATTACAATTTTTTTATAAAATATAAACAGTAACTAATAATTTAAAAATTATGAAATTTGTAGTCTTATTTTGTTGCAAAAATAAATATAATTTGATAGAATATTTGTATGCGTAAATGCAATTTTTGTAAATTAATTGTATTTTTTGTTAAATATAATATAAAGGGGAGTTTATGAAGAAATTTTTTAAGATATTTGGTTTATTTTTACTTTTTCAGATAATATATATACCACTTCTTTCAATAGTTTTAGTATATTATGGACCGTTTACTAGTACACGTGATATGATAGTAACAACGGCTATGACAACGATGACTCATCAATATTTTGCAACTTTATTTTTAAGTCAGGAAAAAATTGATGCTATTCTTGCAGCTAATAGACCTGATGATAATATAGAATCACAGGATATGGATGATATTGATGTAAGTAAAACAAAAGCAGATGATGGTGTAGAGTTAGTAGATGTTAGTACAAAAAATTTTAAGGGATATTTACTTATAGTAAATGATCCATCAAGAGTAAAATTAGTTTCAGCACCAAAGATTGGTAAAGTGGGTTCAACTACTTCACAAATTGTAGAAGCTTATGATGCTGTTGGTGGTATAAATGCTGGTGGATTTGAAGATGATGCACTTGGAACTGGTGGAAAACCTGCTGGGCTTGTAATAGAAAACGGTGAAATAACTTTTGGATCTAAAACAGCTACCTATAGTGTTGTTGGAATGGATAATAACAACAAATTAGTGGTATCTAATTATACTAATTATACTAAATTAAAAAGCTTAAATATAAAAAGTGCAGTAAGTTTTGGACCAGTAATAATAATAAATGGTAAGCCAACTATAGGAAGTGGTAGTGATGGTGGCTGGGGAATTCAGCCAAGAACAGCAATTGCACAAAGAAAAGATGGAGCAATACTTATGCTAGTAATTGACGGAAGGCAAGCAGGAAGTATAGGTGCTACTCTTAAAAATGTACAAGACATATTGCTAAACTATGGTGCGTATAATGCATTTAACTTAGATGGTGGCGCTTCTACTACTATGGTATTTAATGAAAAAGTTGTAAATACACCAAGTGATATAATGGGTGAGAGATATGTTCCAAATGCTTTCATTATAACTAAGCCATCAGTAGATTCTGGTAAAAATAGTACTAGCAATAATGGTGCAAGTAATAGTGAATCAAATTAAAAATATTTATTAGAAGAGGTAATAAGATGAAAAAAACATTAAAAATATTTAGCTATATAATATTTTTTGCATTTATTGGAAGTATTATAACTGTAGTTTCGCTTACTGTTGTAGATAATTATATTTATTCACTTAGTCAAACTAGTGCTGTAGCATCAAGTGTAAGTGATAGTAATGAGAAAAATACTATAAAATCTCAAAAAAGCATTTCAATTGATAGTGAAGCAAAGTATTTACAATTTTCATATAATAATAAATATTATGCGTTTTTAAAAGATAAATGTGTACATATAAACACATTAAAAGATGGAGCAGAGTATAGCGTTATAGAAGAAGATGAAGAAATATGCTATTTTAATTTGTTATATGATAAGAATTTAATAATTTATATAACAGCTGAACCAAGAGAAAACAATGTAACAAGACTTGTAATTAATACTTATGATATAGAATCTAAGAGAAAAGTTGTTTATAACAAGTTTAACATTACTAATTTTTCTCAAGTAAAAGATATGAATATGTCACCTATTATAAACATAATATATATTAATATTGAAACTAAAAGTATGACGTACACTAATAATACTATATATAAGATTGACTTATTTAATAGTATGTACCAAGTAAGGTCTGGTAGAATATATGATAAAATGATAATGCTTCAAACAAAGGATAATGTTTATTATGAAGATATCAATTCTAATATATATTATTCTGCAGGTCAAGTAAACTTATTTAAAAATAAAGTTGAGCTTATAGGAATAGATAGTGATGATAATGTATATTTTATTCAAAAAGATACAAAGTCAATCGTATATAAAGTGAAAAATGGAAAGATTATAGATACTATTAGATTATCAGATTCTGATGTTGTAACAACTTACACAAATAATGTAGGTACATATATTGTATATCCTACATATGTTATAAATGTTGCAGCCAGCAATCCATATAAAAGAATTGCTAGACTTACTAATTATGTTGAATTTTTGGCAATAAAGTCAAATACAATGTATTTAAAGACTAAGGATAATAAACTAATATCAACATCTATTTTAGAAGATGATGATTCAAATGAAGAAAATGAAAAAATAACAAATGTAATAGAAGATGATGAAACTACTACGACAACTAATACAAAAAGTACTGTTAATTCAACGAGTAAAAATAACAATACTACAAGTGAAAGTACTTCAACAAAAACTAATAAGGACAAAAAAGAAAATTTAGATAGTAATAAAAATAATACTGATAATTCTACGTCAAAAAATACAAATAGTTTAAAAAATCCAAGCTAAGGAGGAATAGTTTATGGATATGAGTGTTATGCAAGCATTTGTGCTTGGAGTTGTACAAGGAATTGGTGAATTTTTACCAATTTCTAGTTCAGCACATTTAATAATTGTAAGATTTTTATTTAATTTTAAAGAATTAGAACCAGCTTTTGAGACTGCGTTTGACGTTGCTCTTCATTTTGGAACATTAATAGCAGTATTATTTGTTTTTTGGAAAGATTGGTTAGCTTTATTTAAGGGAGCTTTTTTAGGTATAACAAAGAAAGAAAAAACATTTGAAGGAAGAATGTTTTGGTATTTAGTTGCAGCTACAATCCCTGGTGCTGTAATAGGAATGATATTTGAAGGGGTAATTGAGGATTTAGTTAGATCAAATATGATAATTATTTCAGTTTGCCTTGCAATTATGGGTATACTTATATATATTGGTGATAAATGGGCTGAAAAAAAGTATAAAAATCCAGTAGAATATAAAGATTTAACTTTTAAACAGACATTTATAATAGGTCTTTCTCAAGCACTTGCTGTAATTCCTGGTTTTTCAAGATCTGGAACGACAATACTTGCAGCAAGACTTATGGGAATATCTAGAGAAGCTGCGGCAAAATTTACATTTTTACTTTCAACTCCTATTATATTTGGAGCTGCAATCATAAAAGTTAAAGACTTATTAATAGGAGGAGTTACAATGCCAATATTGGTAGGTATTGTTACAGCTGCTATAGTTGGAGTACTTAGTATTAAATTTTTATTAAGGTACATTAAGAAAAATGATTTTGCAGTGTTTGCATATTATCGTGTTATAATAGCAATAATTGTATTAGTAAAAGTATTTTTCTTTGCATAAAAATAAACATAATCAACTTACATTTTATAGTGTAGGTTGTTTTTTGTATATAAATATTGAAATAACGAAATTTTAGATATATAATGTTAGTATATTTTTGAAAGGAAAAGTGAGATATATGTTAGATAATGTTGAGTTACTTGGACATAGTACTATAAAATTTACAAAAGACTGGACTATTTATTTTGATCCATTTAATATAAAAGATGAAAAACATGATGCAGATTTTATTTTTTGCACACATGCTCATTATGACCATTTTTCACCAAGGGATATAGAAAAGGTGATGAATGAGTATACCGTTATAATAACAGTAGAAGATAAGCTTACAGATGCATTAAAACTTGGCTTTAAAAATAGCAATATATATAATGTAAAGCCAGATTATAAATTTGATGTAAGAGGCGTAAAGTTTATAACTACGTATGCTTATAACAAGGAAAAAATGTACCATCCAAAGGAAAATGAATGGGTAGGGTATGTTATAGATATTCAAGGAATAAAGTATTATATAGCAGGTGATACAGACTTTGTTGATGAAGTAAAAAATGTAAAATGTGATGTTGCTTTTTTGCCAGTTGGTGGCACTTATACGATGGATTCCGAAGAAGCAGCCAGTATGGCAAACTTTATAAAACCAAAGATTGCTGTACCTATACATTATGGAAGTATAGTAGGTACCGCTCAAGATGCACAAAAATTTGTAAGGTTATTAGATAGTGATATTAAAGGAAAAATTATGATGTGATAATATAATTGTAATAAGCTACTATGTGAGTGAAAATAACTCAAATAGTAGCTTATTATAATTTTAAACTAATTCATCTAGTGTTCCAAATTCATAGCCCATATCTTCTAATTTAGTTAGTAATTCATCTAATATTTCAGAATTTGTCTTTGATGTTGAATGTAAAAGTAATATTGCACCATTGTGAATTCTTGATAAGATTTTATTAAATGCTTCATCATGTGAAGGTTGAATATTTTTCTTCCAATCAACATATGCTAGGCTCCAAAATATTGTTTTGTATCCAAGTTCATTTGCCATTTCTAAATTTTTTAAGTTATATATACCTTGAGGTGGTCTATAATACTTTTTCATATCTTTACCAGTTAGATTTTTAAATAATATTTCAACAGGTTCAACTTGATTTTTAAAATCTTCAAGTGTTTGCATTTTTGACATATTAGGATGATTCATTGTATGGTTTCCTATTATATGTCCTTCTGCATCAATTTGTTTTATAACTTCAGGATCTGACTTCATAAGTGTACCAACAACAAAAAAAGTTGCTTTTACATTATGTTTTTTTAGTGCTTCTAATATTTTTGGAGTATAACCCGCCTCGTATCCTGCATCAAAAGTAATATATATTTTCTTTTTTGACGTATCAGAAATATAATAAGCGTTGTATTTTTTTAAATCCTCAGCTGTAGCATTTCCACTTGGAGGTTCACCTTTTATTTGAAATGAAAGACCCCAATTTTCATTTTGCTTTGCAGATAAAAAAGTTTTTAATGCAAAAGTTGTCGCTATAACAACAAGAATAGCTAAAATTATAACAAATATATTTTTTTTAGTTAAAATAACAAACATATTCTCACCATTATCCTTAGTCTATTATATTAATTTAAAAGTAGAAATATGTTATAAATTTTAAATAAAATAAGGTCTGTGATTTTATTAAAATAAAAGTTGTTGCTAGGTGGTAGAAAATATAAAAAAATAGAGTACGAATTGTTAAATAATTCACACTCTACGTAAAATATAAGCTAAAATAAACAAATGTAATTAGCTAAAAATATAAAATTTTGTAAATAAATTCTAAAGAATATTAAATTTGGTAAGATTTGCCTTCTTCAATTTATTTTAAAGATGTACCAGACTTTAGGCAAACTATAGGACGAAATCCACTGCTTGTACCTCAATAGATAGTGTAGGCTACATTACCGTTGTAGGCTATAAATATTACATAAGTATCAAAACAAGAAGATGGACTACTAACCCAATAGGCCGAAGAATTATTTTGACTACTGATTCTGTATAGATTGTCTCCTAGTGTTAAGTATTTTGAACTTGAGTAATAATTCCAAGTCGTACCACTATCATCACTTAATTTATATCCAGTTGAATTTTCAGCTCTAGATTGATACATATTACTTTGGTTAGTATATTGGTTATATGAGTCAAATACCATTTCAAGAGAAGGGCCACCAACAACATACTTAGCACCATTACATTTAAATTTATCTGTCCAAATTTGTTTATCAAGTAAATACGCAACCGCTTTCATATTAGAATTTGTGCTGGCGTACCCTCTAACAAAAAATTTTATGATACTTTTAGTATATATATTTTAAATTAGAATATTTGAAATTTAATTTCATTAATATAACAGTTATTTTTTTGAAAATAATGACGAAAAATGGGCTAAAAGTAAAAAATATAGAAAAAGTATTGAATTTTACTATAAATGATGTTAATATAAAGATAAGCTAAAAATGAGGAGTGATAGTTATGAAAAAAATAGCTTTAATGACAGCTGGCGGTGATTGTCCAGGGTTAAATAGTGTTATAAAAGCAGTAGTAATGTCTGCTGCAAACAAAAAAATTGAAGTAGTAGGAATTATGGATGGCTACAAGGGGTTTGTTGAGAAAAAGTACATAAAATTAGATAAAAATAGTGTCTATAATATTGAAACTGAAGGTGGAACAATTCTTGGAGCCTCTAATAAAGAGTGCCCATTTCATTATCCAATAGATGATAAAAAAGAAGTATATGAGGATATGGTTGAACCATCAATTGAAGCATTAAGAAAAATTGGTGTAGAGGGAATGATCATAATTGGCGGTGATGGTACACTTGATTCTGCAAGAGTAATTGAAGAGCATGGAATGCCAGTTATTGGAATACCAAAGACTATAGATAATGATATGGTAGCTTCAAATCCAACTATAGGATTCCAAACAGCTGTAGAAAATGCTGTTGAAGCTATAAGAAAGGTAAAAACTACTGCATTTTCTCATAGAAGAGTAATGGTTGTTGAAATGATGGGAAGAACATCTGGATATTTGACACTTTATGGTGGTTTTGCTGCAGGTGCAGATATAATATTGTTACCAGAACTTGAATATGATTTAGACTTAGTTGTGGCAAAAGTAAAAGAAATAATGGAATCTGGAAAAAGATTTGTAATAATAGCTGTATCTGAAGCTGCAAAGGAAATGGGAAAAAGTGAAACTATTGCTAGAATTATAAAAGATAGTTTTGAGCAAAAAAGATATGGTGGAATAGCTGAAAAATTATCTAGTGAAATAGAATCATTAACTGGATATGAGTCAAGGCCAGTTGTACTTGGTCACATTCAAAGAGGTGGTGAACCATGTACTTCTGATATTATTTTAGGTGCAAGACTCGGAGATTATGCAATGAATTTAATGGCAGATGGTAGAACTGGATATATAGTAGGTGCACAAGAAAATGATTTAGTCAAGATGAAATTTCCAAAAGAAAGAAGTGCAAGACTTCTTGATATTGATACTAATGACGTATTTAGAACAGCAAAGGATATGGGAACTTTCTTTGGAAGAAACTTTATAAAATAAATTTAATTTTAAATATTGATTGTGTGTGTTATTAAATACATGCAATCTTTTGCTATATACATTTACATAAATTACATAAATTTTAAAAGAAATTGCATTTTGTGGATTAAATTAAATAATTAAAATTTATAGTATTATTTTAATTGAAATTTATATATTCAAATGATATAATTGCTTCATAGTTTGATAAATAGAATAGGAGTATGAATTTATATGGGAGGAATAAGTGTAATATTTTTAATGGGTATTTTTTCAGTTTGGGCATTTGTTTTTATTGCAATTTTTGCCACAATAGTAATTTTTGCTGTTATAAACTATATATTTGAAAGTATATCGATTTCATGTATAGGTAATAAAATGAATTGTAGTTTTAAATTTATTTCTTGGATACCTTTTTATAACAAATTTTTACTTGGAAAAATAGGAGGAAACAAAATAATTGGTGGAATACTTGGAATATTAAATTTGTTTATAGTGCTTTTTGGAATATACTTTTTTGTAAATACAAAAACTAACTATATAATTGTATGTATCTTTATTTTATGCTTGTTATTATCATTTATATTAGACACAATACTCTCATATAAAATATATTCAAAAGCTGTAAATAAGTATAGTAGTCTTCTTACTGTATTAAATATATTATCACTTGGAATTTTAAAACCAATAATTCTTTTTGTAATCAGAAACAAAGTATCTTGTGAAGTTTAGTATCATATGTGAGTATTGTAAAATTGCCTTGTAAATGTATGAGTGTAAGTAAATAAATATTATGAAAATTAAATCTAAAAAAGTACTGGCCTAATGATAATTGGTCAGTACTTTTTTAGGCATGCTTAGCATGTTTAACAACTTGAGGATGAAAGTCCTTTGCAGATCATAATATTGATGAACTGTTGAATAATAATAAAATAGCTATTATTAGCTTATTTAAATGCTATTGTATTAATTAACATATGAGTAATAAGGGCAAATATAAATCAAAAAAATATAAAGCAAACCAAAAAGCTTTCTTTAGGTCTATTTATAATGACTTCATCATTAGAATCTGAAAAATTAACTGTTAAACTCTGCTTATTTGATCTTTTTGGCAAAATTGTTACTTCTTTTTTGTTAAGATCATAAGCTATGGAAATATCCTTATCTTCATCTAGAGTCTCAATCCCTTCATACCATGTTGTTTTAGCAATATCTGTGTAATAGGTTATTTCGTCGCTGGTAAGATAAATTGGCTTGGAAATAAGAGTAGCACAAATTAGTCCAGCAACGATAAACGTACCTAAAACCGCTAATGCATGTAATAACAGTTTTAAAAATTCCATAGTAAAACCCTCCTTAAAATTATTTAAATGAGTTGCACTTGCAATGTACAAGTAATTATATCATACATTATATTACAAAATTATACAAAATGCAATAATGCTAATTATAAATACGAGGATTTGAAACTTTTTAAAGTTACTGTTTAGAATGAAAATAAGTAAATCAAAGACAGAAAAATTATTATTAAAAAATTTTTTATATGTAAATGATTAAGACTATTTTTTGTAGCAGTACATACCTTAGAAGAATAATCTAATTTTTTTAGTCAAAACATTAAGTTTCTGATTAGCTAAAGTTAAAGAGCCATTAATAAAATTAGTATATTCATTTAAAAAGTTGTATGAAGGAAGTAAAAAATTATAGTCAGACTTTTTTTTGAAAGGTCCTTTTTGTACGTATCTAAAGTTTCTTTAAAAGAGTCCATCTCATTTTGAAAAGATTTAATTTTGCCATTACAAGAAGTAGTAAATTCATCAATTTCTTGTTTATAACTTTATTTTGTATAATTTAATAAAAATATACTAAAAAATGTTTACTTTATAAGTATTCATGATATAATCATCGTAGAGTTTGGCTATATTTTAATGTAAAATAGAATTTAACAAAATAGATTAAAAATATTTTAGGTGGTGTTTTAAAATGAAAATAGTAGATGGAAAGAAAGTAATATATGAAACGAAGAATTTTACTGCGGTAGCAGCTAATCAGCCTTTTATTTCAAGAGAAGAAGGCGGACATATTATGATAAGAGGAAATGGAGATAAGTATAGATATGACTCAAAACTTGATTTTACACCAAATGAGGTCTTAGAAGAGCAAAGATTATGTCAAATGATTTGTGAAGCGTATAAAATTGCAATGAGAAAAAGAGGAATTGAAATTGTTAGAATAAATTTTTTTGAAGCAGGTAACTGGGCTTGGAAAAAAGATGAAAAGGGCAATTTTTCTAAGCCATATTATCATGAGCATGTCTTTGGAAGAACTGTTGATGCTAAGAAGCAAAAATTTCCAGATGCTCCATATTTACCAGACAGAAAAAGTGGATTTTATGAAGGCTTTGAGCCACTTAATGATGAAGATATAGAATGTATAAAAAAGAGATGGAAATACTTGAAAATGATCCAAAGTATAACAATAATATTTGGAAGGCTATTATTGACTAAAAATTTTAAGGAGAAAATGTATGAATAAAATTGTAACTATTTGTGGTAGCATGAAATTTAAAGATAAAATGATGGAAATATCTAAAGAATTGGAAATTAAAAATAAATATGTTGTTATACAGTGTATTTATAGCAATGATAAATTTAGTGAAGATGAACAAGAAGTTTTAGCTATGTTACATTATAATAAGATTGAACTTAGCGATGCCATTTATGTAGTAAATGTTAATGGATATATTGGTAGTTCTACAAAAAATGAAATAGAATATGCTAAAAAATTAGGTAAAGAAGTGTTATATCTAGTACCAATAGTAGAATAAGTAAAACATTAATCTTTCCGTAAATAGGTAAAGAGCTATAATTAACAGAGGCTGCTGAAAAAGTAGCTAAAGATTAGCTCAAAAAAATAGTGAATTAGAAAAAAATTTTTTTAATTCACTATTTTTTATGTTGTAAAATCAGAAAATATGATATAATCAACATAGTTGAAAGGGTTGATATATCTATGTTAAAAGCTAATAATCAATTGAGTTTTTGTCTAAGTTCACATGCATCACTTTTTGATGTGCTAATTGAAAAAGATAATTTTTGGAGGCAACTAAAAGATATGGTTGATTTCTCTTTTGTTTATGATGAATTAAAAGATAAATATTCATCAACAATGGGAAGAAAAGCGGAAGATGTAATAAGAATGTTTAAATATCTTTTACTAAAAAATTATTATAAATTATCTGATAGAGATTTAATTGCTAGAACTAAAACAGATATGTTATTTAAATATTTTCTTGATTATCTACCAGAAGAAGTTGATTTAATAGACCCAAGTTTATTGACTGTATTCAGAAGAGAAAGATTAAGTAATAAAGATAACGAAGAAGAAACATCAACAAACTTAATGGATAAATTAATAGCTAAAACTGTAGAAATAGCTTTAGAAGAAGGTATAATTGAAGTTAAAAATAAGATAATACAAGATTCAACACATACAAACGCTATGTATCAACACATTTCACCAAGAGAGGAGTTAATAAAACAAGCAAAAGAACTAAGAAAATCTGTATATAAAGTAGATGAGACCATGCACGCTAAAATGCCTAAAAAGAGAGAAAGCACGGGTCTTTTAGAAGATCAAATAGAATATACAAAAGAACTACTAAAATTAGTAAAAGAAGATGCTAGATTCACCACAATACCAGTAATAAATGAGAAAATAAATATGTTAGAAGAAACAATGAATGATACTGAATATGAAATAGAATATTCAAAAGATAAAGATGCAAAAGTTGGACATAAAACAGCTGATACATCTTTCTTTGGGTACAAAACGCACATAGCAATGACACCAGAAAGAATAATAACAGCTGCTACAATTACATCAGGAGAAAAACATGATGGAAAAGAATTACAAAAATTAGTAGCAAAGTCTCAAGCAAATGGTATTGAAGTTGAAGCAGTAATTGGTGATGGTGCATATTCTGAAAAAGAAAATATTGAATATTGTGAAGAAAATAATATAAAATTAGCAAGCAAATTAAGTAAATCTATAACACATGGAAACAAACCAAACAATAACAATTTTGAATATAATAAAGATGCTGGAATGTATGTATGTAAAGCTGGACATATGGCAATAAAGAAAAGTCATAGTATAATAAAAGATAAAAGATATAATAGCCAATCAGAAGTTGAAAGTTATTTTTTTGATGTAGAAAAATGTAAATATTGTCCAAACAAGAAAGGTTGCTATAAAGAAGGAGCGAAAAGCAAAACATATAATGTAACAATAAAAAATGATGTACATGTAAAACATATGGATTATATGAAAACAGATGAATTTCAAGAGTTATATTCAGAAAGATATAAAATTGAAGCAAAAAATTCAGAATTAAAAAGTAATTTTGGATATGATACAGCTAATGCCTGTGGAAAAAATGGCATTACAATCCAAGGGGCTAGTGCGCTCTTTTTAGCCAATATAAAACGAATAATTAAACTAAAAAATGAAAAAACAAAAAATAATGGATAGAAATATCCGATTGGTTTATGCTTTTTTTATTTATAAGAGAAAAATAGTAAATCAGAAAAAATTTTTTCTAATTTACTATTTTTTGTGCTACTTTTTCAGCAGCCTCCTTTATCTCCAGCTTTTAATTTTAGCTTTTCAAAGTTTCCTATATTTTCATAAACGCAAGTAGTTCGTTTTCCATTTTTATTTATATCTTTAATGATAGCATATTGTACAGTATTAGCGGTTTTAGTGGCTCTAACTCTCATTTGTTTTCCTCCATAAATTTTATTTGATAACATTATACCACTATACGAAGATGTACGCAAGAGAAAGGAGAAAAATTTAACAAAAAAAATAAGCATTTTCAATGCTCTTAAGATTTTTAGTTATTAAAAAGTGTTTAAAACCCGGCTCTGTGCTTTATAAATAAGCATAAATGTGATATAATATCTATGAATTGAAGGAACTAAATTTAAAAAATACTTTTGAGGTATTTTTTTATTAGGAAATATAAAAAAGTGAGAAAAATGGATATGTATCAAAAAATAAAAATTAGAGCTGAAATGAAAAAAGATTATAGTCTAAAAAGTTTTTCAAAAGTTTCCATTTCATGGTAAGTGGGGAGTTATGAAAAAACACTATTAAATCCTTGAAAATAAAAGAAATTTTACTAAATGCTTTTTAAATTTTGGAACATTTTTTAATAAAATTTTAATTTAAATTGATAAGTGTAGGAATTATGAAAAACTAAAGGAAAGGAGATTATTGATGGAAGATAATAAATTAATTATATATAAAAATAGTGCAGGTAATATTGTAGTAGATGCTATTTATAAAGATGAAACTTTATGGTTATCACAAAAAGGAATGTCAAAAGTTTTTGAATGTTCTACAGATAATATAAGTTTACACTTGAAACATATATTTGAAGAAAATGAGTTAGATAAAAAATCAGTTACCGAGAAATGCTCGTTAACTGCCGATGACGGAAAAAACTATAACACAACTATTTATAGTTTAGATGCTATAATTGCAGTTGGGTATAGAATTAATTCCAAAAAAGCAACAGAATTTAGAATATGGGCTACAAAAATTTTAAAAGAATATATGACAAAAGGTTTTGCTTTAAATGATGAACGTTTTATAAATGGAAATAAATATGATGTAAAATATTTTGATGAAATATTAGAACGAATCAAAACAATCAGAGTAAGTGAAAGAATGGCATATCAAAAAATCACTGATTTATTTATTTATTGCTACAGCAACTGATTACAATCCGAAGTCAGAAGACGCTTATACTTTCTTTAAAATAGTTCAAAATAAGCTGCATTATGTGCTATAAGTGGACATACTGCTGCCGAATTAATATATAGTAGAGCAAACTCAGATAAAGAACATATGGGACTAACTAATTGGAAAAATTCTCCTGATGGTTTAATATATAAATATGATGTGATTATTGCAAAAAATTATTTAAACGAAGAAGAAAAGAATAATTTAAAAGATTTAACAAATATGTTTTTAGTATTTGCTGAAGATGAAGCAAAACAAAGACATGTTATGACAATGAAGGATTGGATAAATGCAACAGATGAGTTATTAAAGTTTAGAAGAAAAGAAGTATTAAATAATAGTGGCAGTATATCTCATAAAGAAGCCGTAGAAAAAGCTGAAAAAGAATATGAAAAATTTAGAGTTATACAAGATCAAAAATATATTTCTTCAATGGATGAATTTTATAATAAATATTTAAGTGAAAATAATAGTAATGAATAAGAAAGTGATTAAAATGGATATGTATCAAAAAAGAGAAATGAGAAAGAATAAAAAAATGAATGAAGATACAAAAAGTTTACCATCAACGAGTATCAACTGGTAAAGAACGACTTATATAAACTTTCGTTTAAATCCTTACTTTATAAGACTTTTAATTAAAATCCTTTTTACAATTTTTAATAAAAAATTAATAAAAATTATAAGGAAAATTGGGTAAGAACTACTTAAATAAACTTTTTTATAAGAAGGTGAATATTTTGAAGATAGAAGATTTAAGAAAAGATTATGACGAATTACAAGTTAAATATGGTGCTAAGGAATTAGATTCTATATATAATGGTGGATGTGAAAAAAATCCTGATATATGTTTTGTTTTTATGAATCCTACAGGAAAAAATATTGCCAGTGATAAATCTTGGAAAGGTAGAAAGTCGCCATGGTTAGGAACTAAAAACATATGGAAGTTGTTCTATAAAGTTGATTTATTAAGTGAAGAAACATTTAACAAAATTCAAGAAAAGAAACCAAAAGAATGGGATTATGAGTTTTGCAACTATGTTTACGAAGAAATTGAAAAAAATAAATTGTTCATTACTAATTTAGGTAAATGTACACAAATAGATGCAAGACCATTGCCTGATGAAGTGTTGAAAAAATATCTTGATTTATTATTCAAAGAAATAAATATAATTAAACCCAAAATAATTATTACTTTTGGAAACCAAGTTAGTTCGATTATTTTAAATAAAAAGATATCTGTATCTGAAAATAGAAAAAAATGTCACAAAATACAAATTAATAAAAACGAATATAAAGTTTATCCTGTTTATTATCCAGTAGGTAATGGCAGATTTAATATTGATAAATCGATAGAAGATATAAAATGGATAATTGAAAATGAAATAAAAAAAGAAGAACAAAATCTTCTTTGTGAAATTTTATAGAAAGTTGTAATATTAAGATGACATATAAGGTAGCAGCGTATCTTCGTTTATCAAAAGAAGAATATAGTAATGAAAAAGAATCAAATAGCATAACTAATCAAAAATTAATTATAGATAATTATTTAAAAGAACATAGAGAATATAAATTAATTGATTATTATATAGATGATGGTTATTCGGGTACTAATTTTGATAGACCAGAATTTCAAAGAATATTAGAAGATATAAAAAATAAGAAAATAGATGTAATACTTATAAAAGATTTATCAAGACTTGGCAGAAATTATATTGAAACTGGTAATTTTGTAGAAGTGGTATTTCCTGCTATGGGAGTATCTGTAATTTCGGTAGATAAAAATTATGAAATTGATTCATCGGATTATTATAGTGATGATTATTTAGCATTGAAGAATTTATTTAATGATATGTACGCAAAAGACATATCAAAAAAAGTAAGAAGTTCTCTAATCGTGAAGAAACAAAATGGTGAATTTGTTGGAAAAGAAAGTGTACCAGTAGGCGATGTCTTTGTAGATGGATCATTACTTGGAAATGTAAATCAAGATGTAATTAGAAGTAGAGAAACGCTTGCGGAAGAAGGTGCAATAATTGTAACCATCAATTATAATCTTCGATTACGCAAAGTAGTTTCAACTAAAGATATCGTAACTAAAGGATTATCGATTAATGTTCCGCTTAGTGAATTATCAAAAGATATAAACCAATTAGCTACTAGAATTGTTAATAATGGCTTAGTTAAGAAAAAATTAGAAATGGACAAAATTGAAGAAACTTTAAAAGAGGAATTAGGCAAATTAATAAATCGTTTAATTCATCATAAACCAGAAATTATTCCTATTCTTATTGAATGTTCTAAATAGTTCTAAAAAATAAACCGCCTCATATATTGTTAGGGGTGGTTTTATGATTATAAAGGGTAAAGATTATATAGTTGAAACTTTAGAATTAAGTAATGAAGATCGTAATTTTATTAAAATATGTTATGATTATAGTCAAAGATATCCTTTTAAATGGAACTACTTAAAAAAAGATATTTTCACAAATGAAGAAATAATTTATTTTAAAGATACAACAATGATAATTAGCATTGATAGTATTAAACTAGAGAAATTGTTAATTCTCTTTGATTTTTTAAAAAGTCTATTAAATTATCGTATTATTAAGAAAATCATTCAAAAAAAGGAATTTGTTATTGCTCATTTTAGCGAAGCATTTCAAATGGAGTATATTCAAAGATTAGATTTTTTAGAAAGCATAAGCTTGTATCGTAAATTATTGAAAGAATTAAAAAAAGAGGTTTACTTTGGAGTAAAACTCTTTTATGATAATAAAGAGTATTTAATTAGTATCTTGGCACATTATCATAATAAATGGTTTATCTTTGATGCTTCAAGGAAAATAGAATATAGTTTGGATAATAGTATTGAAGTAGTACAGACAATTTATCAATTAAACAAAATTCATTTATATAGTAGAATTAAAACTAAATTAATGATACAATATGCGGAAACAAATTACGAAAATGCTTTGTGGAATATCTTAAATTGTACTAGTTAGTCGTTTTACTTTATATATTTTAAAAAAATTGATATAATATATGTGAGAGGCGTGATGTTATGGCAAGTGTAAATTTATTTACTTTTGATAATTTAGAAATTGAAAAAGAAATATTAGGACCCAATAATGCTAATATTGATTTAATTTCTGAAGAGACTAATGTTAAATTAAATCATAGAAGTGGGGCTATTACGGTTGATGAATCAGTTAAAACCCTAAATATTGAACTATATAAAACTCTTCAAGATATTTTTAAAACGATTGAAGAAATATCTAAGAAAAATTTTCATTTAGAATCCCGTGACTTAATTCATATTGTTACTTTATTTATGAATAGTCATGATACTGAGCAAACAAAAGAACAGATTTTAAATTTTTACGCCAACAAAAAAGTAATTTTGAATACTTTTGAAGGTAGAAAAATAGTTGCTAAAACATTAGCCCAAAAACATTATATTGATACATTAGATCATGCTAGTATTATTTTTGTTACTGGTAGTGCAGGAACCGGAAAAACGTATTTGGCTGTTGCTTATGCGGTA
>ERZ825137.508-NODE-508-length-54574-cov-5.094866_pt1 | contig 54574 bp, 59 predicted proteins | sample MGYA00519873_ERZ825137 | MGnify/ENA primary metagenome ERZ825137 (study PRJEB31778, sample SAMEA3449190) | human gut metagenome | biome: human gut; feature: human-associated habitat; material: faeces | place: United Kingdom | collected 2010/2012 ...
CGCATCGCACCGGAATTCCAATGCCTTATTGCGCCTTCCGGTAAAATGTTCGGAAACCTGAGAAATCCTGCTGCATAACGCCGTGATCTCCGTAAACAACGTTTGCTCCCCATGAGGAAATTTTATCTTGGAAAGCTTTAATGCATTTAAGGGGGTTTGTGTAAAATATGTAATAACAGAAAGTTCCTCATGTAATGGCACCAGAGATTGCCCCCACTGGCAAACCAGTACATCCGGACAGCAATATTGATACATGTTTTTTAATCCTTCCAAATTTACAGCCAACCCGCAAAAGTCTATGGAACTCCCTGCGCTTTTTAGCGCACATTCATAAAAACGCCTGATAAATTCATAGTTCTCACTGGCTATACCCACAGTCATCTTCTTCCTCCTTGTTAATTTGGAGCAAGGCTATAAATGCACCTCCGACAGTTCCTCCGATGATTAATCCAAGTATAAATAAAAGCATTATAAAGCCCCCTACTATTTTCATAAACTTCTTGTAAGTTATTATGAACAATCAAGGCTCAATTTATCCGCTATAAGCGCAATAAATTCCGCATTAGTAGGTTTTCCTTTATTAATATTGACCGTGAAACCAAAAAGATTGTTGAGAATTTCCGTTTTACCTCTGGTCCATGCAGTTTCCAGTGCTGTCCGGATAGCTCTTTCTACACTGCATGCTGAAGTCTCATACCGTTGGCCAATGCTTGGATATATGGTTTTTGTAACACTATTAATCAGTTTTCTGTCTTCCAGAACCATCATAACAGCATCCCGTAAATAATTATGCCCTTTCAAATTCGCCGGCACACCAATTTCGTGCAACAGTCTTGTGGTCTCCTTTTTGATATTCAGAATCGGTTTTTCCACAATCAGCGATCCGTCATTTACAACTGATGCAGTGGGAAATGATAAAATGGGGGATAGAGACTAAATGTAATAAATATAATTTTGGAGGGGTTCTTCATTTAAATCAAGAAAATGGACTATATAAATTTAAAATTGGTTTTTGTAAAAAAGATGGCGTTACAGAATATATAGGAGAAATTGATAAAGTATATGGAAAATTTATGTATTTTCTATATACTAAAGTTCTTCCTGTTTTAAAAGTATTAAAAAGAAAACTTGGAATATTAAAAAGACAACAAAAAAAAGATAATAAAAAGTAAATTATGTATTTATAATATAGCACACTCATATAATATTTTTAGGAGTGTGCTATATTTTGAAAAAGCGTTTGTATATTATATCATTTATTATAATTTCATTTTTAGGAACAATGTTACATTTTTTATATGATTTAAATAATAATATTATTTTTGGAGTATTTGGTGCAGTTAATGAAAGTGTGTGGGAACACGTGAAAATAGCTACTTTGCCAGTATATTTTTGCTTGATTTTGAAGTATTTTTTTATGTATAAAAAAGAAAAATATAATATTTATTTTTCCACATTGGTAGAGATAATTACTATTTTTTTAACAATTGTAATTGTATACTATTGTTATACTTGGATTTTTAGAAAACATATATTTTTTGCAGATATAATGCTATTTTACTTTGCAATTGCACTTTCACAACTACTTGGATATTTGGCAAGTAAAACAAAATATTTAGAAAAATTAGAAGTTTTTTCAAAACAAATATGTTTAATTATTGGATGTATATTTATACTTTTTACTTTTGTGCCGCCAAATATTTCATTATTTAAAGATGAAAATACAGATACATATGGTATATTTAAAAATAAATATTGATTTGGAGGAATGATTATGTCAAAACAAATATGGAAACCAGGTACTATGTTAAATCCAGTTCCTGTAGTTTTAGTTACTTCAAAATATAAAGATGTGGAAAATGTGTTTACTGTTGCATGGACTGGAACTATATGCTCAGATCCAGCAATGACGTATATTTCTGTAAGAAAAGAACGATTTTCTTACGATATAATAAAAAATTCTGGTAAATTTTGTATAAATTTAGTAAATGAAAATTTAGTTAAATCTGCTGATTATTGTGGCGTTAGAAGCGGAAGAAATGAAAATAAATTTAAAAGTATGAATATAAAAACTGAAAATGCTAAAAATTTTGATTGCCCTATTATATCTGCAAGTCCAGTAGTTTTAGAATGCTGTGTTGAAGAGATAAAAGAACTTGGGTCACATGATATGTTTATTTCTAAAATTCTTTCTGTTGATGTAGATGAAAAATATATTGAAGATGGTGGAAAACTTGATTTACAAAAATGTGATTTAGTAACATATAGTCATGGCGAATACTTTAAATTGGGTGAAAAAATTGGAAAATTTGGTTATTCTGTAAGAAAAAAATAAAATTGTTGACTTTTTTGGTGTGTTAATATATACTTTAATTGAAAAATTTATTAATTCTTTTAGTAAAAAACTAATAAGGAGGAAGCTTGTTATGAAATATGACATTAGTAATATGAATAAAGGCCTAATATTAGAATTTGGGATGGACGATAAGCGGAGGCATTTAAGAAAGGTTAGTAAATATCGTGGTAAGAGTGAAAAATTTTTACATGAGTTAGAAAATGGTAAAAAGTTTGCAGAATATATTTTAGCCAATAAGCATTGGTATAAGATTGCTTTAGAAAATTTTCGCGATTCTATTCCAAAGAATAAGAAACATAAAAGAAGTGAATTAAAAAACGGAAATTATATGCATTGCAGGTTAAGTTCAATAATTCAAAATAACAAATTTATACTTGAAAAGGAAGGAAAACAGGAAGACTGTGTTATATTTTCCAGAAAATGCGTTTTTGAGTATATATGTTTGCTGTATCAAGCTCAGCGTGAAGAATTGATTTTTGAGTTTTTAGATGTACCAGATGTATCATATATGACTAGGATGCTTGCAAAAACTGGTATTGAAGGGTATTTTACAAATTAATTAATTTAATGGGAACGAAGTAAATTATTATTTCGTTCCTATTTTGAATAATTTATATATTTTTACAAAAAATATTACTGGTGGTGAATTTTATGAAAGAGGAAATAGAATTTTTAGAATATATTTATCAAAATGCAAAAATGGGTCAAGATTCTATAATAAATATGTTAAAAACAAGAAATAAAAACGATGAAATTGAACTCGTTTTAAAAGAGCAACTTAAAGATTACAGAAAAGTGGTAAATTCTGCTAGTGCTATGTTAGAAAGAAGAATGAAAAAAGCTAAAGATATAAATGTTATGGCTAAAATAGGAACATATATGAACATAAAATTAAATATGTTAGGAGATGATAGTCCTCAAAAAGTTGCAGATATGTTTATAGAAGGAAGCAAAATGGGAATAGAACAAATAGAAAAAAATTTACAAGAATATAACATATCAAACAAATATGTAAAAAATCTTGGAGAGAAATTGCTAGAAATAGAAAAGAAAAATATTTCGAATTTACACAAATATTCAAAATAGAAAGGTGCTAAAACAGCATCCTTTTTTTCGTCAGAGTTAGTTTTGTAAAAAAATATTGCGTATTGGCAAAATAATAGTTAAAAGTAATATTGAAAAAAGATATGATAAAAAGTGTTAAAATAATTTTTTACAAAACTAACTCTGGAGGAACATTTTTTTGTTTTTGCTTAAAAATCGTTGCAATTTAACATAATATATAGTATAATTATTATTGTAATACTAGAGTGAGAGGGTGCAAAGTTATCCTCTCACTTACTTATAATGGAAGGTGAATTGAGTGAATAAAAAAGTAGAAGAACTTGTGGAGGAGAGAATAACATCAAAGGTTAATAAGGAAGGCTTCGAGATAGAGTATGTTGAATTTGTTAAAGAGGGAGATAATAACATATTAAGAATAGTACTAGACAAGCCAAGTGGTAGTGTAGATGTTGATGAGTGTGAGAAGATAAGTAGATTGGTAGAAGATGATGTTGATATGGTTATATCAAAAGAATATGTACTTGAGGTGTCATCACCTGGCCTTGAAAGGAATATTAAAAATTTAAAATTGTATAATAAATATATAGGACATGAGATATATGTAAAATTATTTAAGAAAAATGAAAAATATGGTAAAGAAATTACAGGAATTTTAAAAAAGGTAGATGATGGAACTATTTTCATAGAATGTGATGGTGATATAGCTAAGTTAAACGTAGCAGATGTTGCTAATGCTCATACAGTTTATGATTTTAGTGAGTGTTTTAAACAAAAGGACAATGTAAATTTGAATAAATTGAATAAGTTTAATAAAAAATAGTATTTGGGGGAATGAAAATGAAGAGTGAAAAAATTAGTTCAAAGGAATTATTTAATGCGATAGATCAAATATATGAGGAAAAGGGAATAACAAGAGAATACTTGATAGATTCCTTAAAAATGGCTTTAGAAGCTGCTTATAAGAAAAATTATGATACAAATGAAAACATAGTTGTTGACTTAGATGAACAAAGTATGAAAGTTTATGCTGTAAAAGAAGTAGTAGCTACTCCTGCTGAAGTTGAAGATAATAATATACAAGTATGTTTAGATGAGGCAAAATTAGTATCAAAAAGAGCAAAAGTTGGTGATACAATAAATATTGAAGTTACACCTAAGAATTTTGGAAGAATTGCAGCAGCTGCTGGAAAGCAGATAATAGTTCAAAGATTAAGAGAAGCTGAACGTAATTTGGTATATACACAGTATTCTGATAAGATTGGTCAAATCATTGTTGGAGTTGTTCAAAGAACAGATAAGTTTGGAACGATAGTTGATCTTGGTAAAGTTGAAGCATTAATACCAGTAAAAGAGCAAGTAAAGACAGAAACTTTACAAACACACCAAAGAATAAAAGCATATGTAGAAAATGTTACGGAATCAGGAAAATTTGGACCACAAATTTTACTTTCTAGAAAATCTCCTAATTTTGTTAAAAAATTATTTGAACTTGAAGTTCCAGAAATAATTGATGGAATTGTGGAAATAAAAGGAGTTGCAAGAGAAGCAGGAAGTAGAACAAAGCTTTCAGTATGGTCACATGATGAAAATATAGATCCAGTTGGTAGTTTGGTTGGAAAAAAAGGTATGAGAATACAACCTATTATAGATGAACTTTTTGGTGAGAGAATTGATGTAGTTCCTTATAGCGATGATATACCAAGTTATATTATAAATGCACTAGCTCCAGCAGAAATACTTGCTATAGATATAAATGATGAAGAAAAAATTGCTACTGTAGTTGTTCCTGATGATTCTTTATCTGTTGCAATAGGTGCAGGTGGACAAAATGTTAGATTAGCTGCAATACTTACAGGTTGGAAAATAGATATAAAAACAGAAACTCAAATAAAAGAAAAAGTTGTTGAATAGGTGATTTAATGAAAGAAACAAGAACTTGTGTGGTATGCAGACAAAAAAATAATAAAAATCAGCTTATAAGAATAGCAAAAGATAAAAATTGTGAAGCAATTTATGATAAAGAAAAAATAAAAAGTGGAAGAGGAATATACTTTTGTAATAACCCAAAATGCTTAAATATGGCAATAAGAAATATAGGAAAAAATAAATTTAATATAAAAAGTGAGATTAATAAACAAAGTTTAAAAGAGGTATTAGAAAAAATACTAGTTGAATTGGGGGAATAAATTTGGGAAAAATAAAAGTTCGTGAATTGGCAGAAAAATTAGGAATAAAAAGTGCTGAGTTGCTTGAAAAATTAAAAAAAGATGGAATTGACGTTAAAACAAACTTATCTTCAATAGAAGAAAGCATCGCTAATAAATATTTGCCAAAGTTTGGAAAAGCTTCAGATGAAAAAAAAGATGAGAAAAAATCTGAACAAATGCATATAATTAGGAGAAATATTAGAGTTATTAATACTGATGGTCAAAAAAGTGAGGTTGAACAAATAACTACTAATATAGCTGGTGATATAAAAAAGTCTAAAACTACAATTGATAGTAAAAAGAGTGAAGATTATAGTAAAGATGGATTAGGAGTTGTAAAACCAAGAGGTAATTATGATAGAAGAAATAAAAATACTGGGAATAGGACGGCTAATGTAATAATTACTAGAAATGGAAAACCTGTTGAAAAAATAAGCAGTGTTGAAAAAAAAGATGTTAAGGAAGTAAAAAGCGAAAATGCGGTAGATACTCCTGCTAGGGTTGAAGAAAAGGTAGAAGTAGAAAAAAAAGTTATGGATAAGAAAATAGATAATAATATGAATCAAGAAATAAAAAAAGATTATAGAAAAAATAGTAATAATGGAAATTTTGAGAAAAATCAGGGAAATAGTAATTTTAATAGGCAAAGAAATCAAAATGAGAATTATGATAAGCAAGCTAATTATAAAAATAGAAGGAATAATTATGATAGCATACAAAATGGAAATATAAATAGGGGATTTAAGAATAGGCAAGATGACAAAAATAGAACATCAACTGTTAATTCTTCAAGTGGCGAATATTCAAATAATTACAATAAAAATAGAAACTATAGTAATTATAAGAAAGATGGAAGTGCTGTTAATTCTACAAAGCCATTTAATAGACCATATAATAGAAATAATAATGGTCAAGAACAAAGACAAAATTATAATAATAGACCAAATGGTAACTTTAGAAATAATAGACCAAGTACAGACAATACTTCTTATCAAGTAAACAAATTTATAAAGCAATCTTCTAATGCTGTTCCAGAGCAAAAAGAAACGAGAGAATATTCAAATATAAATATAGATAAGAAAAAATACAATGAAAAAAATATTTCTTCTAATGAAAATAAGAAGGAAAAACTTGACAAAAATAAGTTAAGGGAAAAACATTCTAGAGTAGCTACTTCAAAATTAAAAGGAATGGAAATAGATTCTGACGGATTACTTGATTTATATGAAAGAGATACTGATACATTTAAAAAATCAAGTAAAAAGGCTAAGAAAAGTAAAACTGAATTAAAACAAACTAAGATAATTCCAATGACAGAAGTTAAACTTCCAGAAGTAATGACAGTAAAAGAATTTGCTGAGGCAATAAAAAAGCAAGCATCTGAGGTTATAAAAAAGTTATTTGGACTTGGAATAATGGCTACCGTAAATCAGGATATTGATTTTGATACTGCATATTTAATAGCATCAGATTTTGGAATTAATGCTCAAAAAGAAGTTAAGGTTACTGAAGAAGATATATTATTTGACGATAGTGAAGATAGCGAAGAAGATTTAGTACCAAGGCCACCTATTGTTGTAGTAATGGGTCATGTTGATCATGGAAAGACGTCACTTCTTGATAGATTAAGAAGTTCAAATGTTGTAAGTGGTGAAGCAGGTGGAATTACACAGCATATTGGTGCGTATAAGGTAGAAATAAAAGGCAGAGAAATATGTTTCTTAGATACTCCAGGACATGAAGCTTTTACTGCTATGAGAGCAAGAGGTGCACAGGTTACAGACATTGCTGTTATAGTTGTAGCAGCAGACGATGGAATAAAACCACAAACTATTGAAGCAATTGACCACGCAAAAGCTGCTGGTGTTAGTATAATAGTAGCAATAAATAAAATCGATAAACCAACTGCTAATATTGATAGAGTAAAACAAGAATTACTTGAAATCGGTTTGGTTCCAGAAGAGTGGGGAGGAGATACTATATGTGTTCCTATTTCGGCTCTTACAGGACAAGGAATTGATAATTTACTTGAAATGATACTTTTAGTAGCTGATATGAAGGACTTAAAGGCAAATCCAAATAAGCAAGCTAAAGGAACAGTACTTGAAGCTAGACTTGATAAAACAAAAGGAACTGTAGTTTCAATGTTGGTTCAAAGAGGAGAACTAAATATTGGAGATACTATAGTTGTTGGCGATATGGTATCTAAAATACGTGCAATGAAAGATGATAAGGGAAGAAAGGTAAAATCTGCAGGTCCTTCTACACCTGTTGAAGTATTAGGTCTTTCACATGTACCTCAAACTGGAGATATATTTTATGAAGTAGATGATGAGAAAACTGCAAAACATTTGATAGAAAAAAGAAAAGCTGAAGCAAGAACAAAGCTTATAAAACAAGGCTCAAAAGTAACTCTAGATGATTTATTTGGACAAATAAAAGAAGGAAAAATAAAGGAACTTAATATAATTATAAAGGCTGATGTTCAAGGCTCAGTGGAGGCTTTAAAGGATTCTTTACTTAAGCTTTCAAATGATGAGGTAAGAGTTAGAGTATTACATGCATCTACTGGAGGAATAAAAGAAAGTGATGTTACATTAGCTTCTGTTTCAAATGCTATAATTATTGGATTTAATGTAAGACCTGAGTCTATTGCTGCCTCACAAGCGGAAAAGGAAAAAGTAGATATGCGTCTTTACAATGTAATTTATGATGCAATAAATGACGTTGAAATAGCATTGAAAGGTATGATACCTAAAAAATACAAAGAAGTTATGTTAGGAACTGCTGAAATTAGGAAAATATTTAAAATAACAGGAGTAGGTATAGTTGCAGGATGTTATGTAAAATCTGGAAAAATTGTTAGAAACCAAATGGTAAGAGTAGTAAGAGATAATATTGTTATATTGGCTGTAAAAATTGATAACTTAAAAAGAGAAAAAGATGAAGTAAAAGAAGTAGCAGAAGGCTATGAATGTGGAATAAAACTAGAAAAATTCAGTGAGATAAAAGAAGGCGACATTTTAGAATGTTACGAGTTAGTTGAAGAAAAATAATAATTTAAGGATGTGATTTTATGCAAAGACATGAAAGACTAGAACAAGATGTAAAAATAGCATTAAGTAATATAATTACTTATGAGGTTAAGGAACCATCAGTTACAGGACTTATTTCTGTAACTGATGTTAAAATAACACCAGATCAAAAATATGCAAAAGTTTATATTAGTATTTTTGGAAAGCAAAATAAGCAAAAAGTTATTGATGCTTTAAAGAAAGCAACTGGCTTTATAAAATTAGAACTTGGCAAAAGAGTTAGAATGAGAAATATTCCATCTATTATGTTTGAACTTGATGATTCTATTGAATATGGTGATCACATGGATAAATTGATTGATGAAGTGATAAGAAATGATGAAGAAAAGCATAGTTTAAGTTTCGAAGAAACTGATGAGGAAAAGCAAATATAGCATTTTTAATATTTGGACAAAAAATGGAGATGAGTTTATGTTTGAAGAAGCTAAAAGATATATAGATGAAGCAGATAAGATATATATAGTTGGTCATGTTGGCCCTGATGGTGATGCAATAGGAGCATCTTTTGGAATGTATAATGCTTTAAAAAAAATTGGCAAAAATGCTAAGGTTATTATGCCTGCGTGTTCTGATACATTTAAATTTTTACCAGGTATTAATGAAGCTGTTGAAAATGTTGAAGAATCAGAGTATGATTTACTTATTGCTGTAGATTCTTCAGATAAAACAAGACTAGCAATAAGTAAGGAAGACTTTGAAAAGGCAAAACATGTTATTGTACTTGATCATCACATGGCAAATGAGCCATATGGCGATTTTAACTATATAAATAGTGATTTGCCAGCTGCTAGTGAGATAATTTATAATTTTATATCTTATCTAAACATTGAGATTGATAAAGTTATTGCAACCTATCTTTATCTTGGAATAATGACTGATACTGGAAGTTTTAATTATTCTTCAACAAAACCATCAACGCTGATTGTAGCTGCTAATTTAGTTGCTACAGGGATTGATTTTTCGTATATTTGTAAAAAAATTAATGATACAATAAAAGAGTCAAAGTTAAAATTAATTGCTAAGGCAATTGATAATATGGAAGTATATTATGATGGACGATTAAGATATACTTATGTTGATCAAAAAGTTATGAAAGCTCTTGGAATAAATGATGAAGAGGCTGAAGGTATGACTAATTATTTGCGAATGGTAGATGGTACTGAAGTAGCAATTTATGTAAGAGAAAAAAGTGATGGAAGTAATAAGGTTAGTATGAGATCTAACGAACTTATAGATATTTCAAAAATAGCAATTGCAAACGGTGGCGGTGGTCATAAAAGAGCTGCTGGATTTACTATGCAAAAGCCGTATGAAGAAGCAAAAAATGAATTAATAAATGTAGTTGGAGTGATGTTAGGTGATACAAGTACCACAAATTAAAAGTGGAATATTAAATATAGATAAACCACAGGGAATAACTTCACATGATGTAGTAGATGTTATTAGAAAAATATTTAAAAATGCAAAAGTTGGACATACTGGAACTCTTGATCCAATGGCAACTGGAGTGTTACCAATATGTATTGGTGAAGCTACTAAACTTACTAATGAGCTAACGTGCAAAACTAAAAAGTATAGAGTTAAAATGTTATTAGGTGTTGAAACAGACACTTATGATATAACAGGAAAAATTATGTTTGCTAGTGTAGTCGATAGTGATGAGATTTATATAAAAGAGAGGATAAAAAGATTTGCTGGAAAGCAAGAACAGATGCCTCCAATATATAGTGCAATTCGAGTTGATGGGAAACGTGCTTATTCATATGCACGTGCTGGTAAAGATGTAGAAATGCAACCAAGGCAAATAGAAATATTTGCTATTGATAATATTGTTGTTAATTTAGAGGTTAAAGAAGTAGAGTTTGACGTTACATGCTCCAAGGGAACATATATACGTAGTTTGGTGAATGATATTGGGAAAAAAATAGGCTGTGGAGCTACAATGTGCGAGTTACGTAGACTTAGAAACGGAAATTTTGATATTTCAGATAGTATCGGATTATATGAATACTTAAATCTTGAATATGATAAAATGTTACAAAAAATTGTTTCTATTGAAGAATATTATAAGGAATATAAAAGAGTAAACTTTACTAAAAATGAATATATTAGATTTTTGAATGGAATGAATTTTAATTTAACTACAAGTGAAAAGATTGTTAGAGTATACTTTAATGATTCATTTAAAGGACTGGGAAAAGTAGAAAATAATATTATGAAAAGATTTATTGTGTTATAATGATTTTAAGTGAGATGAATTTAAGTTTGTCTCATTTTTTTGCTATATATTAATGTATATGAAAAAATTTGAAATTATAAAGCTTTTTTTATGAAAATATATGACTGTATAGTATTAAAAATATTACGAAAGGTAATTAAATATCTTGAAAAAGTTTGTTAATATGTGATAAAATTTATGTAGAATATTCTAAGGTTAAATTGAAATATAGGAGGAATTTATGAGAAGAAATTTGATAGATAGAATGAATAAAAAGTTTTTTACAAAACTAACTCATAAAAAACGGAATTAGTTTGATTACTTTAGTTATTACTATTGTTGTTGTGATTATTTTATCTGTTGCTGTGGTTATGAGTCTTAATAACAATAATGTCATTACTAATGCTAGTAGTGCAAGATATGAAGCTGATAGAAATACTGTGCAATCTTATTTGGAATATACTTTAAACAAAATTTCTATGAAGCACCATGGTACTATTTCTTTAGATTGTGGAAAGATTGAAATGTTAAATAATTTGAATTGGATCTAATAGCATTGGTGAAATTACATGGAAAAGTACAGATATTGGTAATTTGTATGGTGAGATTATTTTTGATGAAGGAATTGATACAGATACAACCTTTTATACTGGATATAAATTACCTGTTTATGGTAGTAAAACTGATTGGTATGTGGATGAAAACGGAAAATTGGTATTAAAAGTTGGAAGTAGAATTTATGGCTCTGAGGAAGTTCCAAAAACAAAAATTACGGCTAGTAATGTAGAAAGATATCCAGAAAGATATTACGGTAGAAAAGTAAATTACAAAGTTGATGGAATATCTGAATATAATTGGCTTATATTTTATGCAGAGGCGAATAATATATTCTTAATACCAGACGATTATGTAAAAGTTGAAGATTTACCTGAAAATATAAATGGTATAAAACCGCAAAAAGGGAATAGTATTAGTGCTGTATATTTTTCTAATATTGTATCAAATGGAGTTTATGGTGTGCCAGATAGAACTAAATGGTTAAATCAAAAGTATTATGATGCTGGTATAAATAAAGATACTTATAACATGGCGGTAGTTTCATATTTATTAAATGATGAGCTATGGAACAAAAAGTTTGTAAATGAGAAGGCTGAGTATGCAGTAGGTGCACCATCAGTTGAATTACTTTTTAAATCATATAACAATAAAAATAAAATTAATTTGTATACTTCAAGAGTAGATAGTGTTGGATATTTGGTTAGCTTTGATGCTGGAAAAACATGGTGGAATAATTGTGAAGGAGAAAATAGATTAAAAGATAATGAAAATTTATATAGAATAAGTTCTACGAAAAATGCTTGGGTTTATTGGCTAAGTTCACCATATCAAAATGGTGTAGCAAATTTATATGCTGTACATCGAAATGGTCAAGTGTATGGCATAATATGCGATAATAATAGTTCAATTGGAATTAGACCTGTTGTGTGTCTAAAAAAAGATGTTATACTGGTAGAATTAGAAGATCAAAAAAGTTATGATATAATGTAGCTTACAATTGGACAGTTTTAAAAAATCATTGAAATTTAAGCCCTGGTTAATTTTTTATTAGTAAACTATTATAAAAAAATTTTAGATATGTACTTTTTATACAAAAAAATTATTTGAAAAACTGCAAGAAAAATGTTGAAAATTTTTATGAATATATGCTAAAATATTTATATAGAAGGTAGCAATTTTTAATTTAGATAGTAAAATCATTTAATTGCTAATATTTATTATTTATATAAGAGGTGAATGAATTGGAAATTTCAGAAAAAACTAGAAAGGCATATTCAGAGGTGGATGAATTTATAGACCTACTTCCTGAAAAAGAGAAAAATAAAATACCAGAGAATGTTAGAATGGTATTTAAGAATGAAAAAGATAAAAATTATGTTAAAGGTTTATCTCCAAATGTAGACATAAAGGAACAAAAATTGGATAGAGAAGCTCTTGCAATAATTGCCATGCTTAATTTAAATTATTGGTGTGAAGATGAAAAGGAAAAAAATGAATTAAGAAAGATATATGAAGACAATGAAAGTGCAATAAATGAATCTATTCAAGTTGAATTTGTAGATGATATGTTCAAAAACCACAAAAATAATAATGAAAATATAAGTGATAAAGTAAGTTCTGATGTAAAAAATGAAAAAAAAGTTAATCAAACTATAAATCCTAATATAAGTAAGAGTGTTAACATAGTTGTATATAAAGAACCAAATATATTTAAAAAATGTTTAAGTAAGATAAAAAAATTATTTAAATAAACATCATTAACGATAAAAACTAAGACTAGCTATTGAAGCAAATCTTAGTTTTTATTTTGAAAATTTTCACGTATGAAACACTTTTTATAAAACTAACTCAAAACTATTTGGATATTGCGTTTTTTACTTGGGTTATGTCTGCTTCACCTGCTGGTGCTGCTGGTACGTAATATCCTTTTTCTTTTGCTAATAGATAAGTTTGCCATTGCAAGTTTTCTAGTTTGTTTCTTGCACTTACAATCTCATCTCTAAAATTTTTATTGTTTGCTTGTTCTATTGTATAGGTAAGTAATGTTATCATAGAATTTGTACATGATAGAACATCGTTAATTGCAACTTTTTCAGTCATTTTTTATACCTCCTATAATAAATTTATTAACTCATTTTTTAAACTAGTGCACTCTGTGTTTAAACTATCTAAGACATTAATTACGTTTTGATCATTGGTTAAGGTCTTAAAGTAATTAATTTTTTCACAAAAGTTGGAGCTATGTCCACATATGTGTCTAATATTTTGAATTTCTATTTGGTTTAAACTATTCATGATAACCTCCTTGTACAAATAGTACAATATTATTATTTCACAAAAATTAATAAATATACTATAAATTTAAAAAAAGTTTTATTTTAAATCTGGTTTTGCAACTAAAGATGCGAAAAATCCAAATATTACTGCAGCAGCGATACCTGCAGCGGTTGCTTTTACTCCACCTATAAATATTCCTAAGAATCCAAATTCTTTTACTGCTTCTATGACTCCAGTTGCAAGTGAATATCCAAATCCACATATAGGTACTGTTGCTCCTGCTTTACCAAATTCAACTATGGGTCCGTATACACCGATTGCAGTTAGTATAGCACCAAGAGTTACAAACATAACTAATATTCTAGCGGGTGTTAATTTAGTTTTATCTATTAATATTTGGCCAATTGCACAAATTATTCCACCCGTTACAAAAACCTTTAAGTATTCAATTAACATCTCCATAAGTTACACCTCATTTTCTATTGCTACAGCATGAGCAATTGATGGGATAGTTTCTCCTTGTTGAATTGCAATTGGACTCATTAATGCACCTGTTGCAACTACCAGAACTCTATTCATTTTTTTTGTTTTTAACTGTTCGAAAAAGTAGCTACTAAATACACTAGCCATACATCCACATCCACTTCCACCACATCTTACGTCTTGCTTTTTTAAATCATAGATCATAGCACCACAATCATGATGGATATTTGATATATCAATTCCCTCTTGTTTTAATAAATCAACTAGAACTTCTGACCCTAGTGTTCCTAAGTCACCTGTGATAATTGCATCATAGTAACTTGCTTGTCTTTTGGTGTCAATTAAATGAGTAGCTATTGTACTAAATGCTGCTGGCGCCATTGCAGCTCCCATATTTGCCATATCTTTGATGCCCTTGTCTATTATTTTTCCGTGGTGTTACATATGTTATATATGGTGAACTAATTTCTATATCACTTGGTACTATTAATGCAGCACCACTTCCAGTAACTGTGCACTGTGCTGTAGAACTTAATTGATTTCCATGTTCTAATGGCATTCTAAATTGTCTTTCTGCACTGCAAAAATGCGATGATGTAGAGGCAATAGCTTTTTTGGCATATCCTGCATTTACAAATAAACTTGCTAAAGTTAGGGATTCACAAAATGTTGAACATGCACCATAAAGTCCAAAAAATGGAACTTGTAAATCACGTATACAGTATCCAGAAGAAATACATTGATTAAGTAAATCTCCTGCAAATATGTAATCTATGTCTTGAGTACTACATGCTACTTTTGAAAGTAAATTTTCAATACAAGTTTTCATCAATTTACTTTCTGCTTTTTCAAAACTTTTTTCACCAAAAAAAATATCATCAGTACTCATATCAAAATATTTTGCAATAGGTCCATCCATTTCTTTTGGACCTACAATACTAGATGTATTAAGAAGTTTTGGGGTATTTTCTAATTTTATACTTTGATTTCCTATTTTCATACATTCACCTACTTTAAAAATTCTATAATCCAATAAATAAGTCCTATTATTCCAGATGTTGTAATACCATAAACTAGTACTGGACCTGCTACTTTAAACATGTTTGCGCCAATTCCAAGAATATATCCTTCCGTTTTATATTCAATTGCGGGGGATACTATTGAGTTTGAAAATCCGGTTATTGGAATTACAGAGCCAGCACCTGCTACTTTTCCGAGTTTTTCATATACTTTTAATACGGTAAGAAATGCTCCGAGGAAAATTAATGAAATTGTGCATATAATTGTTGCTTGTTTTTTTTCAACTCCATAATACAGAGCTACATTGGTTATTATTTGACCAATTATGCATATTATTCCGCCAACTAAAAATGCCATAAACATATTTGTAAAGAGTTTACTTTTTTTGGCTTTTGTGTCAACGAAATCAGAGTATTCTTTATTTGTCATGTTAATATCAGAATTCATTTTTTTCATCACCTGTAAATATTATTTGCACAAAATATAAAAAATATAAAAGAATATTTTTTAATATAAAATATTTTTTAGACTTTGTCGTGAATTAATCGTACAATAAGTAAATTACCATACATAAAACTTGATTATATTTAAATACTATGTTATAATTTTCAAAAAAATTTAAAATTATAATTTATTAATTATAATAAAATAGTAAAGGAGGGTAATTACACGTTTTTTTATTAATTTTGATAGGAGGATAAAATATGGACATAGTGAAGGAGATAATGTATTAAAAGCTGTTTCTAATGCTATTATAAATGTATATTCTAAATACGGAAATTGCTATAGAATTGGAGGAGATGAGTTTGCTGTAATTATAACAGATAATGCTGATGTTGAATTGCTTAACGCTAAGTTTTTAAAAAAACTTTCTGAAATGAGGAAAGAATACACTATTTTACCATATGTATCCTATGGTGTCTTTAAATACGATAAGTCATCGAAAGAAACTTTAAATACAGAAAAAGCTAAAAAACTAGCAGATGAAAACCTGTATATAAATAAAGACAATGAAAAAAAGAAAAGAGGAATAATAAATTAGATTTTAGACTATTACAAAAGTAGATAATTTACTGCGTTTTGTGATAGTCTTTATTTAGTTAAATTTTAGTATATGTATTGAAAACTAAATCTAATTTTGATATAATAAGGCAAATGGTGTAATGGAGGTAGTATGAAATGGAGAACGATAAGAAATTTAGCAACGAAATGTTTGGGTATTCCAAATCGGAAGTTGAAGATTATATAAAGTCATTAAAAGCTGAGTACGAAAGTAGGTTACAGGCAGAGCATTCTGATGCTAATCGTGTAGCAAATGAACTTACTATTTTAAAGAAAAAACTTGAAAGATATGAAGTAGATTATGTTCAAAAACAGGAAAAAGTTGCTAATGCGCTTATAACTGCAGAAGATCAGGCAAAGAAAATTGTAGAAACAGCAAGACAAGAAGCAATACAGGAAAAAGAAAGAATTGAAAGCTTGATTGAAATGGAAAAAGAGAAGCTTTTGGATTTGAAAAAAGAAGTAATAGATTTAAAGGAGAAAACTGTAAGACTCCTTGATAAATATAGTCAAGAAATGAATAACTTACTTGATTAAGTGTTAGATTTTTTGCTGTATAGTCCTTAGAATTTTATATAGTTCTGAGGATTTTTTGTCTTTTTATGTATAATAATGTATAAAGTAATATTTAAATAATATATTTGTAGAAAAAGGTGATTTTTTCAAATAAAAGAATAACAGGGTAATATATTCTCTACTTGAATAATAAAATTAAACAAAAGAGTGGAGGATAAAATATGAAAATTATGTTTGCTTCTTTTAATAGAAAAAATAAACTAAAAAGGCAAGACATTTTAAATAATATATCTAAATATACAAGTACTATGATAGATGAAAACAGAATTTTAAAAAGAACAAATAGGATAAAAAATGTTAGTAATAATAACGCAGGTACTATAGATTTTGGAAAAGGTAATATAAAAAAGTATAAATGCGATAAGGACAAGAGTTTTTTTGGACTATTATGTGTAGCTAAAAATAATTTAAAAAAATTTGATAAGAATAATAATTTTAATTTGAATGAAAATAAAGAAAAACATATATTTAATAAGGAATCTAGTTATAATATAGAAAGTATTTACCAAAAGCATAAAAGAAGTGGTAATAATCTTTTTATTGATAATAATAAAATTAAGTTTTCATTTATTAAGCTGTCTGTTTTTAGTATTATAATCATGTTACTTTTTGCATTTCTTCTTAATAATGTGAGTAGTGTTAATAATTTAGTTCTAAAATTTGCAAGTAATGTTCATGAAGATGACATAGATATTTCTCCAAGTAATATTGCAAAATTATATGGAATATATAATGATTCAAATTATATTATAAATACTGAAAAAATTGAAGTTGCTAAGGAAGAGAAAGAAGAACCAAAAAATGAGAACATAGACGAGATAGAATTAATTGATAAAAATGCGATTTTAGAAAATAAGGCGGTTTTCATGAGTAGTGAAAAAAAGCCAAGTGCAGTTGTAACGGAGGAAACAAAAACGTTGCAAAGAATAAATCTTGGAACAATGAAGATTTTAAATTATTCTAGCACAAGAAATATAAATTTTGAAGAATTACTTGAAAAAAATATAACTTTGACAAAAGCATCTGATAAGATTTTATTGTATAATACTCATACATCTGAATCATATTCGAATAGTGAAAAATATCAATTTGAGTATAGTGGTGGAACAATGAGAAGTTTAGATGCTAAATATAATATGCTTGCAATTGCAAAGGAATTAAATAGTAATTTGAAAGAAAAAGGATTTTATTCTATTCATAATACAACTCCGCATGATTATGGAACATATACAAGTGCTTATGCAAAATCACGTGTTACTGTTCAAGAGGCACTATCACAAATGCAAGGTGCAGGAATAGTAATAGATGTTCATAGAGATGCAACGGCTAACTTGGCATATAGACCTGTAGCAAATGTAAATGGAATTGAAGTAGCACAGTTGATGTTTGTCATGGGAGTAGGTTCTAATTCTGTTAAAAATCCAAATTGGCAAGATAATATTGCACTTGCAATACAGATTCAACTTTTAGCTGATAAAATTTATCCAGGACTTTTTAAGCCAATGATGATAAGAAATTCTGTTTATAATCAAGATTTAAACAAATATTCAATGCTTATAGAGTTTGGGGCAACTGGAAATACTATAGAAGAAGTAAAACTTTCAACAAGGTGTCTTACAAATTTATTAAATATTATGTATAAAGATTGACTATGATAAAATTATTATGGTATAATACTAACTTGAAGTGAAAGGAAGAGGTAAAGTGCCAAATAAATTAGTGATTGTGGAGTCTCCATCAAAGGCTAAGACAATAAAGAAGTATCTTGGAAGCGATTTTGAAGTTATTGCTTCACAAGGTCATATAATCGATTTACCAGCTAGTAAATTAGGCGTGGATATAGAAAATAATTTCAAACCAGAATATAAGACAATGAAGGGAAAGGCTAGTCTTGTAAAGGAAATAAAAAAAGAGGCAAGTGATAAGAAAAAAGTGTATCTTGCAACCGACCCCGATCGTGAGGGTGAAGCAATAGCATGGCATTTAAAGAATGTGCTTAATATACCAGATGATGAAAAATGTAGAATTACATTTAATGAGATAACAGAAAATGCTGTAAAAGCTGCAGTAAAAGATCCAAGAACAGTCGATATAAATTTAGTAGATGCACAACAAGCACGAAGAATTTTAGATAGAATAGTAGGTTATAAGCTGTCACCGCTTTTATGGAAAAAAATTAAAAAGGGGCTTAGTGCTGGACGTGTTCAGTCTGTTGCTTTAAAAATAATAATGGACAGAGAAAAACAAATAAGAGGGTTCGTAAGTGAGGAGTATTGGTTACTTACAGCTAAGCTTAGCAATGGAAAAGATACAGTATTGGCAAAATTTTATGGAAATGTAGATGGTAAGATTGAATTAAAAAGTGAAGAACAGGTAGATAAAATAATAGCAAGGATAGATGGAAAAAAATATACAGTTACAGATGTAAAAAAATCTGAAAGAAAGAAGAATCCACCACCACCATTTACCACTTCTTCTATGCAACAAGAAGCTTCTAGAAAACTTGGATTTACAGTAAAAAAGACAATGATGGTTGCTCAAAAATTATATGAAGCTGGCTTTATTACTTATATGAGAACAGATTCTACTAGACTTTCTGATGATGCTAAGAAAATGGCAAAATCATATATAGTTTCAAATTACGGAACAAAGTATTATTTAAATAGAGAATTTAAAGCAAAGCAAACGGCACAAGATGCACATGAGGCTATAAGACCAAGTAAACTTAATGCAGATACATCATCTTTTTTGGCAGATGAACAAAAATTATATACATTAATACTAAATAGATTTCTTGCTTCACAAATGTCTGTTGCAGTATATGATACAACCAAAATTACTATAAATGTAGAAGATTATATATTTACGTTAAATGGTAGCGTTATAAAATTTGATGGATTTATGAAGTTGTACATTGAAGGTAAAGATGAAGTAAGTAATGAAGATGATGAAAATATATTGCCAGAATTTAAAATTGGTGATGTACTTTTACAAAAAGATATAATAAAAGAGCAGAAGTTTACAGAACCACCATCAAGGTATACAGAAGCTACTTTAGTAAAAGTCATGGAAGAAAAGGGAATAGGTAGACCTAGTACATATGCTCCTACTATTTCTACAATAGAAGATAGATTTTATATTGAAAGAGAAAAGAAGTTTTTAGTACCAACTAAACTTGGTGAAATTGTAAATGAAATGATGGAAAATAACTTTAAAGATATAGTTGATGTTAAGTTTACTGCAGATATGGAAAATAAACTAGATATGGTAGCTGAAAATAAAGAGAATTACGTACAAATGTTAGACGAATTTTATAAACCATTTATTAAAAATTTAGAATCAGTTGAAGATAAGATTGAAAGAGTAAAAGTACCTGAGGAAGAGACCGATATAAAGTGTGAGCTTTGTGGTAGAAATATGGTTATAAAACAAGGTCGTTTTGGTAAGTTTTTAGCTTGTCCAGGTTATCCAGAATGCAAGAATGCAAAGCCTATAGTAAATGAATGTGATGTGCCATGTCCAAAATGTGGTGGAAAGGTACTTATAAAAAAGACAAAAAATAGAAGGAACTTTTATGTTTGTGAGAATAATACTAATACAGAAGATAGTAAGTGTGATTTTATATCTTGGAATAAGCCTAAAAAAGATGGAAATTTTCAAGATGATGTTACTATAGAAAAGAAAACTGCAAAGAAGTCTACTTCAAAAGTATCTACTAAAAAGATAGGCAAAAAAACTACTACTAAGAATACAACAAAGAAGACAAGTACTAAAAATAAAAAATAAAAAATAATAAATAATAAATAATGAATTTTTCTCATATGCTATATATCTAAAAAAACAAGCCATTAAACTTTTAATGTTTATGGTTTGTTTTTTTTAGATTTAAGTTTTGCACGTACTTAACGGCATATACTTCAAATATAATAGTTAAAATTAAAGTTAAAAAATCATAATGAGTAGATGAATAAATACATATTATTGCTGTGGAAACGGTGGATATTATGCATGACTTTTTTGGAAATTTTGCAAGTGAAAATAAGTAAAGTAAAAATAATAAGATATATATTATTTTCATAAGTATAGCAAATACATCTGCTTTTGAAAATAACATGTAAATTGTTCCACAAAAATTAATTATTATCATTAATACTGAGATAAGCACTACGCTATTTATTTTTTTATTCAACATATACACCTCACGTATATGTTAGCATATAACTCTTTAATTTTCAATTGTTTTTTATACAATACATAACAAAATAGGATAAAACTAAAAAATTGTTTAGAGTTATCCTATTTGTTTTAATAATCACTTTACCAATTAAACATTAGCATGCAAAATAATATATCAGATGTTGTATTCAAAGAGCAAAGTTTAGTATATTTTATAGTGATAGTGTTTGATACAAAAAACAAATATCCAATAAGGAATATAAGAGCACTTATAAAGTTCCAATTAATTTCAATGTTAGTACATAAAAGATATATGAATGTTAAAATTGCAAATATTAAGCGCATAATTATAGAAAATCTCATTAATTGCTTGTAATTATCAAATATCAAAAATATGCACAAATTAAATATCAAAAAAATGATTAGTAATATTAGAGCTTTAATTCCGTGTTTTGAGTAAATATAAAAGAAGCTATTAAATTTTATACTACTTAAAATTAAAACTATACCAAATTTAAAGTATGAGTACAATTTATTTTTCCGAAAATTAGTATGTTCATCTAGAAACATAAATAAAAATACAATTGCTATAATTAATAATGGCTTCTTAAAAAGATATGATATAAATGGAATTTTTAAATTGATTTTAGTTATACTTAGAGCAAAAGAAACTACAATTCCAACAATAATACAAAAAATTGTCTCAAAAATAAAATTAATTACTTGTACACTATTTTTTCTTTCTATCATTATTATTCCTCCTAAAGTTTTATTTGGATTTTTTTTATAATCACTACTGTAATAATTATAATATATTAATTATATAAAATCAATTGAAATAAAAAAATTATGTTTTTTTATTAAAATAAAATTTTCATCTTTAACTTACGTGCAATTTATGATAAAATACTTTGTAAAAAAATAATTAGAAAAGTTCAGGAGGTTTTTTAGATATGAAAAAAGGAGTAAAGATATTTTTAGTTATTATGTTGGCTATTATTGTAATATTATTAATATTATTTGCTATTTTAATGCTAACTGAATATAAACCAAAAGATATAGAACAATTAAATGTAGAAGGAAACGCTACAAAAGTACTTAATTTAGAAGAAAAAGTAAAAATACTTACCTATAACATTGGTTACTTGTCACTTGATAAAACGCAAGACTTTTTTTTAGATGGTGGAACGTCTGTAAGACCAAAAACTAATGAAAATGTCCTTAAAAATTTAGATGGCGTAAATGAAATTATTGCCTCACAAAATCCAGATATATGTTTATTACAAGAGGTAGATTTAAAAGCTAAACGTTCGTATTATATAAATGAATATGAAAAAATAAGTGAAAAATTTAATGGTACATCAACATTTTCTATGTATCATAGATGTTTATGCATTCCATATCCTATATTTAATATGGTAGGATATGTTGAAGCTGGTATGACAACTTTAAATAAATATAATAACGTATCTACTAGGATAGCATTACCTAGTGCATATAGTTTTCCAATGAAGCAGGTTATGTTTAAAAGAAATTTGTTAAAGCAAGTTATAGATATTAAGGATTCTTATAAGAAACTTGTAGTATTTAATTTACATCTAGAAGCTTATGATGATGGTGGCGTAAGATTAAAGCAATTAAACATTTTAAAAGATGAGATGTTAAAAGAATATGAAAAAGGAAATTATGTAATAGCAGGTGGAGATTTTAATCAAACTTTTCCAGTTGTAGATAATAAAAAATATCCTGTACTTGATGATAAAAATTTTGTAGCAAATGTTATTCCAAGTGATTTTATAGGCGAAAATTTAAAGTATGCTATTGATGATAGTTTGCCAACTTGTAGGCTTTTGAATAAGCCTTATAGTGGAAATTATCAAGATACACAGCTTTATGTATTAGATGGTTTTATAGTTACTAAAAATGTAAAGATTAATGAAGTAAAAGTAATAGATACAAATTTTGAGTATACTGACCATCAACCTGTTTTACTTGATTTTACATTGCAAAGTGAAGAAGTGGAGTAAATATGGAATTAAAGAATGAAGAAAATATAGAAAAAAATAATAGTCAAAATATTATGAAAATGCTATTAAAACTTGAAAGTTCCAAATTTAGAAGTAGCTTTCATTTAAAAAAATGTGATTTTGAATATATAGATAAAAAAGGTATTGATAAGATAGTGTCCCATGCCTATGATTTTATAGAAAAAAGATTGTCAAGTGATATTATTCCAAATGATGGAAAGCAAACTCCAATGAGGGGACACCCTGTTTTTATAGCTCAGCATGCAACTGCAACTTGTTGTAGGGGATGTTTAGAAAAGTGGCATAAAATTCCAAAAGGAACAAATCTTACAAAATCTCAGAAGGACTATATTGTAAAATTAATAATGGCGTGGATTGAAAAAGAAAAATATCAAGTTTCAAAAATTAAATCAAATGAGAAAGCTTAGCCTAGTTTTGTGCTAGGCTTTATATATTTTTAATTATAAATTTTTTAACTATAAATTTTACTTATGTACAATAATATGTACAGCTTTAATTGGAGATTGTAAAGGATACTTCTAAATGGGCTGTAAAATTTTCTTAAGTTATATTTAATTTGTTAGTTATAAAAATTAGTGTGATGATTTAACACTTTTTTTCAAAAAAATTTTTTATAAAACTAACTCTAAATGATTTTTTCAAAAAAATATTGTATCTAAAATTGAAAATAGAGACTGGTATAAAACTTATTTAAACTAGTATATTATTATAAGTGTGGCATAATAAAAATATAAAAATACTGATATTTTAATGTTTTAATATCAGTATTTTGGACTATATTTTCAAATATCTTATTAATTTAGTTTAATTTATATGTTAGAATATAATTTTATTTGTTAACTGTTTAAAAGAATTGAAAGTAATAAAGTATTAATATTTTAATTATAATAAGATTTTAAAGATTATTAAGTATTTTTTTTATTTAATAAAGATTAACTAATTAGTATTTTTTTACTAATTTTTGTTTTCGATATCTGATATATTGGTAAACTTAGTGTCTTTTTCTCTTTCTTCACTTTTATTTTCCATAATATTATGCATAGTACGTGTTACAAGTAAATTGTACTTTGAAGCATGACGAAGCTCATCTATTAAAATCTCTAGTATAGATTGATAATTGTTAGAATCTGTCATAGCAGATAAGATTTTTGCATATTTTGCAGCAGCATTAGTTTCAGATATGACAGCATTTTGTAGATTTTCAACATATGTCATTGGTGCTTTTTTACTAGAATTAGTGTTAGTTGGAAGTGGCAATTTTATTCCAGTTAAATTATAATAAATTTCACGTAACATTTTGTTGTGTTTCATTTCATCATCTCTAATAGATGATATTATTTCTTTATCTTCAGAAAGTATAGCTTGATTTAACAACAAAGTGTAAAACATTTCATCTTCAAATTCATCCATTATTGAGTGTTTTATTGTATCAAGAGCAATTGCTAAATTTGGATTTTGCATTTCTGAAGTTCGCATAAAATTTTCATTTGAATTTTGAATAAAATATGTATCATTTATACATTGATTCATTAAATAAGGTGACACAGCCTTAGGATATGTACTATTTATGTAATTTTCATATGGGTTATCTTGATCAAAAAAATTCATTTTAATTCCTCCTTGCATACTAATATAATATGAAGTAAGAAAGTATATGGTTAAAAATTTTTATTTAGTATAGGTGTAAAATTTTACTTTGTAATTAAATGGCAAATTCTATGTTGACACAAATAATCTTTTATCATATAATTATTATAGTATTGTTAAGGAGACCTTTATGAACGAAAATGAAGAAAATAAAAACTTAAATGATGAAATAAAAAGTAATGAAGAAAATAAAAACGAAGAAAATTTAGAAAGTAAAATTGAAGAAAAAATAGTTGACGTGGATAATTCGAATAAAAATGATAATAATGTAGAGTTGTTGCAAAGTGATAATGAAGATAAAGTTACAAGGACTGGCAGTAAGAATGAAGAAAAATATAAAAAGTCAGAAATTTCTGTAGTAAAAAAAACTAAGAATTCTAAAAAAGTAGTTGTTATTATATTTGTGGTTTTAGCAATTTTTGGTATTTTAATTGGTGCTTACTCTTGTTTTGTAAAAATGTATACAGGAGTATTTAAAAATGTTTATTTACTTGATGAAAATATGTCTTTTAAGTCTGAAGAAGATGTTATAAAGTATGTAACAGAATTAGATCAAAAATTTCAAGAAAATTTATCAAATGAGGAAAATGGAATTGATATATATCAAGGTACAGAAAATATATATAAAGTCTTTGCTAGTGACTTTGAAATAAAAATAAATATTGCTAAAACAGCACAAAATATAATGAATTATGGAAGAGAAAATGGAATATTAAAAAATGATATTGATGTTTTAGTGGCTATGTTTTCAAAAAGAAATGTCGATATTGTTTTTGATATTAATAATTCAAAACTTGAAGAAACACTAAAGAATGTGGAATTAACCTTAAAGAATAGATTTGTAGATGACAAATATACACTAGACGAAAAAGATGCAAAATTGATTATAACAAGAGGAACTACTGGAAATACAATAGATCTTGATACTGAAAAAGAAAAGTTAATTAATATTTGCAAAAATAATATGATTTATAATAAACATGAAAGTTTAAAACTTGACATAAAGTCTAAGAAGCCAACAGAACTTGATTTAAATAAATTATATAATGAAGTAAAAAAAGATGCTAAAGATGCTTATATTGATGAAACTAAAACTCCAATTGAACTTGTAAAAGAAGAAGTGGGTTACGATTTTAATGTAGAAGACTTGAAGAATTTACTTGAAAAAGAAGGAAATCAAGATGAAGGTAAGGTTATTTATTTTAGTCTTACAGTAATTGAGCCAAAAGTAAAACTAAGTGATATTACATATAAACTTTATCGTGATAAACTTGCAGGATATACAACGTACTTTACTCCTGGCGTATACGCAAGGTCTACAAATTTAAAAATAGCACTTTCATATTTAAATGATATAGTAATAATGCCTGGAGAGACTTTTTCGTATAATGCAGCGGTTGGTGATGTAAGTGCTGCACAAGGTTATCAAGCAGCTGCAGTTTTTAAAGGTGGAACGACAGTAAATGAAATAGGCGGAGGTATTTGTCAGACTACATCAACGTTATATAACGTAGCACTCATGGCAAATTTACAAATAGTTGAAAGATATCAACACGGTTTACCAGTTGGATATGTTCCACCAAGTAGGGACGCTACAGTATATTCACCATCACTTGATTTTAAATTTAAAAATACTAGAAAATATCCAGTAAAAATAGTTACGTCATTTTCATACGATGGTAGTTTAAATATTAGCCTTTATGGTACAAAAGAGGAAGAAGAGTATGAAGTTATATTATCTTCAACATATCTAAAAACTATAAATTATACAACTAGATATATATATGATGAAAGTTTACCTGAGGGTGAAAGTATAGTTGTATCAAAAGGAGTAAATGGATATCAATCTGAAGGATATATAACTAAGAAGTTAAATGGAAAAGTAGTTTCAAGTAGTCTACTTTCAAGAGATACATATAATGCTCAACAAGAAGTTATAAAAATAGGAACTAAGAAATCAGAGTAAAAGGTATTAGTACTATTGTATAAAAAGAAAAAAATATATATAGTAGACATAAAAAAGTGACGCTTGAAACATAAAATTTACTAAAAAGTATTGAACTTTATATAAATTTATTGTATAATTAAAATTAGATTGGATAAGTTAACCAAGAAAGAGGTAGTTGATATATGGAACCTTTAACACAAATGAGTAAATTTGAAGTAATGGATATGCCTGGAATGACAACAATGGCTTTTGTAGTTGAAAAAAATGAAGAAGATTATATGAAAGGTAACGCTTTACTATCATTGAAGAAGTTAGAGCCGGTTGATACACCAACTAACGGAAAAATAAAAAAAACATTTAGTATTTTAAAAACTGATAATGATCCACATCTGATAGTCCTTTTGACTCTTACGCCTTCGCGTGCAATTTTAAGTACAGGAGAGTTATCCGATAATGGGTTTAAAGCTACAGAAACAGGAGTACCATTAAGTTATGGATCTATATACAATAAGACAGGAGTGGAATATAAAGAAGTTGAATATACTCCAGGTATGAAAAGACACTTTTCTATTATAGATACTCAAACTGGCGAGGAAGTTAGACCTGTATTATATACAGACGAAGTATCTGGTAAGGTTAAGGGAAGATGTAAAATTTTGCCTAATAGACCGTATATAGTTTTAGAACTAAAATTTGAAGATTAATAATTTAAAATGTAGTAATAAATGTGGTTTATATGTAGTAATAGATGTAGTAAGGGAGGATTTTAGATATGAAAATTCAATTTAGAGCAATTGTTATGAATGGTGATGGCGAAAAATTAAACGTCATATCAAAATGTCAAGGGGATGTAGGAGAGATGAATTTACCAGTTATCAGTGCAAAAACTAATTCATTTAATCCATTAACAGACATTTCTTTTGTTCAAGATAAAGTTTAAAATGTTAATTAAAATGAAGTAAAAAATGAGGGGCCTATTAACATGCATAAAATGTAGGCTCCTTTTGTTTTTGGAATTAAAGAGGTATAAAATGAAGATTAATAAGTATAAATTAAAAAGAGAGATTCTTCCATTTGCAATTTTGTTTGCAATCACTGTTTTAATTGTAGTAACTAATATAACTGTTAGTTTACATCAAGTTGGGCAAAGTGCTAATTTGGTGAAAAAATTGCAAGCAATATTTTCAAATTTTGTAAGTAATCTTACTTCGTTTAAGTTCCTTGGTGCTATTTTTGTAGATTTTGTTACTTTTGCAAAACTTACAATGTGGACCTTCTTGATTTTTGTAGTAGCCTTTATTTTTTGGAAACTTAAAAATTGGGGAAAATCTGAATACGAAGGAATTGAAAATGGATCAAGTGACTGGGCAAAAGATGGAGAAGAATTTGAAAAATTACCTGATGGTAGAGAAGTTTTAAATAGAAAAGAAGGATTTATCTTAAGTAAAGATCATAGACTAGGTACAGATTTAAAAAAGGTTCTTATAAATAAAAACATATTAGTTGTTGGACGGATCTGGTGCTGGTAAATCTGCATGTTATATTAAACCCAATATCCTTCAATTATTAGGATCTTACGTTATTACTGACCCTAAGGGTGAACTATACAGAGAAACATCTGGTTTCTTAAAAGAAAATGGGTATGAAGTAAGAGCTTTTAATTTGGTTAATCCAGAATATAGTGATAGATATAATCCACTTGCTCACTTAGTTGATCACCAAAGTGTTGATACGCTTGCTGCTACAATAGTACAAGGAGCAAAAAAAGGAGCTCAAGCCGGAAGTAGTGATCCATTTTGGGATGATACAGCAAAGATGTTGTTAAAAGCAGCCATATATTATGTTATATCAGTACTTCCACCAGAAGAACAAAATATATCTAGTTGTCTTAATATTATAAGAGCAGGTGGTGCTGATGAAAAGCTATTTAAAAAATTATTCTTAGATGAGTTAAAGCCACAACATCCTGGGCGTGTTCAATATGAAAACTTTAGTACTGCTGCAGATAAAACAATGCAAAGTATTGTAATATCAACTATATCAAAAGTTGAGACTTTTGATACGCCAGTAATGCAAAGAATAACTACATCAAATAATATAAATTTTGATGATTTAGGAAAAAGAAAAACAGCAATATACGTTATTACGTCAGTAACAGATAGTACGTATGATTTTGTATCTACTATGTTCTTTAGTCAAATGCTTCAAAAATTGTACATACAGGCAGATAAAAATGGTGGTAGATTGAAGCAACAGACATATTTTTTACTAGATGAATTTGCAAATATAGGTAGATTGCCTGACTTTGAAAGAATGTTAAGTACGACAAGAAGTTTAGGAATTAGTATATCTATAGTTGTACAGGCTTTGGATCAGTTAGAAGGATTATATAAAGAGCAATATGAAACAATTCTTGGTAACTGTGATACACATTTATTTTTAGGAAGTCAGTCAATAAAAACTTGTGAGTATTTTTCAAAGAGTTTAGGTCAAAAAACAATTAAATATCAAAGTAAATCTATTAGTAAAGACAAAAGTGAAAGAGAAAAGCAGGGTGTTTCAATTAGTGAACAAAAACAAGGTAGAGACTTGATGACAATTGATGAATTAAAACGTCTTGATCCAAATGATGAAATACTACTAGTTAGAACACTAAAACCAATTAAAGCAAAAAAAGCATGGTATTTTAAATATCATCCAATGAGAGAAGAAGCTAAAAAATATGAAATCCATGATATAACTGAGATGCCAAAAACAGAAGCCGTTGAGGTAAAAGTTATGGATGTAAGGGCACATATGAAAAAGCGTGAAGAGATTGCAGCAAGAATATTAAAGGAAAAATCGGAAGCAAATAAAATTGACAAAGTTACAATGAATGAAAAAGAGTTAAAATTAGATTTAGGAGAGAGTACTTTAGGAAAAAAGGATTTTACTGTGCCTAAAACGACAAATAATGGTATGAAAGAAGCTACAATTCTAGAAAAGAGAAAAGAACCAGAGGTACCAGTATTTGATCTTGAAAAAGAATTAGAGAAGAAGTTTGATGAATTGTTTGGAGAAACAGACAATCACTAAAACATCTTTATATAAAAAATAATAGTACTAGATAACATAGAGATTTAATCTTTATAATCTAGTACTTTTTTTTACTTTACAAAAATATTTAGGTATTGTATAATTAATGTATACAATTATGTTTTATATAATGTTTTATTTTGCAAAAAGGTAATACATTATATGTGAAATTGGAGGTAAAAAATGTCTAATATTTTTGATTATTTGCTATGGAGAGATATAAGTATGGACCTCTTACCATTTAATGAAATAGATAATCTAATATTGGCAAGATTTTCATATTTTCCATTAGATGGATTTATAAAAAATGAGGAAAAAGTAACTATACATGAATTATACGAAAGATATGTAAATGGAAAAATGCGAGGTAGGATATTACAGCCAGAGGACCCTAATTTATTTAAAGCTCTTGCTAAAAGCACTAGGTTTTCTAATTTTTTAGTGACAAGATATATTAACAAATTTGTGCCAGAAGAAGAAAAACAATTTGCTGCTGTTACAATTCTTTTTTCAAATAGTAATACTATGTATGTTTCATATCGTGGAACAGATAGTACCATTGTTGGATGGAAAGAAGATTTTAATATGAGTTTTAGCGATGTTGTACCTGCACAAAAAGAAGCTGTAGCATATTTAAATAGTATTGCTAAAGAATTTAAGAAAAGAGACATTATAGTTGGAGGACATTCTAAAGGTGGAAATTTGGCAGTATATTCATCAACATTTTGTGATGAAAAGGTACAAAATAGGATAATAGCAATATACAATAATGACGGACCAGGATTTCATAATAGTGTTATAAATTGTGATAATTATAATAAGATATTAAATAGAATTGTTACATATATACCACAAACCTCAATTATAGGTAGATTACTTGAACACAAGGAAAAAACTATAATTTTAAAAAGTACACAAACTGGTATAATGCAACATAATCTATATTCATGGCAGGTCTTAGCAGATAAATTTATAAAAGATGAACTTACATATTCTAGTGAAGTTATTGACAAAACAATAACCAACTGGTTAAAGGAAATATCTCCTGATCAAAGGGAAGTTTTTATAAATACACTCTTTGAAATACTTAGTGCAACTAATGCAAGTACATTACCTCAAATTAGTGATAAGTGGTTTTCAAGTGCTAAAACAATGTTAAAAACTTATAAAAATTTGGATTCAAAAAGTAAAGAAATTATGATAGAAGCATTGAATGCTTTGTTAAAAATAGGAAAAAGTAGTATGAAAAAACAAAAATACGAACCGAAAGGTCTAGTAAAAACTAATAATACTTTAAATAAATATACTAACATGAATATAAACGTTATTATGAATAAAGAACAATAGATGGATGAGAGATATATGAAAATAAAGTATACTTTTTGTTAATAAATAATGTAGAATGCTTGGAGGAGTTATGGAAAAAGACTATTTATTTGAAATGTTAAAAAATCAATACAATTTACAAGATGTCGAAAATATTATTAAAGGGCTGGAGAGAAAAAAGAAAGTAACTTTTAGAATAAATGCTTTAAAAACAAATTCTTTTGATGTGGAACGTAATTTAAAAGAAAATAGCATAGAATTTGAAAAGGTACCATGGTATGATCATGCATATATAATTAAAAATGTAGATGAAAATTTTATTAGAAAGATGGAAATATATAAAAATGGTGAAATTTATTTGCAAAGTCTATCATCGATGATACCTGCTATTATATTAGATCCAAAGGAAAATGAAAATATCTTAGATATGACAGCTGCACCTGGTGGAAAAACAACACAAATTGCAGCTCTTTCTTGTAACAAAGCTTTAATAACTGCTTGTGAAAAGAATAAAATAAGGTATGATAGATTAAAGTATAACATTGAAAAGCAATCTGCAAGAGTAAATGTACTTTGTGAAGATGCAAGAGTGCTTGATGACTTTTTTTCATTTGATAAAATACTTTTAGATACGCCTTGTAGTGGGAGTGGTACACTAGATTTAAATACTGATATTTCTCGAAAATTTTCAAAAGAACTTGTAGATAGATCAATAAAAACTCAGGAGATTTTATTTAAAAAAGCTGTAAAAATATTAAAAAAAGGACATGAAATGGTGTTTTCTACATGTTCAATTTTAAAAAATGAAAATGAAACTAATTTAAAAAAAGCAATAGATAAAAAAATAGTCGAGGTAGTACCTATTAATTTGGATATGTTTAGTAATATACCAACTATACAAAATGGCATACAGGGTACTATTACGATTTGTCCAAATGAAAATTATGAAGGTTTTTTTGTAGCAAGATTAAGAAAGATATAAAAAGGATTGACATTGGTTCTGTTTCGTATTAAAATAATCAAGATACGATATAGAACTATTTTTTTTGCTAAAATTAGTAATATATAATATATAATATGACAAATTGACATGCCTTTTGCTATATTAGTTGAAAATATCGTAAGAAAGGTGTATTGAAAAAATATGGAGAATTTGAAAGGATTAACACCAGAAGAAGTAGAGGAAAAAATAAAGCAAGGAAAAACAAATAAAATAAAAATTAAGGTAAATGAAAGTATTTTTAAAATAATATGTAAAAATATATTTACATATTTTAATTTAATTTTTTTAGTATTAGCAATTTTGCTAATCACATCACAATCATATAGAAATTTAACATTTTTAACTATAATAACAATAAATATTTTAATTGGAATATTTCAACAAATTAAGTCAAAGATAACATTAGATAAATTATCATTACTTGATAAAAAAGATTACATTGTAATTAGAGATGGAAAAAAGGAAAAAATATGCTTCGATGATCTTCTTGAAGGAGATTATGTAATTTTAGAAACTGGAAATCAAATTCCTGCTGATGCAATAGTAGTATCTGGAAAAATAAGTGTAAATGAATCGCTGTTAACTGGGGAGCAGGATGAAATTGAAAAGAATATAGATTCTAATATTATGTCAGGAAGTTTTGTTGTATCTGGAAATGCAGTAGCAAAGCTTATAAATGTTGGAGATGAATCATTTTTGGCAAAAATAATGAAAGATTCAAAAAAAATTAAAGAAACAAAGTCAGAAATGATTTCTGCTATTGATAGTATTGTTAAGTTTGCAGGAATAGTAATTATTCCTATTGGAATATTACTATTTTTAGAGTCATATATCATTAATTCTAATTCTTATAAAGAAAGTGTTAATTCGATGGTATCGGCATTAATTGGAATGATCCCAGAAGGGCTGTATTTACTAACAACAGTAGCATTGGCAATAAGTGCAGGAAAACTTGCTAAGAAAAAAGTTATTTTACATGATATGAAAAGCATAGAGAGTCTTGCAAGGGTTGATGTTTTATGCGTTGATAAAACAGGAACAATTACAAATAATAAAATGAAAGTATTAGATATATTTGATGAAAAAGAAAAGAGCTTAAAGAAGGAAAGAAAAAGTTTAAAATTAGAAATTTTAGCTAAATATATTAATACAATAGATGATAATAATATAACTATGGATTCCATAAAAGAGGAATTGGAAGGAATTTCTTATGAAGTATTAGCCAACATAGACAAGGAAAATTTTAGTTCTAAAAATAAATTTTCATTTGTTAAAGTTAATGAAAATTTAACATACAAACTAGGTGCTCCTGAGATATTGCTGGATAAAAAGTTTGAAAATTTAGTAAATAAAAGAGCCAAAAATGGTGAAAGAATACTTGCTTTTACGAAAAATGAAGGAGATAAAAATATTCCTATTTTGTTCATAAGTTTAAGAAATGAAATAAGAAAAAATGCTAAAGAGATTTTTAAATTTTTTGATAATAGAAAAGTTGAAATAAGAGTTATATCAGGTGATAATCCAATTACAGTATCTTCAATTGCTAAACAAGCAGGTATAAAAGGATTTGAAAAATATGTTGATTGTAGAGAATTGAAAAGTTATGAAGATATGAAAGAAGCAGTAAAAGAGTATGTGATTTTTGGTAGAGTAAATCCTGAGCAGAAAAAACAAATAATTATGGCTTTAAAAGAATTAAATTTAAAAGTAGCAATGACAGGTGATGGAGTAAATGATATTTTAGCAATGAAAGAATCTGATTGTTCAATTGCTATAGGATCTGGAGCAGATGCAGCTAGGGAAACAGCACAGGTTGTATTACTGGATTCTGATTTTGGTAGTATGAGAGATATAGTTTATGAGGGCAGAAAAAATATTAATAATATAACCAGATCTGCTTCACTGTTTACGTATAAAAATATATTTTCATTATTGCTTTCCATATATTCAATAGTATTTGCAATGCAATATCCTTTAGAGCCAAATCAGGTATCTCTTGGAAGTGCGTTTGCAATTGGAATACCCGCATTTTTGTTAACATTTGAAGAAAATCAGAAAAAACAACAAAATGGAAATTTTTTAATAAGAGTATTTACAAATTCACTACCCGCGGCAATAACGTCATTTTTGGCAATTGTTGCAATGGTTAGATTTTCTGTATTATTTAATGTTGGTGGACAAGAAGTAACAACAGCTTGTAGTTATTTATTTTTTACAGGAGGATTTTTGATTTTGTATAAAATTATTAGACCTTTGAATAAATATAGATTAAGTGTTATGATTTTATGTATTTTGGGAATTATTATAACCATTAATATTATGCCTGATTTTTTTGCAATAAAAGAAATATCAGAACGAGCAGCAGCGCTTGTTACATTGTTTGCTATAACAGAGTTTTCAGTTATTAGGTGGCTTACATTAATGCTAAATAAACTAGAAAAAAAGAAAAATTATATTTCTTAATTATTGTAATACATGTCAATAAATAAAAAATGTAAGTGATATAAAAAAACTCGGAAGTTTAATGCTTCCGAGTTTTGGTATATTTCGAACAAAAAACGTCTTATCTCTTTGAAAATTGTGGAGCTTTACGAGCTTTCTTAAGACCATATTTTCTTCTTTCTTTTACTCTAGAATCTCTAGTTAAAAGACCATTTCTTTTTAAAATTAAACGAACTTCTGGATCAGTAGTAGCTAATGCTTTAGCAATACCGTGAGCTACAGCTCCAGCTTGACCAGCAAAACCACCACCACAAACAGTAGCTTCAACATCATATTTTTCCATTGTGTTTGCTACTTTAAATGGTTTTAATACGATAGCTTTTAGTGTATCTAAAGTATAAATCTCATTCATATCTTTTTTGTTTATTGTTATTTTTCCAGTACCAGGAACAATATTAACTCTTGCGATAGAAGACTTTCTTTTTCCTGTAGCATAAATATATTCTTTTTTTGCCATTTCATTCTCCTCCTAAAATTCCCATTTTTCAGGTTTTTGAGCTGAGTGATCATGCTCTGCACCTTTAAATACTCTTACATTTGTAAGTAAAGTTCTACCAAGTGAATTCTTTGGTAACATGCCTTTTACAGCAAGAAGTAAAGCTTTATCAGAATCATTTTTCATTAGGTCTTTGTAAGATATTTCCTTTAATCCACCTATGTAACCAGAATGATGTCTGTAAACTTTTTGGTTTAATTTATTACCTGTTAAAATAATTTTATCAGAGTTTATAACAATAACATTGTCACCACAATCTAAATTTGTAGTGTAAGTTGGTTTGTGTTTGCCTTTTAATAATTTTGCAACTTCAGTTGCTACTCTACCAAGAGGTTTATTTTCAGCATCTATCACATACCATTTTTTTTCAATTTCGCTAGCTTTTACGCTATGTGTAGTATTATTCATAATAAAAAAATCCTCCTAAAACAAATTTCAAATAAAGTTAAACCGTCCGGGGTTATAGTTTAACTACTATATTTACTCAAATATTATACAATTAAAGTGATAAAAAGTCAATAATAAACATAAAAATAAAAAAATAAAAAAATGTAAAATTAGAGAATTTAGTATATATGATGTAAATATTTTAATAACTAAAAGTTAATAATATGTGTGTGAAAAATATATTTAATGTTATTAGAGCGTAAACGGAAAATTAAGATGATTTAAAGTATCAAAATTAGATTTTACTGTAAATTTAGTACAACACTATTGAAAAAAAAGTATATTTATAGTATCATAATATAATAGATAATTGTATAAGGTGGGGTATGAATATGGACGATTATGGTGAGATATTTGAAACATATATTGAACCAGAGGATATTACAAATGATATAATGGATATAAAAGAGATAGCTAAATTAAATGGGATAATACAAAAATTAAAGCTATATGATAGCAACCCAGAAGAGTTAACTAAAGTGTATACCAATATATTGTTTGATGATAATGTTTCATTTATTTTAACAAAAGTAAGTCAAGATAAGATATTTATGAAACAATTTCCAGAGTTTTATGAAGTCAATGAGTATGGTGAAAATGTAATAAATTGTCAGCAAAATAACTCATTTCATAAATATGGTGTGTTTAAACATATATTGTATACTATTGAGTTTGCTGGGAATCCACAAATTCCAATAGGAGATTGGCAAAAAAGAATATTAAAATGGACAATGTTTTTACATGATATTGGAAAGCCATATGTTAAGAAAATTGCAGAAGACGGTACAGAAAGTTTTGCTGGACATGAGGATAAATCTGCAGAACTTGCTGTTGACATACTTAATAGACTAAGTTTTGAAGATGACGAAAAGAAAATAATACTTACGTTAGTTAAATACCATGATAAATTTTTAAATATTGGTGAAGTAACAGATGATAATCTAAAGTTTTTGGCATCTGAATTAAATAATAATAAGGATTTGTTTTATTTGTTAATTGATGTTAAAGAGGCAGATGCAAAAGCAAAGAGTTTAGATGTATATAATAATTTTAAGATAGTAAAGGAAAAATATATTAATTTTGCTACTAGGTATTTTGCTTATGCTCAAGAAAAAGAAACTGATATTGAACAAAGTGGAGAGAGTAGTAAAATAGCACAAGTGCAAGAGATACAATTACCTCCACCAACAATGGAAGAACTTGAGGTGTTACTTGATAATGTACTTTCAAAGAAAAACATTAAGTCTTTGTATCAGCCTGTGGTAGACTTAAAGAATTCTAATGTGTACGGATATGAGGTATTTACTAGAATACAAAGTAATAGAAAGATAGATTTACTTGAGTTTTTCAATTACGCAAAAGATGCTAGAAAGTATGATAAACTTCAGCAGACGTTGCTTATTAATGGTATTGAAAATTTCATGCAACTTACTTTAAAAGAATCAAATAGACTTTTTGTAAATTGTGATCTTAATGGATATAGTAAATATGTAAATAAACCTAGACTTTATGATATGATGTCTAAATTGAAGCTTGTTATAGAATTTCAAGAATATGACAGACGTGATTTTAACAAATTTCAAGAAATAATAAACACAATACATAAAAATGGTGGCTTTGTAGCTCTTGATAGATTTGGAATAGGAAACTTCACAATGAATGAAATAAATGCTTTAAAAATAGATTATATAATTCCAGATATGTCTTTAATTATTGGTATTGAAGATGATTTTGAAAAGCAACGTTATGTATCTGCACTCGTTACGTATGCTATTTCAAAAAACTGTGATTTATTAATAGTAGGTGTTGAAAATCAAAGGGCTTTAGAAACTTTAAAAAGCTTAGGCGTTAGATATGTACAAGGTTATTATTTTTCAAAACCAGATACTAAAGTAGTATCGATGAATAAAAGTGTAAGAGAAAAACTAGAAGAAGTTATGCAAAATTCTATATCTTAATATTAGTAAACATTTTGACTGATGGTATATCATCAGTCTTTTTTTATAAAAGAACAAAAGTTTACAAATACTCTTTACAAATGAACAAATGTGTGGTAAAATATTTTTAGCAAAGAAAAATAGAAATTCTTGACTTTAAATAAAATTTGTAGTAGCATTGTTTTTGTAAAAGTTAAAAAAATGGGAGGAAAAAATATGATATCAGAAGAACGTAAAAAAGCCTTAGATATAGCTATGGCACAAATAGAAAAAAACTTTGGAAAAGGGGCTGTAATGAAACTTGGTGAGGTTGGTGTAGTTAGTATTGACTCAATTCCAAGTGGAGCATTAAGCCTTGATATAGCACTTGGCATCGGTGGATTTCCAAGGGGAAGAATCGTTGAGATATTTGGACCTGAATCATCAGGAAAAACTACTGTTGCTTTACATGCAATTGCTGAAGCACAAAAACAAGGTGGAATAGCAGCATTTATTGATGCTGAACATGCATTGGATCCTGTATATGCTAGAAATTTAGGCGTTGATATAGACAATCTAATAGTTGCACAACCTGATACTGGTGAGCAAGCTTTAGAGATTGCAGAACAGCTTGTAAGAAGTGGTGCCGTAGATATAATTACAATTGATTCTGTTGCCGCACTTGTGCCAAAGGCAGAAATAGATGGCGAAATGGGAGACTCACACGTTGGATTACAAGCTAGACTTATGTCACAAGCTTTAAGAAAGTTAACAGGAGTTTTAAATAAATCTAAAACAGTTGCAATATTTATAAATCAATTGCGTGAAAAAGTTGGAATAATGTTTGGAAACCCTGAAACAACTCCAGGTGGTAGAGCACTTAAGTTTTACGCTTCAGTTAGACTTGATGTAAGAAAACAAGAAGCAATAAAAATAAATGGTGAGGTTATGGGTTCAAGAACTAAAGTAAAAGTAGTAAAAAATAAAGTTGCGCCACCATTTAGGGAGGCTATTTTTGATATAATTTATGGAAAAGGTATATCAAATGAAGGCTGTGTTTTAGATCTTGCTACAGATTTAGATATTGTAAATAAAAGTGGTGCATGGTTTGCATATAATGGTCAAAAAATTGGACAAGGTAGAGAAAATGCAAAGGCTTTCTTAGAGAAAAATCCAGAAATTTTGAAAGAAATTGAAAAGAAAGTAAGAGATAATTTTGATACTGCTTTTGAAAAGAGTATGGGCGAAATGGCTGATTCCGAGAAAGAATCTGAAGATGAGATAGATAGCGAAATTGATGACTAATTTTTGTGAGGTATTGTGAGGTATAAAGATGAATTTTGAAGTTGCAAAAGAAAAGGCAATACGTTATATCGCTCTTTCAAGAAAAACATCACATGAAGTGAAAACTAAACTATCAAAAATTGGTGTTGATGAAGATATTATAGATCAAGTTATAGAGTATCTTATAGATTTAAATTATATAAATGACGAAGAATATGTAGACGCATATGTTAGACAATGTATGCGTCTACAAAGTCATTCTATATATGAAATAAAAAATAAACTATTGCAAAAAGGAATAAAAAAGGATATAATTGAAAACAAGTTAGATAAATTATCAAATACTGATTATGAAGAAAAAATTATTAAAAAGCTATTGGAAGGAAAATTAAATAGCTATGATGAATTAAAGAAAAAACAGTATTTGTATAGAAGAGGCTTTAAAAACTTTTAAATAAAGATTATTTTCTTAGGAGGTATTATATATGAAAGTTCCGACACCGCATAATAATGCAAAAATTGGTGATGTTGCTAACACTGTTTTAATGCCAGGTGATCCACTTCGTGCTAAATTTATTGCTGATACATATTTAACAGATGTTGTATGCTATAACGAGGTAAGAAATATGCTTGGATTTACAGGTAATTATAAAGGCACAAGAATATCAGTTCAAGGTAGTGGAATGGGAATTCCATCAATGGCAATATACTCTAGAGAACTATTTGAAGGATATGACGTAGACAATATAATAAGGATTGGAAGCGCTGGTTCACTTTCAAATGAAAATGCTAGTGATACTGCAAAATCAGTAGAGCTAGGCGATATAATTGTTGCACAAACAGTAGATACGGATTCTAATTTTTTAGTTTCAAATGAAATTGAAGATTATCCTATGTCTTCAATTAGACTTTTAGAAAAAGTTGAAAGTGTAGCTGCAAAGAAAAATGTAAACATTAAGATTGGTGAAATTTTTACTTCAGATACATTTTATCAAGATAAATCTATATTAAAAGATATATCTAGGCTTGATGTACTTGGTGTTGAAATGGAAACTTTAGCACTTTATGCTAATGCTATGATTACTAAAAAACGTGCTATTGCTATGTTTACTGTAACAGATAACATAATTTTAGGAAAATCTGTTAGCTCTAATAAAAGGCAAGAAGGTTTAAAAGAAATGATTGAGCTTGCACTTGATACAGCATATGAGATAGAAAAATAAGGAGCTTGATATGCAAGATATTATACTTAATAATAGACCTAAATATAAATTTGTTTTACAAAATTTTGAAGGGCCACTTGATTTACTTTTATATTTGATATCAAAAAATAAAATGAATATATTTGATATATCGATAAGTAAGTTAACAGATGAATATGTCTCTTATATAAATGAAATGACAGAGAATAATATAGAAGTCACATCTGAATTTATAGTTATGGCGGCTACTTTACTTGATATAAAAGCAAGAAAATTATTACCAGAGTTAGAGCCAAAAGATGAAGATGAGGAAACAATAAATGAGGAAGATATTATAAATAGAATTATTGAATATAAAAAATATAAGCAAATTTCTGGTGTAATTGCAGAGTTGTATAAATCCGGTTTTGGTTCCTTTTCAAAATCTTTTGAAAAGATTAAATTCGAAAAAAAGGTAGAGTATACTGGTGAAAATATTGATAAAAATATATTGTTTGAATTATATACTGGGATATTACAAAAAAATGCTAACAAAATAAATAAGAAGGCAGAGGAAATAGAAAAAATAGCAATATATGAAAAGATAACAATAAAAGACAAAGTAAATCAAATTGTAAATTATTTAAACAATAACGAAACACTAGTATTTAATAATATGTTTGACCCTCAAAAATGTGATAATATAGAAGTTGCTACTGCATTTTTAGGTGTACTTGAATTGAGTAAATTGAAAAAAGTTGATATAGAGCAAAATTATCTATTTTCAGATATAAATGTTTCAAAAAAGGAAGATGAGGACTTTAAAATAAATTTGGAAGATATTTTAGAATAGTATTAGAATAGTAGTTTTCAATGATAAATTTTGGAAAAAATGTTAATTTAAAATAAAAAATAAGACTTAAAGCTTAATTATACTTTAAGTCTTATTTTTATATGATTTTTTGAAAAAATAAGTTAATACCTGTGGCAAAATGTTTATATAAGCAAACGTTTAGATCTTTTTTTTGTTAGCCATATAACTTCATTAGTATCAACAATACAAAGAAAATCAATTTTACTAAATGAAAGAGTATCGAAATAATAATGATATAGTGAAGTATAAATTGGTGTATGTTTGTTTTTGGTTAATATTTCTAATTGTTTTGTCGTACAAAAAAGTACTGAAAAAGACTTAATATCTAGCGTATTTGAATTTTTCTTTGAAATGGTTTTACTCATCAAAACAGGAAGAAGTCCTTCAAACTTAAATATAGGTATAAAATCATATGCTATATTATAGATATTCTCAAAACCTTCATCTTTAAGTAGGATATCGATTTCATTAAAAAAAGCTTGATAAGGTGGTTTTGCCTTTTCAAATTTTAATCCATCTATAAGTTTTAATCCACTAGTTTTCTTTGTGCGTCTAAAAAACTTAAACATAACAAATCTCCTTATTTAACAATTCCAATATAATTTACATCTTTTAAGTATAGTTTTGGCAAATGTCCATATTCATTTCCTATCATTATTTCGCTATAAGGAAATAAGATTATTTTTTCAAAGTTAGAATATGTACAAAGTACTAAATTGATAACTCCATTTTCCACTGGATTAATCGGTATAATTGCATTTTGTGTAAAACTTCTTAAAGTTGTTTTTGTTGGTACATCTTCATTATCAACTTTGAAATTAGATGCATTTAACATAAATTGTGCTACCTCCTAAACTTTAATATTATTGCTTAAGTATTTAATTACAATTAATGAAGTCTCATATTTTTCATACCTCCTATTATTTAAATTTTTAAATAAATTAAAAAAAAATACCATAGAAGATTATAACATTTTATTTTAGAATAGTCAACGTAATAAATATATAAAATTAAATTATGAAACTATTTTTTAGACATTACTAGTACATAATTTGATAATAATGTGAAATTTGTGTGTATAATGAATTTTTTGCTTGCTAGTTTAATATAATTGTGCTATAATACTTTTAGCACTTAAATAAAGTGAGTGCTAAAAATTTGGAGGTGTTTTTAATGTTAAAACCATTAAGTGATAGAGTTGTATTAAAACTTACGCAAATAGAGGAAACAACAAAAAGTGGTATAGTTTTACCAAGTTCATCAAAGGAGAAGTCTTCAATTGCCGAAGTAGTAGCTGTTGGACCTGGTGGAAAAGATGAAAATGGAAATGAAATTGTGATGAATTTAAAAATTGGAGATAGAGTAGTATGCTCTAAATACGCTGGAACTGAAATAAAATACGAAAATGAAGATTATATAATTGTTAAGCAAAGTGATGTGCTTGCAATAGTTGAAGATTAATAATTAAGGAGGTATATTTTTATGTCAAAAGAATTATTATTTGGTAGAGAAGCAAAGGAAGCATTAGAAAGAGGTGTAGATACTTTAGCTGATGCTGTAAAAGTTACGCTTGGACCAAAAGGAAGAAATGTGGTACTTAGTAAATCTTATGGTTCACCACTTATAACTAACGATGGTGTCTCAATAGCAAAAGAAATTGAGTTAGAAGATCCATTTGAAGATATGGGGGCTCAGCTTGTAAAAGAAGTTGCAACTAAGACAAATGATGTAGCAGGTGATGGAACAACTACAGCTACAGTTCTTGCTCAAGCAATGATTAAAGAAGGATTAAAGAATGTTTTGGCTGGAGCTAATCCTATTATAGTAAAAAAAGGAATTGAAAAGACAACTAAATTAGCTGTAGATGAAATAAAGAAAATATCTACACCAATTAGTGGAAAAGAAGATATTGCAAGGGTTGCTTCAATATCAGCTAATGATGAAACAGTAGGAAATTTAATATCTGAAGCTATGGAAAAAGTTTCTAAGGATGGTGTTATAACTATCGAGGAATCTAAAACTATGGAAACAAACTTAAATGTAGTTGAAGGTATGCAATTTGATAGAGGATATCTTTCTTCATATATGGTAACAGATTCTGATAAAATGGAAGCAGTATTGGATGATCCATATATTTTAATAACTGATAAAAAAATCTCAAGTATACAAGAAATTTTACCAATTCTTGAACAAATAGCTCAACAAGGTAAAAAGTTATTTATAATTGCAGATGATGTTGAAGGGGAAGCTTTAGCAACATTAGTTGTAAATAAATTAAGAGGAACTTTTGTGTGCGTAGCTGTAAAAGCTCCTGCATTTGGTGATAGAAGAAAAGCTATGTTACAAGATATAGCTATACTTACTGGTGGTGAAGTTATTTCTTCTGATTTTGGAATGGAGTTAAAAGATACTCAATTAACTCAACTTGGTCATGCAAAACAAGTAAAAGTTGGTAAAGAAAACACTATAATCATAGACGGTTATGGCGATAAAGAAAAATTAGATGAAAGAGTAAAAGAAATACGTAGTGAAATAGCAAATTCTACTTCTACTTTTGATAAGGAAAAACTTGAAGAAAGACTTGCTAAATTAATTGGTGGTGTTGCAGTAATTGAAGTTGGTGCTGCTACTGAAACTGAAATGAAAGAGAAAAAATTAAGAATTGAAGATGCATTAAATGCAACAAAAGCTGCTGTTGAAGAAGGTATAGTAGCCGGTGGTGGAACTGCATATATTAATGTTCTTGGAGCTGTTAAAGAGTTTGCAAATACTCTTGAATCTGATGAAAAATTGGGTGCAAAGATGGTAGAAAAAGCATTAGAAGCACCAATTAGACAAATTGCATATAATGCAGGTGTTGAAGGAGCAGTTATAATTGATAAAATAAATTCTATGGAAAAAGGTATTGGATATGATGCATTAAATGATAAATTTGTTGACATGAAAAAATCTGGTATTGTTGATCCTACTAAAGTAACAAGATCAGCTCTACAAAATGCTGCATCCATTGCTTCCATGATTATAACTACTGAAACGCTAGTTGCAGATAAGAAAGAAAAAGACGGATGTAACTGTAATCATGAACAAAATCCAGGAATGGGAATGTATTAATAAATTTATTATTAGTTGACACTGTTATATCTATATATAATATATAATATATAAGCTTAGGTAAAGTTTAAATATTTTACTTAGGCTTTTTTTGTATGCCTAAAAAATTAAAGTTTACAAATATGTTACATTATTATTAAAAATAATTATCATTTTTAATAAATGGATAAAAAAGCTTGAAATAGGCTTGAAATTTTTTATACAAAGATTGTATAATCTAATATATATTAGAATTAAGGGGAGTAGTGTATATGGAACCGTTAACAGATGAAATGAAAGAAAAAATGATAGAGAGTATAAATAAAAAGATTAAAGAGCAAAGAAAAAGGTTAAGAGATTTACCAGCAATGGAAAGAAATAGAGCAGATGGAAAAGCTCAGAAACGTGTAAAAAGTGCAAATTATAGGAGTGAAGCGGATAAAAGTCATCAAGCAATAGAGAATTTGCAAAACAAATTGAAATTTATAGATTCGTATGAAGATGACATTAAAGTTGCTAAAAGTGATGCTGAAAGAGAAAGTATTAATGCAAGAATGCAAGGAATAATTCAACAAGAGTATTATGGAATAAACCCAAGAGCTGTAAAATTAGCAGCGGAAAAGGCAAAAAAGCAAGAGGCTCAACAAGAAAATGTCTCAAAAGGAATTAGTGATGATGCAAGAAATAATTTGATTAATAACGTAAATAATTTTATTAATCAAACTGATTTGACTGAAGAAGAAAAGGCAAATCTTAGGTCATTTTATGCGGATTATGCAAGTAGCGTTATGGATGAAGAAGATATATCAATATTAAGAGCACACTTAAATGATAGTATAAATGAAATGAGAGAAAGGAGAAATATAGAAAATCAAGTAAATGATGAACAAGAAGAAAATAAAATAATTGATGATGATCAAAAAGAAAATCAGATGGAATCACCGTTTGCAAGTATTTCAAATGATGATATTTCTATGTATATGCAGGCAATCGAAGGAAGATATAATTTGGCGTTTGATAGATTAAAGGGTAAAAGTGGTCAAGAACTTAATGATAATCTTGCTTTAGCTAATAACTTAAATAGCTTAAAAAATCAGTTACTTGATTTTGAAAAGAATGCAAAAGGTGCGAACACTCCAGAAGAAATTGCTAAATACGAAGAAATACTTAAAAAGGCTAAAGAACAATATAAAAAATATCAAAATGAGCTAAATGAATTACAAAGACAAAGTGAAGAGGAGAAAACAAAAGGAAAAAGTCCTGAGGGAGCAACGGAAGGTGTTGTAAAAGCAGAAGTTGAGGAAGAAAGAATAAGTATATTATGCGATGCAACTTATGGCATATATAAAGTTAGTGGAAAAGACATTACTCTTAATTCAAATAATAAAGATGTTATACGTGAAAATAGAAAACTTAAGAAAGAAATAAGGACATCATATGGACTTTCAAGAGCTGATATGAAACATTTAGATTTAAATGCATATAGATTACTTAATAAAGCGTCAAAGGATCAAGCAGAGGAGTATATAAATAGTATAAAAAATAGAGATAATTCTGAGTATAAATCAGATAGAAAATTTGATTTAGTTTATGATTTTAGAGAAAATGATTTAGAAAGTTTCAAAGATATTGGAAAGAAAACAAATTTTTTCAAAAAATGGGCGCTAAAAAGATTAGCTAGTCGTGGTGAGGAGATAGGTGTTGCAAAGGTGGCTGATACTATGTACCTATCTGAAGGACTTGATTATGATAAATATTTAAAGGAAAATAGTCCAGAAGAAAAAAAATTCTCTAAAGAAGAGAAAAATAAAGAAAAAAATCTTATTAATGACTTGCAGGACTATACGTATTCTATTGAAGAAGCAGAAATTACTGCTGCACAAATGGAAGATTTTGTAATTGATCCAAAAGATATAAAAGATTTCGCAATTAATCCAGAAGATATTGAAAATATGAAACATCAAGATACTAAAGGTGAGGATGACACAGCTCCAGTGATGTAGTAAGTAGCTATAAATATTAAAATTTGCTATGTTAAGTAAAAATTATACTTAACATAGCTATTTTTTTAGTATATAAATTCAGTAGGCTATAGGTTAATAATAAAAAATGTATGAAGGATATTTAGATGTACTAAAGAAATAATAAATGAGAATAAATCAAAAAAAGTAGCAAAGTGAAAGTTATAAAAAGAGCTATATGAGTTTTAAATGTACTCTAAAAGAAACTTAGATAGTTATATTAAGGTATTATATAATAAGTTAGACATAAGTTAGTAATTTTTATAGTATGCTAAAATTTGTGTTAATTTTTATGATGTTATTGAAAATACACTAAATTTTATGTATAATATATTATATAGGTGAACTTTTATGGAAGAATATTTAAAAAGAATTGACTTACAAGATGTTTCAATGCAGACACTCGCATTTATAGGGGATAGTGTTTATGACTTGTACATAAGGTCATATTTGGCTTCAAAAAGTAATGAAAAGGCTGGCTTATTGCATAACAAAGCTATAAGTTATGTTAGTGCTAGGTCACAAGCAGGCATTGTGGATAAAATTTTGGATAGTTTAACTCAAGAAGAAGTAAGTATATATAAAAGAGGTAGAAATACAAATATAATAACATCTAAACATGCTGATGTAGTTGAATATAAAAAGGCAACGGGATTAGAAGCATTGGTAGGATATTTGTATGTTTCTAGGAATCTAACTAGGTTAGATGAATTAATAAAATTGTGCGTAGAATCTAAGGAAAATAATGTAGAAGGTGAGTAAATGAGTAGTACTGAAATTAAAGATGAAAAGAATATAAAGATTGATGAAAATTTGCGAGAAATAATAAATAAAATAAAAAAGGAAAAAAAGTTATCAAAGGAAGAAATTTTAAAATTAGAAAGTGATGCTAAACAAAGTGTAGAGTTCTTATCCTTGATAGATAACATTAAATTACCAATTGATAAATATGTTGTATTTACTGATGGAGAAGAACAACTTATATATGAAGATGGTGAATTTTTTGTTACATCAAGTACTGATAGTACTAAATTGAAAAAAAAGAAAAAAAGGTCAGAAGCAACAGATATGTATATCGAGTATTTTATTAGATATATATTAAATAGAATTAATAAGCAAAAAGAAATGGATATACTTGTACGAGAAATTTCTTCTAATGGTACTAGAGAAAATAACAAGGAAAGTATCGAAAAAATTGCAAATGATAATATTAATGAGGAAATAGAATATAATATTACAATAGAACCAAAAAAAGAAAATACGAATAAGAATAAAGATATCTTGAAAAAAGGTAAAGGCGAAATTGTAAGATAGGAGCGCGTATGAAGAAAAATAATGAAATGGTTTATTGGCTTATTTTTGTAATTTTCCTTATGTGCATTAGTGCATATATAATTTTTTACTTTAGAGGAGGTAGAAAGTTAAAAGTTGAAACAGAAATTGAATCTACAAAGGATAATAATGTAAGTATACAGCTATAGTATTGATATACTCTTTTATATAAAAATATCACACACAAATGTTTAAGTTTTGTGTGTGATATTTTTGGTTTAATTATCACTTTTCTTAATAGCAGGTGTATCATAGTGTTCTGTTATTGCGCCACCATTTCCTTGAGAATCAAGAGTTGGCTCAATATTATCAAATATAATTTCAAAATCATCATCAGTTATGTTTGAGTCTACACTAGAATTTGAACTGTTAGCAAATACTTCACTTGGATTATTTACAATATTATCTGCAGCTTTTGTATCATTTTTTTGATCCTTTGAGGAATTGTTAGCAATTTTTTCTAATTCATTCTTTAATCTTGAAGTCGTATTAACACCAAATAAATTATCATCGTTTGTTGTATTATCACTGTCATTTATAGTTATCGTAGGATTATCAGGTTTAGACATCATATATTTTTCAAAATTGTACATCTGTATATATGGTCTTTCTTTATATTTTGAATTTAAGAATGAAGTTTTACCTTCACCAAATACAGTTTTTCCACTTGCATTTTTTGTCTTATAGAATACACCACCAAATCCTTGTTCTGATATTTTATGTACTTTTGCTCTTAGCTTATCTTCCATATTCATAGAAGTCTTTTTCTTTAACTCACCAGTGCTCATATCAAATGATGTATTATAGTTAACTTTCTTTTCTTTACCAAAAGCTTCAGACCAATATTTACTATCTTCAGGAACAGTATCTCCAAATACAATTTGAGTTTTAGTATTTGCAAGTACTACTTGTCTGTAGTATGCTTGACCACTTTTTTCAAGTTGTGACAAGTTTTGGATTGCTACTGTTACGCCGCATCTATATTTTCTAAATAATGTAAACATAACTTCCATGTCTTTTGTAATATATTCTGGAAATTCATCAATATACAAAAAGTGTGGAGTACGTGAATCTTCATTTCCTTTTCTTCTTAGTATAGCATCTTGGAATTGTAATATAAAAAACATACCAAACGCTTTTGCCTGGATGATACCAAGTTCACCTTTTCTAGAACAAGCAGTTATAACACTACCATCTTTTAAGGCCTTATCAAAATCAACAATATTATTTTTGCCACAAAGTGCTGCTTTTAAGCCAGGATGTCTTACCAAATTGTTTAGTTGGGTAATTGCACCATATAAGAATTTTTCTGTATCTTTTCTTCCACTACCACGTGTACCAGGAATTTCATATCCATTTATATTTAAAGCAGGTTTATAAAAGTTCTTTTCAAAATAACGAATAAGTAATTTATATTTTTGCTCAAGCTCAGGAATCTTTTTCATTTCCTCAGTCATTTCTTCTACAGCATCAAAATTATATAATAATTCAAGCATATCCTCAAGACTAGCTATTTCACCATTGTGTAAGATTGGATACATTTCTTTTAGTAATATTGATAAATTTTGAAAAGCATCAATTGTAACTTGTGTAAAGAAAGGATCACCAGCTTTACCACCGCCATTGCTTTCATACATTGCATTTAAAACATCCGCAACTATAGATGCAACTTTAGCAGGATCTGGAATAGCAAATGGGTTTATACTAAGTGTAGTCTCAGGACTAGCAGGATCAATGTTTAAAACATCGATATCCATATTTTTAGCTACGCCTATAACTTGAGATATAAAATTACCATCATTTTCAACTACTGTGATACCAACATTTCTGTATACAATCTCACCAGTTGAATTATCAATATACTGTACAAGTGGTTTTACACATGACATAAATTCATCTTCCATACCACGTTTTGGTTTTAAATAGTTAAGTGAAAAGTTTCTATTAATGTATTCATTGTTGAATGGGCCAGGCATATATGCAATTCCACGTTTTAACATTGAATAGCCAATCTTTTTTGCATACTCTCTAAAGAAAAATTTCTTTTCAAGATCAAATGCACTCATTGGTAAAAGCACAGTTGCTGTTTTACCCGTACCAGTAGCACCTTGTACTAAAGTAGCTTCATAACGTTTCTTTTCAGGTACAATTACTGGTAAAGAAGTTCCTTTAGCTGTACAGATTATCGTTTCACATGTGTACGCCCCAGTTTCCTTTGTAGATTTTGTAAGTGAAATACCACAAAAGCCTGCAATTGACTTAAACGTATCATCATCTCTAAATATCATCAAGAAATAATCAATTAGTTTAAATATTCCAATGAAAGGAAATGCAAAACAAATAGATTTTATAGCTGGTGCAAAAAATTCAGGATAAAGTCTTAACACTTCATCATAGCCTGGAAGTTTCTTTAGTGCCCAAACAACTCCGTTACTAATCCAATCACAAGCCATTTCGCCAATTAATACCATAAGTAATGTAACAGAAAATATAAACATATTAACTCTTTGATTATCATTTTTTGGTACACCAGAATTAACAAATAATGAATAGGCTAAAACTGGAGTTAACAAATATACTGAATATAAATATGGGGAAGTGTTCCCAGGCATACTAGACGATATTAAAAAGCCAAGCGCCTGACTAAGTGATATCATAACAAGTATGATTGCAATAGCATAAAAAGCATAAGAAAACACCTTGTTTGGATTAGCCTTGATGTGTAGCTTTTTAAATAAATTTTCTATCAAAATTAATCACCACTTTCAAAAGTAAACATAAAAATACTAAAAATATTACAAAACATAACATAAAACTATAAATTTTAATGGAAATGTTTATAGTTAAAATAAGCATTAATAGTTACAAATCATTCTAATGTAAAATGTCACATAAAACTACCTAAAAATGGTAAAATTATATGATTGACATTAATTTAGTTTTCATATATAATAATACTATAATTTTAGCAAAAATTCAAGTATTTTGCTAAAACATTAAAAAAAGAAGGTAAATTTTATGAAAATAGTAGTAGGACTTGGAAATCCAGGCAATGAATATGAATATACGCGACATAATGCTGGATGGCTTTTCTTATCTTTTTTAGAAAGTAAATATGGATTTAAGATAAACGAAAAAAGAAAAAATCTAGACAGTATCGTATCTCAAATTTATATAGACGGAAAGAAGGTACTCTTTGTAAAGCCACAAACTTTTATGAATTTAAGTGGAATTGCTGTGCAAAAAGTAAAAAAATGGTATGATGTTGAAGATAAAGACATATTGGTTGTGTTTGATGATATTGATATTCCATTTGGTGAATGTAGATACAAATTAAGTGGGAGTGGTGGAACACATAATGGAATGAAAAGTATAGTTTCAACGTTAAATTCAAAACAAATGCCAAGGCTTAGGATAGGTATAGGAAATTTGAAACATGAAAAGCAAGATATGGCAGATTTTGTACTTCAAAGATTTTCAAAAAATGAACTTGAAGTACTAGAAAATGTGTTTTCAGAAGCTTTTGAAAAGTTTACAGAATTTCTTGACAATTAATTTTGTTTATGCTATAATTTATCCGTATTCCGTTCATAAAAGGTCTAAAATGTTATATACTACCTTAGTGGCGAGAAAGAAAGTTGGAATAAGGAGGAGTTAGAATGTACGCAATAGTTGAAATTAGTGGTAAGCAGTACAAAGTACAAGAAGGAGATATCGTTTTTGTTGACAGATTAGAAAACGAAGAAGAAGGTAATAAAGTTACTTTTGATAGAGTTCTTATGATATCTGATGACAAAAAGGTAACAATTGGTCAAGATACTGTAAAAGGTGCTAAAGTTGAAGCATCTGTAGTTGGTCATGGAAAAGCAAAGAAAATAGTTGTTTACAAGTACAAAGCAAAGAAAAATTATAGAAGAACACAAGGTCATAGACAACCATATACTAAGATTCAAATAGAGAAGATAGTTACTTCTACAAGAGCTAAAAAGGCAACTGCAGAAGAAAAAGAAGAAGCTTAATTGGCTAGTTTTAAAATGATGTTATGAAGAAGGAGTGAGTTAAATGGCACATAAAAAGGGTATGGGATCTACTAAAAATGGTAGAGATAGTGAATCAAAAAGACTTGGAGCAAAAAGAGCTGATGGTCAATTTGTATTAGCAGGTAACATATTGTACAGACAAAGAGGAACAAAAATTCATCCAGGTACTAATGTAGGTTGTGGTAAGGACTACACTTTATTTGCGTTAGTTGATGGAGTTGTTAGATATGAAAGAAAAGGAAGAACTGATACTAAAGTTAGCGTTTATCCTTTAGAAGAAGCAAATAATTAATTATTTAGATTATAAAAAATAAGGTATGTATAAATTATTTACATACCTTATTTTTGGCCTAAGTAAAAATTTAAATAGTACTAGTGTAGCTGACTGCTAATTGGATCGATTTAAAAAATCTTATTTAATCCATAAGCGCCGACTCTATAAGTTTTTCCAGTTTCAAGAATTTCAGTTCTTTTCAAATTAAGGGTAGCATCAACAGCATGTTTATATGCTATCCTATTTTCTGTACTTCCGTGAGTTATAAAAAGACATTCAATATTGTTAAATTTTTTTAGATATTCAATATTTCCACTTTGTGTGGCATGTCTTGAAAATTCACCAGTACATTTTACATCTGCTACTTTTTTTATACAACTATCTTGTATCTTAATAATGTCACCAGGTGTTGTTTCTATAAGTTCTTTTCCAAGGGAATTATCTGCCATGTAACTACTTAACAAATGAATAAGTATATCATTTCTGTTTAGCCAACGACTTACATAATCTTTTGAATATCCATTAGTTACCATTCCAGATGTTGTAATAACTATGCATCTATTAGGATTATTAAGTAGATATTCTCTATTTTTACCAACTTTATGAAATGGATATTTCAACAGTATCTCTTTAGCATTCCTATCTAAAAAATCACTATTAAAAAGGATTTTATTATATGCATCAGAGATAGAACCATCTAAGTAAACTGTATAATTTTTTGGAATATCGCCATAATATTTGTATAAGTTGATAAAATACATAACCTCCTGATACCTACCCATAGCAAATGAAGGTAGTAAAATAGACTTTCTAGATTTACAAGCAAGTTTGATATTTTCTCTAAATACATTTTCAACATCTTTTTCTTTTGTGGCACCATAAGTAGATTCTTGTATTATGTTAATTTTTCTGTCATATAACCATGATGGGAATTTTAAACTTTTAAAAATAGGACTCTTTTCAGCATAGTCACTAACATATAGTAAGTTATTAGTTTCCTGGTTAGGAGCCTTAACAGATATATAAATTGAAGCAGCACCGTAAAGATGAGAGTTTTGAATAAACATTACAGATAGATTTTTATTTATCCGAATAACTTCATTATAGTTAACTCGTACTATATGACTCATCATTTTTGTTACATCGTCAAATGAGTAAAGGGGTTTTACCTTGAATAACTTAGATTCAGTTTCCATAATTTGCACGGTATTGTTAAGTGCAATAGGAAGTACTTTTGAAGTCTGATAAGTACAATATACTTTATGCTTATATCCATTTTTATATAAAATTGGTAAAAGACCAGAATGATCGATATGATTATGAGATAAAAATACATAATCAATATCACTAAAATCAACATCTTTTTGAATATTTAAAGATGAATATTTAGCTTCTTGATAATATCCTTTATCAAGAAGTATTTGTATTGGTTTTTCATTTGGAATATTGTACTTTAATTTTAAGCAACTTCCAGTAACCTCTGGGGTAAGTGATACTAAATCAAACGTTATTTTGGCTCTATTTGCCATACTATTTTCCTCCTAGCATATTAATATTTGGATTTTTATTATATTACACACTTAGATTATATAATTATGACTTGAAAGTGTCAAGAAATTATTAAAAATTTATAGTATGTTTATAAATAAATTTCAGATATAAAAAAATAATGCTAAAAATGAAGAGTATAAAACTAAGATTTAGTTATATTTTAGTACTAGAACTTAACTGTACATTTAAGGCATGTTACTGTTCAGTAGAAAAATAAAATAACAAAAAGGAATATTAATCTAGATAATTGGATAAATAACTGTGAGAATGTATCAACATTCTATAAATATGGAGCAGAGCTAAAAAAAATCACTTGAAAAAAGTGTATACTTAGCAACAGAAACAATAGCAGAAAAATGGAGTCAGCCATATCGTAATTTGGAAATAATAAATGAATTAAGAATATTTTTTGAGGGGAGGATATAATAAAGCTCTTATTTAAAATATCATATAAAGTTTATTCTAGTTTACACAAACTATTCGATATATTCTATTAAAACTAAAAAAGCACCAAATTACATGGTGCTTTTTTAGCTTTTATCTAGATTTCTTTATCTTACAGAAATTACAAAAATTAGAGTGTTGCGTTTGCTTTTTCTTTCAAGTCTTCAAACATATCATACTCACGATCTGCTTTTTTCATGAAATATGATGCTGTAAAATAGCCACCCAATATTGCAAGAATTACAACAAGTATTGCAACGATAATAATCATTACTCTATCTTTTTTCTTACCCTTTACATCAAAAAGGGTATCTTTAACTCGTTTAAAGGCACTTGGAGCTTCTCTTGCAGCATCTATTGTATTGCTAAGCTGAGCAAAAGTATTCCATCCGGCAGTTAAACCGTTTGCTATAGTCTTTTTCTCCCAGAAATTTTTTAAACTGCGAAGCCAAATGTGAAAACCAGTCGGAATTACAGTTATAACGCAAAAAACATAAACAAGATCTGATGCTAATTTTTCAAAAAGTAAGATAGTGTCTTGGTCAACCTTTGCAATTTGTAAAAATATCGGAGAAATAATCAATAACAAATAGGCATAAACCATTGTAAAACCTGCTATTGCCATTACATATCCACTTATAATATAAGCTCTAAATCCACCTCCAATTACCTTTGATTCTGACCAATACCGGCCAACATAATTTGCATTTCCATAGGAAATTAAAAAGTTAAGGATGAGTGAAAGTACTAGAAATAAAATTGACATAGTCGTCTCCCTTCTTTTTTTAGCACATAGTTTTGCACTAATGATAAATAGTTACAGTGAATGTATTATAGCATATCTTACTAAAATGTCAAGTTTATTATGTAATTAATCAGTGAAATTTAATTGTACCTTAACTTTACATTTAAGGCATAAAAAAATTATGTTAAATAAAATATTAAATGCACGATTAACATAAAAAAGGTGCAATAAGTAATG